>Ga0307409_100001127_pt1 | contig 12671 bp, 9 predicted proteins | sample 322Ometagenome_2_FD_203888 | JGI IMG/M metagenome (GOLD analysis project Ga0307409, IMG submission 203888) | Maize rhizosphere microbial communities from greenhouse at UC Davis, California, United States - 322HYB-O-2 | ecosystem: Host-associated > Plants > Roots > Rhizosphere > Soil | place...
GAGGAGCCGACGCTGCGGCCGGACTCGAGGTCGCGGTGCGCCTGGACGGCGTCGTCGAGGGCGTAGCGCTGGTTGATCTCGACGGTGATGCGGCCGGAGCCCACGTGGTCGAAGAGCTCACCCGCCAGGGCCGCGCGCTCCGCGGGGTCGGCGATGTAGTCGGCCAGCGCGGGGCGCGTGACGAACAGCGAGCCCTTGACCGCCAGCTGCATCGCGTCGATCGGCGGGATCGGGCCGGACGCCGTGCCGAAGCAGACCAGCAGGCCGCGCCGGCTGAGCGAGTCCAGCGACGAGGCGAACGTCGTCGCGCCGACGCTGTCGAAGACGATCGGGACGCCGGCGCCGTCGGTGATCTCGCGGACCTTCGCCGCCACGTCCTCGCGGCGGTAGACGATCGTGTGCTCGCACCCGTGGGCCCGGGCGATCGCGGCCTTCTCGTCGGTGGACACCGAGCCGATCACGTTCACGCCGAGCAGGCGGGCCCACTGGGTGAACAGCAGGCCCACGCCCCCGGCCGCGGCGTGCAGCAGGACCGTGTCACCGGCGTTCAGGTCGGCGATGCGACGGAGCAGGTAGGAGGTGGTGAGCCCGCGCATCGTCATCGCTGCGGCGGTCTCGAACGGGATCGTGTCGGGCAGCTTGATCAGCGGGGCGACGTCCATGACGCGCTCGGTGCTGTAGGCGCCCAGCGGGCTGCCGGTGTAGGTGACCCGGTCGCCCTCGGCGAAGTCGGTGACGCCGGGGCCGACGGCCTCGATGACGCCGGCCGCCTCGACGCCCATGCCCGCGGGGAGGGGGGCGGGGTACAGCCCGGTGCGGAAGTAGGTGTCGGCGAAGTTCAGGCCGACGGCGACGTGGCGGACCCGCACCTCACCGGTTCCCGGCTCGCCGACCGGGAGCGACTCCCAGCGGAGCACCTCCGGTCCGCCGGTCTCGTAGAAGCGGATGCCTTTCGCCATGGACGGTGTCTCCTTTATTGGGGGTACGCCGAACACCGCGCGGAGCGCGCATTCGGATGCGGTGTGGTGTGGCTCGGCGGCTCGGGTTGTCCGCCCTGTCGGGATCGGTTCCTCCGTTCCCTGACGGCTCTTACTGTGGCAGCGCCCACCGTGGAAAGCTGTACCGATCCGGACAGTCGTCTTGGCTTGTTCGGACGTCGCGTGATAAGGGGTCGCGATGCGTCCCGGCGTTCGCACCGCAACGCTCGACGGCTATCTCGGCCTGGCCCGGTCCGCCGGCCTCGATCCGGCGCGGATCCTGGCCAACGCGGGTATCGCCGTCGCCGACCTGGCCGTTCCCGACAAGTGGGTGCCCGCAGCCGCGGTCTCGCGGGTGCTGGAGCGGTCGGCCACCGAGTCGGGCCTCGACGACTTCGGCCTGCGCCTGGCCGGCCTGCGCCGGCTGGCGACCCTGGGCCCGCTCAGCGTCGTGCTGAGCCAGGAGCCCGACCTGCGCAGCGCCCTGACCCTGCTGTGCCGCTACGAGCACAGCTACAACGAGGCGCTACGGATGCGGCTGGACGAGGACGGGGACCTGGCGACGATGCGCCTGTGGTTCGAGTTCGGCGAGCCGGCGCCGACCCGACAGGCCCTGGAGCTGGCCACGGCCGCGTTGCTGGGCATCGTCCGCGAGCTGCTCGGCCGGCAGTGGGAACCGCTGTCGCTGTGCTTCACCCACCGGGCACCGGTATCGCTCGCCGCCCACCGGGCGGTGCTCGGGCCCCGGCTTCAGTTCGGGCACGAGTTCACCGGTCTCGTCTTCTACGTCACCGAGCTCGACGCCCCCAACACGGCGTCCGACCCGCTGCTCCGGCCCTACGCCGACCAGCTGCGCACGGCGCTCGGTGCTCCGCCGGCGGCGACGGTGACCGGGCAGGTGACGCAGCTGGTGGAGATGCTGCTGCCCCTCGGCCGGTGCTCCACCCACCAGGTGGCCCGGAGCCTGGGAGTGACGCAGCGGACGCTGCACCGACAGCTGGGCGCCGAAGGGCAGTCGTTCTCGGCGATCGTGCACACCACCCGGGTGGCGCTGGCCGAGCGCTACCTCTCCGCGGACCGGTACACCCAGACCGACGTCTCCCAGCTACTCGGGTTCACGGCACCGAGCGCCTTCTCCCGGTGGTTCCGCCAGCGCTTCGGGGTCAGTCCCACGGAGTGGCGGGCCACCTCCCGACAAGCCACTCCGGTCTGAGGGCCGCTTCAGTCGATCCGCCGTCCCGCGTCAGTTTCGTTCCTCGCCGTGCACGGCGATCCCGTAGATGAAGAGCACGTCCAGCGCGATCACCGTCACCGCCCACCCCGGGGATGCCGCGACGAATCCGAGGTTCACCAGGATGCTCAGCGCGCAGAACGCGATGCCGGCGATCCGTGCCCAGGAACGGCGGTTGAGCACGCCGACGCCGGTGAGCAGGACCGCGACGCCGAGGCCCAGGTGGAGCCAGCCCCAGGCGGTGTAGTCGATCTGGAACACCAGACCGCTCGAGGTGACCCGGTAGTTGCCGGAATCGAGCAGCGCGACCAACCCCGCGGTGAGGTGGACGACGCCGATCAGGGCGAGTGTGATGCCCGCGAAGGTGACCCAGCCGCTCCACGCGGAGGTCGGTCGGGCCGGCGGCGGGACGTACTCGTAGTCGCCCGCGGGCCGAGTCGGCCCTCCGGCCGTCTGATTCCGGGCAGTCTCGGACACGGCGCACCTCCGATCGCAGTGGGCCAAGTCTGTCGTCCGGCTGCCGGGGGAACCTCGTCCCGCCTGGATGAGCGGACCGTGCTGATCGGGTTGCGGAGAACGCCTCGGTCACCCGAGCGCCGTCCGGCGTCACTCCGAGCCGGCTGCGGGCTGCGGCACGACGGCCGGTCGAGCACCCAGGAGCAGCTGAGCCGACGCCGAGTCCCGGCCCGCGGAGACGCCGGCAAGCCCCTGGACGAGCGCCTCCGGGCGGCCGGCGCACCACAGCGACAGCTGCCGCTCGGCCCCCGACCCCCGCCGCAGGCGCTCTGCCAGCAGCGCGCGGAGCAGCGGCCCGTCCCCCGCGGCCTCCGCGGCAGGAGCGATGACAGCAAGCAACTCGTCCAGTACCTCCAGGGCCGGCGCCGCCCGGCCCGACACCGGAGAGACGAGGGTCGCCGCCAGCCCCCGCCGGGCCGCGGCGAAGGCCGCTCGTGTCACCGCGCGGTCCGGGACTCGGATCCAGGGTCGCTCGGCATGCGCGTCGGCTGCTGCCGTCGTGACCAGGCAACAGCTGAGTCCTGCCAGCAGCACCGCGTCGACGATCGAGTGGCCGACGTCGGCGATCCGCACCTCGACCGTCGGGTAGCGGGGTGACAGACGGGCCCAGTAGTAGACGCTGCGCGCGTCGGGCGGTGCGGTGGCCGTCATGCGCTCCGCCAGGTGCGCGTCGTACTCCTCCAGGTCCCGGCACAGTGGTGGCGGCACGAAGGACGGCCAGCGCCGTTGGACGGCGAACCGGTAGCTCGACCAGCCCGTGTCCCGGCCTCGCCACAGCGGGCTGTTGCCGCTCAGCGCGATCAGCACCGGCAGCCACGGCCGGATGCGGTTGAGCACGTGGACGCCGAGCTCGCGCGTCGCGACGCCGACGTGCACGTGGCAGGCGCAGGTCCCCTCCTCCCCCGAGATCCCCGGCACCTGCGCGACCAGGCTCCGGTAGCGCGCGTCGTCGGTGAGCCCGGACACCCCGGGCGCCCCGTAGGGCGCCGTGCCACCGGCGACCAGCCGTGCGCCGGAGTCGGCCGCGGACCGGGCGAGCGCGCGGCGGGCCACCGCGAGCTGGCGCGCCACGGTGACCAGATCGGTACAGATGCCGGTGGCGCTCTCCACCTGGTACCGCGTGAACTCGAGGTGGGCAGGGACGTCCGGCGGAAGTCTGCCGATCACCTCCGGGGCCACGCAGGCCGCGTCGCCATCGGGCCAGAGCAGGAGGAACTCCTCCTCCACCCCGACGGTCGGCAACCGGTCCGCCATCGCGGGCGCCGGGGCGCGGGACGCGCCCGGGAGCGGGCTCGTCACAGGCGTCCTTCCCTGGTCCGTGGGCCTCAGCCGGATGCAACCAGGACTGTCGGCCCGAACGGCCTCAGCTCCTCGCGGCCGTCACGGAGCACGATGCAGGTGGACTCAGGAACCTCCCGCCAGGCGCCGCGCAGATCACCGAGCGGCTCGGAGACCACGATCCGCGCGTCGTCGGACAGCCGGTGCAGCACCGGGTTGTCCGGGTACTGCGCCCGCAGGGTCGAGATGTCGGTGCTGTGGAACAGCGACCGTGACCGGCCCTCACTCGAGTACCGGAACGCCCACACCGTCTCGCCGTCCGTCGTGGCCACGGTCATCTGCACCGGGAACTCCTGGCCGTGCCGCCGGCCGACGTCCTCGATCAGGCCGACGGCACGAGCGACCGCCGCAGGCGGGTCGTCCTCGAGACCGAAGGTGAGGGCCAGGTAGAAGAACAGCTCGGAGTCGGTCGACCCTTCGATGTCGGGATACAGCGCGGGGTCCACCGCGAGCACGAGTTCCCGCTTCATCTCGTGGAAGCCGGCGAGCGCCCCGTTGTGGACCCACAGCCACCGGCCGTGCCGGAACGGGTGGCAGTTGGTCTGCTGGACCGGCGTCCCGGTCGAGGCCCGCACGTGGGCGAGGACGAGGCGCGAACGGATCTGAGCGGCCAGCTCCCGCAGGTTCCGGTCGTTCCAGGCCGGCTCGATGCTCCGGTACAGCCCGGGCACCTCGCCGTCGCCGTACCAGCCCACGCCGAACCCGTCGCCGTTGGTGGGCTCCACTCCCAGGCGCGAGTGGAGGCTTTGCACGACCAGCGAGTTCTCGGGCGCGTAGAGGAGGTCCTCGATCGACAGCGGCGATCCGCTGTAGGCCATCCAGCGGCACATGGTGTCCTCCTCAGGCCGTCGCGACGGCGCGGGAGGGAGCCACGGCGACCTCCACGGCGACCGGTGCCGGCGGGTGCTGCCGCCGCCGGCGCAGCCACTTGTCGAGCTCGACGACCAGCGGCATGACCAGCCCCAGGCCGATGCAGGCCAGCCACTGCAACCCGGAAAGCGACTGCGTGAGCAGCCCATTCTGCAGGAATTCGAGCTCGGTGGACAGCACGAGCAGCCCGGCGGGGATCGCCGACCACTTCACGGCGGTGAGCATCGGCGGGATGAGCCCGGACGTGGGATCACGCCGCATGACCACACCGCTGAAGATCGTGCCGAGACCGATGACGACATAGCACATGGTCATCGACGCGCTCGCCACGTCGGTGGCGGGCTCGTCCGGCCCCAGGACCAGCGGGATCAGCGCCATCAGGAAGAGCACCGCCCCGTAGGCGACCCAGCGGACGACCGCCGGCTGGTTCGTGATCGCCACCTTCGGGTCGCGCGGCGGCCGGTTCATGATCTCCGGGTCGGCTGGGTCCAGCATGATCACCACGACCGGGAAGATGGCCACGAAGAAGTTGAGAAACAGCACCATGAGCGGGGTCATGGCGACGCCGCTGTTGATGTTGAAGAGGGTGGCCGTGACGAACAGCAGCACCAGCGAGAGCAGCTGGCTCATCTGGTAGCGGATGTAGGAGACGACCTTCCCGTAGATGCTGCGGCCGAGCTCCACGGCGTGCACCAGGGTGCCGAAGTTGTCGTCGGTGAGGATCATCCGCGCGGCCTGCTTGGACACCTCGCTGCCGCTGCCCATGGCGACGCCGATATCGGCCTGCTTGAGGGCCGCCGCGTCGTTGACCGCGTCCCCGGTCATCGCGACGATCATGCCCTCGTCCTGCATGGTGCGGGCCAGGCGCAGCTTGTCCTCCGGGGTGACGCGGCCGAACACGTGCAGCATCGGCAGCCGGCGGCGCAGCTCCTCCTCCGACAGGGCCTGCAGCTCCGCACCGCTGATCGCGCCCACGCCGAGCCCCAGGGACTCCCCGATGGCGTGCGCCGTCACGGCGTGGTCGCCGGTGATCATCCGGACGTCGATGCCGGCACGCAGCGCCTTCTCCACGGCCGCCTTTGCCGACGGCCGCAGCGGGTCGATGATGCCGACCATCCCGACGAAGCCGAGCCCGGTGGTGAGCGCCATCGGATCGGCGTGCAGCAGGGGCAGCTCCTCGTCGGGCACCAGCCGCGCGGCGAACGCCAGGACCCGGAGGCCCTTCTCCCCCATCTGCCGGTTGGCCGCCTCGATCCGGTCGCGCTCCTGCTCGATCGGCACCTGCGGCGAGCGGAACGGCCCGCCGGCCATGCTGCACCGGCCGAGGACGACGTCCGGGGCGCCCTTGACGAGCTCCACGACGTAGTAGGCGCCGTCGATCTCGACCTTGTGGAAGGTCGCCATGAACTTGTACTCGGAGTCGAACGGCACCTCGGCCAGCCGGGGGTAGGCCTGCCGGGTCTGGTCGGCGTCGACCCCGAGCTTGGCGGCCAGAACCACGAGGGCGGCCTCCGTCGGGTCGCCGATGACCGCGCCGTCGTCGGAGACGGTCGCGTCGCTGTCGAGCACCAGGGCGTACGCCAGCCGGGTGAAGTCCGGCACCCGGGCACCGGCCACGGACCGGATCGAGCCGGTCTTCTGGTAGCCCTCGCCGTCGACGGTGAACCAGGCGCCCTCGGTGTAGAGCGTCGACACCATCATCTGGTTCAGGGTCAGCGTTCCGGTCTTGTCGGTGTTGATCACGCTGGTGGCGCCGAGGGTCTCGACATCGGTCAGGTTCTTCACCACCGCCTTGGCGTCGGCCAGCTGGCGCGCCCCGAAGGACAGCATCCCCTGCACGAACGTCGGCAGCCCGGTCGGGATCGCCGAGACGGCCATGGCCGTGCCCAGCAGCAGGACGTCCTCGATCGGCAGGTCGCGGGCCAGGCCGACGACGACGATGAGCGCCACCGCCGACCAGGCCACGACGCCGAGCACCTTGGTGAGCCCGTCGAGCTCTTTCTGCAGCGGGGAGCGAGTCCGGTCCACCGCGGTCAGCATGGTCGCGATCCGGCCCATCTCGGTCTGCATGCCGGTGGCCGTGACCACCATCGTCGTGGTCCCGCGGGTGACCGAGGTGTTCTGGAACAGCATGTTGACGCGGTCGCCCAGTCCGACGTCCGGCCCGGCTAGCGTCTCGGACCCCTTGCTGATCGGGGCGCTCTCCCCGGTCAGCGCGGCCTCCTGCGTCTCCAGGGTGGCCGACGCCGCGATGCGGCCGTCGGCGGGCACGATGTCGCCGGCCTCGAGCCGGACGACATCGCCGGGGACGACCTCCTCGGCGGGGACCATCTCCAGCTGCCCCTCCCGCAGCACCCGGGTCTGCGGCACCTGGAGCTTGGACAGCGCGTCGACGCTCGCCCGGGCCTTGAGCTCCTGCCGGGCGCCGAGCAGGACGTTGAGCAGGACGAGCGCGGCGACCAGCACGGCCGTCGAGACCTGGGCGATCAGCAGGCTCGCGACCGCCACCGCGATCAGCATGAGGTTCATGGGGTCGCGGAGCTGGACCAGCGCGACCGACCACGTCGACGGTGGCTTCTCGCTCGTGAGCTTGTTCGGCCCCTTCTCCTGGAGGCGGCGTGCCGCTTCGCGGTGGGTCAGCCCGCGCGCGAGGTCGGCACCGGATGCGGCCACCACCTGCTCGACGGATTGCAGATACGGCGCCGCCCCCTCGTCGGGCACCGTCCGCGGTACCGGGATGGGCGGCGCGGAATGGCGCGGATCGGTCGCTGCGCTGCGCGGATCGGTCGAGGCGCTCATCGGGTTTCCATCCCCTCGGTCTGCACCGAGATCCGGGTCCCGCCGTCGCCGGCGAGGATGCTGGACAACTGCTCGAGCGACCCGATGACCGCGGTCCGCCCGGACGCGCGGGCGTAGTCCGCCGCAGCCTCGACCTTCGGGCCCATCGAGCCCGCCGGGAACAGATCGGGGGGAAGCGCATCGGGGTTGGCGGCGACGACCCGCCGCTGCTGCGGCGTGCCCCAGTCGAGGTAGACGCCGTCGACGTCGGTGGCGATGACCAGCAGGTCGGCCGCCAGGTCCCGGGCCAGGACGGCGCTGGCCCGGTCCTTGTCGATGACCGCCTCGACGCCGACGAGCGTGCGAGTGCCGGGCGAGTGCATGGTCGGGATGCCGCCGCCGCCCGCGCAGACCACCACGCAGCCGTGCTCGAGGAGCCACTGGACGGGCTCGATCTCGATGATCCTCCGGGGCACCGGCGACGGGACCACGCGCCGCTGCTTGTCGCCGTCGGCCCGGAAGACCCAGCCCCGCTGCTCGGCCAGCTTGTCCGCCTGCTCCTGGGAGTAGACCGGGCCGACGAACTTGGTCGGGTTGCTGAACGCGGGGTCGTTCGGGTCGACCATCGTCATCGTGAGCACGGTCGCCAGCCGCTTGTCCTGCGGCACGAGGTTGCCCAGCTCCTGCTCGATGAGGTAGCCGATCATCCCCTCGGTCTGCGCCCCGAGGACGTCGAACGGATAGATCGACACGTCGTCGTACGCCGACGCCTGGAGTGCCAGGAGCCCGACCTGCGGACCGTTGCCGTGGGAGATGACCAGCTCGTGCTGCTCCGCGACCGGAGCCAGGGCGAGGCAGGCCAGCGCCACGTTGTGGCGCTGGCCCTCGACCGTCATCGGCTCACCACGGCGCTGCAGGGCGTTGCCACCGAGGGCGACGACGATCCTCATGTCCCGTTCTCCTGTTGCTCGGTGCTGCCGAGAGGGAAGGGCGGCTCAGTCGCCGATGGTGGCGACCATGACCGCCTTGATCGTGTGCAGCCGGTTCTCCGCCTGGTCGAAGGCGATGTTGGCCGGCGAGCGGAACACCTCGTCGGTCACCTCGAGGCCGTCGGTGATGCCGGTGAGGTCGGCGACCTTGCGCCCGACCGCGGTCCTCGTGTCGTGGAACGCCGGCAGGCAGTGCATGAACCGGGCCCGCGGATTGCCGGTTCCCTCCATCGCCCGGGCGTTCACCTGGTAGGGCATCAGCTCGTCGACGCGGGTCTTCCAGACGTCGTCCGGCTCGCCCATCGACACCCAGACGTCGGTGTGCACGAAGTCCGCACCGGGCAGCGCCTCCCCCGGGTCGGCGGTGAGGGTGATGCGCCCGCCGGACTGCTCGGCCCGCTCGCGGGCGACGTCCTGCACGTCCTTGTCCGGCCAGAGCGCCTCGGGGGCGCAGATCCGCACGTCGGCGCCCATGATCGCGCCGGTCACCAACAGCGAACGCCCCATGTTGAACCGGCCGTCGCCCATGTAGCAGTAGGCCAGCTCGTGGGGGCGCTTCCCCGAGTGCTCGGTCATGGTCAGGAAGTCGGCGAGCATCTGGGTGGGGTGCCACTCGTCGGTGAGCCCGTTGTAGACCGGCACGGCGGAATTGGCGGCCAGCTCCTCGACGGTGGCCTGCGCCTTTCCGCGGAACTCGATGCCGTCGAACATCCGCGACAGCACCTGGGCGGTGTCGGCGGCGGACTCCTTGTGCCCGATCTGCGATGACGCCGGGTCCAGGTAGGTCACGTGGCCGCCCTGGTCGTAGGCGGCCACCTCGAAGGCGCACCGCGTGCGGGTCGACGTCTTCTCGAAGATCAGTGCGACGTCCCGTCCCCGCATCCGCTGCCGCTCGGTCCCGGTCGCCTTCGCGCGCTTGAGGTCGTGGGAGAGGTCGAGCAGGAACTGCAGCTCGGCGGTCGTGAAGTCGACCTCCTTGAGGAAGTCGCGGCCGTGCAGGTTCAGTGCCATCTCGGGCTCCGTCCGGATGCAGGCTGGTTCACGCGACGGCGTCGCGCTCGATGGGGCAGGACATGCAGCGTGGGCCGCCGCGACCGCGGCCGAGCTCCTCGCCGGCGATCGTCACGATCTCGATGCCGTTCTTGCGCAGGAAGGTGTTGGTCGTGGTGTTGCGCTCGTAGCCGAAGATCACCCCGGGGGCGATGGCCAGGAAGTTGTTGCCGTCGTCCCACTGCTCGCGCTGGGCGCCCAACAGGTCGATCGGCGTGCGCATGACGCGCACCTTCTCGACCCCGAGTGCCTCGGCGACGACCGGCCACAGCTCCGCGTTCTCCGTGACCTGGTAGTCCCCGCCGTCGCCGAGCGGCGTGAGGGTGAACGACCGGAGCGTGTCCGGGAGGTGCGGATACACGCTGAACGCGTCGCGGTCGATCATCGTCATCGCCGTGTCGAGGTGCATGAACGAGCGGGTCTTGGGCAGCTCGACGGCGATGACCTTGGTGACCGTGCCGTGCCGGAAGTACTCACGAGCGAGGAACTCGATGCCCTGCGGGCTGGTCCGCTCCCCCATCCCGACCATGACGGCACCGTTGCCGATCACGAGGATGTCGCCGCCCTCGCAGTTGGCGGGGTCGTGGTTGTCGCCGTCGTTGCCGTAGTAGAAGTGCGGCGGGGCATCGGCGAACATCGGGTGGAAGTTCCACACGAGCCGGGAGTTGATGGTCTCGCGCTTGCGGGCCGCCTTGCTCATCGGATTGACCGACAGGCCGTCGTAGACCCAGGCCGAGTTGTCGCGCTGGAACAGGTGGTTCGGCAACGGGGCCAGCAGGAAGTCGTCGTCGTCCAGGTACTCCAGCAGCAGGCTGGAGGTCTTCGGCAGGTCGAGGTCTGCCTTGAGGACGCCGCCCACGAGCGCCTCGGCCAACAGGTCCGCCGGCCTGCTGGCCACAAGCTCGTCCAGGGGGGCATCGAGCGCCGGTCCGAACCGGGTCGCGGTCGTGAGCTCCTCCTGGAGGAACTCCCGGGCGCCGGGCTGGTCGATCGCCTGCGCGAGCAGGTCGTGGAAGAGGTAGACCTTCACGCCCTTCTGCCGCAGCTTCTCGGCGAAGGCGTCGTGCTCCTCCCGGGCCCGCTGCGCCCACATCACGTCGTCGAACAGCAGGTCGTCGACGTTCTGCGGGGACAACCGGGTCAGTTCGAGGCCCGGCCGATGCAGGATCACCTGGTGGAGCTGCCCGACCTCTGAGTCGACGTGGAACGGCATGGCTGGTGCTCCTTCGTGCAGCGGGTCGGGTGGTCAAGGCCGCCAGGCGGGGACCGGGGTGGGCTCGGACATCGACGTCCGGTGCTTGAGGTAGATCGGGATCCCGGCCAGGAACGCGCCGCCCGCGAAGATGAACGGCAGGTACTCCTTGATGAAGGTGTCCTCGCCGGTGTTGCGCGAGTACCAGATGAAGAGCACGGAGAAGACCAGGCCCACGACGGCGATGCCGACGTCGCGCACGAACCGCGGCGTCTGGAGCTCCCGGTGGTCGACCAGCCGCCACTTGATCTGGGCCAGGGCGGAGAAGGCGTACGGGATCGCGGCCGTGATGCCGGACATGTAGACCAGGGTGTTGAACACCGTGATCCCGACGGCGCCGGCGTAGGACATGATCATGAACACCGACGCGAGGACCGTCGACGCGATGATGCCGAACGCGGGCACGCCCCGGCGGCTGAGCCGCCCGAACGCCTGCGGGAACAGCCCGTCCTTGGCCGCGGCCAGCGGCATCTCGGCGCAGATCATCGTCCAGCCGTTCAGTGCACCGAAGCCGGAGATGACCACCAGCGCCGACATCACGTAGCCGGCCCACGTGCCGCCGAAGATCTGGTTCACGGCGGTGGCGAACGGCGCGGTCGACTCCGCCAGCGTCGCCGACGCGACGATCCCGAAGACGGCGGTCAGCGACAGCAGGTAGACGACCGCGGTGCCGAGCGTCCCGAAGACCGTCGCGCGCGGGACGTTCTTGTCGGGGTCGCGCACCTTCGCCGCCGCCACGGCGGCGCACTCGACCCCGAGGTAGCTGAACAGGCACAGGGCCATGGCCCCGAAGATGGCCGAGACCGTGCTCTCGCCGCTGATGTTCCAGACCTCGAAGTTGGCGCTGCTCATGAAGAACAGCCCGACCGTGGACATGAAGACCAGCGGGATGAACTTCAGCACCGACGTCCACATCTGCACGGTGCCCATGGCCTTGACGCCGACGAGGTTGATCGCCGCGGGGATCCACAGGCCGATGAGCGCCAGGACGACGGAGAACAGCTTGTTCTGGCCGGTGTTGACGAACTGCTCGACGTAGAGCACCCAGCCGACGACGATCGCCGCGTTGCCCGACCAGGCCGTGATCCAGTACAGCCAGGCGTTGGAGAAACCGGCGAGGTTGCCGAACGCCGCGCGGGCGTAGGCGTAGGGCCCGCCGTCGGCCGGCAGCCGGCGGGACAGCGAGGCGAACATCAAGGCCAGGGCCAGGGCGCCGACCGTGGTGAGCGCCATGGCGAACAGGCTGATCGGGCCGTAACCGGCCAGCGACGCCGGCAGGTTGAAGATCCCGACGCCGATGATGCTGCCGACGATCAACGCGGTCGCCGGCCCCAGGGTCAGGGTGCCGCGTGGTTCCTGTTCGGCAACGGATGCCGGGCCGGCCGGCGGGGCGGACGCCGTGCTCATGGAGGGCCTCCGAAGTCGTCGACGGCAGAGCCATTCCAGTTCTCCGGGTTCGGTAGGTCCTCCTCCCCAGCGGATGAATCCCCGAGAACTGCCACGTCGGGGCGCACCTGCACCGGCCTGGACCGCCGGGGCGCGTTCGCCGTGCACGGAGGTTCCGGCACGACGTGCCGCAGGCATGCACCGGGCCCGGCTGCGGTGCAGCCGGGCCCAGGAGCTCGCACTCAGCCCGCGGACGCGTGTGCCTCCTCATCGGCGAACACCTC
>Ga0307409_100001128_pt1 | contig 12666 bp, 4 predicted proteins | sample 322Ometagenome_2_FD_203888 | JGI IMG/M metagenome (GOLD analysis project Ga0307409, IMG submission 203888) | Maize rhizosphere microbial communities from greenhouse at UC Davis, California, United States - 322HYB-O-2 | ecosystem: Host-associated > Plants > Roots > Rhizosphere > Soil | place...
ACGCGACGAACGTGACCGCGTCGAGCTGCACGACCCCGAACAGGTTGGCCGCGAGCACTTTGCCCAGACCGAACGCCGCAACCAGGCCGATCGCGATGCCCACGCCCGCCAGCACCATCGCATTCCGCAGCGTCATCGTCATCACCTCGCGCGCCGTGGCGCCGAGGGCGATGCGCACGCCGATTTCCCGGGTGCGCTGGCTCACCGAGTAAGCCATCACCCCGTAGATGCCGATCGCGGAGAGAAAGAGTCCGATGCCGGCAAACGACGCCATCACGCCGGCGACGAACTGCATGCCGACGGTGCGGAGCGAGCGCAGGCGGAGCATGGTGTGCACGTCGGCGAGCGGCAGGTTTGGATCGATCTCGTGGAACAGCTGACGCACCGCTGGCGCGATGGAGGTCTCATCGCCGCTCGTGCGGACCGCGAGGACCGCAAACGATCGCGGCGCCTGCGCATAGGGCAGGTAGAACGTCGGCCGATAGCCGTCGAACCAGTCGTGCTTCACGTTGGTCGCAATGCCTACGATCGTCACCCACGGTTGATCCGGCGCATGCGCCTGGCGGAACCGCCGGCCGATCGGGTTCTCACCGGGCCAGAGCCGCTCGGCCATCATGCGATCGACGATGGCCACCGGCAGCGTGTTCTCGCGATCGGCCCTGGTGAATTCGCGCCCGCTGACCACCGAGACGCGGAGCACGTTGAGATAGTCGGGAGTGATGCTGCGTGCGTCCACCTCCGGCCGCTCGCCCGCCGACAGGGTCGGCCGCCCTTCCACTTCGACCGGCCGCCGCGTGTTGCCGGTGCCAAACGGAACCGAAGTGGCGAAGCCGGCGTGCTCGACCCGCGGCAACGCGCGGACGCGCTCGATAGCGCGATCGTAGAACTGCCGTCGTGCGCCGTCGTCGGGATACGCGTCTTCGGGCAGCGTGAACGAGAAGGTCATCACGCCGCGGGGATCGTAGCCGTCGTTCTGGGTGAGGAGGCGCATCGCGCCCCTGGTGCTGAGGCCGGCCGCGACGAGCAGCGCGAGCGCGAGCGCCACCTGCGCGACGACGAAGCCCTGCAACGTGCGGCTTCGGCCGCCGGCGCTGCCGCGGGCGCCCTCTTTCAGTGCATCCGCCAGCTGAGGCCGCGACGAGCGCAGCGCGGGCCACGCACCGAACACCGCGCCGGCGAGGACCCCGAGCACCATCGTCGTCACGAGCAGCCGGCCATCGATGTTCACTTCGCCCCAGCCGAGGATGTAGCGCGCGATCTCCGGCGGCATGAAACTCTTCATGAAGATCAGGCCGCCATACGCAAGCGGCACGGCAAGGAGGACGCCGGCGAGCGCGAGCAGCACGCTTTCGACAACCAGCTGACGGACGATGCGCCAGCGGCTCGCGCCGACCGCGAGGCGCACAGCGAGCTCGCGCTGCCGCGCGGCGCCGCGAACCAGGAGCAGGTTCGCCACGTTCGCGCCGGCGATGAGCAGCACCAGCGTGACGGCGAATTGAAAGATGGCAAGCACGGCCGGCATGCCGAGGTCGAGCATCGCCCGCGACAGCGGCATCACGTTCGCGCCGTAGCCGCCATTGGTATCGGGATGCGCGGCGGCGAGCCGCTTCGCAATGCCCTCCATCTCGATCTGCGCCTGCTCGCGCGTGATGCCGGGTTTGAGCCGTCCGATCACGTCGAGGTATCGGCGCGCGCGCTCGGTCCGGTTCGCGGGCGTGAAGTTGATCGGCGCCCAGATCTCGGCACCGGACGGGTACTCGAAACCGGCCGGCGCGATGCCAATGACGGTGTAACGCTGGCGATCGATCGTGATGGTCGAACCGACGAGCGACGGCGATCCGCCCCAGCGCCGCTGCCACAGGCGATGGCTGACGACCGCCACGCGGTTGAACCCGGCCGTCTCCTCGCGAGCGGCGAAGCCGCGTCCGAGCGGCAGGTGCACATGCAGCGCATCGAAGAACGGCGCCGACGCGCGGTACCCGATGACCTGCTCCGGATCGTTAGCCGTGTCGCTGATGTTGGCGTCCCACCATTCGACGGCAATCAGCCTCTCGACCGACCGCACCTGCTGCTCCCAGTCGAGAAAATTCGGCGGCGACACGGCTTCCCGTTCGTCACCCTGCGCGAGGTTGGTCTCGAAGACCTGTACCATGCCGTCGACGTCGGCCACCGGCAGCGGGCGCAGCAGCATGCCGTCGACCATGGCAAAGACGGCGGCGTTGGCGCCGAGGCCGATGGCGAGCGTGACGATCACGATCGCCGAGAAGCCGGGCTGCCGCAGCAGCACCCGGATCGCGTAACGGGCATCCTGGACGATCGTGGACATGGCCTGCTCCTGCGGGAGCATAGACGGCGGGCCGAACCGGCGTGTTCCCGATGCCGTACAATCGACCTGCCGCGCCCCCTGAGAAAAGAGCACGCGATGACGAAGACGATAATCGTGGCGGTCCTGCTCGCGGCCGCGCCTGCGAGGGCCGGTGCGCAGGATCCCGCGCACCTCCAGAAGCTGTTCGAGGCCGGCCAGTATCAGCAGGTCGTCGAGTCGACGCCCCCGGAGGCGGCACCTGAAGCGCTGTATACCGCGGCGCAGAGTCACCAGAAGCTCGGCGCCACCGAACAGGCGCTCGAGATCTACAGGAACCTCGCGGCGCGACCCGAAGGCGATCCCTGGCGTCTGATCGGCCTGTCGGCGCAGCAGCTCCTCGAGGAGCAGCCCGACGCCGCGGTCGAGTCGGCGCAGCAGGCCGTCGCGGCGAACGGCGATCTGGCCGAAGCGCACTTTCAGCTCGGGCTGGCGCAAGCCAAGCGGCAGGCGTGGCCGGAAGCGGCCGCCGCCTTCGACCGTGCGGCGGAGCTCAAGCCGGGGATGGCCTACGCGCACTACTACGGCGGCCTGATGCACTACCGCGCAAAGCGTCCCGATCGCATGGCCAACCACTTCGAGCAGTTCCTGAAGCTCGCGCCGGAGGCGCCGGAACGGCCCGAGGTGATTCAGATCATGCGCACTGTGCGCGGAAAGTAGGCTCTGGGCACGAGGGCGTCGGCTCCATTGTCAAAACGCCTGTCCGATCCCGAATGTCCATCGCCCGGACTTGTCGTTGGGGCCGGGCGAGAACATCCGGCCCCAGTCCACGCGCAGCATCACGAAGGGCGTGTTGAGCCGCAGGCCGAATCCGAACGTCGTCACCAGGTTGCCGAGATCGAAGTCCGACGCGTTCGCGAACACGTTGCCGGAGTCGATGAAGCCGAGGCCGCCCAACCAGCGATAGATCGGGAACCGCAGCTCCTCGTTGACGATGAAGAGCGCTTCGCCGCCGAGCGGCTCGCCCTCGAGCTGCGGGCCGAGCCCGTCTTCTTCGACTCCGCGGACCGTGCGTCCGCCGCCCGCCAGAAACCGCTCCGAGAAGAGCAGCTCCTGTCCCTCGAGCGCCGTGGCCAGGCCGATCCGCGCCGCGGATGCGAACACGAGGCGGCGCCACGGAAAGAACCGGTACGCATGTGCAAGCGTGCGGACGAACCGGATGTCCGACCCGAGCGACTCGGGAGCGTAATCGGTGCTGGCGGAGAGGAACATGCCGCGCGACGCGGCCAGAGGCGAGTCGCGGGTGTCCCAGGCCGCCAGGCCGTTGAGGCGCGCAATCGCGACGGTGATATCGAAGTTCAGCGACGGGTCGAGCACCGGAGCAGTGTCGAACGTGTGATTGCGTTCGAAATGGTACGCGTAGGAGAGGCGCAGGTTCTTGATGAACCGCATCCGCTGCTCCCATGAAATGTCGGTAATCTCGCTCAGCAGCGTGTTCGAGGTGAAGTCCTCGCGCGAACGTTCGACGACAAACGTCGACTCGATCGGCCACCCGAACATGGTCGGCGTGTTGACGAACGCACGCGCGGCCTGCTCGCGGCGCTGGTAGGTAAACGCCCCGCCCACCGCGATCGCGCGGCCGAAGAGCGTGCGCCGGGTGATGTCGGCCGACACGCCCGGTGAGAGATCGGTGCCTTCGACCTCGCCTTCCGGGTGCTCCTCGGATAACTGGAACCCGTAGCGCAGCCGCAGCGCCGGCCATTGCTCGACCGCGACCCGCACGCGCACCGGCTGCACCTGGTCATCGGTCGTGCCTGTCGTTACTGGAACCGCCGTGAGGTCCACCCTGCGGAAGAGCCCCGTGTCCGACACGCGCCGGCGGGCCTGCATCGACGCTTGTGCGCCCAGCGGCTGATTGAGCGGAATGGCCAGCGCGCGGATGACGACGTCTCGATTGATGCCCTGGTTGCCCTCGACGTCGATGCCGGCGACGATCTGCCGCGGGCCCTCCTCCACGAGGTACAGCACGACGACGGCGCCAGACCCGTGGGAGGGCGTCTCGCTGACCTCGACGCGGACGTGCGGAAAGGCTTCGCGGCGATACAAGCCGAGCACGCGCTGGCGTGCCTGCTCGGCCTCCACGGGGTCGTATGGTGAACCGGCTTTCAGCGCCGCTGCCTGGTAGACCACGTCGGTCTTGAGCCGCGACACGCCCTGGAACCGCACCTCGGCGAGTGTCGGCTTCGGTGCAGCCGGGGCCTGCGTATCGTTGCGCGCACCCCGGTTCACCTCGATCGCCAGCGTCTTCGTCCCCTCCGGTCCCTGCCGCACGCTGGCGCTCACGGTGGCATCCGGGTAGCCGCCGCGCATCAGCGCGTCCTTGACGATCGCGCTGGCTTCGTCCACGAGGAAGCCGTCGTACACCGACTGCTGCCACGCCGCGCGTATGCTCTCGCGCACCTGGGGGTCCAGCTCGTACCCGTTCACGTCGACGGAGGTGCGCGGCCCCGAGGTAATGGTGTAGCTCAAGGCCGCGCCGGTGTCGCCATCGACCCGGTTCACGTCGACGCGCGCTTCGTCGTAGTTTTCGCGGCGATACAGTTCCTCGAGGCGTTCGCGGTCGCGCTGCCACTCGACGAAATCGAAGTCGCTGCCCGGCTTCAGTTTCAACGCCGAGCGGACTGTTTCCTGCGGCAGCCCGAGCGACCCGTTCACGTCCACCGAGGCGACCTTGCTATCGTGCCGCTCCGGCGTCGGCGCGGCCGCCGCTTCCGCGGTTGCCGCCCGGCCGCCGCCGAACGATACGTCATGGCGGAACTCGTACGACCGCAGCTCTTCGTCATCCGACACGAACCGGAACTCGACGTTGCGGATCGGGTTGTATTCGACAATCCACGCCTGTGCGTCGCCGTCGCGCAGGTCCTGCGAGTAGGTGACATCGACCTTCCGCCCGAGACTCTTACCGAACGTCAACCGCGTCGTCGGATCGACTTCGGTCGCGATCGCGGTGGGATCGCGCCGCACGAGGTCCTCGTCCACGCCGCCCAGGCGGACCGTGTCGAAGCCGATGGCGCGGCCCGCGATTCCCAGCATGTCGCCGGACAGGTACCCCACCACCTGGTCGCGAACGATCTCGGCTTCCCGTCCGCTGATTTCATCGAGCGGCCGCCCGGTGAGAAGGATCGAGGCCAGGTCGGCTTCCCCGTACTCGCCCGTCGGTGAGCGCAGCTCGGTCTCGAGGTTGTCGGGCGGTCCCTTGAGGGTGAGGATGATGTCCTCTCCGCCGGCGCGCGTGTGCGCCGTGATCGTGAGGTCGGGCTCGATCGTGGTTGCGTTCGCGAAATCGATCGTCCCCGAGTCGATGACGTAGGCGTTGCCGCCCAGGAAGAGGCGGCTGTCTTCGCGGAGCCGCACACGGCCGCCAAGCGACGGCGCCGCCAGCGTTCCGATGACGCGGATGTCGCTCAGCAGCTGCAACTCGCCAAGGTTGTTGTCGACGAGCAGGTCTTCCTGGGTGACCACCTTCACATCGAGGGCGATGTTGTCGACGATCGAAGGCTCGGCCACAGTGCTGGCGACCGCCTGCTCGGTGCGCAACTTCTTCAGCAGTCCGGTAACAACGCCGATCGGCTCGCGGTAGGCGCTGCGCACGACTGTCACCGTGCCGGAGATCGACCCTGAGGGCCTGGCCACGTCCGCCGCGGGGATGCTGAGCGCTCCACTGATCTCCGCCTTCAGCTCGCTGCGAAGGCCCTGCGGAAACTCGAGCGCGACGCCATCCGCGGTGAGCGAGAGCTTTGCGTCAAGCGGCGTCCGCGGAGCGAAGTCGACGGTCGCGCTTCCACGCAGCGTTCCGCCGTTCAGCGTGCCGGTCAGCTCCGTCAAGTGCGCAGCAGTGCGGCTGAACACGACCTGGGCCGCGAGATCGCTTGCGACCATGCGCGGGTTCTGCACGCGGATCTCCGTGCGGCTCACGGCCGCGACGCCGTCAACCCGCGGGTTGTCGACAGGGCCGGTAATCGACAGCCGTGGCTGCAGGGTGCCCTGCATCGTCATGCCGGCGTCGCGGAGGAACGGCGTGAGCATCCGGAGATCGAACTGCCCGGTCGCGATGATCGCCATCTGCCGATCCGCCAGCCGCACCTGCCCCGCGAGGTCGAGCCCGCCGCCGCGGCCGGTCCACTGCCACGACGCGATGCGCGCAAATCCGTCGCCGACGGTGATCCGCGTTGGCGCTTTCTGTTCAACGGGCAGACTTTCGATGCGCACGTCCATCCGATCCAGCTGCACGTACCCTTTCACGGCGTCGAGGTTTTGCGCCGTGCTCTCGAGGTGCAGCGAGGCATCGACCGAGCCGTCCAGCTGTTTCAGTGTCTCGGCCTCGACAAAGGGCGCGACCACCTGCGGCGTCACGGAGGAGAGCCGCGCGTCCACAACGGCAACGCCGCCTTCGACTCCCCTCGCCCACCCGGACGGAACCTGGGCGCTCGCATCGACGTGGCTTCCCTGCCACTCCGCCGTCAGCGCGCGCACCGCGATCCATTCTTCATCCACGTACGCGCGGACGTTGACGCCGGTCACCGGCGGGAGGCCCGGCATCTGCACCGTTCCCGGCCCAAGCTCCAGGTCCGCGACGACGACCGGCTGCTCCGCCGACCCGGTGATCCGCGCCAGCAGCGCGGCCGACCCGGTCGCCGTTACCGCGGGAAGCTCGATCATCCCCGTGTCCTCAACCGCGTGCCGGATGCGTTCGAGATCGCCCGCTGCCGTGACGCGCAGCGCAGCAGCCGCATCCACCGGTGCGGCGTCGGCAAAGGCGGGCAGCCGGCCGGAAGCGGAGATCCGTGTCTCGCCGGCGGCGAGCTCGAGCGACGCCACGTCGATCATTCCGTCGCCATACGTGACGCGTGCCGGTGAAGCGAGGTGCAGCGGAAGCGCGCCGGCGCTCGCGTCGATGCGTGCGATGTCGATGGAGGCGCGTGCCTGTCTCCAGCGGTCGAGCGGACCCTCGGCATGGGCGGTGACCGCAGCGGTCCCCGTAATCGCGATGGGGCTCCCGACGTTCCCGAGCAGCCGGTCGAGATCGAGGGTCGGCGCCTCCACATCCAGCACCGCCGTGTACGGCGCGCGCGGAACCATCGTCGCCTGCGCACGTACGTCCGAATCGCGGAGCAGCGCGTCGAGATGCGCCTCCGCCGGTGTCGCGTCGAAGTTGACGTCGAGCGGACCTGTCACCGGTGCGCCAGGCGCCAGGACCGCCGCGTTGTCAATCGTGGCGGTGCCGTGCGCGCGCATCGATGGCGCGGCAAACGTGCCGCCCACCTCGACCTGGACCTGCATTGTCCCGTCGACGCTCGGCAGCGGCTGCGACACAACCCCCAGCCGTTGGATGAGATCGAGGACGACGCCAAGCGGCGCCGGCGGCGTCACCAGATGGCCGGCGAGCGCCGATCGCTCCGGGTGCCCGGCGTCGAGCACGCCTGCGAACGTCGATGCAACCGGCACGCTGCCAACATCGTGCTGTCCGGTGAGGCGCCAGCGCCCATCCTCGAGACGCAGGTCGGCGCCGCCATCGAGGGCGATGCGATTGCGCGCCGTGATGCCGCGCGTCGTCTCGAGCCGCGCCTCCGCGGTCCACCTCGTCACGTCGGCAATGGGCCCGCGTGCGGCGAGACGACCGGCAGCGCGGCCCGTCGGCCGCGGCAGCAGCCGTGGCGCAAGCCGCTGCGCAAGCGCTTCCACGTCCACGTCTTGCCACCGCGCACTCACGCGCGCGTCGCCGCTCCCCAACGGCGCCTCGCCTGTCGCCTCGACCTGTCCTCCTGCGATCGATGACACGAATCGATCGAGGTGCACCGCATCGGCAGACAGCCGCAGCGTCGCCCCGAGGTCCGTCAATGCGAGACCGTTCGTGTCGACGCGCGACGAGCGAAGCTCCAATGCAGCGTGCAGCGCGTCAAAGGGCCCGCGGAGGTCACCTGCGAACTGCAGCGAACCGGCCGGCGGATCGGCCATCGCTACCCATCGTGCGGCGCGCACCAGGTCGCTCGACCCTTCCAGGCGCAGGTCGAGACCGGGGTCGTCGACGAGCACGTGTACCGTGCCGTTCGCGACGAGTGATGCCTCGTCTGTGCGAAGCGCGAGCTCCGACAGCGCCAGGTTGCGGCCGTCGAATTCGAGCCCGCCGCGCAGTTCGTGAATGGTCGACGCCGTATTCCGCCGCGTGAGCCGGCCCGGCTGACGGAGCTCGATGCGGCCGCGTTCACCATCGAGTGACAGATCGACGGAAGGAAGCGCCAGCGCTACACCGCTGCTCGCGTCCGCGACGTCGAACGCGAGGCGAGGTGCACGCAGCGCCTGGAGGTACAGCGCCGCTGGCGTGCCACCTGCCCCGCTCGATGCCGGCAGGTTGCCGGCGTTGTGTTCCGCGAGCGCGACGTGCACGCGGCCGTCGTTTACTTCGATGGTGTCGAGAGCGAGCGGCCCGAACACCGCCGATCGGGGAACGTCGATGACGACGCGCCGTGCGGTGAAGAACGGATCGGCAGTCGTGTGCGCTGCGGCGACCTCCACCCCCCATAGCGTCACGCGCAACGCGAAGAGGTTGTACTCGAGCGCGTCGGCGTGCAGCGCGATGTGGTATCGGTCGCGAAGCGCCTCGATCGTACGATCGAGCGCGTAGCGGCGCACCGGCGGCGTGTGCACGGCAATCGCGACACCGGCCGCCGCGATCGCGAGCGCCGCGCCGGCAAGGACCAGCCGTCGCCTCCATCGCCCTCCGCCCGTCGGCTCCGCCATTGGTTACCGCATGATAATCTGCGGCGATACGCACGAGGGACGAACCATGATCGCGACGCGGACCATTCTGCTTGCAGGCTCAGTTGCGGTTCTGGCGGTCGGCGTCACCGCGCAGACGCCCGGATCGAAGTACGTGGCGCAGGTCCAGCCGCTGCTTCAGCTCGAGACCAGCGACTTCCGCGAGGTGGTCGATCGCTACGCCGTCGATCGCGCCGGCATGATGCGTCGATTCGACGCGCCGTACTCGCCCGTGCGCCGCGCCGAGCTGCGCGGCTTCTATACCGGGTGGCGCTCCGCGCTCCAGGGTGTCAACTTCGATCGGCTCACGCAACCCGCAAAAGTCGACTACGTGCTGCTCGACACGCAGCTGCAGTACGAACTGCGGCTGCTCGAGCGCGAGCAGCGGGTCCTCACCGAGACGAGCGCGCTCGTCCCGTTCCTCGAGCCGATTGCCGAGCTCCACGAAGCCAGGCGCCGGCATGAACCTGTGGACGCGCGCAAGGCCGCGTCGACCCTGAAGCAGCTCCTCGAGCGCATCGAAGCGACGCGCAAGGCGGTGGAAGCCGGAGTGGGCGACAAGCCGGCGCCGACGACCGCCAGTGCCGGGAACAGCGCGGCCGCGGACGCACCCATCAAGACGACGAAGATCGTCGCGTTCCGCGCAGCCGACATCACGACGAGCGTCCGCAAGACGCTCGAGGACTGGTACAACTACCGCTCCGGCTACGACCCGCTCTTCACCTGGTGGACCGAGGACCCGTTCAAGAAGACGAATGAGGCGCTCGGCAAGTACGTCGACACGCTGCGCGAGAAGGTCGTCGGGATCGAAAAAGGCGAAGACGAGCCGATCATCGGCGACCCGATTGGCGCAACCGGGCTGCGCGAAGATCTCGACCACGAGCTCATTCCCTACACGCCCGAGGAGCTCATCGCGCTCGCCGAGCGCGAGTTCAAGGTGCTCGAGGGCGAGATGCTCGAGGCATCGCGCGACATGGGGTTTGGCGACAACTGGAAAGGGGCGCTCGAAAAGGTCAAGAACGATCACGTCGAGCCGGGCAAGCAGCCCGAGCTGATTCGCGACCTGGCCTACGAAGCCATCGATTACGTCACCACGCGCAACCTGGTGACCGTGCCGCCGCTCGCGCGCGACATGTGGCGCATGACCATGATGACGCCGGAACGGCAGAAGGTGGCGCCGTTCTTCCTCGGCGGCGAGGTGATCCAGGTGTCGTACCCCACCGACACCATGGAACACGATGACAAGCTCATGAGCCTGCGCGGGAACAACCGCTGGTTCTCGCGCGCCACCGTGTTCCACGAGCTCATCCCCGGCCATCACCTTCAGGGGTTCATGACCGACCGCTATGCCACGCACCGGCGTGCGTTCGTAACGCCGTTCTGGACGGAGGGGTGGTCGCTCTACTGGGAGATGCTGCTGTGGGACCTCGGGTTCCACAACACGCCGGAGAGCCGCGTCGGCGCGATGTTCTGGCGGATGCATCGCGCGGCGCGCATCATCTTCTCGCTCAACTTTCATCTCGGCAGGATGACGCCGCAGGAGGCGATCGACTTTCTCGTCGATCGCGTCGGCCACGAGCGCGCGAACGCCACGGCCGAAGTGCGCCGCTCGTTCAACGGCAGCTACTCACCGCTCTACCAGGCCGCCTACATGCTCGGCGGCATCCAGTTCCGGACGCTGCACAGGGAGCTCGTCGAGACGAAGAAGATGACGGACCGCGAGTTCCACGACACGATCCTGCAGAACGGGCGGATTCCGGTGGAGATGGTGCGCGCGCTGCTGACCAGGCAGCCGCTGTCGCGGGACTACAAGGCCAGCTGGCGGTTCTGATCGGCCGTGCGCTCGTTCGAACACACCGCTCCGAGCTGCGCAACGCGCGCCCGCAGCGCGCGCGCGAACCGCGCTGCTTCGTCGTCGTTCGCGCCGCTGGCGAGCAGACCCTCGCGCAGGACCGGCTCCGTCAGGCGGCTGACGATCGCGTGAAACCAGCGGACGTGCTCGACCGGGATGTCGTAGGCGACATCGGCCGTGCGCTGGCCCACGTACCCGAACGTCACGATCCCGTCGTCGCGAACGCCGGTGACGAACTGCGCGGTCTGCGCCTCGAAGCCCTCGGGGTCCCATCGCCCGCGTGACACGACGTTCGATCCCCACTTGCCCATGGCGCCGCCCCAGTCGGCGATGAGGTACCGCGCTTCACGCGCCCACGGCGAGATGCGATGCTCGAAGATGGCGGTGTTCGATCCGCGCGCGACGTCGCGCCGGTCCTTCGTGTCCCAGTTCGAGAGCAGCATCACGACCATCTTCAGGCCCGAGAGCTGCGGCGTGCCGAGGAAGGGATTGTCGTCCCACGCCCAGCTGTGCTCGTCGAAGAGCATGCGCACCTCGCGATCCTCGAGCTCGAAACGGGCCTCTCGGAAGCAGTCGTCGGTATCGATACAATCCCGGGCGCGCGTCAGATCCTTCACCCCGTCGATGCGCCCCTCGTCGACGTAATGGGTGACTTCGGCGAAATAGCCGCATGCGTGGGCAAAACGAACGGCAAACGACTCGGGCCGCACCTCGTGCCCCCACTTCACGCGCCAGCGCCGGCCCGCCGCGTCGCGGACGGCGACGCACGGCTGCGACCCGGAGAGGTGCTCCTCGATGAAAGTAAAAGGGGGACGCGGGGCGCCGGCGCGTCCTCCCGGCCCGAACCGCAGCATCTCCGCATCCGGCGTTCCAGGGTCTGCCCAGATCCGGTGCCTCGCCGCCAGGAGCCGACGCGGGCCGGCTTTACGGATCTTCATCTCGCCGCGCACGCGCCAGATCACCCGCAGGAGAATCGTGGAGACGAAGACGATGGCGATTGCTGCTGCAGTCCAGAGGAGGAGCCCCGGCCAATTCATGTCGCGAGGGCTGATGCAAACGGCAGGACCTGTCGCCCCGAAAGGGGTCAGACCCGTAACGCGGAAGAGGGTCTGACCCCGACCGGCGCGAATGGGGTCAGACCCTATGTAAGTGCTGCAAACAGGGGGAGAATCGGATTCCGGGTGTGTTAGGCTACTGTGTCTGTCCGATTTCGCGAGAGGTCAATGGCCGTAGATCCGCTCGATTTGACGCTCGAGCTTGCTCCACGGGCGCGTTTCGATGTCGTCGAATTGAGGAGCCGATTCGCGGCCGAACACCGTGAAGCGCTCGCGCCGTACCGGAATTGCCTCTACTGGTCCGCGCACACCACCGCGGGCTTCCTCGATCGCAGCCTCATCGCGCGCCTGAGCCCGGCCGGAGTGCCGACCTACGTCGACGCGTTCCGCTCGATGTTCCCCGAGGGCGCGGGTTACCAGCACGACCGCCTGGAGCGCCGCGCGGATCTCGACGCCGCGCAGCGGGCCATCGAGCCGCGCAATGCCGACTCGCACCTCGCGTTCATTGCCGGCGGCCTGCACGCGTGCGTGACGCACCCGAACCGTCCCGCCGAATCGGTCTGCTTCGTCGACCTCGACGGCGTGTGCGACGGCCGTCCGCGTCGGCGCCTGATGCGCCTGATCGGGTTCAACCAGGAAAC
>Ga0307409_100001131_pt1 | contig 12657 bp, 13 predicted proteins | sample 322Ometagenome_2_FD_203888 | JGI IMG/M metagenome (GOLD analysis project Ga0307409, IMG submission 203888) | Maize rhizosphere microbial communities from greenhouse at UC Davis, California, United States - 322HYB-O-2 | ecosystem: Host-associated > Plants > Roots > Rhizosphere > Soil | place...
GGTGCTCCGGCCCCGCCATCGAGGCTGAACGACACTGCGTCGAGTCCGGAGCGGAGCGTGTCCATCTGGCAAAACTGACACGGCCGGGATACGAACACGGCCTCCCCCAGGTACAGCAGCCGATCAGGACTCAGCCAGTGCAGCTGCGAGATGCCGCGATGGGTTCGCCGGCCGGGGATGGTGTACGGAATCGCCAAGAGAGATGTGCGGGCGATCGGATCGGAGAGCGAGGCCAGCACCAGACTCTCCTCCAGCGGTGCCGGCGCGTTGATTATGGAAACCGCAGCGATGTACGCCAGGCGCCCGTCGGCCTGCGCCGTCCCGGATTCGAGTGACTCGGTGAGTTCGTTTCCATCGATCGAGAACGTGCAGGTCCGCTCTCGCTGGCGTCCGCCGGTGGGCGGCAGCACGGCCAGACATACGTCCTTGTCCTCCGTATCCAATGGCTGACTCGAATACAGCAGGGCCGAGCCGTCAGGAAGCCATGCGGCACGGCGATCGGGTCCCTGATTCAGAGTCAGTTGTATGGGGAAGGAGGGACTAAAGGGCTGGTCGGTGCCGAAGTTCTGGGGGGTAAACGGCTCGGTGTGCCCGCAAGCAATCAGCGCCCACAACGGGAGCCAGCGGGCCAGACCAAAACCCACCGGGTGGCTCAGAAGCATCTTGCCTTGTGACATCCGTGTGTCAAACCGGTGAGGGTATCGTCAGGGGACGAACGGGAGTGTGGCCACTCGCACATCCTATGTGCAGCCAGGACCTTGGGTCATGTAATTTCGGTTGTCACACCAGCGACACGGGGCCAGGCAGGCGCCGCTTGCATCCATACAGGAGACCGTAGATCATGGAGGCGGGATGAATAGAATACGATGAGCGGGTACTCCCAAAAACCCCTATCTCAAAAACTCGGCATCAAACCCGGGATGCGGGTCGTGGCTCTGGGTGCGCCCGGCTCCTATGCCGCACTGCTGGGCGAGCTTCCGCCCGGCGCCACCCTCCACTCCCGGCTCTCCAGGAGTTCCCCGTTCATCCATCGATTTGTGTCCCAGCGACTGGAGCTTCAAGCGGACTTCGGCCGGCTCGCCCACAGTCTGGCAGATGACGGCGCCCTCTGGATCTCCTGGCCGAAGAAGACGTCCGGTGTTGCTACCGACCTGAACGAGAATCTCATTCGAGACTTGGGTCTGCCGCTGGGCCTGGTCGATGTGAAAGTGTGCGCGATCGATGAGGTCTGGTCCGGCCTCAAGTTTGTCCGCCGCTTGGAGAATCGCTCCACATGATCTTCAGCCGGTTCTTCGATGCCAAACTCGCGCAGTTCAGCTACCTCCTGGGCTGTCCGGTCAGCCGGGAGGCCATTGTGGTGGATCCAAACCGGAGGGTCGATCGGTATTTGCAGGCCGCCCTCCAGGACGGGCTCCGGATCGCTCACGTAACGGAAACTCACATTCATGCCGACTTCGTATCGGGCGCCAGAGAGCTGGCGCATCGTGCGGGCGCGCGCCTCTATCTCTCCGGCGCCGGTGAAGCCGAGTGGGGCTACCGGTACTCGGATGCAGCGGGAGCCACGCTGCTGAACGATGGGTCCTCCATTACCGTCGGCACTGTATTGCTCCAGGCCCGGCACGTCCCTGGGCACACCCCGGAGCATCTGGCCTTCCTGGTTACCGACACCGCCAAGGCTGGCGAGCCCATGGGTGCGCTCACGGGTGACTTCATCTTCGTAGGGGATGTCGGACGCCCCGATCTGCTGGAACGGGCCGTTCAGGCTGAGGGTACCATGGAGCGGTCCGCTCGGCAGCTGTTCCGCTCACTCCAGGATTTCCGCCCGCTTCCAGATTACCTCCAGATCTGGCCGGGACACGGCGCCGGCTCGGCCTGCGGGAAGGCCCTCAGCGCTGTCCCGCAATCGACGCTGGGATACGAGAAGCGCTTCAACTGGGCCTTCGGCGTTACAGACCAAGAGGAGTTTGTGCGCGCGGTGTTGGACGGCCAGCCGGAGCCCCCCCGCTACTTCGCCGCGATGAAGCGGATCAACCAATCGGGCCCTCGCCTGTTGGGAGATGTGCGACGTCCGGCTCGTCTGGCCATCAGCACCCTGGCCGATGCGCTGGCTCAGGGGCTTCCCGCGGTGGATACTCGTGACGCGGCCCGATTCCGGGAGGGAGCGATACCGGGCACAATCAACATACCGGCCGGGCGGACGTTTACCACCTGGGCCGGGTCACTCCTGCCCTACGATCGAAACTTGTACCTGCTCGCCGACGACGACCGAACCGATATCATGGAACTGGTTCGAGATCTCGCGGGTATCGGCCTGGACGGAGTGGCAGGATATCTGGGCACGGATGCGATCGAGTCCTGGCGCAATACGCGTGGAGAGCTCCAGCGCATCCCATCCATTACTCTCGCGCAATTGCGGAGCCGGATTGGGCACGATGGCCTGGTCGTGCTGGATGTGCGGGATGTGAGCGAGTGGAAGGCAGGTCACATCCCCGGCTCCCGAAATATCCCGGTGGGCAGTCTCGACCAGCGGCTGGACGACGTTCCCCACGGCGGCACTCTGGTGGTGCATTGTCAAACCGGTTCCCGTGCGGCGATGGCGGCGAGCCTGCTTCGGGCTCGGGGCTTTCGTGATGTCCAGCTGTTCTCCAGCGGATTTGCCGAGTGGCGAGCTGCCGCACAGCCGGTCGAAACGGGATAGGCGCCTGGAGACTCCGGGCGATTTGCGCTGAACGGAGCCCACCGGTATATCCAAGTACCCTCATCCGGACACAACCATGCTGAAGGAGTTCAAGGCATTTGCCCTGCGGGGCAACGTGCTCGATCTCGCGGTGGGCATCATTATCGGAGGAGCCTTCGGAACCATCGTCAAGTCCCTGGTGGACGACATCCTCATGCCACCAATCGGACTCGCCCTGGGCAATGTCGATTTCGCCAATCTGTTCCTGCTGCTCAAGGCCGGACCCAAGGCGCCGCCACCGTACGCCTCGATGGCGGAAGCCAGCGCTGCCGGAGCGGTCACGATCAACTACGGGCAGTTCATCAATAACGTCGTCACCTTCATCATTGTAGCATTTGCGGTGTTCATGATCGTGCGTGCGGCCAATCGGATGAAGCCGCAGGACGCCGCGGCCGCACCCGCCACGAAGGATTGCCCCTATTGCCGTATGGCCATACCTGTCGCCGCCACCCGGTGTCCCCACTGCACGACGGAGCTTCGCGCTGCCTGAGCCAGCCGAATTCATGCACACCACTCCTGATGGACTATGCGAACATCTCTTTTTCTAATGCTCGGGCTGGGTTTGGCCGGCTGTCGGGCGGATGCCCAGCCCGGTGGCGGGAATCCCGAGGTCGAGGCCTATCTGGCAAGCTACGCCAAACAGTATCAACGGCTGAGCTACGCCAGCGCCGAGGCAGAGTGGGCCTCCAACACGCGCATCGTGGAAGGTGACAGCAGCAACGCAGTGCGGACCCGCCAGGCCAACGAAGCCCTGGCTCGCTTTGTCGGCAGCGCCGAGAACATCGGCAAGATCCAGCAGTTCCTCTCGAGGAAGGACCAGTTGACACCGCTCCAGGTGCGGGAGCTGGAAGTCATGCTCTACCTGGCGGCCGAAAAGCCGCAGACAGCGGCAGACGTGGTCTCCAGGCGAATCGCCGCCGAAGCTGCGCAGACCGAGACCTTGTACGGTTATCAGTTCCGGCTCAAGAACAAGCCCGTCACCCCTAACGACATCGATCAGGCGCTGCGTACCAGCAAGGGACTTCCTGACCGGCTGGCGGTCTGGGAAGCGTCCAAGGCCGTGGGGCCTGCTCTGAAGCCAGGCCTGCTCAAGCTGCGTGATCTCCGCAACCAGGTAGTGCGTACGCTGGGGTATCCCGACTATTTCACTTACCAGGTGTCCGACTATGGTATGAGCACCGACGAGATGCTGCAGCTGACGGAACAGCTGATGCGAGATCTGCGGCCGCTCTATCGCGAGCTTCACACCTGGGCCCGGTACGAGCTGGCCCGGCGCTACCGAGTGCCGGTGCCGGATCAGCTTCCGGCGCACTGGCTGCCCAACCGGTGGGGGCAGGACTGGAGCGCACTCGTCGACGTGAAGGGCCTCAATCTCGATGCGGCCCTGGCGAAGCGATCGCCGGAATGGGTGGTTCGTCAGGGCGAGAGCTTCTATCGCAGTCTCGGCTTCGACTCGCTCCCATCCACCTTCTGGTCCAAGTCCTCGCTGTATCCTCTCCCCGCGGATGCGCCGTACAAGAAGAACACTCACGCATCTGCCTGGCATCTGGATCTCGACCGGGACGTGCGTTCGCTGATGAGTGTAGAGCCGAACCGGGAATGGTATGAGACGGTGCATCACGAGCTGGGACACGTCTACTACTACATGAGCTACAGTCGCCCAGAGGTGCCGTTGGTCCTGCGATCAGGGGCCAACCGGGCCTACCACGAAGGAGTCGGTTCCATGATGGGCCTGGCCTCGCTCCAACGCAGGTTCCTCGCGGGACGGGGACTGGTCTCGCCCACGGCCCAGGTCGACAGCATGGCCGGGCTGCTCCAGGAAGCACTGAGCTATGTCGTGCTGATGCCGTTCGGCGCGGGCACGATGACCCGGTTCGAGCACGCGTTGTACGCAGAGAACCTGCCTGCGGATCAGCTCAACGCTAAGTGGTGGGGGTTGGCGCGGAAGTACCAGGGCATCGTGCCGCCGGCTCCCCGCGGCGAGCGCTGGGCCGACGCGCTCACCAAGACGCACATCAACGACGATCCGGCCCAGTACTATGACTACGCGCTCTCGTATGCCCTGCTCTTTCAGCTGCACGACCACATAGCGCGCGAGATTCTGCACCAGGACCCTCACGACACGGACTATTACGGCAATCACGAGGTCGGGGCCTTCCTGAAGCGCCTCATGGCCCCGGGCGCCAGCCGGCCCTGGCGGACTGTTCTCAAGGAAACCACCGGCCGCGAGCTCGATGGGAAGGCAATGGTAGAGTACTTCGCGCCGCTGTATCACTGGTTGCAGCAGCAGAATCGGGGAAGAAAGGCGACGTTGCCCGAAATCTGAGTATTAGGTTGTCGGGATGAAGATCAATCGAAGGCGCTTCATTGCCGGCCTGGGCGCGGCCGGTGCTGCCATCGGTGCCGACGCATTCGGGTTCGAAGCCCATCGCGTGCTGGTCAGCCGCCATGATGTCCTGCTGGGGGAGCCGGCCGGCGCCCTCGATGGATTGCGGATCGCGCAGGTCAGCGATGTACACTTGCCCGGGAACCAACTAGCCGCCCGCGCCGCCCTGGATCACCTCCGACGCGAACAGCCTGACATCGTCATTCTGAACGGCGATATGACCGAATCGGCTCGAGCCCTGGGGCAGGTGAGCGAGTTTGCCCAGGCGGCCCGCGGGAGCCTCGCAACGGTCGCAGTGCTGGGAAACTGGGAGTATCGCGCCGGCATCGAGGCAGAGCGCGCCAGGAAAGTCTACCAGCAGGCGGGTGTGGATCTCCTGGTCAATCAGTCCCGGGTACTGAAGGTGGGACGCTCATCTCTGGCAGTGGTAGGGCTGGACGACATGCTCGCCGGCGTCCCCGACCTGACCGCCGCCCGAGCAGGTCTGGACTCGGCAGCCCTGGAAATCTGGGTGATTCACGAGCCCAACTTTGCCGACCAGGTACCCAAAGCCGTGCCCCCGCCAGCCATGCTCCTCTCCGGCCACACTCATGGCGGACAAATTCGAATTCCCTTGATGCCGCCGGTAAAGCCGATCGGAGCCGGGCGATTCCTGGAAGGCTGGTATAACGACACGCTGGCTCCCATGTACGTGTCCCGGGGTGTCGGTACCACCGGAATACCGGCACGGTTTCGCTGCCCGGCGGAGCTTCCCATCTTCACCCTTCGTGCAAAGCAATCGCTCCTCGCTGGGGTTCCATGCCTAGAGTGACTGATCTGCAGCGGGTCGGCGAAGCTGGATAGGCTTGGAATGCACCGGCCGCACCCGCAGGTTCAGCATCTCGACTCCCACCGAGAACGCCATGGCGAAGTAGATGTAGCCCTTCGAAATGTGCTGGTTGAGCCCCTCGGCGATCAGGGTCACTCCGATCAGGATGAGGAAGCTGAGTGCCAGCATCTTGATCGTGGGATGGCGGCCTACGAAGGCGCTGATGGTCCCGCTGAACAACATCATGAATCCGATGGCCACCACCACGGCAGCGATCATGATCCCGAGTTCCTCGACCATACCCACCGCGGTAATCACCGAGTCGAGGGAGAACACGATATCGAGTAATGCGATCTGAATCAGCACGCTAACCAATGAAGGGGCTACTCGGAGCGACTTCTCGCTCTCCTCCTCGCCTTCCAGATTGTCGTGGATCTCGTGCGTGCTCTTGGCCAGGAGGAAGAGCCCTCCCAGGATCAGCACCAGGTCCCGTCCGGATATTTCCTCTCCCAGTACGCTGAACAGCGGCGCGGTGAGTCCGATGACCCAGGTCAGCGAAAACAGGAGGAGGATGCGGGTCAGCATCGCCAGGCCGAGACCAATGGTGCGGGCCCGTCCCCGCTTTTCGCGAGGCAGCTTGTCGGCAAGGATCGAGATGAAGACGATGTTGTCGATCCCGAGAACGATCTCGAGCACGGTCAGTGTGGCGAAGCCAATCCACGCCTGGGGGTCGGTGATCCAATCCATGGGTTAGTGAGCGGGGATGGAGGTTAGGAGGGCAGGGACGATCGTGTGACCGCCACAAGCTGTTGGGCGTGATGCCGTGTATGCATGGTCGAGAGCTCGAGCCCTTGCCGAGCCGACAGCCGCCCGAAGTACGCGTGGGTCAGCCACACCACTTCACTGGCAGCCTTCTCGGTGAGGTCCCGGGTAAACTGCTCCGCCCGGTCCACCAGCGTTGCCACGGCTAAGGTGGGGTCCTCGATGACCTCGGTGGGGCGGGTCTCCCGTGGTGCGCGAACACCAGGAGGGAATGGTTTTCCAGTGAGCAGTCGAGGCAGCAGGGTATGTCGCAAGACCAGACGTTGAAATCTCGAGCCACGGAGCCGCATCCCATCGGCCCCATCCAGCTCGCCAGTGAGGACCTGGTACGCTGCGGTAAGGTGGGCTGTGACCTGAGCAGGCGACCATTTGCCCGAAGCCATGGGCACCATCCAGGCAGTGGAATCCAGGGCACCGGCGGCCATGCAGTATGCATCGACCGCGCGAGCATGGTCCTGGAGCAGTCCAGCCCACTCGGAGGACACAGTGCCACTATCCGGAAGCGTGGTCATGATCTCAAGATGCTGTGCCTCCGGGGGGTGGGCAATCAGGAGCCCCGTCGAGCTGTGCTAATCGACGAGTGTCAGAAGCACCGCGTCACGTGGTACGGACACGCCCCTCAGTACCAGCTCGGCCAGGCGTCCGCTTCCCACACTCTCCACGGTCACCGCCAGGCAGTGACCCGCATTGTCCACGGCGACACTTTGGGTGCCCGGAAGACTCATCGCGAGTTTCGCGCGGGGTAGGTAGCGCGCCAGGTCTTCCGCCGCGTATGTGCCCTGACACTGCCGCTCCGGCTCGAACGCCGGATCAGGCCACCGCAGGAGGATGGGGGCGGGAGGAATTCGAGCCGACGTCCCTGAGGCGGCACAGCCCGCGATTGCAGCGAGCGTTGCAACCAGACCGGCAACCCTGTAAGCGGGACCAACAATGCTGTATCGCATGGAAGCACCTGCTGATTGGGAGACAACGCCGAATCCATCACCTGGGTCTCTGTATTACCTCGTGGTGACCGACGAGGCTGTGAGGTATGGCACCAGGATCCGGCCGTGGAGCCGCCCTAGCTTCTGGTCCCCCCACGTCCGGTTGGCGCTTCACGGGCCAGTTCACCCGCGATGACCCGCAGGAACTCCGACAGCTCCCGGTGCTGCTCGGGCGACCAGTCGGCCAGCAGCTCAGCCAGTCCATCTCGGCGCGCCGCATTCAGGCGTTGGAGCACCTCTCGGCCCGCGGCGGTGAGATCGTGGGATCCGGGTCCGATCAGGGCCTTGCTGGTGAGCTGGACGAGAGCGTCGTCGAGCCGGCGGGTCTCGATTCCATAGGTCTGGGCAAGCTGCGACAGGGTAACCTGAGGCTGTTCATGGACCCGTGCCAGGAGCCAACACGCCGCGGCACTCAGGTCCACGCCGGCCCTCGCAGCGATGCGCTCGAGCAGCCGTCGCTTGCTCTCCCGGCTGAGCAGCGCCCACAACCATCGACTCACCTGGGTGAGCGAATCTCCCTCGGGAGGAACCGCGAATGTTTCGCCCACTCCGCTCCCGGCCATGACCGACCCGCGGAGCGGCCGCTCAGGCAGCAATGCCGTCAGAACGAATGCAATCACAGTCAGGCCGGCAGCGACCAGGAACACGGTTCCTAGCGATGCAGTGAAAGCCTCAACGAGCACGGCTCTCTCCGGCGCCGCCAGTGTGCTCAGGGTTGCCGGGTCCATTCGCAGCAGATCGCCGGTCCCGAGGGCAACCCCCTGATGCTCCAGGATGCTGCCCAGGCGGTTCGCGAATATGGCTCCGAGCGCCGCGGTGCCGAGTGACCCGCCGATGAAGCGCGACAGGGTCGCACCCGAGGTGGCTACCCCCAGATCCTCGTAACGCACCGCATTCTGAATGACGAGTACGAGCACTTGCATCACCAGGCCCAGGCCCAGACCCACCACCAGCAGGTCGAACGAGATCATCAGCCGGCTGGTGTCGGCATGCATGCGGGAGAGCAGGGAAAGACCCAGCGTGGCGATCCCGGTCCCGAGCACCGGGAACACCTTGTACCGGCCCCATCGAGAGATCAGGTGCCCGGAGAGGGTGGATGTCACCAGCATACCTCCCATCATGGGCAGCAGCTCGAGGCCGGATGTAGTCGGCGTGGAGCCCTTCACCACCTGAAGAAAGAGCGGGAGGTAGGTGACTGAGCCAAAGAGCGCGATACCTACGATGAGCCCGACCCCGCTGCTTATCCGGAACACCGGATTGGCAAACAGTCGCAGCGGCAGCACCGGTTCGCTGGCGCGCCGCTCCACGATCACAAAGGCAGCCAGGAACAGCATGCTTGCGAGTGCCAGACCGAGGAGGCGAGGCGATCCCCAGGGCAGCACCGTCCCGCCGAGGTCGGTGAACAGAACCACTCCGGCGAGCCCGCCCGCCAGCAACGCGGCGCCGGCCCAATCCACCGCCAGCCGGGTGCGCACTCCCGCTGAGGGCAACGTGGACGCGAGGACGCCCAGCGCAATGGCCCCGAGCGGGAGGTTGATATAGAAGATCCAGCGCCAGGACAGGTGACTGGTGAAGAATCCCCCGAGGAGAGGCCCGGCAATGCTCGCCAGACCGAAGACTGCTCCGAACAGCCCCTGATAGCGGCCACGCTCCCGCGGCGGAACCACGTCCGCGATGGCTGCCTGTGTGCTGACGATGAGACCGCCGCCCCCAAACCCCTGGACTGCTCGAAAAACAATGAGGTGAGTGAGGCTCTGGCTCAAACCACATAGCGCCGAACCGGCCAGAAAAACGACAATGGCCACTTGCAGCACCCGCTTCCGGCCATAGAGATCTCCCAACTTGCCGTACAGCGGGGTGACAACGGTCTGGGCGAGAAGATAGGCAGTGACAACCCAGGACAGGTGGGTCAGTCCGCCGAGCTCACCGACGATGGTGGGAAGGGCGGTAGCGACAATGGTGGAATCGAGTGCCGCGAGTAGAAGGACCAGCACCAGACCCGCAAAGATCGCGGCTCGGTGGTCGCCCGAAGCCGCAGGCGTAATGTTTTTCACGCGTTTTAGGCCGCACCAGTCGTCGCAGGTCGTACTCGGAGCTCGGCCCATTCCACGGCGCCATCCTGAATGGCGTCCCGCACCGAACGTTCGCGAGGGGTCAGCCCCGCACCTCCGGTCTTCACCTCGAGAAAGACAATCCGCTGCACGCATCCGGTGGCCAACCCGTCGAACACAACCAGATCGACCGGGCTGCCCAGAAAGCGAACGTCCTTCGGGTTGTAGGGGAACGCCGGCAGATAGGGAAGCAATTGTTCGTGAACCTTGCCCGCAGTGATCGCCTGACTGCGGTGCACCGCGTCTTCGCGAATAACATCGGTATACCGGGCCTTCCAGAGCTGGAGGTATCCCCAGGCGAGGAAAAAGCCGATGGCAATTCCGATGGCTATCCCAAAGGTGTCCGTTGGCAAGAAGCCTCCGTGAAAGGAAGAGTGCTGGTTACGAAGCTCAGCCCACGCTGGCCAGGTTGTACATCGCGCGCCAGGCCCGGAAAACCTCACGATAATCGTCACCGGTGTAGCTGACGGTTCGTCCGCCGGTTCGGACCGAGCCCGGGGCCAGCTCGGCCATGTCCGCCATCTGGCTCACCACGAAATCGATCTCGAGACGGATCGGACGACTGAACGTAAAAGGTTCATGGCTGCGCTTGAGGGCCGCCGCTGCTCCTGCCCGGATCCGCTCACACGCCAGCGAGGGCGACACCGCCCGAGCGGCAAAGCGTCCCACGGCATGCTTCACCACAACGGTTTCGATGTTTTCTCCCAGCAGCGCGCTGGCCTCGGCGGCCAGCGACTGGTCGCCACTCACCAGCGCAACGGGCACTCGATGCACCCCAGCCATGGCGGCATTCAACCCCAGCTCGCCGACGGCTTGGCCATTGATCCGAGCCTCATACACCCGGCTGGTGTAGGTGTGGTCGATGATCGCGTCGCGGGTGCCGGCCATGGCGTGGTACCCGATGAACATCGCGGCATCAAAACCGCCATCGATCCCCTCCACCATGGAGAGCCGCTTCGGGCCTCCGCTGAGCAGCTCGGCAGCAGGGTGGAGCTCCTCCGCCAGAAGGTTGCGCATCTCCCAGTGGCTATCGTTCACCAGCACTCGCGTGGCCCCCGCATCCAGCGCGCCCGCAATTGCGGCGGTGGCTTCGTTCGTCATCAATCGCCTGAACCTGTTATACTCTGCCGCATGGCGGGCGTCGGTCGGGTCGGTTTGATCCTCGTGCACCACCCCGGCGATTCCCTCCATATCAACTGAGATGTACACGCGCATGACGTCTCCAGTGGCTCTGCTGCGCCGGAACTACCGAGGATTTATCTATGATATCCCGCTCGTGGGCGGTGATCGTGGCGAGCGCCGCTTTGGCCTGCGCTCCCGCCGGTGATCAGCCCGACCAGAAATCGATCCAGGAGGGACGGACGTACACCGCATGGCTGTATGGCAACGAATATCACAAGCTGTGGGAACGGTTCTCACCGGAAATGCGCCAAACCTTCGGCAGTGTCACCGACCTGGCCAGCTTTGCCGGCAAGGCGGTCAAGCATTTGGGGGCGGAACGAGGTAACATCGACGAGCAGGTCAACATTGCGGAGCCATACCGGGTATACACCCGGAGCGCTTCATTCGACAAGTCGCGTCAGCGCATGCTGATCGAATGGAGTCTGGCCGAGGACGGTGCGGTGACCGGACTGGTCGTGAGACCCGCGGTGGTGGACTCGCAACCCTAGTAAATCCGTCCCCCAAGCGGCACCTCCCGATCCACCCCGAGCAGGACCACTTCACCATCGGCATTAGGTGCGCCAAGCACGAGGACCTCGGAGGTGAAGCCCGCGATATTGCGGATTCCCAGGTTTACCGCCGCAATGACCAGGCGACCCGCCAACTCATCGACTCGATAGAGGGCCCGCAATTGTGCGCTGGAGGTTTTCTCGCCAAGGGGGCCGAAATCAATCCACAGCTTATAAGACGGATTGCGCGCGCGCTCGTTGGGCTCGGCGCGAATTACCCGGCCCACGCGCAGGTCCAGCAGTCCGAACGCCTCGAGCGGGTTCATGTCACTAATAGAGCAGCTCGCCCCGTAGCACCGTGACGGCATGCCCTCCCAGGTGCACTCGAAGTCCCTTCAGTCGCACCATCACGACCCCTCCTCGCTCTGAAGCCTGGTAGCCCACCAGCTCAGTCTGGCCCAGGCGTTCGGCCCAATATGGGGCCAGGCCGCAGTGCGCCGAGCCGGTTACCGGATCCTCCGGTACTCCCGCGGCAGGGGCAAAGAAGCGGGATACGAAATTGTACGTGCCGCTTTCGGAACGAGCAGTTACAATGATTCCCCGCACGGGCAGCCGGGCCAGTTCATTCAGGTCCGGTACGAGCTCCCTGACGGCCGCTTCCGATTCGAGCTCCACCAGGTAATCAAACGCTGTGCGCCCGACGTATCGCATGCTGGCGCCAAGCCCGCGGGACAGCTCCGCGGCAACCGGAACGGGGTGACTGGGTGTAGCCGGGAAATCCAGCCAGATGAGGCCCCGCTTTCCGGACGCGGTCAGCAGTCCACTTCGCGTATGAAACCGCGCCATCTCGTCGCTATGAAGGTGCTGCTCCTCCCAGAGCACGTGGGCACTGGCGAGCGTAGCATGGCCGCAGAGATCCACTTCGGTGGAGGGGGTAAACCACCGAAGATCGAACCCATCCTTCTGTCGCACGAGAAAAGCCGTCTCGGCCAGGTTCATTTCCCGAGCCACCTGTTGCATCCAGGCGGGGTCGGCAGCGTTGGGGAGCAGGCAAACTGCGGCGGGATTCCCGGAGAATGGCCGGTTTGTGAAGGCGTCGACCTGTATGAAACGCTGCCGTTGGCTCACGGCAAGACTGCG
>Ga0307409_100001132_pt1 | contig 12656 bp, 14 predicted proteins | sample 322Ometagenome_2_FD_203888 | JGI IMG/M metagenome (GOLD analysis project Ga0307409, IMG submission 203888) | Maize rhizosphere microbial communities from greenhouse at UC Davis, California, United States - 322HYB-O-2 | ecosystem: Host-associated > Plants > Roots > Rhizosphere > Soil | place...
GGAGGCAATGGTGACGAGCCGGAAGCCCTTGTCGATCATCACGCCGGCTGGGACAGCGCGACATAGATCGCCAGCAGGCGGTCTACCGGTCGCGCATGCCGTCGAGCCGGTCCCGGCAGGCGCGGATCAGGGCCGCCACCTCCCGCCGCTGGGCAACGGCCTCGGCGGTGTAGTGCCCATGCTTCCACGCGTTGCGGTTGCCCTCGGGCGCACCACCCCCATCAGCCCCGCCGTGCATCCGGCACCGCTTCCGCCCCGTCACCGCAGGCTGCCGGCACGGCGTCCCTTGCCGGGTCCGGGCATGGCATCGGGGAGCTTGGTTCAAACGCGACGGATCGCGCTGCTTCGGGCGCATGGGGTTGTTCCTCCGGTTTCGATGCCACCCCCCTCCCCCCGGGGGCCGGGTCGGCGCCGCCGGTGACCTGGACGGCGGCCTGTTCGGCGGTCACGTTGACATGCTGGTGCTGGACCACGACGCGCTGTTCGCCGGCCGAGCGGTAGCGCTTCAGCGCCTCCAGCTGGGCGGGGAAGGTCCGCAGCAGCTTCACCGCCAGGGGGCCCGCGTCGGTGCGCTGGGCGCGGTCGTTGGCCTTGCGCAGCAGGTCCATCGCAAGCCAGTGCACGCTGACCATCTGCGCGACGAGCATCGCCTCGGCCTCGTCCCGCGGCGCGATGCCGGTGACCGCGGCCAGGGCGGCGTTCACGTTGTCCATGCTGACCGGCTCGTCCGACGGCCGCAGGTGGGTCGTGTTGAAGATCTGGTTCACTAGGCAGTTGGCCAGGTCGGCGCTCGTGATCCCGAAGGCGTTCATCACCCGGAAGCTCGCCACCTCGGGATGGACGTTGGCCGGCGCCACCTGGACCTGATTGTCCTTCTTCTGCTGCTTGACCGTGAAACGGGGCGCGGGGCGCCGGCCTTTCTCCCGCTCGGTGCAGGCCTGGACCTCGGTGCGCTCCAAAGCCGTGGGTTCCGGCCTCTCGTCCTGGACGGGAGCCGCATCCGCTTTCGTGCGACGGGCCATGCTCAGCGCTCCCACGGCGGCATGTCGCCATCCCCGCCGCCGGAATGCCCCTGGAAGCCGCTGCGGTGCGCCGCTGATGGCGTCTGGCGCGGCCGGGGTGTCTCCGGTGCCCTCTGCCCTTCCCCGCGCTCCTGCGCGCCCTGTCGAGGCGGCGCTTCGGTGAAGAAGAGATGATGGCTCGGATCGTCGTCGGCCTGCCGCTCCCGGTTCTCCAGGACCAGCACCTTCACGCCGCCGAGCCGGCCGGTGAGGTACTGACCACCCTTCGCGCTGGACTTCTGCCACAGCGGCGCGGCCTTCAGCATGGGTGAGTTGGGTGAATGGGGCATGGTCAATCTCCTTCCGGTTCGTCTGTGTCGGCCAGTGCGGCATCGACCGCCGCAATCGCGGTGTGGGTGTCGGCGAGCAGGCGCAGGAAGCCGGGCTCGATAACCTGCCCGGCAGTCAGGTTTCCGCCGGCGGTATCGGTGGCCAGCCGGTCGATCAGCGCTCCGCGCCGGAGCGTCAGCACGCTCCGCAGGGCGAGCATCTCGATGGTGGTCATAGTTCGGCCGCCCCAAGAAGTTGCGGGTGCAACCACGTTACCGATGTTACCGATGTTACATGATCATAGGCATCGTGCGCGCGCGTATACGCACGATGTCGGTAATGCGGAACCGACGGTAACATCGGTAACATCGGTAACACGCCGCCTTTAGGTTGAAAACGCGCTGAGGCTGCGAAGCCGGATGTGGGCTCATTCATCATCGGCACCCTTCTGAGGTGGTCGGATGAGGCTGATACCGATACGAAAAACGCACGGCTTGCCACTGGTCGGGTGCCGCCTGCGCTCGGATCCCACTTCGCGCTGGGAGAGCTTGTCGCCCAAAGACTTGCTGCTCTCGGGCTTCTCGCCATGGCTTTCCAGGAACGCTTCCCAGGAAGCAAAGAGGTCGGCGGCGGTTTCCGATCGATGTTTGTTGCCGGGATGAAGCTCGCAGCATTCTTCAAGCCATTGGCCGAACAGATCCTGGGAGTTGAAATACTCTTCCGTCGCAGTTCTAACCGAGCTGGGCCGGACGAGCCCGTTCTTCTGCCAATCGAGGCAGCCGTCGATCATCCAGCGCAGGATGGCGGGCCATTCCGCTACCAGCTTTTCCTCAAGCTGAAGGTCGCGCTGTTCGGGCTTATGAATGAACGGGATGATGTTGAAGCGCCGCCTGGCCGCGTCATCGACGTTCCGCAGGATCGGCTTGTGGTTGCCGACGATCAGCAGCTTGAAGGTGGGATCGAACTCGAAGAAATCCTGCCGCATGAACCGGGCGGAAATGCGATCACCACCCGTCAGCTGCTTGATCCGGCTCTCCGCCCAGGCGCGGCCTTCCTCGGTCTCCGAGGCAGTCACCATGCGGGCACCGCGCAACTTGGCAAGATCGGTCGGATGCTTGTCGCCGTGCGAGGCGGTGAAGGTGTCCATGGCGGCGGTTGTCGCGTAGTCGCCCAGCACCTTCATGATGGTGTTCAGGAAAACGCCCTTGCCGTTGCCACCGGGGCCATAGATGAAAAACAGGGCGTGTTCTCGGATATCGCCGGTCAGGCAATAGCCGACCATCTGCTTCAGGAAGCGCTGCAGCTCCTTGTCTTCCTTCGTCGCTTCATTGAGGAATTTCGTCCAGTTCGGGTGGTCGTCGTGCAGCGCCGGGGCCGGCGTGACGGCAGTCTGCTTGGTGATGTGATCCTCGCGCCGATGCGGCCGAAGCTCACCGGTCCGCAGGTCCACCGTTCCGCCCGGCGTGTTCAGCACCCATTGGTCGGTATCCCACTCGTCACTGACCGTTGCCAGCCGCGGGTCGGCTTGGGCGAACCGCTCGACGCCGCCCGCGGTGCTGGCCTTCGCCGGGGTCGCCTTGCCCTCCGTGTTGGCCTCGCGCGCCAGCTCGCGGGCGAAGTGGAAGGCGAGCCGCCGCCGTTCCCGTTCCCACCGGGCGCCGTTCCATCGGAGCCACATGCCCCAGTCATGGCAATAGCGCAGGGTGTCGGCGTGCCGGGCCGCGAACACCAACGCGATGGCGTCCTCATTCGCATGGATCGCCATGATGTCGGTGTTTTGCCCAGGGTCGGCCTTGGCCGCCGGTTCGGCAGTGGCATCAACGCTGCTGACACTATTGGCGAGCCGCTCCAGGGCCTCGACGGTGCCGCCGGCCTTGAGCCAGTCGGAGACATCGCCCTTGTCCGGCAGGCCGGGCAGGTCGAGCATGCGCACGCATTCCGTCGCCGGCAGCAGGTTCTTGACGACCATCTGGCCGTGCTTCCAGCCGGGCTCGTCGTTGTCGGGCAGCACCACGACGCGGGCGCCGCGGAAGTATCGCCTGAACCCAGGCGGCCACTTGCCGGCACCACCCGGATTGCAGGTTGCCGCCAGCCCGAGCCGGCGCAGGTTGTCAACATCCTTCTCGCCTTCGGGAATGTAGATCGTCTTTCCCTCGGCCACCGCCTGGACCAGCTCGGGCAGGCGATAGGGCACGCGCGGGCATTCGGGAAATTGCCGAACCTCGGCGCCGGACGGGATGTCACCCTTGTCGAGCTTCCAGCCTGTCTTGCCGAGCCAGTACCTGCCGGCCTTCAGGCCCCAGATCGGCTTTCCATCATCGGCCAGGCGGCGCTGAACGAATTTCTTCGGCTCATACCGCACCACCTGGAACAGCGGCTCGCCGGGCTCGTCGGTATAATGGTCGGTATAATGGTAGGTCGCGGCGGTCCGCTGATCCGTCTGCGCCGGCCCGACCTCGATGCCCATCTCGCGCAGCCAGTCGAAGACCTCACCGTTGGCCAGGCCGGTTTCCCGCTGGACCAGTTCCACGACCCCGCCGCCGACCTCGTCCTGGAAGTCATACCACGTGCCGGCCTTGTTGCCGCCGATCTCCACGGCCATGCTGCCGTGGGTGCCGAACCGGAGCTGGTGTTTCGTCGACTTCTCGCGGTTCGGCTCGCCCAGCAGCCTGCGGGCGACGGTCTCGATGTGGGCGCCCTGGTTGGCGTCAGTCATCGCGATCCCCCACGATGCGGAGATCGGGGCGGGGGAATGCCGCGGCGTCGATCCGCTCAATCATGGAGATCCTCCGGCACCGGGAGCAGGGGGCGGGGGGCGAAGCGGTCGCCGCCCGCGACATACAGGTGGAGTTCGTCGATTGCGGCATAGCGCGCGGCCAGCTCATCGACGGCGGCCCGATGCCATGTGCTGGCGCCTACTTCGAGCAGCAGTTGGTACACCGCGCGGGGACCGAGCCGGTGGACCGCAGCCGCGTTCCGCTGAAGGCGAAGATCCGCCGCATCACAGTTGCGGGATGCACGGATTGCGTTAGAATTCGGATCGCGAGTCACCGCCCGCATCTCCTTAACTCAACGAGCGTCAGGCCCCGCTGTCGGCAGCGGGGTCTACTCGTGTGTTGCGGGATCAGGCGGCGGAGCGGCGGGGGCTCGGGCGGGGGCCAACGCGCGGGTGCGGAGGCTTGCTGGCGATCTCAGGTTTCGCGGCCGTGTCGGCTGCGGGCGGCGGGCCTGAGGGTTTCAGGCACAGGCCGAGCGCCTGGGCGAAAGCGGGCAGGTTGGAGCGCCGGACGTAGTAGCGGCCGCGGATGTACTCGACCAGATCAGCCGGCACATCGGCGTTGCGAATTCGGGATGCGGTGGCGCGGTAGGGCAGCGGCTCGCCGACGATCAGCGGCGCCAGTTCATGCGACACGCGGGTCAGGACGATCAGATCATCCGGGGCGTGAGAGTCTGGTTTCATCGGTGGTTCCTCGGATTGAGAGGGAGGTTCCACCCGATGAATTGCCGTATGACTCGAAGCCGGCTTGAGATTTGTCTCTCTCTCGCCTAGCTTCTAGGTGTGATCCTGTCGTTTCGGGCTTGCCGGCCCGTGGCGTTTCATCGGATGGAAGCGGCTCGTCAGCGTCAACTGGCGGGCCGTTTTCGTGCGTGGTTCGGAGGTTGTCCGCGAGCAGATCGGCCATGGCGGTGAGGGCAAACCCCCGCATCCGGGTGCTATGCACCCGGGGTTCCGGATAGACGCCCTCGCGGGGTCCTTCTCTTTCTGCGAAGCTGATTGCAAATGTAGTAGTTCGGCTCAACGGATCGCCGAGATGCAGGGATGCCCTCGGCTCGTAGTCTGATTGCTCGACGCTTAGCGAGAGAAAGCGAATTTCGGTATCGGATCGAAAGGTCCGCAGGCACAGCATGAGCGTATCCAGCAGGGTACGGTTCTCAAACTGGGCCTGCATGTTGAGGTGCATTTCATCACCGAACCGGCTCGAAAAATCCTTGGTATGGGCAAAGCCGGTGGCAATCAGGCTGCCATAGAGCCGGATGCCGGCAGGCACGTCCTTCCAGAGCGGCGCCGCCAAGGACGCCAATACCATCTCCGTCGCTTCCAGCCCGGTAGCGGGCGGAGTGTGCCGGCCCGCCCCTTTCGGGCTGCCCCCAGCCTCGCGATACGCCCGCCACCGTCCGTTCAGGTCGGACCATGTCTCCCCGGTGGCAGCGCACCAATCGCGCATGAGGGTTCGGGCGTTACGCATGGCGATCAACCTAGCACCCTAATGTATCTCTGTCATCAATTCCGTTGTGGTTATCGCCACGGATCGATCTAAGCTCACAAGACGGCGCACGACCTGCCGGCCGGCATGGACAGTGACCGACCGCATCGACGCACTGGGTCGACCGGGTTCAGTAGGCGGCGTGATCGGTCCGTAAGGAAAATGGCTCCTTGCCTCGGTGGCGATCATCCGGCCCTCGGTCATAGGATATTCGCCAGCATGCCACCCATTATGGCGTAACCGTGTATCTGATGCTGATGGATGGCGTCGCCGCCAAAATCTAACGAGAGGCTGACTGGTTGGTTCTGCGCAAAAGAGGTATCTTGGCGTGCCGTATCCCGGAGAGGTTTTTCGGCTGACGAATGTCGCACGACCACCTTTAGCTGAAAGCTTCTCAATGTTCTTGTGGCACAAGTTTGCATTTGGTGCGGCTGCTATGCTCATTGCCCTGACCGGATGCCAAACACCCGGAACCTTCATATCGGTAGAGCAGGCATTCAAGTCCTTCCCTCCTGAGTGCACAATGCGGGCGTCCATCCCCGCCGGTAGCACCGTGACCGAAATAGAAGGACTCAAAGAAGTGGTGGAACAGGCAGGCGTAGTAGGGCCTTCTTATGCAGGCATTGACGCCGTCAACCACGATACCGGCTATTATGTCATGTGTGCCTGTGGTAAGAATTGGGATATGTCTAAAATGACTGAGTTGGAAGCACAAGGGTCTGTGATCCCAATAATGAAAGTCGGCCAGTGGGAGCAGACAGAAGGTGTTTTTGATCGGGGGTCAGTTCCTATTCAATATCAATTTGCAGGCAAGCGGAGTTCTTTTGCAGGGGACCTCGTGATTAAAGGGAAGATGCTCTTCAAAGGTTCGTGCGGGACTACTTTCTCGGTCACAGAGAAGGCAAGCAATGTTGCGGCAGCAGATCGCTTCATTGCCAGCATCCATGACATCCGAGATGTCCCCCAGCAAACAGTGCCCGACGCGGCCGCTCGGTTGCGGACGATCCAGGGGCTTCGCGATCAACGCCTCATCACACAGGAAGAATACGAAACCCAGCGAAAGGAGATCCTGAGTCGTCTCTAGCTTCTCGCCACAGCGTGCTCGACCGCCTTCTGTCAATTATCCGGCCGAAGGGGCCATAGGTGCGGAGGAAGCAAGCACGGGCACCGAACACCGTGTCATCGCTGAGCTGCTGGCGTTGAAGGATGCCTGATGACGCGCTCCTCGACCAGGTGCGGGCGATCGGCGTGACCGCGGCCCGCAACCTGCTGTTCGACGAGGCGGTCCGGCTGCAGCATACCGACCGGCAGACGGCGACGGACTGCGTCACCTTGGTCGGCCGCATCGACGCGCTGTTGCCGATGGCAGATCAGCAGGCCCGTGCTGAAAGCTGGAACAGCCGCGGATCAGCCGCGGATCGAGCACGAACGGTTCGAATGCCAGGATCTTGAACTCGCAATCCACTGTGGCGGTGAACAGCATGTCGATGTGCTGATATCGGCTCGCCCTGTCTCGCCGGTAGAATTGCAGATCCCCTTCATCGCGCGGGCCACCTGAGAGGTACCCAGCTTGCAGTCATAGAAGATGGTGCCAGGTAACGCTCACGGGGCCGATCGGTTTTGACATCGAACCCCTAGATTGGATAAAGACGTAATCCGATCACACGCTCATTTCTAAAATAAAGTATAGTATCAAAGCTCAGGCATCACTGGTTTATAAAACGAAGGCTAGTCTTTACGTCTCCTAAAAGAGTCTATAATCAGATGACGGGAAAAGTTTCTTCTGGAGCAAGGTAAAAATGGCATGAATATGAGCAATCTGTCCTCACACGCTCAAGAGATTTACAACAGCTCACGAGTTGTACACTCCTATAAGAAAGTGATTAAGCTACTGGCACCTGAGACGGTGATTTTCGATGAGCTGCGCGTTGAATTTGCAAACAAGCGCATCCTTGACATTGGCGTCGGTGCCGGACGCACCGTACCGCATCTCACCGCGATCAGTGCAAGGTATGTGGGCATCGATTTCGCCGAATGTATGGTTGAACAGTGTCGGGCGCGGTTTCCGGCCTTTGATTTTCACGTGTGCAGCGTGACCGACATGCGGCACTTTTCAGATGGCGCATTTGATCTCGTAGTTTTCAGCTTCAACGGCCTTGATACGCAAGAGCACGAGGAGCGCCTGCGCGCGCTTTCCGAAATAAATCGTGTGCTCGACAAGGATGGGAAGTTTGTCTTCTCGTCACACAATCGCAACCGCGCGCCGATCCAGAAGCCGTGGAGCCTGTCGCGCTTGCCGCCATTGTATGATCTCAAACACCCGCTCTCGGCGGTGAAGCGTGTTGCCGCCTACGTGCTCGGCACGATCAACTACCTGCGCCTGGTGCGACGCAACGAATACACTGAGGGCTACGAAATTATTGTGGACGAAGGTCACAACGACTATGGGATGCGCGGCTATCACATCACGCCCGACAAGCAGATCGCACAATTGAAACAGGCGGGCTTCGAGACAACAGGCATCGTCAATAATGCGGGGCATCGGTTGGGCGATGCGGAACGCGTCACCGACACCAGCCCATGGATTTATTACGTCTGCCGCAAAGAAGCGAGGAATTCCTCGATAGAGATGTAGCACCACGGCTGTGGGATGCCGATAGGCGGCTGCGGCGTGATGGTGCCAGCCGGCGGTGCGCGGGAAGGCAATTCTACAGGTCAGCTTCCCGTCAAATCCGGTCTGAGCGACTTGGGCGGCCGGCTGCGGCGCCGTCGGCTCCGGCATCGGGTGGTCCACTAGCAGGTCCTGCGCGACGGCCTGGGCCAGCAGGTTCTGGACCGACGAGATCGACCAGCGCGTCTCGCCGGCGCGGGGTGCGGCAGTGCAGGCCCTCAAGGTGGCGGGCGATGTTGGCGAGTGTCGGGTTCTCCAGCGTCCTGACCGCCATCGCGACCAGGGTCACGAGATCGTCGCTGTCGCGCCGGCGCAGCGTCCGCTCCAGCACGACCGCATCGACGAACCCGTCACGGACCAGCCGGCCGCCGTCGGGCCGGTGCGATCCCTCCCGGGCGAGGGTGCGGGCGACCACCTCCCACGGCCTGGAGCAGGACGGCCGCCGGGGAGCCGGAACAAGCGCACGGCGGAGCTGATCAGCAGGCTGGGCACGCTGGGCTGCGACGCGCGCCTATGCGGTCCTGATGCGCTACCGCTGGCCGACGCCGGCGGGGAATTCTCCGGCACTGGAAAAAGCGCAGCGGGTCGCATCGGCTCCGGCGGTCGAGTTGCCGAGTTGGTGGCGTCCTGGGCGGGCAACCTGATGGGGCGGCGCTACATCGACCTGCTGGCGCTGAGGCTCGCCTTCGAGCGGTCCGGAACTGTCCTGCCGGTCGCCGAGCCCGACCCGCCGGCAGCACCTCCATGCGAACCACCGCTGGATACCGTGACGGTGACGATACCTGACGAGATGCTCGGCGTCGTTCCCGACCCGCCGCGAGCCCAGTGGGTGACGCGGTCGCATGGTCCGGTGGGGCGGGTGGTGCCCTGGGACTACGATCCCCTTTCACCCGAGAGGCTGAAATTGAAATGACGGCAGTAATCGACGATCCCCAGGCCGACGTGCGGCGGGCCGATCAGGCGATCACATTGGTCACCAACCGCCTGGCCGAGGTCGATCCCGCGATGCGACCGGAGTTGCATGCGGCCGAGGCGAGGACTGGCAAGCCTGTTCCGATTTGTTGGCCGAGTGCATGACCAGTGCCGGTGTGCTCGACAGCCTGCTGCAGCAGGCCGGTGGTCTGCATCGGCAGATCCGCGAGCTGCTGGCGCAGGCGGCGATGCGGGTCAGTCCGCATTTGCGCCGCCCCGAGCATCAGGCACCAATGCCGGACCTGGACACCGTCGTGTTGGCGCAGATCGAGCGTGCGGATGGTCCGACGAGCGGCAACGCGATGCGTACCCTGACGGCCGCGGCTTCCCTCGCCGATGTGGTCCGTAACCACAGTGCCTCGGTCTGACGGTGGCGGAGATCGACGAACAGCGCCGGCAGGAAGAAGCGGCGCGCTGCTGAATCTGGTGTCCGGACAGCGGGCCGCGCCTTGATGCCTCGATGCCCTGCCCGCTCCCTGGCTGCGGCGCATCCAAAGGCCATGATCGCCCGCGCGATCGCCCTCGGCACGGGCCGGCGCTAGAGTTCGCGATCGACGTGTTCAATCTGCCGGGGCAGCCCGATGTCAGGCGAGGTTCGCTCACCCAGGCTTGGCCCAGCGCTGCTCGCGGCGCTGCTGGCCGCTGGGCCATCATTGTCAGGGCCGGTCCAGGCGCAGATCGTTACCGACGGCTCGGTCGGCCCCAGGGCCAGCCTGTCCGGCCCCAACATTGAGATCGGGGCGGACCTCGGCACCCGGCGCGACGCCAACCTGTTCCACAGCTTCGAGAAGTTCGGTATAGCCACCGGCCAGACCGCCACCTTCACCGGGCCGGGTGAAATCAAGAACGTGATCAGCCGGGTGACCGGCGGCGAGATCTCCACCATCGACGGCACGCTGGCGTCCCGGGTCGGTCAGGCCGACCTCTACTTCCTCAACCCGGCCGGCGTGGTGTTCGGGCCCAACGCCCGGCTCGACGTGCCGGGCTCGCTGCACGTCAGCACGGCGCACGAGCTGCGCTTTGCCGACGGCGCGCGCTTCTCGGCCCTGGACAGGACCGGCAGCGGCCTGTCCGTCGCCCCGCCCGAGGCGTTCGGCTTCCTGGCTGAAGCTCCCCAGTCGATCCAGGTGGATCGAAGCCAATTGCGCCTCACACCCGGAAAGGTTCTGTCTCTGGTTGGCGGTGATCTCATGATCGACGGCGGCCAGACAGGAAGTGTCAGGACTGAGGATGGGGTGGTCCAGCTTGTCTCAGCCGCAGCGCCGGGCGTGGTGCGGATCGCCGATGCCGCCACCATGGTCGGCCAGCGTGGCGAAGTTCGCGTGACCCAATTAGAAGACAGGTTTACGCCTTTTGGATCGATTGATGTCAGTGGTCGGAACGGCGGGGGCACAATCCGCATCCGTGGGGGTCGGGTAGCTGTTGATGGCGCTTGGATCTTTGCCGACAACTACGGCAGCCGAGCCAGTACCGGTGGCATCGACGTGCAGGCGGATGCGCTTCTGATCCGTCACGGTCTGATAACGGCGGGTACTTTCGGCTCTGGGAAGGCCGGCATGGTCACGATTAATGCCGACGTGCTGGAGCTGCACGACGGCGGCCAGATCACCAGCAGCACCTGGCGTCCCGGTGACGCCGGGCGGGTCACCGTCACCGCCGACCGCCTGCTGGTCACGGGCTCCCCCAGCGCGATCGCCAGTTCAGCCAGTCCCCGCTCGACCGGCCGGGGCGGCACGGTGGTGGTGACCGCGCGCGAGCTGGAGCTGCGCGACGGCGGCCAGATCGACAGCAGCGCCCAGGGTTCCGGTGACGCTGGGCGGGTCACCGTCACCGCCGACCGCCTGCTGGTCTCGGGCGTCAGGGCGGCGAGATATACCAGCGGGATCTATAGCTCCGGCTCGACCGGCCGGGGTGGAACAGTGGCCGTGACCGCGCGCGAGCTGGAATTGCACGACGGTGGCCAGATCGGCAGTGGCACCTTCGGCAGCGGCGACGCTGGGCAGGTTACCGTCACGGCTGACCGCCTGCTGGTCTCAGGCTCTAGCCAGATCAGCGGTTCAACCATTCTCAGCTCGACCGGCCGGGGCGGCACGGTGGTGGTGACCGCGCGCGAGCTGGAACTGCGCGACGGCGGCCAGATCACCAGCAGCACCCGGGGGAGCGGCGATGCCGGGCAGGTCGCCGTCACCGCCGACCGCCTGCTGGTCTCGGGCTCCCCCAGCGTGATCGCCAGCACGGCCCAGCCCGGCTCGGCTGGTCAGGCCGGCACGGTGGCGGTGAGCGCGCGCGAGCTGGAGCTGCGCGACGGCGGCCAGATCTCCAGTGCCACCTTCGGCAGCGGCAACGCCGGGCAGGTCACCGTCACCGCCGACCGCCTGCTGGTCTCGGGCGATGGCGCAATGTACTTTACAGGAATTGCGAGTTCCACTGAGGCCGGATCGATCGGTGACGGTGGCGCGGTTAACATCCGGGCTCAAAACATTGTATTGCGGGATCGCGGCGGTGTGGCGACGAGCAGCGTCGGCACTGGCCCCGGCGGACCACTTTCGATTACCGCGGCGGACACGCTCCGGCTGGACAATGCTACCGTCCAGGCTCAGACGGCATCGGCCGGGGGTGGCGACGTGACGGTCGCGGCCGGCCGGCTCTTCAGTCTGCGCAACAGCGAGGTGACGACCTCGGTGGCCGGCGAGACCGGCAGCGGTGGCGACATCACCATCGGCTCGCCCTTGATGGTGCTCAACGACAGCCGCATCGAGGCCAATGCCAAGCAGGGCGCCGGGGGCAACATCACCATCCGGGCCGGCCAGCTCATCCGCACTCCGGACAGCAAAATCACGGCTTCCGGGACTGTGGCCGGCAACATAGTCATCACCGCACCGAACACGGATGTTTCCAGCAGCCTAGTCGTCCTGCCGGGAACCTTCCTCGACGCCGGCAGCCGGTTGCGCGAGACCTGCGCCGCCCGCGGTGGCCGGCCCGCCAGCTCGCTCAGCCCCGGCGGGCGCGGCGGTCTGCCGCCGGACCCCGACGCGCCGCTGGTCGCCAGTCCGTTCGAGCCGCCGCTGAAGCCGCAGGTCGCCACCGGATCGCCAACGGCCCTGACAGCGCGACCGACGCAAGCAGCCGAACCCGTCAGGGTGGCTGGAACTCCCAAACCGGTCCTCGGCGCCCCCCGCCCCGCCTGCCGGGGATAGCAGGCCGGTCTTCCCGGCGCACAGCATATAATCCTGCCCGTTCTATGGCGTGACCCCGACGGGCGGTCGGTGAGGGGCTCCACCGGTCAACGATCACCTCCGGAAGGATCGGCCATCATGGGCGACCAGACCAAGCTCCAACCTGTTGCGATAAAGCTGCGTCTCAACGAACAGTACTTCATCGGCCACATGCTGATGCTGTGGGAGCGCCTCCCGCGCG
>Ga0307409_100001133_pt1 | contig 12651 bp, 5 predicted proteins | sample 322Ometagenome_2_FD_203888 | JGI IMG/M metagenome (GOLD analysis project Ga0307409, IMG submission 203888) | Maize rhizosphere microbial communities from greenhouse at UC Davis, California, United States - 322HYB-O-2 | ecosystem: Host-associated > Plants > Roots > Rhizosphere > Soil | place...
GCCACTGATACTTCCGCTCGGCCAGGCGCGAGAGCGCCGTGGCCGCCGATTCCGCCACGTCGGATTCGTAGCCGAAGTGCGTCAACCCGATCGCGATCGATTCGCGCGTGTTGCGGTGATCGTCGACCACGAGAACCCGCACGTCACACCTCGTAGGAGAGGAGCCGGCGCCCGGCCGGCTCCTCATGTCTGCAGGATTCGCCAACCACTCAGAACCGATAGCGAACGGCGAACTCTGCCTGACGCGACGGCGCGTTGATGTTGGGCAGCAGCGACGTGGACTGACCGAACGTCCCCGCCGTGATGTTGTTGCTGGGGATGTTGTAGTTCGCGCGGTTCGTGATGTTGAAGAGCTGCGCGATCACTTCCAGCGCATGCGATTGGGCGAGCTGGAACGTCTTCGAGAACCGCAGGTCGATGTTCGCGAACCCCGGACAGCTGACTTCGCTCACCGCCGGCAGGTTCCGCGACTGACGGAAGGCGTTGACGGCATCGAGGTTCAGACCGCGGCAGCCGCTGTAGGGGCTCACGCCCGCCGGCAGATCGTTGGCGTAGCCATCACCGTTGATGTCGACGCTGCTCACGGGATTCATCGGCAGGCTCGACCGGAAGTCCGCGATCACCGACGCGAGGATATCGGCGGGCAGCTGCACGATGCCGCTGAGCACCAGGCGGTGACGGCGGTCGGCCTGGCCCGGTGAGCGCTCCTTGAAGTAGCCGTAGCGATCCCCGAAGACGCTGCCGCCGTTGGTGGTCTTGAAGTTATTGTCCTCCGACTCGCTCAGCGTGTAGGACGCGAGGTACTGGAAGCCATCGCTCATCCGCTTTTCGAACTTGAGCAGGAGCGCGTTGTAGTCGTTGTCGGCGGTGTACTGCCAGAAGTTCACCCGTCCGAACTGCGGGAACTGCCGCACGCGCGTGCCAGGTTCGGGCAGGTTCACGTCGATCGTATCGCGGTCCGCCTTGCGGCGCACAACGATGACATCCGCGGTCACGCCGAAGTTGCGGCCGAGATTGTGCGACACGCCGGCGCTCGTCTGATGAGCGTACGGGTTCACGGCGTCGTTCGACAGCACGTTGATGTTCGGCGGCGCCGTCGAGAGGAACTGATCGCGCGACGCCCCCTGGAGCGCGTCGGGGAAGGCCGGGCTGCTGATGATGATGGAGCGCGCCTGCGGCCACGTCAGCTCGCCGAAATTCTGCAGCGTCCGCATGTTGTCGTAGAACAACCCGTAGCCGGCGTGCACGTTCGTGCGGCCGCTGCCGCCGACATCCCACGCCATCCCGATGCGCGGGCCGAAGTTGTTGAAGTCGCCGCGGCGATCGGCGCCTTCGGTGAAGGGCACCGGGATCGGGAACTGCGCAAACGACGGTCCGAGCTTGTCGGCGATGCGGCTGAGGAGATTCGGGACGTCCTCGTTGAAAGAGCCGAACTGCACGTCGTAGCGCAGGCCGAGGTTCAGCGTGACGTTGTGCAGAACCTGCCAGTCATCCTGGATGTAGGTCGAGAAGTGCTGCACCGGAATGTCAGCGTAGGTCGGCAGCGAGTTCTGCCACTGCGTGGGCCACGTGGTGCGGTCGGCGGCGTTGTATTCCGCGTCGCGCGGCATCGTCCACGTCCCAAGCGGCGACCCGAGGTTGTCGGACTGGAACTTGATCGTGCTGAAGTCGGCGCCGACCTTCCACTGGTGACTGCCGAGCGTCAGGGAGAAATCGTCCCGCAACTGCAGGCGCCGCTCGGGCCCCATCTGACTGTTGCCGCATCCGCCGAGACCGAGCGACGGGTAGTTGAACACGGCCGTGCAGTAACCAAGGCGGTCGTTGCCGAAATAGCCTGGGTCCCACGATCCGTGACTGCCCGGAGGCGACACCTCGTACTTGGCATAGGCGTACTGCACGCGGATGTCGTTGAGCATCGACGAGCTCATGACCCACGTGTGGCCGCCGACCCACGAGCTGCGCGGCACGCCGAAGTCGAAGCTGTTCGTCGGGTGGACGCGGCCGCCGGCGGTGATGATCGGCCGGTATTCCACTTCCTGCGAGCCGCGCGCGAATACGCTCTGCGTCTGAGAGATCTGGTGATCGAGTTTCGCGGTGTAGGTCCAGCGGTACTGATCGCTCGCGTAGGTGCCGTCGTACTGCGGGAACCGGCCGCCGGTATTGACGGTGAAGAACTGATTCTCGTCGGAGCGTTCCACCGCGAGGAAGAAGTGGGTGCGATCCTTGACGATCGGCCCGCCGAACGTGCCGCCGTACTGCCAGCGGCGGAAGTCGGGACGTTCCGCTTCGAACACCGTCTTCGCCGTGAGCGACTTGTCGCGAAAGAAGTTGAAGGCCGACCCGGAGAACTGATTCGTCCCGGACTTCGTGACCACGCTGAGCACGCCGCCGGTGGCGAGGCCGAGCTCGGCCTTGTACGTCGACTGCGACACCTTGAACTCGCGGATGGAGTCCATCGCAAAGTTCTGACGCGGCTCGCCCATCTGCGCCCAGGTATTGTTCACACCGTCGACGACGAAGCCGTTGGAGTACTCGCGGGTCCCGGCGCCGATGTTCACGTTACCGCGGTAGAACTGGCCGCGAATGTTGTCTTGCGACACACCGGGTGTGAGCATCGCGAGATCGACCCAGCGCCGGGAGGCGACCGGGAGATCCTGGATCTGATCGTTGGTGACCGCGGTCGCCACCACCGAGGCTCGCGTATCGACCAGCGGCGCCTCGCCGGTGACCGTGATCGTCTCGGCCAGCGTGGCCGGCTTCATCGTGAAATCCAGGGTGGCCGTCTGATCGATCACCAGCGTGACGCCGGTCCGGTTCTCGGTGTTGAACCCCGGCAGCTCCGCGCTGACGGTATAGGTCCCTGGCGGCAGGGCGGGAAGGCGATATTCACCTGCGCCTTCGCTCACCGTCGTGCGGGTGAGGCCGGTCTCCTGGTTTTTCGCAGTTACTGTCACACCGGGCAGAACGCCACCGCTCTCGTCTTTCAACGTGCCGGTGACCTGCGCATTCTGCGCGAACGCGGTGCCGCCGAAGCCGCACATCGCGACGAACAACACTGCGCGCACGATCCAGTTGCGCATGCAATTCTCCTCTCGTCGTTGCACCGGGAACACCACTTGATGGAACGTATGGACGCGGAAATGAGCAATCACCATACCATCACGATCCCATGGGAACGCTGCCCTGGGCGCGCACGTGCGCCGTTCGCGTGAAGCAATCTGCCGCAACAATCTGTTTCATGGGTGGCTCGAGGTCGTGACTGGCGCCGCACTGCCCGGCCGCACCGGCCGCACGCGCAGCAGCGTCACCGAGGTCGAGTCGCGCTCCCCGTTCTCCTCGATGCGCTCCACGCTGTAGCGCCCGTCGCGCAGGTACTTGATGTGCGCCATCAGGTAGGAGAACCCGGGCTTGGTGACGAGATTGAGCCACTCGCCTTGCGCGGTCTCGTCGGGAGCCTCCGTGCCGCCGGACACGAACGTGACCTGCGGCCACGCCGCCATCGAGCTGCGGCCGCCGCCGCCGAAGCGCGACGCGCCCGCTCTCCGCGGTCCCCGGCGCTCCCCCGTCTCCAGGTCCGTGTAGTAGATCGCCGTGTCCTTATAGATCTCCTGGCCGTAGACGTAGGGCGAGAATCCGAACGCCCACTTCCGGTAGCGCGCCTGGTGGCGCTGGTTCATCGCCCGCACGTCCGCATTGCTGTTGATCTCACGGACGATGTTCTCGCGGATGGCGGCAACCGCTTCGGCATGTTCGGGATAGCGTGGATCCTGCAGGCCGCCCACCGACGTGTACCAGCCGCGGGTCGTCCAGTAGGTGCGGAACCCGGGCGGCACGTAGCCGGCAAACTGCTGCACCCACTCATGCGAGGGGTAGCCGTGCGGATTCAGGTAGATGTCCGGCAGCCATTCCTCCCAGAGACGGCCGCGGACGAGCGCCTCCGGCAGGAGCGGGTCGGGAAGGCCCACCTGCGATGCGACGTCCATCCCGAGCGCGCTGTAGCGACCCGCGTGCAGCATGTGCGTCGGCGTCAGCTTCTGGAGGTCGTAGGCCATCTGGGCGCCGTCGGGGTTCTCCACCGGATGGAGCACGACGTTGACTCGCTTCAGGATGCTGCGATACGCCGGGTCGGAGACGAGGAGCTCGGCGAGCTTCATGATGTGACCGGTCGAGGACACCTCGTTCGCATGCTGTCGACCGGTGATGAAGATGGTCGGCTTCAGCGCGGTGAGCTTGGCGGTGGAAACGAGCTCACCCGGCGCCGGCAAGGTGACCTCCATGACCGAGATCTCGCGCCCGCGATACGAGCGGCCGGCCTTGTAGGCGCGGACCTCGGGGAACGCCGCGAGCTTGCCGATCAGCTCCTCCGATTCGTCGGGGCTGATGATGTGATCCCAGGTGATGAGCGGCAGCTTCGGCTTGGCTCCCGGCGCCCGAACGTTCGAGGGGGCGAACTCACCCGTGCTCTTCACGACCCGGCGCGTTCGCGCGTCCTTCAACGCGATGCTGACCGCGACGCGGTCCACGTGCGGAAGCGACAGCGCGGTGCGGAACAGTCCCGCCGCCTGCAGCTGCGTCAACGAGTCGAGCGCGTCGGCGGCACGGGCGGCCTGCTGATCGTCTTTCGCCTCCACCTGCAGCTCCGCCTCGCTGACCCCGTCGGCTCGCACCACCGACCGCAGCGCGGAGGGCGCCGTGGTGTCGATCTTGCCCAGGTCGCGATTGACGCGCTCCGGCGAGGCCGCGCCTTTCTCCGTGTAGCGGATTTCCAGCGCCGGCTTGGTCGCGGCGTTGCCGGCGTAGAGGATGTGCACCTGACCGGCGCGGCCGCGGCGCTCGGGATGGATGATCGGGAAGATCTTGCCCGGCCCCGCGAGGCGCTGCTTGACGGTCGTGCGGCCCAGCGCGTCGAAGAAGTCGAGCGTGACGAAGTAAAGATCCTCGTGCAGCGACTCGAGCGAAGAGATGAGCTCCTCGTCGACGCCAATCCGGAAATCCGGCTCGCTCATCCACACTTCCACGTCGAGGTCGCGGAAGAACGGCTGCTTGGCGGGAGTCGGGCGGTTCTCGGCCACCTTCATGACGTGGTCGTAAATCCGCGGCAGCACCTTTGACTGGTAGTGGTCCCAGAACCGTTCCGGGTCGGTCTGAATTCGCGCGTCCGTCACCTGCTGTCCGTCGACGGTCGCCGTCAGCCACCCGGTGGTGACCTCCACGTTCGACCAGCCGGGGAACTTGTCCAGGTACTCGCGCGCGACGAACTTCGGGCTGAACCGGCCGGTGTAGATCACCTTGCCCGCCGCGTCGAGCGCTTCGAGCGTGTAGATGTCCTTGACGTCGGCGGCGGCGAGCTCGAGGCTGACCTGCTCGCGCGCGATCCCGAGATCGCGCTGCAGCACGTCGTCGATCGGGTAGAGCTCGTGGAGCCAGCGGCTCGGCACCATGTAGAACTTCTGCGGTTTGCTCAGATCGGGCGTGTGGGCGGCGGCGCGGATGTGAATCGATCGCGCGCCCTTGCCTTTCAGCTCCGGGATCACCTGCTCGGTGATCCACAGATACCCCTGCTTGTAGGCGGAGAGCACCCGCACCTGCGGCGCGGTCGCACCCGCCTTGGCGAGCTCCGCCCGGATTTCGTCGGCGAGCGTCCGCCGGAACTCCGGCGACTCGCTCACGCGCACTTCGAGGTCCACCTTCGAACCGGCCTTCACCGTCGGCAGCACGTCCGACTTGAGTCGCGCACGGACATCGTCGACTTCCCACGGCACGTCGAACGTCTCGTCGATCACCGGCACCGGCGCGGTGATCGCCTGCGTCGCCACGGTGACCTTGGCGGCAGCCAGGGCCTTCTTCACCCGGTTCGACAGCAGCTCGTCGAACGCCGGGACTGCCGACTCGAGGAACAGCTTCGCCTCGAACGACTCGATCGTCTTCCCGCGAAGCGTCTCGAGGAGGGCATCCACTTCGTGCAACGCCTGCGACGCCTGGCCGGCGGCGCTGCGGCCGCCGAGGAACCGCGACAGCTCCGTTCGCACGTCGTCCCATGACAAGGCGCCCCGTGTGTTCTCCCAGATGTACGGCACCCGTCGTCCGAGGTACAGACTTGCCGCTTCGCTTCCGGCGGCGTCGGCACCGGCCACCACGGTCGCGGTCACGTTGCCGAAGGCGTTGGGCACCACCTGAACGACGCCTTCGCCTGCCTTGAGATCGTCGAACCGCGCGCGGCCGATCTTCTCGAGCTCCTTGACCAGCCGGTTGTCTCGTCCGACGAGAATGGGCGGACCCTCACGGTCGGGGTCGCGGACCTCTGTGTCCTTGCGCGCAAGCGGCAGCGTCACGCCGGTGGTCTCGAGGCCGAGCCGCGGCGCGATGTGCGCGGCGCCGAGCGCGTCCGCCGCGCTGCCGACGACAATCGTCGCCTCCGTGCGATCGGGAATGAGGTCCGAGTAGTTGTCTCCGTACCACCCTTCGATGGAGTACGCGTTCGAGAGATCGAACGACTTGCCCGGGCGCGCCTGCGGCGAATCGGCCGGGCGGCCCCGCTCTCCTGGCGAATCGGGAGCGAGCTCGGATGGATCGATCGGCGGTGTCAGCGTGCGGCTGTTGAGACCCGAGCGGCGGACGACGGCGCGCGAGGCGGCACGACCGTCGCCGACGAACTCCACTGCGACCTGTGCAATCTCCGAGAAGTTCAGCGTAAGCGGCTCGAGACCTCGCGTGTGGGCTTTGTCCAGATCCTCGAGGGCCCGCGCCGCCCGCCCGCTCTGGCCTGCCGGCACCGACGCGCGCACCGTCACCGTCGCCAGCCCGCGGCGGGCACGATCGACGATCACGCTCGTAATGTCGGCCTGCCGCACCTCGATGCCGGCGCCGCGCAGGTGCCGCGACACCTGGTCGGACACCCCGGCCAGCGTGATGCCGGTCATGTTCCACAGACGCGGCAGCCGCGCCGCCAGCTCCGTTCCCGCCGCAAGCGTTCCTTCATCGTCGGCACCGGCGACGACGAGGCCGGCGCCGCCGCCCAGCGGCGCGGCAACGACCGCGATCAGGCCCTGGCCCGGCTGCAGGGCCGACAACGGAATCTGGCCCTGCTGGGCGAGTTTCGCCGTGAAGCTGTTGGTACGGCCGACGAGGATCGGCACGTCGATGCCCGCCGGCTGACGGACCTCTGCGTCGCGGATCACCAGCGGGAGCGTCAGCGAGCTGGTCTCGAAGCCGAGACGCCCGGCGATGTTCGCCGCGGCCAGGCTGTCCTCGCGCGTCGGCGTCGCCGGCACGATCACCCGCGCCGCCACGGAATCGGCGATCCCGTCGTCGTTGGTGTCGCGAACCACGCCGCCCGCGCCGGCGAAAAACGCCGCGAGATCGAGCGCATTCCGCGCCTCCTGGCGCGCCGCCTGCGGTGCCTGACAGACGAGCAACACGGCCGCGATTACGGCGCTTCCTCGTGTGAAGGCGGACATCATCGAGCGTTCTCCCTGTTCATGAACCACGAAGCGACTCCCGAAGAAGGTGACGGAGCTCAGTTGGTCGTGCCTGGAAGGCCGAAACAATACAACGCGCCGCGCGTGCGAATATACACGCGGCCGTCGGCGATTGCCGGCGTCGCATACGACAGGTCGCCGAGATCGCTCACCGCAATCACCGAGAGCGCGCCGTCCGCCTTGACGGCCACGACGGTCCCCGATTCGCTGACCACCAGGATCTTCCCGTCCGCGGCGACGGGCGACGCATAGTAGTTGTCCACGGCGCCCTTCATGCGCGCCTGGGCGAGCGCTTTGCCCGACTGCGGATCGAGGGCGGTCATGATCCCGCCGTCGTTCACCATGTAGAGCACGCCGCGATAGAGGAGCGGCGACGGAAGCTGCGGCACGGCGCGGTCGTAATGCCACACGACGTTGGCCGACGTCATGTCACCGCGGCCACCCAGCTTGAAGGCCCACATGCCGCCCTGCGAGGCGCGCGCAGACTGGTAATAGGCCCACTCGTCACGGTCCAGCGACCCGTCTCCGTTGAGGTCCATGAGCTTCAGCCATCGCTTGGCGAGCGCATCCGGAATCTCCTCGGGCGAGAACTTGCCGTTCTGGTCCTTGTCGTGCGCGGGACCCAGTTCCGCAAACGACGGGATCTTCCCGCCGTAGCTGTCGGTGAACGAGCCGCTGACGGTGCCGTGGATGTAGACGAGGCCGTCCTGAATCACCGGCGTGGCTTTCATCTCGAACGCGAGTCCGTTGACCCACCAGATTTTTTCGCCGGTCAACGAGTAGGCGGTGAGCGAAAAGGACCCGGGCACGAGCAGCTGAGCGGCCTCGTTCGGCGGCCGGTAGACGATGGGGGTCGAGTGCCCGCTCTTCGCCTCCGGACGCTCCACCTTCCACCGAACCTGTCCCGTCTCCTTCTCGACGGCGAGAAGGAACGATCCGCTCGTCTGATCGCAGACGAGCACAACCAGGTCGTCCACGACGATCGGCGACGAACCCATGCCGTAGGAGTTGTTGAACGGGCCGAGGGCAAGGTTCCAGCGCTCCCGTCCGTCGCGATCGAATGACACGAGGCCGGCGTCCTGGAAGAACACCACCACGTTCGAGCCGTCCACGACCGGCGTCGGCGACGCAGGGTGATTGCGTTTGTCAACCGCGGTCGCATGGCGCCGCTTGACCTCGCGCCGCCACAGTTCGCGGCCCGTCTTCCGTTCGAGAGCAATGGCCATGAGGGCCTCGCCGTCGAGCGCCGTCACATAGATCCGATCGACCGAGAGGACCGGAGACGAGTGCCCCGGCGGCAGCGGCGTCTTCCAGATCACGTTGCGGTCCGGGCCGAACTCCGACGGCACGGACGCCGAGTCGGAGACGCCGGACCCGTTGGGACCGCGGAAACGCGACCAGTCACCGTCAGTCGGGGCGACGAAGGCGACGAGAGCGGCAGCCAGCGCGAGACTCAGATGCGGAAGGAGCAAGAGGTCGACTCCTAATCAGGCACGGGTGACGTGCGCATGACACAGGGAGTCAGAGACGGGAGCAAGTGGAGCGCCAATTCCAGCGGTGCGTTGATGGCGTCCGCCGCGCGATCGAGCGGATCTCGCGGCCGGAAGTGGAACGATTCGTTTCAACAGATTGTTCTCGATCTCGCCGAATCCATCGCGCCGGATGCGCCAGCGGCGCAGTGTCACGTGGGGTGCGCGCCGCAGTCGGCGGCGTCGCGCGCTCCGCGATTGGTGGTATATCCCTTGCCTCGCGGAGGTCGATTGACGATGACCGTTGCGGATACGATCGTCTCGCGCCTCGTCGGCGCCGGTACCAGGGCGATTTTCGGCATGCCTGGCGGCGGCAGCAATCTCGATCTCATCGCGGCCGCGCAACGGCACGATCTCCCGTTCGTCCTCAGCCAGACGGAGACCGCGGGCGCGATCATGGCTTCTGCACAAGCGGAAGTGACCGGCGCGCCGGGGGCGTGCCTGTCCACGCTGGGTCCCGGCGTGAGCTCGCTCGTGAACGGCGTGGCGCACGCGTGGCTCGATCGGGCGCCGGTCGTGGTGCTCACCGACGCCATGGACCTGACCGCGCGGCGGCATTACGAACACCAGAACCTTCCGCACGCGGCGCTGCTGCGCCCGATCACCCGCTTCTCTGAAGACCTCGTGGCCGAACGTGTCGACGCGCAGCTCACCGAAGCGCTCGCGCGCGCAACGGGGGATCCGTCCGGACCCGTCCACCTCGATTGCGCGCACGACGTGATCGGCGCCCCGGCGGCGGTCGCCACCGATGCCGCATCGGCCGCGCGGCCGCCGTCGCAGCCGAACGTCGACGGGCACCCGGCGCAGGCGGCCGCCAGCCGGCTGCTGCGCCAATCGAAACGTCCGCTGGTCATCGTCGGGCTCGGCGCGCGCCGCGTCGGCGATGTTGCCGCGGTTCGGCGGCTCTGCGAGACGTGCGGGCTGCCGGTGCTCGTCACCTACAAAGCCAAGGGCGTGGTTCCCGACGACCACTCGCTCTACGCGGGGCTCTTCACGCTGGGTCGCATCGAGCAACCGCTCGTCGAGTCCTCGGATCTGATCGTCACGGTCGGTCTCGATCCCGTGGAGTTGCTGCCGCGCGCGTGGCCGTACGGGCAGCCGGTCGTGCACTGCACGCGGTCGCCGGCGGAGAGCGACCAGCTGCCGCCCGGCCACACGCTCGTCGGCGACATCGCCGCGATCCTGCGCCACGTGCAGGAGTGCCTGCCCCGTTCCTCGAACTGGACCCTGGAGCTGATCGCTGCGCACCGCGAGCGGCAGCGCGCCGCGGTGATCGCGACGAGCGACACCTTCACGCCCGACAAGGCGGCGGACGCCGTCGCACGCGAAGCGACGCATGTGCTCCGTGTCACCGTCGACGCCGGCGCGCACATGTTCCCGGCGATGGCGCTCGTTCCCGCACGCATGCCGTCGCGCATCCTGATCTCGAACGGCCTCTCGACGATGGGCTACGCGGTGCCGGCGGCCATCGGCGCAGCCCTGCTCGATCGGCGGCAACCGGTCGTCGCCATCACCGGGGACGGCGGCCTCCTCATGTGCCTGGGCGAGTTGCGGACGGCGGCCCGTGAGGAGCTCCGCCTGGTGGTGGTCGTCCTGGCGGACGGCGAGTTGAGCCTCATTCGAATCAAGCAGGATCGACGCGGGCTCGACCCCGTCGGTGTACGTCTGGGCGACATGGACTGGCCGAGTGCCGCCGCGGCGCTCGGCCTGCGCGCGTATCGCGCGTGTGATGCGGCGACGCTGCGCCGCCACTTGTCGCAGGCTCTTGCCGCACCCGGACCGTCGCTCATCGAGGCGCGCGTCGATCCGGGCGGATACGGTTCAATGCTGAAGGCTCTACGGGGCTGACATCACGGAGATCATGTCGACAACCGAGCTGCATGCCGACCTGCGCCGCGGGGTGCGGGATCTGTGCGCCACCTTTCCCGATCAGTACTGGCGGCAACTCGACGCCAACCGCGAGTATCCCGGCGAGTTCGTCAAGGCGCTCACCACCGCGGGCTACCTGGCGGCGCTGATTCCGGAACAGTACGGCGGCGCCGGCCTCGGCATTGCCGAGGCGTCGGTCATCCTCGAGGAGATCAACCACAGCGGCGGCAATGCCGGCGCGTGCCACGCGCAGATGTACATCATGGGCACGCTCCTTCGTCATGGGTCGGAGGCGCAGAAGACCGCATACCTGCCGAGGATCGCGACCGGGGAGATACGGCTGCAGGCGTTCGGCGTGAGCGAGCCAACGACCGGCTCCGACACGACGCAGATCAAGACGACGGCCACACGCAGAGGCGACCGCTACGTGGTGAACGGGCAGAAGGTCTGGATCTCGCGCGCGCAACACTCCGACTTGATGCTGCTGCTGGTGCGCACCACGCCGGCGAGCGAGGTCAGGAAAAAGACCGAGGGCCTGTCGACGCTGCTCGTCGACCTGCGGGGCGGCGCCGAGAAGGGGCTCACCATCCGGCCGATCCGGACCATGATGAACCACTCGACGACCGAAGTGTTCTTCGACAACGTCGAAGTCCCGGTCGAGAACCTGGTTGGGGAGGAGGGACAGGGATTCCGCTACCTGCTCGACGGCCTCAACGCCGAGCGGATCCTCATCGCCGCCGAGTGTGTCGGCGACGGGCGCTGGCTGATCGAGCGCGCCTGCGCCTACGCGCGCGAGCGCGTCGTCTTCTCGCGGCCGATCGGCCAGAACCAGGGCATTCAGTTTCCCCTCGCGCGCGCGCACGTCAACGTCGAAGCCGCCGACCTGATGCGCATCAAGGCGGCGGCACTGTTCGACGCGGGCCAGCCGTGCGGGGCCGAGGCGAACATGGCCAAGCTGCTCGCGGCGGATGCGTCGTGGGAAGCGGCCAATGTCGCCGTGCAGACGTTCGGCGGGTTCGGTTTTGCCGAGGACTACGATATCGAGCGAAAATTCCGCGAGACGCGGCTGTATCAGGTCGCGCCGATCTCGACGAACCTGATCCTCTCCTTCATCGGAGAGAAGATCCTCAACCTGCCGCGGTCGTATTGAGCGGCGATTCGAGTCGGAAGGACAGCCGGATTTCGCCGTGCCGCAGTTGCCGCTGGAAGGGATGACCGTGGTTGCCCTCGAGCAAGCCGTTGCCGCGCCCTTTGCGACCCGTCAGCTCGCCGACCTCGGCGCGCGCGTCGTCAAGATCGAGCGGCCCGGCGACGGAGATTTCGCACGCGGCTACGACCGCACCGTCCGCGGATTGTCGAGTTACTTCGTCTGGCTGAATCGGTCGAAAGAGTCGCTCACGCTCGACCTCAAGCAGCCCGAAGCGCTCGACGTCCTCCACTCGCTCGTCGCCCGCGCCGACATCTTCGTGCAGAACCTCGCCCCGGGGGCCGCCGACCGCCTGGGGTTGTCGCCGGCGACGCTGCGCGCGCGGCATCCGTCGCTCATTGTCTGCAGCGTCACCGGATATGGATCATCGGGGCCCTATGCGTCGAAGAAGGCCTACGACCTTCTTGTGCAAGCGGAGACCGGGCTTGTATCGATTACCGGCAGCCCGGGCGAGCCGGCCAAGGTGGCGATCTCGATCGCGGACATTGCGGCGGGAATGTATGCGTTCACCGGCATCCTGACGGCGCTCGTGCAGCGCGGGCGCACCGGAGTCGGCGCGGTCGTCGAG
>Ga0307409_100001134_pt1 | contig 12647 bp, 22 predicted proteins | sample 322Ometagenome_2_FD_203888 | JGI IMG/M metagenome (GOLD analysis project Ga0307409, IMG submission 203888) | Maize rhizosphere microbial communities from greenhouse at UC Davis, California, United States - 322HYB-O-2 | ecosystem: Host-associated > Plants > Roots > Rhizosphere > Soil | place...
GGCCTGCTACGCGACGGAGAAGCTGAGCTTCCACCCGGGCCGTACCGGCATCCTCGAGATCGGCGCACGCGAGACCGGCTTCGCCTTCGATTGCGAACGCCCGCGCCACCGCGTCTTCCTGCACCCACATTCGCTTGCCAGTCGCAAAGTCACGAACGGCGAATGGGCCGAATTCATCGCCGACGGCGGCTATTCGACGGCAACGCTCTGGTTGAGCGAGGGATGGGACTGGGTGCAGCGCGAGCGCATCGAAGCGCCGCGCTACTGGTACCGTGACGGGACCGCCTTCACGCTTGCGGGCCGACGCGAGATCGATCGCACCGCCCCTGTCGCGCACGTCAGTTTTTACGAGGCCGACGCGTTCGCGCGCTGGGCCGGCGCAAGGCTTCCAACCGAGCCGGAATGGGAAAGCTTCGCGGAAAGCTCCGACCCGTTCCTCGGCAACCAGCTCGACCAAGCGGAGGCCGTCCTCCCGAAACCCGGCGGCGGGATTTTCGGCGACGCCTGGGAATGGACCGCGAGCGCTTTTCTCGCCTATCCCGGCTTCGCTCCAGCCGAGGGCGCGGTGGGCGAATATAATGGCAAGTTCATGAGCGGGCAGTTCGTGCTGAAAGGCGCGAGCTGCGCGACTCCGCGCGGCCACAGCCGTGCATCCTACCGCAACTTCTTTCCGCCGAGCGCTCGCTGGCAATTCACGGGGCTGAGGCTTGCTCGAGACAACTGACAGGGTCGATCCGGCCTTCCGAGACGCCGTCCTGGCGGGCCTTTCGGCGTATATCCCCGCTGTACCGGCGCGCTGGCTCTACGACCGTCGCGGATCGGAGCTGTTCGACGAGATCACCCGGCTTCCCTCCTACTATCCTACGCGGACCGAAACGGCGCTCCTCGAGCAGATCCTTCCCCAGGTTGCGGAGCGCGTTCCGGCGGGCAGCGCAGTCGTCGAGTTCGGCGCCGGCTCGGCGACCAAGACGCCGCTGCTGCTCGAGGCGGTTCGGCCCGCCGCCTATGTGCCCGTCGACATTTCCGGTGACTATCTGCGCGAGAGCGCCGCCGAGGTCGACGCTCGCTTCCCTTCGATCAAGGTTGAACCGGTCGTTGCCGATTTCGCCCGACCGTTCGAGCTTCCGGACGACATCGCGCACATGCCCAAGCTCGGCTTCTTCCCCGGATCGACCATCGGCAACTTCGTACCGCGCACCGCGACCGATCTGCTGCGGAGTTTCCGCGACCTGCTCGGCGACGGGGCCCAACTGCTGATCGGGATGGACAAGGTGAAGCCCGTCGACCGGCTGCTTGCGGCCTACGACGACAATCGGGGCATCACCGCCGCCTTCAACCTCAACCTGCTCGAACGGATCAATCGCGAGCTCGATGCGGACATTCCGCTGGACGCGTTCCGCCACGAAGCGCGGTGGAACGACATATTGTCGCGCATCGAGATGCATCTGGTGGCGACACGCGACGTGCGCTTCACGGTCTCCGGGCGGGAGTTCGAATTCGCCGAAGGCTCATCGATCCACACCGAGAACAGCCACAAATACGGAGCTCGCGGAGCGCGCGTTCTGCTGCTCGCCGGAGGCTGGACGCCCGTTGCGGAATGGACGGATCCGGCTGGGGATTTCGCGATCATCCTGGCCGAGGCGCTTCCAAACCGCTTCGCACCCTAGATTGCGGCGGTGCAGCGCGCCCGCTAAGCCCCGCAAATGCTGATCGCCATATTCAACATCGCCGACCTCCTGCTTCGGGTTCTCGGCTGGATCATCATCATCCAGGTGATCCTCAGCTGGCTGGTCGCCTTCAACGTGCTCAACACCAGCTCGCAGGGCCTTCGCGCCTTCGTCGGCGCGCTCGATCGGATCACCGACCCGCTCTACCGGCCCATCCGGAAGGTGATGCCCGACTTCGGCGGCATCGACTTCTCGCCGCTCGTCCTGCTTCTCCTGATCCAGATCCTGCGCATGCTGCTGAGCGGTCTGGCCGTGGACCTGGCCTATACGGCGGCATGAGCGCGCGCATCATCGACGGAAAGGCCGCTGCCGCCGACGTCAGGGCGCGCGTTGCGGAAGTCGCTGCCGATTTCACGCGGAAGGCCGACCGCCAGCCAGGCCTCGCCACAGTCCTCGTGGGAGCAGATCCGGCGAGCGCCGTGTACGTCCGCTCGAAGGGCAAGGCGACCGCCGAAGCGGGAATGGTGAGCTTCGCGCACAGGCTTCCGGACACGACTTCGGAGGATGAGCTCCTCGACCTCGTAGACCGACTGAACCGCGACGATGCCGTCGACGGGATCCTGGTCCAGCTTCCTCTCCCGCCGCAGATCGATTCGTCCCGGGTCATCGCCGCCATCGATCCTGCCAAGGACGTCGACGGCTTCCATCCTATGAATGCAGGGCGGCTGGCCACGGGCCTCGACGCACTGGTGCCCTGCACCCCCTACGGCTGCCTCTACCTTCTGAAACGGGAACTCGGGTCGCTTGCGGGCAAGGAAGCGGTGGTCATCGGCCGCTCGAACATCGTCGGGAAGCCCATGGCGCTGCTCCTGATCGGCGAAAGCGCGACCGTCACCGTCGCCCATTCGCGCACGCGCGACCTGCCCGACGTCGTCCGGCGAGCCGACATAGTCGTCGCCGCCGTCGGCCGTGCGGAGATGGTCAAGGGCGACTGGATCAAGCCCGGCGCCGTCGTCATCGACGTCGGCATCAACCGTGTGCCGGCCGAAGATGGAAAGTCGCGGCTGGTCGGCGACGTTGACTTGGCGGGCGCAAGCGAACGGGCCGCCGCGATCACGCCGGTGCCCGGTGGCGTGGGCCCGATGACCATTGCCATGCTTTTAAGGAACACGATTGTTGCAGCGCACCGGCGGGCGGGGCTTCCTGATCCGGAGGGATTGTAGATGTTCGAACTGCTGATTGCCGCCGCATCCCTGACCGCTGTGGATGCGGAACGCGCCTTTGCCCGCGACGCTCGGCGCATCGGTCAGTGGACGGCCTTTCGGAAATATGCCGACGACACGGCGGTCATGTTCACGCCGCAGGCGATCTGGGCGCACGAATTCCTGGCGGGGAAGAAGGACCCTCCGAAGTCGATCGTCTGGGGTCCCTCGCACAGCTGGACCTCCTGCGACGGGCGCACTGCGATCAACCGCGGTCCTTGGGCGACCGCAGCGGGCAAGTGGAGCGGCTATTTCACGACCGTCTGGGTGCGGGAGCCGGCCGGCTGGCAATGGACCTATGACGGCGGCGACACGCTCGTCGCACCGAAGCCCTTGCCGAAGCGACCGCAAGTGCAACGCGCAAGCTGCGCGGGCCGCGAGAGGATCCCCGGCGAGTATCGCGAGGAGGTCAAGCCGATCGCCCGTATCGCCGGCAAGCCGCCGGCCGACGCCGGCCAGGGGCGCTCCGCCGACGGAACCCTGATCTACCAATGGCGGGTGGCCGCAACGGGCGAGCGCCGCTTCGAGGCCAAGCTCTGGGACGGACGTGATTATCGCACCGTCCTCGACCAGCATATCCCGGCGCCGAAGGAATAGCCGGACTCCATGCTCGAACTCTTCGGCTCGGCGCTCGTCACCTTCCTGGTCATCATCGACCCGCCGGGCTGTGCGCCGATTTTCGCGGGCCTGACTCGCGAAGCGACCGCGGCGCATCGCCGCGCGATGGCCCTGCGGGCCGCGCTAATCGCCTGGGCGATCCTGATATTCTTCGCTCTCTTTGGGCGGCCGATGCTGCAGGCGCTCGGCATCAGTCTCGCAAGCTTCCGCATCGCGGGCGGCGTCATGCTGTTCATGATCGCGCTCGACATGGTCTTCGAACGGCGCACCCAGCGCCGCGAGAACCGGGCGCATTCTATCGAGGGCACACCGGAAGCGGACGACATTTCCGTATTCCCGATGGCCATCCCGATGATTGCGGGACCCGGCTCGATCGCCAGCGCGATGCTCTGGGTGTCGCGCGCCGACGGCCCGACCGAGGTCGCCGTCGTTCTGCTGGCGATCACCGTCGTCATGGCGGTGACCGCGCTCGCGCTGCTCGCGTCGGGGCCGCTCATGCGGCTGATCGGCGAGAAGCTGGAGGCGATGATCACGCGCATCCTCGGCGTCATCCTCGCTGCCTTGGCAGCCCAATTCGTCATCGACGGACTGAAGCAGAGCTTCCCGGGGCTTTAGCACTGAAGGAACTCTGACAGGCTTCGCGCGCTGTCTCGGCTTGTCGCTTCTTGTGAGGGGAAGAGGATGAGGCTCACCATCAGACTTGGAGTCGCGATCGGCATCGCCGCCCTGGCAGCCTGCGCGCAGAGCGGTCAGGACAATTCGACGGCCACGGATGCCAATGCCGGAATGACCGCGGACGAGACCGTCCTTCCGCCCGACGACAGCAGCGCGGGCGCCGATACGCTCGGAAACCAGCTCAATCAGCTAAACGAGAGCGAAGAGTCGGGGAATGCGACCGACACCGAGAACGCGGTCGAGAACAGCTCTAACGCCAATTGATACCGGCCGACCGGAGAACGGCCGTAGGAACTTCCCCTTGAAGCCGAGCGCTTAGTCCGCCGGCTCAACAGCTCAGGGGAAAGGCGATGAAACGATCCATAATGCTCGCAGCCGCCATCGGCTTTGCGGCGCTGACGGCTTGCGGCGGCGGCACAAACGAGGAAGCCATGAATGCCGACAACGGCATGATGGATGACAATTTCGATACCACCGACATGAACACGAGCACCGATATGAACATGGGTGCCGATATGAACACCGGGATGAACGCCGAAAGCGATATGAACGCCGGGACGGACATGAACTCGACCGGCAACACGACGAACACCGCCGCCAACACTTACTAGTCCAGCGGGAGCACCGCTGTACGGGGGCGCCTCACATAAGGCGCCCTCCTATGCGCGCTCGAAAGCCGAAAGGATCGGGCAGGCACCGCCGCGCTGCTTCGAGCAGGCCGTCGCAAGTCCTGACAGCGCCTCACGCGCCTGCTGAAGCTCGGCGATCCTCGCGTCGAGCGCCTGCACTCGCGACTCGGCAAGCTCGCGGGCGCGGGCGCGATCGTCAGCGGCGCTCAGCTCCAGCAGCTCGCCGATCTCGGCAAGGGTGAACCCCGCAGCTTGCGCGGAGCGAATGAACTTCAGCCGGCGAACGTCCTCGTCGCCGTAGCGGCGGACTTCGCCTTGAGGGCGCGGCGGCTCCGACAGCAGGCCGCGCCGCTGGTAATAACGGACCGTCTCGACCCCCACGCCGGCTGCTTTCGCAAGAGCGCCGATCGTGTCCGATTTTTTCGCTTGATTCCGTACCATGGTACGGATGCCATATGGTGCGAGCCCACTTCGGGGCAAGAGGAGAATCGACATGACTCATCTGACGGAACAGCAGGTTCAGGCCGCCCGGCTCGCCGCCCATCGCGGTTGCACCTGCAAGCCCTGCACCTGCAAGAACTGCGGCTGCTGACGGCACAAAGGGCCGCACCGTGAGGCGGTGCGGCCCTCACTTTTCTCTCCCGATCTGCTAATTTGCCGTTCGCAAGGAGAGTCCGATGTTCAAGAAGGTTCTTGTCGCCGCCGCCATCCTGACCATTTCCTCCGCCGCGGCAGCGCATCATGGCTGGACAAGCTATGACGAGAAGAAGGTCATCAAGGTCCGCACAAGCCTCAGTGACGTGAAATGGGGCAATCCGCACGGCTCGGCCAACGTCCGCTACAAGAATGCCACCTGGCATGTCGTGCTGGCGCCGGTCTCGCGAATGGAAGCCCGCGGTCTTACCAAGGAAATGGTCGGACCGAAGAAGCAGGTGGTCCTGGAAGGCTATCCCCGCCGCGACGGCACGCATGAGATGCGGATCGAGCGGGTCACCGCCGGGGGCAAGACGGTCGAGCTGCGCTGACCCGCGATGCTTGCCGCGCTCGGTGACTGGGTCGCGGCGACGCCCTTTGCAGACTGGGCCGTCAGCAACCCCTACGCCTATCCCGTCGCGAACACCGTCCACGTCCTTGCGCTGGTGCTCCTGCTCGGCGGAATCGGTCTCGTCGACTTGCGCGTGATGGGTATGTTCCGGCCGCTGCCGCTGCAGCCGCTGTCCCGCGCGCTGGTACCCATCGCCGCGACCGGAGTACTGATCCTCGCTGCAAGCGGAAGCATATTGTTCGCAGCCGACGCCGAGGCGCTGGCGCGGCAGGGCACGTTCCGCTTGAAGCTGATCCTGATCGCCATCGCGCTGGCGAACGTGGCGCTGTTCAGGCTGCGCTACGGAGCCGTCGTCGCGGATCCGCCGCCAGCAGGCGCGCGCCTGCTGGCGCTTGCGTCGCTGCTGCTGTGGACCTCGGTCGCAATCTGCGGGCGGATGATCGCCTACAGCTGAGCACGCCGAGAGGAGGGCTAGCGCGAGCAGGCGTCGGGGGCGGTCGCGGAAATCCGCGTGAGGGTTTCCGGCGAACTGGCGATGACGATGCCCTGGGACTGGCAACGGCGCAGCTGGAAGCGGACCTTGCGAGCGCGGAAATCGAGCGAGACCCGCCGGAATGATTCCAGGATGTCCGTGCCGAGCAAAAGTGCCGGCTGGCCGGAAAGGCCGAAGAGCTTGAACGGCGGAACGTCGGCGAAGGCCATGGGCACGTCGTGAAGCACGATCGGGCCGAGCTTGAGCTCGGCGATCTTCGCAACGTCCAGCTCGACCGTCGTGCCCGTCACGCCGGTCACGGGGATCTTGGTGAACTTCTCGCGGTTGCGGCGGATCAGCTTGTCGCGCAACGCGAGGTTGCCGATGGTGATCTCCGTCCCCGTGTCGATTACCGCATCGAGGGAGAGGCCGGCCGCCTGCACCTCGGTAAGGATGAGCTGGCCGCGCTGGCGGCGGGCGATCACCACGATCTCCCCGGGGATGCGCTTCACGGGCGTGCGGGCGTCCTCGACCTTGATGAAGCGCCGCTCGAAATCCATCATCAGCCGCTGCTCGACGAGTGCGTCGATGCCGAGCATTCCCTCGCCGCCTAGGTCCGATTCCCGAAGCGCCGGGAGGTGCAAATTCTCGACGGTGCTTGAGCCGAGCGTCAACTGGGCGACCTTCACCCGGTCCACGACATGGCGCGCGGTCATAGCGTTGAGGATCGCGGGCGTGCTGAGCGGAAGCTGAAGGCCGCGAGCGATGCGCAGGCCTACCACCGACGTATCCGCACCGCTGTCGACGATGAAATTATAGGGTCCCCGGCCGTTGACCAACACCTGGACCGTGAGGCGCGTCTCGACCTTGCGCGCCTTCAGGTCCTGCCCCTCGACGGCGAGGTTGGGGTCGAAGAAGGCCGGCGGCAGCGGCGGCACGTCCGGCGGCGTATTGGGCGCGGGTTGGGGCTTCCGGATCTTCGGCGGTTCCGCGGCCGCCTGCACGTCGCGCGCCGGGCCTGCGAGCAACAGCCCGGACAACAGGATCAGAGCGAGGCGACGCGCGAACAAAATCGGACCTTCCGACGAGGCGGGCACAAGCATACGCCTATTCAGGCTATGACCCTATTCCACCGGGAGTCGACGGACGGCCGGAGCCTTCGACCGAAGGTCACGAACCGCCCGTGCGGCGGCTGCAGGACAAATCTAGGAGCAGCGTCGCGGAACGGCTATGATCACTGCCAAGCGGCGCATTTGCGCCCGGCAGGAGAATGAGCATGGCCAAGGGACAGCAGAGATCCGGCAGGGAAGCGCGCAAGCCGAAGAAGGAGAAGGTGAAGACCATCGCCGCCAACCCGTCGCAAAAGGGCGGCGCGCGCGGCCTGGAGAACCTAGAGCATCTGAAGAACGACTAGTCGGCATGGGGCCGCGCCGGGTAGGCGCGGCCCATCTCGATCATACCGCTACAGCCAAGGACCGGGGCCTAATGGCCGACTGCGACGGGTGCGAAGTTGGCGTGGACCAGCTTCCACTGGCCGTTCTGCTTCACGTAGACGCGCGTCGACTTGGCTAGCGACGGAGCCACCTTGCCGTCCGTGGCTCGACGCAGCCCGGCGAAATTGTAGGTCAGGATGGCGGTGTCGTCATAGACCTGGACACGCCCGTTCTGCATGTCGGAGTACATCGCCTTGTCGTTGGGCGTCACCTCGCCCATTCGAGTGGACATCGTCTTGCCGACAAGCAGGGTCGGGAAGTCGCCGTTGAACTCCGTATAGTCGTCGGCCAGCGACGAGTTCTGCTGGCCCATCGGTTCGCCGGCAATCTCGGACGCCCATTGCGCACGCGCGAGCGCCATGATTTCCGCCGACACTTGTGGGTTGTCGGCAGCGCGTGCGGGTGCGCCGGCGATCAACATTGCGACTATCGCCCCGACGGCGGCGCCGCGGGTCCAGTTTAGTGGATTCATCATTGGATTTCCTCCGCTCGAATGAACGCAGAGGGGGTGACCGGCCGGCGGAGCAACGAATTCCCCCGATTCCGCCGGCGAGCGGGGGGTCGGCTTAACAGCATTGAGAGTCAATCGGGTCCGCTAGGCGTCACCGCCGGCCTCCTATATGCTGCGGGAGGGTAGGCGGAGGCTGTGGTGAGCACGGAAAACTGGCATCAGGAGCGGGATCGGCTGGTGCGCCTGCTCAAGGCGATCGAGTCCGGCACGGTCACGCACGTCGACGAAGAGGATCTTCGCCAGCTCCAGGCGGCGACGCCTGAAAATATCGAAGCGCTGAAGCAGCGGCTGGCGGAGCTGAACGACCGGCTCAGCAGCTGAGGGTGACGGCCTCGGAAAGGACGATGTGACAATCCGCATCCTGGTCGACGCCGACGCCTGCCCGGTGAAGGAGGAAATCTATCGCGTAGCGTTCCGGCGCGAGGTGCCGGTGCGGGTAGTCAGCAACGCCCGCATCCGGGTGCCCGACCATTGCTTGATCGAGCGGGTGCTGGTGTCGGACAAGTTCGACGCCGCCGACGACTGGATCGCAGAGCAGGCGGACGCCCGGACGGTGGTGATCACCGGCGACATATTGCTCGCCGACCGCTGCCTGAAGGTGGGCGCGACCGTCATCGGCCACAACGGCAAGCCGTTCACGACCGCGAGCATCGGCTCTGCAATCGCGACGCGGGCGATCATGGCCGACCTGCGAGCGGGCGGCGATGCGGTGGGAGGGCCGGCGCCGTTCGCCAAGGCGGACCGCTCGCGGTTCCTGCAGGCGCTGGATGAGACGTTGGCGCGGTTAGCAAGATGACGGACTTGGAAGATCATCGGCGCGGAACGGAAGTCCTCCCCGGCCGTTCATAACGGTGACGAAACTTTCGGGACCCTTATGCAAACCCAGAACATCATCGAACGCGCCTTCCAGCTGGCACGCGACGCAACGAGCATCGACGATATCCGCAAGACGCTCCGGCAAGAGGGCTATTCCAATGTCGACGCGCATCTCGGCGGCGCATCCATCAAGGCCGACCTGAAAAAGCAGTTCGGCCGCTAGGCTCACGCAGCCCGGAAGAGCTTGCGATCCGCGAAGGCGAGCACCGCTTGCGGGTGGAGGCGGTGGACGGCGCAGATCAGCTGCCGCCCGAACAGTTCCAGGCAATGCAACCTGCCGCCTTCCTCACAGCGAAGGTCGAGGTCGAAGGCGCTCCAATGCGCGTTCGGGTCGCGCGTGTAGTGCCCCAGGACGTCGAAGTTCGCTTCCCATTCCGCCCGGCCATATTGCGCGCGAACGGCGTCCGGCAGCGCCCAGTAGAAGGTGTCGCGCTGAGTGATGCCGAACAGGTCGACCGAGGCGTCGTCGATCAGGTGCGGCAGCTCCTCGACTTCATCGTCGAGCAATCGGTCGCGTGCGTGCAGGTGGAGCTGACGCTCGACCGCCGACACGCCGGGCAATTGGCGGAAGATGATGACGCTCATACATCGTGAATCGACGAGATTCGCGAGGGTTCCATCGCCTCGGCCGTGATGCCTGAAGACCGAGCGGCTCTACGCCGTTTCGCTCGCCACAACCTCCCCCTCCGTGACTTGCGGCGGGTTGGGAAAGAGACTGGCCGCGTTCTCGGCCACCCACTCGTGCGCCACCTCGACGGAGCGGTCGGCGCCATGCTTGTCCTCGAACACGCTGAGCGACGCCATCAGGCCCTCGCCGGCGTCGATCCAGTAGTAAGCGATGAAGCCGGGGACATGTTCGAGGAGCGGAAGGAAGCTTTCGCGGACCAGGCGGGCGGCCTCTGCGTCGTCGGTGATTCCCTCGTAGCGCCGAACTGCTGCGTACATGAGCAATCTCCCTCGCTCACATCGCCCAACCCAGTGCAGGGCGGACGGGCATGCTTTGCCTCCGCCCTCCGCTTGTCAACGGCGGCCCGCCGTTGGCGCGGCGAGCCGGGACTAACCCAGCCGGCGGCGATTCCCGCGGACGTGCTTTCCGTAGATCGTGAGCGCCCTGCGCGCGGCGGCGTGGGGACTCTTCACCCGCCCGCCCGCAAGCGCTCCGGCAAGCTCGTACCCGGCCTCGACCTTTTCGCCGATCATTTGTTCGAATTCGCGTTGGGCGGCGGGGCCGCCGGCCATCATCCGCCACGAGCGGAGCGCGACGACCATGCCCGCGTCCGCCCATAGCCGGGAGGCGTCGAACATCAGGCGCGACCAGTCGGCAGTCGAGTTGGAACGGGTCATGGGATTCCTTCGATCGGAGAGGCAGGAGAGCGTGAACGCGCCGTCTGGTCGGATGGGGCCGCCGGGTAGAGCAAGTTTGATTGGCCCCGTGCCAGTAACCGGCCTGTCGAATGTTCTCAATGTTCCACACTGACGGGGACCCAGCGGGCGTCGCGACGGATGCGGTTTCGGGACAGCGCCATCGCGCAGCCTGAAGCACAGCACCCTGCCTGTAGGACAGCGAAATGCGTAAAGAGGCTTGACTCGTTTAGTCGTTTAGCTAAACGTCTAATCATGAGCCAGGTTTTCAAAGCCCTGTCCGATCCGACACGGCGGCGGGTGCTGCAATTGCTGCGGCAGGGACCGTTGAGCGCGGGCGAGTTGAGCGACCGGTTCGATTTTTCGAAGCCGACGATGTCGGCGCACTTCGCCGTACTCAAGGACGCCGACCTGATCCATGCGGAGAAGGTGGGCAAGTCGATCATCTATCATCTGAAGCTGTCGGTGCTGGAAGATGCGCTGCTGAGCTTCGTCCAGTCATTCGGGTCGAGCGCCGAGGCGCCGGAGCCCAAGGAGGAGATTGCACGATGACCAAGGAGCTGTCCGGTAGCATCGCCTGGGGCGGAGGACTCATCGCCATAGCGCTCGCCGCAACGTTCGCTCGACAGGCGGGCCTGATCGACGGCGATACGGTCACTAGGATCGTCATGACGGCCACCGGGCTGATGGTCGCCTGGTACGGCAACCGGATGCCGAAGACGCTCGCACCGAGCGCCCTCGCGCGGCGAGTTACGCGGGTCGGCGGCTGGTCGATGGCCCTGAGCGGCCTCGTCTATGCGGGACTGTGGGCGTTCGCCTCATTCGATGTCGCGCTATGGCTGGGTTGTGACGCGATCCTGGCGGGGATCGCCGTGACGGTCGGCTACTGCCTTTCACTGAGGAGCAAGGCGAATACCGCCTAGTCCGGCGCGGCCGATGCCTTTGAGTTCGTTCATTCGGATGTTCCGCGCAGCTTTTGCGGACCGCCCTCATCATGAAAGCGCTTGCTCACTCCACATTCCCCATGACGATGCGAGCCTCGGCCAGAGCCGTGTCCATATATTCGCGTAGCTCGACGATCTTGCCGCCGCGCATCCTCAGGACGAAGCAATAGCTGTTGTTGTAATCCTCACCGCGGACGGTCTTGACCTCGCCACGGGCGAGCACGACGACGCGGTCGTCCTCGGCGATGATCGCGTCTGCGAAGTTGCGATAGTCGGTCGCGAAATTGGCGAAAAGGGCGGGGACGAGTTCGTTCTGGATCGCGGCCTTGCCCTCGTAGCGGCGCGAGTGGCGGGATTGGCCCTCGATGATCCAAACGACGTCATCGGCCATGGCATCGAAAAAGGCGCGGCCGTCGGCGCGGGAGAGGCCGTCGAACACCTCGGTGACGATGCGCTTGTTATCGGCGGCGGTCATTCGGCGGCAGGGAGGTAAAGCTCGCCGCCTTCCTCGTGGAAGCGCTTGCTCATCTCGGCCATGCCTTCGTCCGCATTCGCTGACGCCGCCTTCTGCTCCTCCATACGCGCGAACTCTCTGACCTCCTGCGTGATCTTCATCGAGCAGAACTTGGGGCCGCACATCGAGCAGAAGTGGGCGGTCTTGGCGCCTTCCGCGGGGAGCGTCTGGTCGTGGTATTGCTCCGCCGTTTCCGGATCGAGCGAGAGGTTGAACTGGTCGCGCCAGCGGAACTCGAAGCGGGCGCGGCTCAGCGCGTCGTCGTGCGCCTTCGCCGCAGGGTGGCCCTTCGCGAGGTCGGCCGCGTGGGCGGCCAGCTTGTAGGTGACGACGCCGACCTTCACGTCGTCGCGGTCGGGAAGGCCGAGATGCTCCTTGGGCGTGACGTAGCAAAGCATTGCCGTTCCGAACCAGCCGATCATCGCCGCGCCGATCGCGCTGGTGATGTGGTCGTAACCGGGCGCGACGTCGGTGGTCAGGGGCCCCAAGGTGTAGAAGGGCGCCTCGCCGCAGCTTTCCAGCTGCTTGTCCATATTCTCCTTGATCTTGTGCATCGGCACGTGGCCGGGGCCCTCGATC
>Ga0307409_100001135_pt1 | contig 12643 bp, 14 predicted proteins | sample 322Ometagenome_2_FD_203888 | JGI IMG/M metagenome (GOLD analysis project Ga0307409, IMG submission 203888) | Maize rhizosphere microbial communities from greenhouse at UC Davis, California, United States - 322HYB-O-2 | ecosystem: Host-associated > Plants > Roots > Rhizosphere > Soil | place...
GAAGGCCCGCGCGTCGGACGGGCCGTGGTTCATCTTCCAGTTCGCCGCGAAGACGGGGCGCTTCACTTCCCCCCCCTCTCGTCGAGTGCCTCGACGCCGGGCAGCGCCTTTCCCTCGAGGAACTCGAGCGAGGCACCGCCGCCGGTCGAGACGTGGCTCATGCGGCTCTCGAGCCCCGCCTGCGCCACCGCTGCCGCGGAGTCCCCGCCGCCGACGATCGTCGTCGCGCCCTTGCCGGTCGCCTCCGCCATCGCCCGCGCCACGGCGAGGGTGCCGGCGTCGAACGGCGGCTTCTCGAAGACGCCCATCGGCCCGTTCCAGATCACCGTGCGCGCCGAGGTGATCGCGCGACCGTACGACGCCGCCGTCTCGTGCCCGATGTCGAACATCGCCTCGTCGGCCGGGATCGCGTCGCGCCGCACCGTGCGCGCGCGGTCCCCCGCGTCCATGGACGGCGCGACGGTCGCGTCGTGCGGCAAGATGAGGCGCGAGCCGGCGCGGTCGAGCAGCTCGCGCGCCATGTCGATCCGGTCCGGCTCCACGAGCGACTTTCCCGTCTCGAGCCCCATCGCCTCATAGAACGTGCACGCCATCGCCCCGCCGACGAGGAGCGCGTCCACCTTCGGGAGGAGCTGCTCGATGACGTCGATCTTGCCGGAGATCTTGGAGCCGCCGAGTACCGCGACGAAGGGGCGCTTCGGCTTCGCCAGGGCGCCGCCGAGGTACTCCAGCTCCTTCTCCATCAGGAGCCCGGCGACGGCCGGCCGCAAGTGAGTTGCCACGCCGGCGGTGGACGAGTGGGCGCGGTGCGCGGCGCCGAACGCGTCGTTGACGAACAGGTCGCCGAGCTCGGCGAGAGCGCGGGCGACGCCGTCGTCGTTCTTCTCCTCGCCGGCGAGGAAGCGCGTGTTCTCGAGCAGAAGCACGTCGCCGTCGGCGAGCGCCCGCGTCGCCGCGACGGCTTCGGGGCCGACCGTGCTCGCGACGAAGCGCACCGCGCGCCCGGGCAGCAGCTCGGCGAGTCGCCGGCCGACGGGCTCGAGGGAGAACTCCGCCTCGGGCTTGCCCTTCGGCCGGCCGAGATGCGAGAGGAGGACGACGCGGGCGCCGCGCGAGGCGAGCTGTTCGATGGTGGGCAGCGCGGCGCGGATCCGCGTGTCGTCGGTCACCCGGCGCTCGTCGTCGAGCGGGACGTTGAAGTCCACGCGCACGAGCGCGCGCCGGCCGCGGAGGTCGGCGTCGGTCAGATCGCGGACGGTCTTCTTGTTCATCGGGGGGACGTCGAGGCGGCGCGGCGCCGCTGGCGGAGGAAGAGGACGACGGCGAGCACGATTCCCACCGCCGCCGTCCCGAGTCCCACCTTGGAGAGTCGGTCGAAATGGATCGCCTGCTCCACCGCCGACCGCCCCTCGACGCGCACGATCTGCCCCGCCGAGAGGCGCTCGAGGTTGTTCCGCGCGTAGAAGAAGAGCGCGGTGCCGCCGACGATGAGGGCGAGCGCCGCCAGGTCGCCCGCCCGGCCGGCGGCCGACGGCGCGGCCGGGTGCTCCGGCCGTCCTGCGTCGCGGTCGCTCAGGAGAGTCGGGCGCCCATGAAGCGCAGCAGGTCCACGCAGCGCGACGAGTAGCCCCACTCGTTGTCGTACCACCCGGACACCTTCACCAGCGTCTTGTCCACGACGTTCGTGCTCTTCGCGTCGAGGATGCAGGAGTGCGGGTCGCCGATGTAGTCGGAGGAGACGAGTTCCAGCTCCGTGTAGGCCAGGATGCCCTGGAGCGGACCCGCCTCGGCGGCACGCCGGAACGCGGCGTTGACCTCCTCGACCGTCGTCGGGCGCTCGACCTCGACGGCGAGGTCGGTGAACGACACGTCGGGCGTCGGGACGCGGATCGCGATGCCGTCGATCTTTCCCTTCACCTCGGGGATGACGAGCGAAGTCGCCTTGGCGGCGCCGGTCGTCGTCGGGATGATGCTGACCGCGGCCGCACGCGCCCGGCGCAGGTCCTTGTGCGGCAGGTCGAGGATGCTCTGGTCGTTCGTGTAGCTGTGCACGGTCACCATCGAGCCGTGGCGGAAGCCGAAGTTCTCGCGCACGACCTGCACCATCGGCACGAGGCAGTTCGTCGTGCACGAGGCGTTCGACACGATGTTGTGCTTCGCGGGGTCGTACTTGTCGCTGTTGACCCCCATCACGAGCGTGATGTCCTCGCCCTTCGCGGGCGCCGAGATGACGACCTTCTTCGCGCCCGCCTGGATGTGCTTGCGCGCGTCGTCGGCGCTCGTGAACCTGCCGGTGGACTCGAGCACGAGGTCCACGCCGAGACTTCCCCACGGGAGCTTCGCCGGATCCTTCTCGGCGAAGATCTTGATCTCGTCGCCGTCCACGGTAATGGAGCCCTCGCCGGCGCTGACGTCGCCGTCGTACGTGCGGTGCACGGAGTCGTACTTGAACAGGTGCGCCAGCGTCTTGGTGTCGGTGAGATCGTTCACGGCGACGAAGTCCAGGTCGCTCACGCCCTGCTCCTTGGCGGCGCGCAGAACCTGGCGGCCGATCCGGCCGAAGCCGTTGATGCCGACGCGAATTGCCATTGCGGTGGGGCTCCTCTGTGTTAGCTCCGGTCGGCGTCGGAACGCGCCCGGCCGAAGGTCGCATAGCTGACGATGCGTGCGCCGCACGCGAAGAGCGCGGCGGCGCACGCGTTGAGCGTCGCGCAGGTCGTCACGACGTCGTCCACGAGGACGACGTGCCGGCCGCGCACGCGAGCGGGCGCCCCGTCCGTAGCACGGAACGCGCCGCGAACGTTGGCCAACCTCTCATCCGGTGTCAATCGGGTCTGGGTCCGCGTCGCGCGTCCGCGCGCGAGCACGTCGCCGGCCACCGCGACGCCCCACCGCGCGCCGAGCGCGCGGGCGAGGAGCACACTCTGGTTGAAGCCTCGCTCGCGCTCCCGCGCCGCCGCGAGCGGCACCGGCAGGACGACGTCGCGCTCGGCGAGCACATCGGCCGGCCACGGGACGCGCGCCATGCGCTCCGCCATCCCGTCGGCGACCGACTCCCACCCGCCGTACTTGAGCGCGTGCACGATCGGCCCGCCCGACCCCGCCCCGCCGACCCAGCACACCGAGCGAACCGCGCGCACGTAGGTCGGCAGCAGGCGGCACCAAGCGCACGACGGCTCGCTCGTCAGAACGGAGGGACGCCGCCGCCTCGGGTGCCCGCACCGAGCGCAGCACGGCTCCGGCAGCCGCTCGAGCCGCGCCCAGCACCGCCCGCAGACGGTGCCCCGGTCGCCGGCGTCGAGCGCGCGGTCGCAGGCCACGCAGTGGCGAGGGAGGAGGAGGTCGAGCGCGCCCGCACCCAGCTCGCGCACGGCGGCGCCGACGCGCGCCAGCGTCGTCTCGCCGTCAGCCCGCACGCTCCGGTGCCCCCGCCCCGGCTTCGCGCACCGCCGCCCACATCGCGTCCTGGTCGGGGGGCCGGCCGAACCACCGCTCGAACGCGAGCGCCCCTTGGGCGACGAGCATTGGGAGCCCATCCGTCGCCGGACGCTGCTGGCCGCGCGCCAGTCGCACCCACGCGGTCGGCCCGTCTCGCCGGTAGACGAGATCGAGCAGCGCGGCGCGGCGCCGCAGCAACGCCGGCGGGACCGGGATGGAGTCGTCGGCGAGCCCGATCGGCGTGGCGTTGACGACGAGCTCCGCCCCGCGCACTGCCTCGGCGAGGAACTCGGTCTCGGTGGCGACGCCGGCGAAGCGCGCGGCGAGGGCGCGGGAGCGTTCGAGCCTGCGGCTCCACAGCGCGACCTGGCACCCCGCCCACCCCTCGGCCGCGGCGAGAACCGCGGCCGCCGATCCGCCGGCGCCGATGAGCGCGATGCGGATGCCGCGCGGCCGGTCGCCGAGCAGCTCAACGACCGCCGCGTCCACGCCGCCGACGTCCGTGTTGTCGCCGACCACGCCCGCGCCGTCGTGCCAGAAGGTGTTCACCGCGCCGACGCGCTGGGCGATCGGCGTCAGGCGGTCGCAGAGGGCGGCGACCGCCTCCTTGTGCGGGATCGTGACGTTTCCGGCGGCGCGCTCGGCGGTCAGCGCTACGAAGCGAGGCGCGAGCTCGTCCGGCGCGACGTCGAGCGCCTCGTAGACGAGCGGCAGGCCGGCGCGCCGAAGGGCGGCGTTCTGGAACGTCGGCGAGAGCGAGTGGGCGACCGGATGACCGATCAGCACGAGCCGGCCGGGAAGGCGGCTCACGCGCCCAGCGCCCTCACCGGCGGCTCACTTGACGTCCGGTGCCCGCTCCGCGGCGATGCGGTCGAAGACCCGCCGGACCTCCTCCTCGAGCTCGTCCGCCGTCGTGCGGTACAGCTCGAGGTCGCCGCCGAATGGGTCGCTCACCGGCCGACTCGTCGCGCCCCCGGACGCGAACTCCGTGAGCAGGTATGCCTTGCCCGCCCCGCCGAGCGCCTCGATGCGCTCGAGGTGGTGCGGGCCCATCGCCAGGATGACGTCATTCGCGGCGACGAGCTCCGGCGTGAGCTGCTGAGCGCGGTGCTGCGAGAGGTCGAGCCGCCGCTCCATGCCGACGAGGAGTGCGCCGTCCGACGGACCCGAGCCGTCCCAGGCGCTCGTCCCGGCGCTCGCGACCTCCACGTCGAGCAGGCCGCGCTCTATTGCCGCCTTGCGCGCGACCGCCTCGGCGAGCGCGCTGCGGCAGGTGTTCCCGGTGCAGACGAAGAGGAGTTTCATGACCGTCCGATCGCGGTGCTGATGTTCGAGGTCGGTGCCGGAGCGCTGTCGCTCGCGGCCCGGGTGGCAGGGAGCGAAGGGAGCGCGCCTCGCGCCTCGCTCGCCGGTCGCCCCGCGTGCGCGCGCGCGCTCATACGTCTCCCACGAGGTCCGGGACGCTGCGGCGGAGCTCCGAGGCGGCGATCGCTCCCGGGCGAATGACGCGGGGCCGCCGTCCGGTGCAGTCTACCACGGTCGACGGTGGGGAGGGAGTGAGTCGCCCGCCGTCGAGCACCTGCAGCGTTCCGCGGCGGATCTCGGCCAACCACTGCTCGGTCACCTCGAAGGCCGAGGTGGCAGGCGGCACGCCGGGACGGTTGGCGCTGGTGGACGTGATCGGCTCGCCGTAGGCGCGAATCAGCCGCGTGAGCGCGGGATGCGGCGTCCAGCGCACGGCGATCCCGCCCTCGGGTCCGCGCAGACGCTCCGAGACCCGCCGGTCGCCGCCCGGCAGGACGAGGGTGACGGGGCCGGGCCAGTGGCGGGCCGCGATGTGCGAGGCGGCCGGCGTCATCTGCAGATCGAGACGCGCCAACATCTCGCTGCCGGCGATGAGCAGAAGGAACGGCTTGCCGGGCGGCCGGCCCTTCATGCGCACCAGGGTCTCCACGGACTCGGCGTCCACGGCCGTGCCGAAGCCGTAGACCGTCTCGGTCGGGTAGGCGAGTACGCGCCGCTCGTGCAGCTGCGCGATGGCGCCGCGCAGTGCGCCTTCAACCTCGGCGGGGGACCAGAACGGAATCGCGAGCCCCGACGGGGCGTTGGCCGCGGAGCCGGTCATTCGACGAGCGCGGCGAGCGCCTCGGCGCGCCCGAAGTCCGCCTCCTCCGTCACCTTGAGCCCCCGCTCGCTCCCGCGCACGACACGCACCGGGAGTCCGAGCCGCTCGCACAGCGCCGCGTCGTCGGTCGCCAGCACGCCCGCGCGCCGCGCCTCGGCGTGGGCGCGCTCGATCATCGCCCGCGGAAAGCCCTGCGGAGTCTGGGCGCGCCAGAGACGCGCCCGGTCTACCGTGCGCACGACGCGCCCCGCCTCGTCCACTTCCTTGAGCGTGTCCACGACGGGCAGGGCCGCGACGGCGCCCTCCCCTTCGCGCGCCGCCGCCACCACGCGGTCTATGACGTCGTCCGGAACGAGCGGGCGCGCCGCGTCGTGCACGAGCACGTAGTCCACCTCGTCGGGAAGGTCCTCCAGACCATTGGCCACCGACTCGGCCCGCTCGCGACCGCCCACCGAGAGGAGGAGCCGATCGATGTCGCACTGGAAGAGCCACGGCGGCGGATCGGCGGCGAACGCCTTCGGCAGCACGACGACGACCATCGCGACGTCGGCGCGGGCGTGAAACGCCTGCACGCTGTGCAGCAGCATCGGCTTTCCGGCCACCCAGCGAAACTGCTTGAGCTCACCGCTCCCGGCCCGCGACCCGCTGCCGGCGGCGACGACGACCGCGCCGACGTCACGTCGCGCCCCGCCGGCGCGGGGACCATCGGCGGCGGCCGCTCGCGGCCCGGGCGAAGTCGGCCGCGGCGGGCCGGGGTCGCGCGGGTCGCCAGAGAGATCGCGGGGATGAGTGTCGTTCACGCGAAGAGGCGCTGGAAGAGCTCGTGGATCGTCTTCGCGCCCACGACCTGAATCTCGCGCGTCCCGCGCTTCGGGATTCCGCGCTCGGCCATGTAGGCGCGCGCCATCCCCATCTTCGCCGCCTCGGCGAGCCGCCGCTCGGACTGCGACACGGGGCGGATCTCGCCGCCCAGCCCGACCTCTCCGAGAAAGACGGCGTCGGCCGGAAGCGGTCGGTCGTAGACGCTCGAGGCGAGCGCCGCGGCGACGGCGAGGTCGCCGACCGGCTCCACCATCCGCATGCCCCCGACGACGTTCAGGAAGACGTCCAGTTGCGCGAACGAGAGACCAGCCCGCTTGTCGAGGACGGCGAGCAGCAGGGCGAGCCGGCGCCCGTCGTAGCCCGTGGCGACCCGCTGCGGCGTCCCGAAGCCCGCCTTCGCGGCCAGCGCCTGGATCTCGACGAGGACCGGGCGCGTCCCCTCCATGAGCGCGGTCACCGCGCTGCCGCTGGCGGTGTTGAGGCGGTCCCCCAGGAAGAGCTCGGACGGGTTCTCGACGGCAACGAGGCCGCCCTGCGTCATCCGAAAGACGCCGATCTCGTCCACCGAGCCGAAGCGGTTCTTGTTCGCGCGCAGCACCCGGTGGTCGAGGGCCGCATCGCCCTCGAAGTAGAGCACCGTGTCGACGATGTGCTCGAGCGTCTTCGGACCGGCGATCCCGCCCCCCTTCGTCACGTGGCCCACGACGAAGACCGCGGTGCCGCTCTCCTTCGCGAAGCGCATCAGCCGCGCCGCGCACTCCCGCACCTGCCCGACGTTTCCGGGCGCGCCCTCGAGGTCCTGCGTGAAAATCGTCTGGATCGAGTCCACCACCATCACCGACGGCGCCTGCGCGCTCCCCGTGGCGATGATCGTCTCGAGCAGCGTCTCGCTGAGCAGCGAGACCTCGCCCGCCCCGGCCTCCATGCGGTCGGCGCGCAGCTTCACCTGGAGGGGCGACTCCTCCCCCGACACGTAGAGCGCGCGCTCGCCGCGCTCCTCGAGCCGTGCCGCCACCTGCAGCAGGAGGGTCGACTTGCCGATGCCGGGCTCGCCGCCGATGAGGACCATCGAGCCCGGCACGACCCCGCCGCCGAGCACGAAGTCGAACTCGTCGATGCCCGTTTTCCAGCGACGATCTTCCGACCCGCCGACCTCTCGCAGCCGCGGCGTCACGGCGACCGTGCCGCCCTCGCCCATCGCCGCGCTGCCGCCGAGCCGGCGCAGCGCGCCCGCCCCCTTCGCCGCCGACGCCGCCACCTTGGGCGCCGACATTTCCTCGACGAGCGTGTTCCACTCGCCGCAGCTCTCGCACCGCCCCTGCCACTTGGGGTACTCGGCGCCGCATTCAGTGCAACGGTAGACGGTCTTGGCTTTCGGAGGCATGGGCGGCGGAGGACGAAACGGCGTGAGAAGTGAGACGGAGTTCTACCCCTCTCGACCTCCTCAGTTGCCCCCAAGATACCCCATTCCGCCACGCGCCGCCGGAGCCATTCAGTGCAACGAACAGCGGGAGCGCGCATCGCTCGCGCGCTCCCGCTTCGTCCTCGCGGCGCTCGGCGACTATCCCTCGTACGTCCGCCGGCTGGCGTCCTCGAAGCGCGTGTACTGCTTGTGGAAGTACAGCGGCACGACGCCGATCGGTCCGTTGCGCTGCTTGCCGATGATCACCTCGGCCTTCCCCTCGACCGCCGGGTCCTTCAGCACGCCGTTCTCGCGCTCGGCGTACACCTCTTCGCGGAAGAGGAACATTATGAGGTCCGCGTCCTGCTCGATGGCGCCCGACTCGCGCAGGTCGGAGAGCACGGGACGCCCCTTCTCCGACCCGGCGCGCTGCTCGACGGCGCGCGAGAGCTGCGAGAGCGCGACCACCGGGACGCCGAGCTCCTTGGCGAGCGCCTTGAGCCCGCGCGAGATCTGGCTGACCTCCTGCTGGCGATTCTCGGAGCCGGCCGGCCCACTCATCAGCTGCAGGTAGTCCACGACGACCATCCCCACCCCGCTTTCGGCCTTCAGCCGGCGCGCCTTCGACCGCATCTCGAGGATCGTGATGCCGGGCGTGTCGTCGATGTAGACCGGGGCGTGGCTGAGGATGCCGGCGGCGCGGGCCAAGCGCGGAAAGTCGTCGTCGCGCAGCTTGCCCTTGCGCAGCGTCTGCGCGTCGATGCGGGCCTCGCTCGTCAGCATCCGCTGGACGAGCGAGTCCTTGCTCATCTCGAGCGAGAAGAAGGCGACCGGGATGTTGTGCTCGATCGCCGCGTGCTGCGCGATGTTCAGCGTGAAGGCGGTCTTTCCCATCGACGGCCGCGCGGCGACGATGACGAGGTCCGAGTTCTGGAAGCCGGACGTCAGCTCGTCGAGATCGCGGAAGCCGCTCGGCACGCCGGTGACCGAGCGTCCTTCGCGGCTCACCGCCTCGATCCGCTCCATCGCCGGCCAGAGGAGCTCCTTGATCCGCGTGAAGCCCCCCGTCCCCTGCGCCTGGCTGACGGAGAAAATCTTCGACTCCGCCTCGTCGAGCAGGTCGGCCGCCGTCAGACGCCCCTCGAACGCCTCGCTAACGATCCCCGTCGAGACCTCGATCAGGCGACGCAGGAGCGCCTTCTCGCGGACGATCTTGGCGTGGTACTCGACGTTTGCCGACGTCGGGACGGCGTCGACGAGGAAGCCGATGTAGTCCTTGCCGCCGCTCGCCTCGAGCTCGCCCCGTCGGCCGAGCTCGTCGGCGAGGGTGAGGGGGTCCACGATGCTCCCCTTCTCCGTGAGGGCGATCATGGCGCGGAAGATCCGCCGGTGCCCCTCGCGATAGAACATCGTGTCGTCGACGTGCTCGGCGGCACGCATGATCGCGTCGGCGTCGATGAGCATCGCCGCGATTACCGCCTGCTCGGCGTCCTCGGAGTATGGCGGACGCCGGTTCTTGTACGGATCAGGCGCCGGGGGCGCTATCGAGTATTCGACGGGCAAGCTTGACATCTTCCCACGTGGGCCGTTTCCACGCCTCGTTGCGCAGCAGCGCGGCGGGATGGTAAGTGACGACGAGCGGTATGCCGTGGTAGCGGTGTACCGCGCCCCTGAGCTTGCCGATCGGGGTCTTGGTCTCCAGAAGAGTCTGCGCCGCGAACGTCCCGAAGGCAATGATGACCTTGGGCCTGACCAGCTCGACCTGGCGAACAAGGTACGGGCTGCAGGCCTCGACCTCCTCCGGGCGCGGATTGCGGTTCCCCGGAGGCCGATGCTTCAGGACGTTCGCAATGAACACGTCGTCACGCGACAGCTTGATCGCGGCGAGGATCTTGGTCAGCAACTGGCCCGCGGCGCCGACGAACGGCTGCCCCGTCTCGTCCTCGTTCTGCCCCGGCGCCTCCCCGACACACATCAGGTCGGCGTCGGCGCGGCCGGCGCCGGGCACCGGGTTGGTGGCAGTCGCGTAGAGCGGGCAGCGCGTGCACTTGGCCACCGTCTCGGCCACCGCCTCGAGGGTCTCGAGCGCGCTCACCGGCCCGGCAAACAGCTCCGTCGTCGCGCGGCCGACGACGATGCCCACGGGCGCGTCCACCCCGGGTACGCGCCAGTCGCGGCCGCCGGGCGTCGTGTTCGTCGGGACGTCAGCGGCGGGAATCGGCGTCGGCTCCATGCCCGCCGAGTCCCGCGGCTCGTCGGGGCGCGGCCGGGCGACTGCGGCGTCCTCGGCCGGGCTGCGCGGCGACGCCTTGGCCGCCGCCTCGCTCTGTCTCGCGGCGAGGCCGCTCCGCGGGCCCGGCGCGCCGCCGGCGGCGCGAAGCGTCGTGCGCCAGTCGCCCGGGTCGGCGGGCGGCGAGTCGGCGGGGTGTGGGGGCGACGGGTCCACGGAGCCCAGAGGGGGCGCATCCTCACGGCGTACCGGCGACTCCGCAGCGCGCGGCGGTGCCTCCGCTCCGCCGCCGCCGGCGGCGCCGACGATGCGCATGACGTCCTCGACGGTCATCCCGTCCAGCACGAGCTCGCTCTCCCCGAGATCGCGCCGTTGCTCGAGGTAGCGGCGCAGGCGCTCGCGCGGGTCCACGTCAGCGCCCGCCGTCGCGCTTCGCCGCGGCGAGCCGTTCGACGCGGTCGAGGATCGCGTCGGCGACCTCGCTCTTGGCGAGCAGCGGCAGCGCCTCCTCGGCCCCGTCCGCGCCGAGCAACGTCACGCGGTTGGTGTCCACCGAGAAGCCGGCCCCCGGCTCGGTGGCGTCGTTGACGACGATGAGGTCGAGTCCCTTCGCGGCGAGCTTCGCGCGTGCCCCGGCGAGAACGTCGTTGGTCTCCAGCGCGAAGCCTACGACGACGGTGGACGGACGGCGCCGGTGCGCCGTCGCCGTGAGGATGTCGTCGGTCGGCACGAGCCGCACGCTGTCCGGCGCCGAGGACTTCTTGATTTTGCGGGGCGCCACGTCGGCCGGCCGGAAGTCGGCCGGCGCGGCGGCCATCACGAGCACGTCGGCGCTCGCCAGCGCCTTCTCCACCGCGACGCACATCTCCGCGGTCGTTTCCACGCGCACCGTCGCCACGCCGCGCGGCGCCGGCACCGCGAGTGGTCCGGCGACGAGCGTGACGTCCGCGCCGCGACGCCAGGCGGCGGCGGCGAGCGCGACGCCCATCTTCCCGCTGCTGTGATTCGAGATGAAGCGCACCGGGTCGAGCGCCTCCCGGGTGGGACCGGCGGTGACGACGACGTGCCGGCCGGCGAGCGGGCCGCGGCCGTCGAGCAGCCGGCCGGCGTGGGCGACGACGTCCTCCGGCTCCGGCATTCGACCGGGGCCACTACCCTCGCCCACCGCCAGCGGCCCCTCCTCCGGCTCGACGACGGAGTAGCCGATCTCGCGCAGCCGCTCGGCGTTGCGCACTGTCTGCGGGTGCGCCCACATGCGGTCGTTCATCGCCGGCACGACCAGCACCGGCGCCTCGGTCGCCAACAGGCACGCGGTGAGCAGGTCGTCGGCGCGCCCCTGCGCCGCCCGCGCCATGAAGTCGGCCGTCGCCGGCGCGACGACGACCGCGTCGGCGGCGCGGGCGAGGCGGATGTGGTCGAGCGCGTGGCCGGCGGCGAGCAGCTCTCCGTGCACCGGCCGCCCCGTCACCGCCTCGAAGGTGATCGCCCCCACGAACTCCCGCGCCCCGCGCGTGAGCACGACGTCCACAGCGGCGCCCGCCTGGGTCAGCAGCCGGGCGACGGACACCGACTTGTAGCAGGCGATTCCGCCCGTGACGCCGAGCAGCACGCGACGACCGTCGAAGGGACGCATCGAAATAGCGTAATGGGCGCCGGGACGACGGGTGTGGAATCAGGAATCAGGCAGCAGTCCCCGCTTCCTGCCTCCCGATGCCTCCCGTCACTCCTGCTACTCGCCCCGTCTCCGCGGGATGACGCGGTAGTTGATATCGCCCGCCGCGAGCTCTTCGAGGGCGCGCGTCGTCAGCTTCTTCTCACGTGACGACGAGCGGTCGCGCGGGAACTCGTTGAGGACGCGGGCGAACTTGGCAGCGACGAGCACGCCGAGATACTTGTTGGCCGCGTGCTTCGCGACCTCGAGCGGGGTGAAGACTCGCATTCGACTCTCTCTAGGCCTGAGGGTACTTGTCCAGTTGTCGTTCCATCTCGGCGACGAGCGTGGCGACCTGCTGCTCGAGGTCACGCAGCCGCTCGTGCCTGACGCTCTCCGCGTCGATGATCGCGGACACGCGCTCGACCGCCTGGTCGAGGTCGTCGTTCACGACCACGTAGTGATACCGCCCCACCGCCCTCAGCTCGGCCAGCGCCGAGCGCAGACGACGGGCCAGCGAGCCGGCGTCCTCGCTCTTGCGTTGCGTGAGCCGCGCCACCAGCACCGCCGCCGATGGCGGCAGGATGAACACGGGCACCGACGCCGGGAACGCCGCCGTGAACTGCTCCGCGCCCTGTACGTCGATGTCCATCAGGACGTGGCGGCCCGCGCCGAGCACCCGCTCGACCTCGCGCCGCAACGTGCCGTACAGCCGGCCGTGCACGTCCGCCCACTCGGCGAACTCCCCCCGCCCAACCCGCTCCATGAATTCGCCGTGGGAGAGGAAGAAGTAGTCCACTCCGTCTACCTCCCCTTGCCGCGGCAGCCGCGTCGTGCACGAGACCGAGTAGCCGACGTCCTTCCGCCGCGCCAGCAACTCCCGCGCGATCCGCGTCTTTCCGCCGCCCGATGGCGCCGAGAGGATGACCGGGAAGGGCTCGCGACCCCCGATCATTCCAGGTTCTCCACCTGCTC
>Ga0307409_100001136_pt1 | contig 12638 bp, 10 predicted proteins | sample 322Ometagenome_2_FD_203888 | JGI IMG/M metagenome (GOLD analysis project Ga0307409, IMG submission 203888) | Maize rhizosphere microbial communities from greenhouse at UC Davis, California, United States - 322HYB-O-2 | ecosystem: Host-associated > Plants > Roots > Rhizosphere > Soil | place...
GGGCGTGCGGACTTCGCCGTACTGCTCGAGCGCTTTGTCGCCCTTGCCGCGGTTGTCGACGATGCGCTTGTCGGCCAGCAAGGCGGGATGGTCGGCGGCGTACTTGTAGAAGAGGTAGGAGGCGAATCCCGGCTCTTCGCGCACCGGACCGCCGAAAAGCTCGCAGACGCGGAGGTTGGTGGCCTTGCCGATCGCGTCGAGGCAAGCGACTTCGATCGCGCCCATCGCGCGGCGGGTCGATTCCTCCGCGGATGAGGTGAGCTTGCGATAGCTCAGCGCACTCTGGCCGATGAGAGGCTTCGCGGCGCGGTTCAACTCCGCGAGCATCGCGTCCCCGCCGCGACCTTCGCCGACGCCGATGATGCCGTCCGCCGTGATCACCTCGACGATCGTCCGCAGGAAATACGGCCCATGACACCCGGCGGCGGAGAGGATCGCCGGATCGGGAACCGCGACGGGCGAGAAGCGCAGCTCCTTGATCGTCAGGTCGCGCGGCTTCTTGCGGGCCGCTTCGTCGGCCAGCAGCGCGATCGGCGTGTTCGCCAGCGCGAGCGTCGCGCCGGCGGACGGGAGAAGCTTGAGACAGTCACGACGGGAGAGCGGCATCGCACACCTCCACGACGAGTCGTCACACAAACTCACGTCAGATCATCGGCTTCGCGCGCTTGCACAACTGGATCGCGAAGCCAAACGGGTCGCGCAGCATGCACAACGTGTCGCCGGCCGGCGTTGTCCGCACGTCCTCCGCGACCGAGGAGCCTGCCTTGAGCAACTCATCGCGCGTCGCGGCGACGTCGCCGTCGACGCGGAAGGCGAGGTGCAGTTGCAGGAAGTGCATGTTCGCGTAATCGAGCACCGCCGCCGCCGGGTTGTTGTAGATCTCGACGACGCACCGGCCGGCGGCGTCGGCCAGGAAGTACGTGCGGGCCGGGTCGTTGTTCTTCCGCAGCACGCGGAAGCCCAGGTGCTTGCCGTACCACTCCGCGACCGCCTCGGGGTCCTTCGCCTGCCACGCCACGTGTTCGACCGTCAGCATGGGTCGGCATGATACGGCCCCACCCGCGGAATCTCACCGTTTTGCTTGCCGGCTTATGCGCAGTGAGTTAGGGTTTGCTCGTCCCCATCCGCGACAAAGGGGTCTGCATGTCACATCTTGATCGCGTCGCCTTCACTGTGGCGGTCCTCGTCGGCACCAGCGCAGCGTGGGCCGGGTTCATCTTCGACACGCAGACCCGGCAGGTCGAAGGCCGGGTATGGGCGGGCGTCGGCAGCACGTACAGCGACACGATTACCGCCCCCAATTTCGGGCTCTTCGACGCGACGACGCACGTCACCGACCCGACCTACGGCGGATCGGCCAATCAGCATCAGCGGTCCCAGCTCCTGCCGAACCTGATCACCGTGATCGGCGACACGACGTGCTACCGCCCCGGGAACGCCGGGGCCGGCCAGGCGTACGCGCGGAGCAGTTTCGACGTCAACTTCACCGTTACCCAACCCACGCTGGTCTCGCTCGAAGCCTCGGGATCGCTCACCGGGTCGGCCGCCACCAACTCGCGAGCCATCGGGCTCATTGGCCCCAACGCGGACATCAGGTGGGGGAACGGCTATTCGCCGGGACTGTTCCCCGAGGTGAGCGGAACCAACTCAACGACCGTCACGCTCGCGCCCGGCAGCTGGCGCTTCCTCGTCAGCCTCGCATCGTCGGACGACAGGTTTACCGGCTACTCGGCCGTCAACAACTTCGACGTCCGCCTGCGCGAGCTGCCCGAGCCGGGCTTTCTCGCGCCGGCCCTCGTTGCACTCCTTCCGCTCATCCGGCGCAAAAAATAGCCCCCCGTTCATCACGGGGGGCTAGTCAAGATCCATCGTTACGCCTGCTGACCCGGGTTCGTCGCCTCAGGTGCGGTGATGCCCGCTTCCTCGGCTTCGGGGTAGCGCTTCGTCCGAAGCACGCCTTCCTCCATGACGCTCTTGATCTTGAGCAGCGCCTTGTTCTGGATCTGGCGGACGCGTTCCTTGGTGACGCCGATGATCTGGCCGACTTCTTCCAGCGTCAGCGGGCTTTCATCAGCCTGCTGCCAGTTGAATCGGCGACGGATGACCGTCTGCTCGGTGTCGCTCAGGTCGGCGAGGTTGCGGTCGACGATCTGCTTCAGTTCGTCGATGCAATCTTCCTCGACGATGTCGCGCTTGCGATCGTTCCAGTCGCTCTTCTCCATCTCCGGCTCGAACTCGACCGGGAAACGGGTCTTGTAGCGGCCGTGCTTCATCGCCGTGCGCGAGAACGCCTTGAGGATCGCGCGGCACGCGTAGGTGCTGAACTTGAAGCCCTTGTCGACGTTGAACTTGTCGACCGCCCGCATGAGGGCCATGTTGCCCTCGCTGACGATCTCGGCGAAGTCCACGTCGCCAAGCCGCGTCCGCTTGGCCATGGCGAGAACCAGGGCCAGATTCGTCCGCACCAGGTACTCCCGAAAATGCTCGAAGCGGCGGTGCCATTCGACGAGCTCTTCGGCCAGTTCCTTCGTGAGGCCTTCGCGCTTGGCCTTCGCCTGAAGCTTCTGGAGCTTGCGCTTGGCGAAGTTGAAGCGCAGGAACATGAGCTTCTCTTCCGGCGCCTTCATGAGCTGCGGCGTGCCCTTGAGCTGGTCGGCGATCTCTTCGCGGGTCGGCTGGTACCAGCTCGTCATCGGGAGCTGGGGTTCGCCACCGGCCTCGTCGAAATCGAACAGCGACTGCTCGAGCCCGCGCTGCTTGAAGGTCTCGGAGTCCATGAACGGGTAATTCTCCGCCAGGACCTGCTCAGCCCGGGCGCGGAGCGCGCGCGGGATGGGCTTCTGTCGCGGAGCGGACTTGAAAACGGTCTTCTTTGTCGTGGTCATGGTGGCCAAGGGAGGCCTCCTTCTTTCTTCTGGCAAACGTCCATGTAGCGTGAACGGCACAACGCTGGCCGCTCACTGTACGCCCTCGGTAATACGCCTCATGTAGTACGCCGCAGAGGCGCCTGCGTTCAGATTGTTAAGCCGTGAGCTAAAAGCGACTTACGTGAAGAGGGAGGAGGGCGGTTCATCGCCCTTCGCACTGGACACTTGTCATCGCGGGCTCGCTGAGGATGTCACCGGTCGCGGCGGACGATCAAGCCCGGCACCGGGTTCGAATCGCCTGCAAAGGCGTTGCCGCCAACGCGGGGGGCACTACGATTCGTGGCAGGCCTCTATCAGGGTAACGCGCCGGGGAACCCCCCTGTTCAGGGGGGCTCTGGGACGCGATGTCACCCACACGGTAACGGCGCTAACGCTTGGCGCGGCGGTTTTATGCCAACGCTGTACTTCGGCGGCAGCTTCAATCCGATTCATCATGGCCACCTCCGCTGCGCTCAAGCCGTTGCCGATCAAGCGGGTTACGATCGCGTCGTTCTGATTCCAAGTGCACGTCCGCCGCACAAACCGGACAATCCCGAGCTCGCTGCTCCTGCCGATCGTCTGGCCATGTGCCAGCTCGCTACTGATGAGCGTGGCGCGACGTTGCCCGCCTTTTCCGTTTCCGACATAGAGACGCGCCGGGGCGGTCCAAGTTACACCGTCGACACGGTTCGAGAGCTGAACGCGCTGGGGGAAACGGATGTCCATTGGTTGATTGGGGCAGATATGCTGCTCAGCCTGCCCAAATGGCACCGCCCGCTCGACCTGCTGCGGGAGGCGCGTTTCGTCGTCATGGCCCGGCCCGGTTGGACGATCGATTGGAACGCCCTGCCGCCGGAGTTTCGCCACCTGAAGGATCACCTCGTTCCCGTTCCCGCCCTCGGCATCAGCGGCACCGAGATTCGCCGCCGCGTCCGGCAGAACCTGCCGATTGAGGACCTCGTGCCCCGCTCGGTCGCCCGCTACATCGAGTCCCGCCGGCTTTATCGCGACTAAGCCGCTTATCCGTCGTTGAGACAAGAACGCGCAAGGCAAGCTGGCGAGCGGGGGACGGTATTTCCGCGTCGAAAGCTTCGGGAAAAGTCACGGCGTATCCGATGAATACCAAAGCATGTCCCAAGAGATCAGCTTCACGCCGGACGCCACGCCGCCGCCCCTGCCGACGCGCGGCGGCGTCGGCGGGCTCCTGTTCAAGCCCAATTACCGCTCCGCGATCTGCTGGCTGGTCGGGACGTGCGCGTACGTGATCGTCGTCGGCTTTCAAGTCAAGCGCCCGCCGAGCATCATGGCGTTCGCGATGTCGGTCCTGATCACCGGCGCCGCGCTTGGGGTTTTCATGTGGCTGCTGGCGGGCGGGGCGCGGCGGTTCTTCCGCCGCACCGACGGAGAGGCGAACCTCTTCTTCTGCGTAGGCGTGTTCGCCTTCAGCGTCAGCGGCATGCTCGGACAGATCAAACAGCAACACGCGGCACGCGCCGCGCAGGTCGAGACTGAAGCGGCCCTGGCAGAGGCGCGGGCCAACAGCCCGGCCACCAAACCCGCCGCCGCCCCCACCCCGGTCGCGAACAACCCCTTCCGCCCGCAGGCGATGGCCGCGCGCAAGCAGTTCCTCGCCGCCGACAAATACCTCCGCGAGAAATCCGCCGCGCAGGCGGCCGTCGCGTTGATGCAGGAAGGCAAGCCGTGGCGCTGGATCGACAAGACCGTCGAAACCCGCTCGACGGATTTCAAGAAGGCGTATCAGGCGTGGCGCGCCGCGGAGATCAAGGGCGGCACCGACCCGACCATCAACGACAAAGAGTTCGCCGCCATCATGAACCTCCACGCCATCCGCATGGCGGTGGCGAAGTACCGCTTGAAGAACGACCGCCCGCCGACGCTCCGTCACATCGCATCGCTCCCGGCCAACCCGATCACCGGGCAGAAAAACGTCACTCGCAGCGGCATCGCGACGCCCGCGCACGGCTGGAGCTACGACGAATACACCGGCCGCGTCCGCATCGTCCTGCCCGACGGGAAGTACGCGGGGTTGACCAAGGACGAGATCGAGTTCGTGAAAGGGCGTCGGTAACGCACGCCTCCCCCAGCCGCGCGCGAGGACGTTTCCCAATGTGCCATGGTGGGTTCGTTCGGCGCCCGCGATTTTTTCGATGGCACATTCCGGCACATTCCGGCACCTCTTGGCACATTTTCGACCCCTTTCTGCGGTCGAAGCCGCGAGTGGATGGCACATTTTCGGCAGCGGTGGGTTCGTTTTGACGAATCGCGAAAAAGCGGGTGCATTTGGGTGCGTGCGGGTGCATTTGGGTGCATTGGGGTGCACGAAAACAGGGTCGGCAAGCACCACATCGAGCGTTCGGGTGCATCGGGGTGCATTTGGGTGCATTCGGGTGCATTCGGATGGACTCCTCGCAAAGAACGCAAAGACCGCGGAGATCGCACAGGAAGGACTGAGCAAGGGCCCTCTTTGCGATCTCTGCGGTCTTGACGTTCGTTGCGTCGCATGTGTCATCGGCGCGGAAGTCGCGCCCTCTACCTCTTCCCGCGCGCTGCGCTTGGGTCGTGACGAAAGCGCAGCGCGCGCGGCGTGAAGTGAGAAATGCTCAGGAAAGGCGACCAAAGAATTCCGCGCGGAGGGGATTTTCGCGCCCGGGCGCGCTGCGCTTTTGGTGTGACGAAAGCGCAGCGCGCGAGTTACGCGCGGGCGCGGCCGGTCGACTCGGCCCGCGGTCGGGCTTCGGTCGGCCGCCTGCGGCTCCCGTCCCGAATTGACCCTCCGCCAACCCCCGCGTAATTTCACGCAGTTGTTCGTTCCCGTTCGTTCCCCTCAGGGAGGCCCGTCATGTCCGGCAGTGATCCGTTCGAATCCTTGCGCGAGGCCCTGCGCCACTCGCCGGACAACATCCCGCTGCGCACGCACCTGGCGGAGCAGTTGATCGCCGCCGGGCGCGGCGACGAGGCGGAGGTCGAGTTCAAGCACGCGCTCAACGCGCGGCCGGACGACGCCAAGCTCAAGATCGGTCTGGCCAGCGCGTTCTACCAGCAGGGGAAAAACTCCGCCGCGATGGTGATCGTCGAGGACCTCATCAAGCAGCGCGACTGCCCGCCGAAGGCGATCATGCTCTACGCCCGCCTGCTGCTCCGCGCCGGCGACGTCGAGCGCGCGGTGCGGCAGTACAAGAAGGCGGTCGAGGCCGACCCGTCCGTCGCGGACATCGAGTTGGCCAGCCGCCTCGGCATCAGCGCGTCGGACACGCCGACGGGCGGCGACGTGGTCGACGGCAAGGTCCGCACCGCGTGGGAAGCGGCCAACGACGACGACGAAATCGCCGAAATCGAGCGCCCGAAGATCTCGTTCAAGGACGTCGGCGGCATGGACGCCGTCAAGGACGAGATCCAGATGAAGATCATCCACCCGCTGACGCACGCGGAGCTGTACAAGGCGTACGGGAAGGCGATCGGCGGCGGGATTCTGATGTACGGCCCGCCCGGGTGCGGCAAGACGCACCTCGCGCGCGCGACCGCCGGCGAGATCGCCGCGGGCTTCATCGCCGTTGGCATCAACGACGTGCTCGAGATGTGGCTCGGCAACAGCGAGCGCAACCTCCACCAGTTATTCGAGCAGGCCAGGCGCAACAAGCCGTGCGTGTTGTTCTTCGACGAGGTCGACGCGCTCGCCGCCAGCCGCGCCGACATGCGCACGAGCGGCGCGCGGCATTTGATCAACCAGTTCCTCTCGGAGATGGACGGGATCCAGGCGAGCAACGACGGGATTCTCATCCTGGCGGCGACGAACGCGCCGTGGCACGTCGATCCGGCGTTCCGCCGCCCGGGACGCTTCGACCGGATCCTGTTCGTGCCGCCGCCGGATGCCCCGGCGCGCGCGAGCATTCTCCGCGTCATGCTCAAGGGCAAGCCGCAGGACAACGTCGACGTCGACCACGTCGCCAAGAAAACCGAAGCCTTCAGCGGCGCGGATTTGAAAGCCGTCATCGACCAGGCGATCGAGAACAAGCTGCGCGAGGCGATGAAGGCCGGCATCCCCAAACCGCTGGTGACCAAGGACCTGCTCTACGCCGCCGGCACATTGAAACCGTCGACCAAGGAATGGTTCAGCACCGCGCGGAACTACGCGCTGTACTCGAACCAGGGCGGGACGTACGACGACATCCTGAAGTATTTGAAGATGTGATGGCGCGCTCGGCGGACGAGATCGTGGAACGCGCTGAGGTGCTCATACTCCAGCAGCGCTTCGACCTGGCCGAGCCGATCCTCCGCGAGGCGCTGGCGGTCGAGCCGCGCGATTACCGCGCGCTCGCGATGCTCGCGCAGGCGCTCCTCTTCCTGAGACAGTTCGACGACGCGCACGAGACCGTGCGCGCGGCGATCGCGGCCGAACCGAATGACTTCTACGGTCACGAGATCCACTCGCGCATCCTGTGGCAGCTCGATGACGCCGAAGGATCCCTCGCGGCGGCACAGGCGGCGATCGCGTGCGACCGCGTGTACGCCCGATGCTACGGGATCGCCGCGCGGGCGGCGGAGCACCTCGGGCGGTTGTCGGAAGCGGCGGAGTTCATCGCCGCGGGACTGGCGATGGACCCGCACGACCAGGCGACGCTCGCGGCGGGCGCGTCGACGCTGTTCGCGCAGGGCCGACACGAAGAGGCGGAGGAACTCGCCCGCCGGCTCGTCGCCGTCGCCCCGCTGTCGGCTCACGCGCTCTATACCTGCGGGCGGATCCTGCTCCTGATCGGCAAGGCCGGGGACGCGGCCGACGTGCTGGCCGAGGCGCTTCGCTGCGACGCGCGCAGCGAGTTCGCCCACTACTGGATGGGATGTGCGCTCGCCGCGCAAGGCAAGACCGACGGGGCCCGTCGCCACTTGCGCGAGGCGCTGGCGATTCGACCGGGCATGGTCGTGGCGTCCGAGAAGCTGGCGGAAATGGAAGCGGCGAACGGCGGCGAGGGCGGCGGCACACTCTGGTCGCGTATCGTGCGGCGGTTATTTCGCCGGTCGTGACTGACGGGTCATCGCAGGAACTGGAACCAGAAGAAGAACGCGTAGATCCCCAGGATGGCGATGACGAAGCCGGCCCACCAGATGCGGTAGTCGCGCCAGCCGGGGTAGCGGGCGGCCAGGTCGGGCGGCATGCGCGCGATGCGCCAGCTCCAGGTGATGCCTTCGACCTGCTCCGGCGCGGGGCGGCGGGTCAGGAGCGAGACGGCGATCATCACCAGCATGCAGAACGCCCACGCGATGATCGCGCGGTGCTGGTACGCCTGCCCGTAGGGGATCAGGAACCCGACCTGCTTGAACAGCACCTTGTCGAGCACCCACGTGAACGCGAACCCGAGCACGATCGTCGCCATCGCGCCTTGCGCGTTGGCGCGCGGCCAGAGCAGGCCGAGCAGGAAGATGACGGCGAACGGCGGCGCGATGTAGAAGAAAATGTTCTGCACGAGCACGAAGAGCGTCTCGTCACGGTGGCGGTCGAAGTAGAGCGCGACCAGGACGCTGGCGGCGAGCGCGAACGTGCTCGTCCAGCGGCCGACCCTCACGTTCTGCGCGTCGGTCGAGGCGGGGTTAATGAACTTCTTGTAGAGGTCGAGCGTGAGGATCGTCGAGGTGGAGTTGAGCACCGCGGAGACCGTCGACATCAGCGCCGCCGCCATGCCGGCCAGGATCAGGCCCTTCAACCCGGACGGGACGAGCATCGTGACCAGCGCGAGGTACGCGTGATCCGGGCGGTCGAGGTTGGGCAGCAGCTTGTACGCGAGCAGCCCGGGCACCACGAAGAAGAACGGCGTGATGATGTGCAGGTACCCGGCGAGAACCACGCCCATGCGGCCGTGCCACTCGTTCTCGGCCGCGAGGTAGCGCTGCACCATGTGCTGGCTGGTGCAGCTGTACCAGAGCCCGACGGTGAGGAACCCGGTGAAGACGCCGGTGAACGGGAAGCGCGGGTGCGTGGTCGGCAGGAAGACGTGGAATTTTTCCGGGTGCTCCTGGATGAGCGACGCCAGCCCGTCCTGTCCGACCGCGCGGAGCGCGAGGATGGGGACGAGGACGCCGGCGGCGAGGAGGACGATCATCTGCATGAAGTCCGTCCACGCCGCCGACGCCAGCCCGCCGTAGATCGTGTACGCGCCGGTCGCCAGTGCGAAGAGGTAGATGCCCCAGTGGACCTTGAGGCCGAACAGGCTGTTGAGCGAGACGCCGCCGGCATAGAGCGCGCCGCCGAGGATCGCCGTCACGTAACCGACGACCAGCGACGTGGCGAAGATGTAGCGGCACGCGGTGTTGTAGCGGCGTTCGAGGAACTGCGGCATCGTGTAGATGCCGCTGCGCATGTAGTACGGCAGGAAGATCAGGATCAGGATGCTGTAGATGATCCAGACGTTCCAGCTTCCGGTGGCGGTGACGATGCCGAAGCGGTATCCGGCGCCGACGTTGGCGATGAAGTGCTCGCTCGATAAGTCTGTGGAGACCATCGACGCGCCGACGACGTACCACGGCAAGTTGTTGTTGCCAAGAAAATACCCGCGCGTGCTCTTGCTGACCGCGCCGCGCGCGACCATGAACCCGAGCGCGATCGTCAACAGCATGTACGCGGCGAAGACCGCCAGATCCAGCCCGCCAAGAGAAACGTGATCGTTCATGTGTGCGTGTTGATCTCCGCCCCCGTCGCGCCCGCGCGCGTCGTCATCCGCCCCGTCACCCGATCGGATCGCGCGTCCGTTTGCCGTTGATCGTGCGCTCGATCCCGAGCGGGTTCGCGTTCCGCAGCGCGGGCGGGAGCAGGTCGTCGGGCGTGTCCTGGTAGGCGATGAGCCTGGCCCAGCGGCGGATCGCGGCGGAGCCGACGCTCGTGAACCCGCCGTCCGTCGTCGCCGGGTACGGGCCGCCGTGCACGATCGCGTCGTTCACCTCGACCCCGGTCGGGTAGCCGTTGACGACCACGCGCCCGACGCGCGTTTCGAGCCGGCGGACGACCTGCTTCGACGCGTCCGCGTCCGCCGCGCCGATGTGAACCGTGCCGGTGAGGCTGCCGTCGAGGCTGTCGATGCAGTCGATCGCGTCGTCGACGCTCGCGCAGCGCACGACCAGCGAGGCCGGGCCGAAGGCTTCCTCGTGCAGCTTCTGTTCCTCCCGCCAGGTGTCGGAGTCGGTCTCGAACAGCGCCGGCGCGGTCGCGGCGAAGCCGGACGACTGGCCGCCGGCGCCGGCGACCGCCGTCACGCCGCTCACGTTCGCCACCGCGCCGATCTGCCGGGAAAAATTGTCGCGCAGCGGCTGGTTGAGCATCGTGACGGCCGGCTGGCTCAGGATCTTCTGCGCGAGCTGCTGGACAAACCGCTGATCATCCGGGCCGACGGTAAAGATCAGGCCCGGCTTGGTGCAGAACTGCCCGCCGCCGAGCAGGACGGAGGCCGCGAGGTCGGCGGCGATTTTTTCCGCGCGTTCGGCGATCGCGCCGGGCAGGACGAACAGCGGGTTCGTGCTGCCCATCTCCGCATAGACCGGGATCGGCTCCGGGCGCGCGGCGGCGAGATCGAACAGCGCGCGGCCGGCGCGCAGCGAGCCGGTGAAGCCGACCGCGGTCGTCGCCGGGTGCGTCACGAGCCCGGCGCCCAGCTCCGGCGAGCGCCCCTGGAGGAGCGTGAACCACCCCGCGGGATAGCCGAGGCTCGCCAGCGCGGCGCGGGCGGCGCGGGCGAACATCTCCGATGTGCCGGGGTGGCTCGGGTGACCTTTGGCGACCACCGGGCACCCGGCCGCCAGCGCCGAGGCGGTGTCGCCGCCAAGCACGCCGAACGCGAACGGGAAATTGCTCGCGCCGAAGACGACGACCGGCCCGCGCGGTCGCAGCATCCGCCGCAGGTCGGGCTTGGGGGCCGGCGTGCGCGCGGGATCGGCGGTGTCGATGACGGCGTCGACCCACGACCCGTCGCGGGCGATGTTGGCGAACATGCGGAGCTGGTTGACCGTGCGCGCCCGCTCGCCGACGAGCCGCGGGCGCGGGAGCGCCGTTTCACTTTCCGCGCGCTCGAGCAGTGCGTCGCCGAGGTCCATGATCCGCGCGGCCAGCTCGTCAAGCAGCAGCGCGTGCCCGCGGCGCGGCGGGGCGTCGTCCGCCGACAACTCGCGAAACGCCTCGGCCGCGGCGGTCAGCGCGGCGTCGACCTCCACGTCGCTCGCCTCGCGAAACCCCGGCTCGAGCCGCTCGCCCGTCGCGGGATTGAACGCGTAAAACGTCTGCTGCTCGTCACTCATGATGGATCGTCCAGTGGCAGTTGGCCGAGGAAGCCGACGACCTTCCAGGTCCCGGCGATTCGGTGGAGACGATAAAGCGTCTGCCGGCTGCCGGAAAGGACCGAGCCGTCCGCCAGCGGCACCTCCCCGGAAAATTTCTTGTGCACCAGCGCGCGGTCGCCGAGCAGATCGATGCGGTCGAGCCGGCAGCGGCGGTACAGCGCCTCGGCCGGCGTGACGTCGCGGAATTTCTTCTTGAGGAAGTCGGCGGCGGCGAGCAGCCAGGAGTCGCGGTAGTCCTCGAGGCGCGGGAAGACGATCGACCAGTCGTCCGGGTCGATCGAGTGATTGCAGCGGATCCCCTCGAAACGGTCGGCGGCGAAATCGGTTTCGATCATCGCCCAATCGCCGGCGGCGAACGCCTCGGTGTCGGCACGGATCAGGCGTTCCCAGATGTACTGGCGGTCGGGGTTGGTCGCCGGGTCGAAGGGGTTGGTCATCACAACACCTTCACTTGCACCGCGCGCGGCTCGGAGCGGTCGACGCGGATCGGGTTTCGCAGCGGCCGGCCGAACCCGTCGAACGCGACGACCATGACGTCGCCGTCTTCCAGTCGCAGGCGGTCTTTGAAGCTGAACAGGTCCGCGCCGAAGAAGTGGACGTGCGCGTCGCCCGGGCGGCGGTGGGCGTCGTGCTTGAAATGATGATGCTCGAGGTTCGCCAGCGTGTGGCACATCCACGGCTCGCCACTGGCCAGCGGGCCGGACCAGGTCGTTTCGCCATGCCGCTCGATCCGCGCTTCGCCGCGGACTTCCCGTGAAAGATCGCCGCCGATGACGATTTCCGGTCCGAGCGAGCAGCTCCGCAATTTCGACTGCGCGAGGTAGAGGTAATTCCTCGCCTCGAGCACGTGGTCGGAAAACTCGTTCCCCTGCACGAGGCCGACGCGGTGCGGCGTGCCATCCGGGCCGATGAGGTAGACGCCGGCGATCTCGGCTTCGTCGCCGCCGTCGTCGCCGTGGTTCGGAACGTCGAGCGGCTCCCCATGCGCGCGGACGATGTGGCCGGTCCCTTTGTAAAACCACTCGGGCGGCGCACCGATGGTGCCCGGTGCCGGCCGACCACCCTCGAGGCCAATGCGGTACATCTTCATTGAGTCCGTCATCTGCGCGACGTCGCCATGCATTGACTGCCGGTTCTCCGCGCTGGCCTTGTGCGTCAGGCCGGTGCCGGTGACGAAGAGGCAGCTTGGGACGGGATGCTCGAACGGTGGCAGCAACCGCCACTCCGATTGACCGTGCCACACCGCCTCGTAGTCAATCCTGCGCGACGTGAGGTTAGCGATGATCAGTTCGCTCAACGATTCCTGCGCCAGAACAGCCTGGACAGCGACAATGTACAGGGCAGGGAACCTCGATTGCACCAGGACAAGATGATTTGCCCTCTCGTCCACCACCG
>Ga0307409_100001139_pt1 | contig 12624 bp, 10 predicted proteins | sample 322Ometagenome_2_FD_203888 | JGI IMG/M metagenome (GOLD analysis project Ga0307409, IMG submission 203888) | Maize rhizosphere microbial communities from greenhouse at UC Davis, California, United States - 322HYB-O-2 | ecosystem: Host-associated > Plants > Roots > Rhizosphere > Soil | place...
CCCGGGGTCGGCTCGGTGTTCCGCTTCACCCTTCCCACCTCCGACGAGCTTGCCGGGAGCGGCCGATGAAGCTGCTGATCGCCGACGACGAGCCGGCCGTGCGGGCCCTCGTCCACGTCACCCTGGAGGGCGACGACTACGAGATCCTGGAGGCGGCCGACGGCGTCGAGGCCCTGGAGAAGGCGCGGGACCAGAGCCCCCGGCTGGTCCTGCTCGACATCATGATGCCGAGGCTGGACGGCCTCGAGGTCTGCCGGCAGCTCAAGGCCGACCCCGACACCAGCGACATCGTGGTCGTGATGCTGACCGCCCAGGCCCAGGAGCGCGACCGCGACCAGGGCCTGGCCGCCGGCGCCGACGACTACTTCACCAAGCCGTTCTCCCCCCTGGCCCTGCTCAACATGGTCGAGCGGGTCCGCCACACCCAGGCCGGGGCCGACTGAGCACCAGGGGCCGGAGGTCCATCATGGCCTCATGAGGCTCGCCGACCGCATGGCCCGCCTGGGGACCGAGTCCGCGTTCGAGGTGCTGGCCCGGGCCCGGGCGCTGGAGGCCGCCGGGGTGGACGTGCTCCACCTGGAGATCGGCGAGCCCGACGCCGCCACCCCGGCCCACGTCGTCGCCGCCGGCCAGGAGGCCCTGGCCAGGGGGCTGACCCACTACGTGCCCGCCCCCGGGACCCCGGAGCTGCGCCAGGCCGTGGCCGCGTTCCTGGAGCGGACGGGGCGGCTGCGGACCAGCCCCGACCGGGTGGTGGTCACCCCCGGGGCCAAGCCGATCATGTTCTTCACCATCCTGGCCCTGTGCCAGCCCGGCGACGAGGTCCTCTACCCCGACCCCGGGTTCCCGATGTACTCCTCGATCGCCGCCTTCGCCGGGGCCCGACCGGTGCCGGTGCCGCTGCGCGAGGCCAACCGGTTCCGGATGGACCCGGCCGAGCTGGCCTCGCTGGTCACCGACCGGACCCGGCTGGTGATCCTCAACTCGCCCCACAACCCCTGTGGCAGCGGCCTCACCCAGGACGACGTGGAGGCGATCGCCGAGGTGGCGATCGAGCGCGACCTGGTGGTGCTGAGCGACGAGGTCTACTGGGCCATCCGCTACGGCGACGGCCACCCCAGCGTGCTGGAGGTCGACGGCATGGCCGAGCGGACGGTGCTGCTGGACGGCTGGTCCAAGACCTTCGCCATGACCGGCTGGCGCCTCGGCTTCGGGGTCCTGCCCGCGCCCCTGGTCGAGCCGGTGACCCGGCTGGTGGTCAACTCGGTCTCCTGCACGGCCGCCTTCAGCCAGCACGCGGCCATCGCCGCCCTCGAGGGGCCGTGGGCGCCGGTGGAGGCGATGGTGGCCTCCCTGCGGGAACGGCGCGACCTGGTCGTGGCCGGCCTGAACGCCATCGAGGGGATCGCCTGCCAGGAGCCGGACGGCGCCTTCTACGCCTTCCCCCGGGTCGCCGGCCTCGGCCTGCCCGCGGCCGCCCTGGCCGACCGGCTGCTGGCCGAGGCCGGGGTGGCCTGCCTGCCCGGCACCGCCTTCGGCGGGTACGGCGAGGGCTACCTGCGCCTGTCGTACGCCACCGGGGCGGACACCCTGCGCCGGGCCCTGGAGCGGATCGGCGGGCTGGTGGGCGGCCTGGCCGGCACCTGAGCGGGGCCGGCCAGGGCGCCGTCGTGGGGTCCGGGGGCGGCGACGACGACGCCGGTGAGCAGGGCGAGCCGCCTGGCCCCATGGGGAGCACCTCCTGTGCGACGGTGGTCGCTCCCTGGAGCCGCGGCGGGGTGGTTCCTTACGGGTTTTCCAGGCGGCGGTAGTGGCCGCCGAAGTACAGCAGGGGCTCGCCGTCGGCCCGGGCCCGCTCGACCCAGCGGACGCGGCCGAGGAAGACCGTGTGGTCGCCGCCGTCGTAGGCCGCCTCGACGTCGCATTCCAGGTAGGCGAGGGCGCCGTCCAGCAGGGGGGCGCCGGTGACCGGGCCGGGATGCCAGCCGACGGGGACGAACTGGGCCATGCCGCCGGGCCGGCCCGAGTCCGAGAAGTAGCGGGCCAGGTCCTCCTGGTCGGCGGCCAGGACCGAGACGGCGAAGCGGCCCGACTCCTCCAGCACCTTGTGCATGAGGGCGTCGCGGACCACGCAGGCCAGCACCAGCAGCGGGTCGAGGGAGACCGAGGCGAAGGCGTTGGCCGTCATGCCGTGCCCGAGCCGGGCCGAGACGGCCGTGACCACGGTGATCCCGGTGGTGAACATGCCGACGGTGTCGCGGTACTGGCGGCTGGTGGGTTCGCGGTCCACGGCACTCCTCGGGGCGATGTCACCCCAATGCTAGTCCAAATTTTAGGAGTGCCTAGGTCGAGGGGCGCCTAGCGCGGCGCGGTGATGGCGGTGGGGAGGCGGATGGCGTCCCAGTCGATCAGCAGCCAGCTGGTCCCGGCGGTCTGGAACCCGGCGGTCACGTACCCGCTGGGGCGGGTGGCCTCGGGGACGCAGACCTCGGGATCGTAGCGCAGCACCCGGACGACCTCGTCGACCAGGAACCCGACCGGGCCGGTGCGGGTGGCCACGACCAGGATCCGCCCCTCGGGCCCGCGGTCGGGCAGCCCGAGGGCGACCCTGAGGCTGACCAGGGCGACCGGCCGCTGCCCGCCGCCCAGCCCGCCCAGGCTGGACGGCGACAGCCCGGGGACGGCCGGCTGCCCGGCGCCGACGTCGACCACCTCGCGCACCCGTTCGCGCGGGGAGGCGTAGCCGCGGTCGCCGAGGCGGAACAGCAGCAGCTCCATCCCTTCCTCGAGCACCTTCAGGACGGTCCTCCCACCACAGAGCGGAACGGGGCCCTCTGGGCCCCTTGGTACTAGTTCGGCAAGCTCAAGGACCCCCTGGAGGGGTCGACCCCCTGCTCCAGGGGCGGATCGCCGTTGGCGTGAGCGGCACCGTTGGCGTGAGCCGCACCGTCGGCGGTCACCGACCCGTTCCCCGGGCGGCCCTGACCCCGACCCACCGGTATCGGGGGCCCCAACCGGGAGGGTAGCCCAACCGGGCGAAGCCGACGCCCGGTTGTCCACAACCCCCTCGCCCGCGGCCCGCTCCCCCGCCGGACCCGACTCGACCGCCACCGTCCGCCAGCCGAGGAACAGCCAGGAACCGAGCACCACCCAGGTGATCAGGGCGAGGCCGGCGATGGTGCCGTCGGGGACGGTGCCGGGGGGAACCCCGCCGGCCCAGGGGAGGCCGGTCCCCCACCAGGTGGAGGTCCAGGCGACGCATGCCCCGGCGGCGACGGCGTACATGCTGGCCCACCTGGCGTCCCCCAGGTAGCCGAACACGGCCGGCCAGACCAGGTCCCGCGGGGACCAGGCGGGAGCCAGGGCCAGGGGCGCGAGCAGCAGCAGGCCGACGGCCGCGTACACCCGGCCGGGCCGGTGCCGGACCCAGATCATGGCCGGCACGACCGCCGCGGCCAGGACCAGCGGGCGGCCGGCGCCCAGCAGCCAACCGGCCAGCCCCTGGGCAAGGGACCGGGCCAGCGCCCACCCGGGCCCGAGCCCGCCGGGGGCGGACCCGCCGCCCGGGTCGCCCTTGAGCGAGTCCCAGCCCCAGGCCAGGGACGGCACCCAGGCGGCGAACAGGGCACCGGCCAGGGCCCCGCCGAAGTGGACCAGCCGCGAGCGCCGGGCGGCGGGCAGGTCGGCGCCGGCGCCGGCGCCGGCGCCAGAGGCGACCGCGGTCAGGGCCACCGGCGCGGCCAGCAGGGCCATCGGCTCGACCCGGGAGGCGATGGCCAGGGTGATCCCCGCGACCAGCGGCGCGTCCCGGTCGACGAGCAGCCACATGGCCAGGACCAGCAGGGCCACGGCCACCCCGACCTTGTCGCCGTGGATGCCGGAGGCGACGAACAGCACCGGGCTGACGGCGACCAGGATGGCCGAGCGGGCGGCCAGCTGGAGGGGCCGCCGGGTCTTGAGGACCTCGAAGACCAGCAGGGCCGCCCCGAGGTCGGCCACGCTGGCCGGCACCCGGGCCAGCAGGTCAAGGGGGGTGCCGTCGCCGGCGGCGGTGGCCAGGGCCACGGTGAGCAGCTTGACGGCCAGCGCGGCCAGCGCGGTCACGCCGACGAGCCGCTTGAGCGAGTTGAAATGAGTTTTCGTCTTGAAACGCTCGAACGTTCCCATGGATCGGTAGCATAGAAGGCGGCCGCCGCGGCGTCACGCTTTGCGCGCACCGGGGACCGCAGGTAGCCTCACGCGGTGGCACCGTCCGGGGGAGGAGGGGGGCAGCAGTGGCAGACGTCGTCGAATCGACCGAGATCCCAGGCGTCTGGTTGATCCGTCCCGAGATCCACACCGACGAGCGCGGCCGCTTCCTCGAGACCTACCGAAGCTCCTGGCTGCCCTTTGCCGTCCCGATGCTCCAGGGCAACCGCTCCGACTCCAAGGCCAACGTCCTGCGCGGCCTCCACTACCACCGCCGCCAGGCCGACCTGTGGTTCGTGCAGCAGGGCAAGGTGACCACGGTGCTGGTCGACACCCGCATCGGCTCCCCCACCGAGGGCAAGCACACCACCATCCAGCAGGGCGGTGGCGAGGACCTGGCCGTCTACATCCCCGAGGGCGTCGCCCACGGCTTCTACGCCCACGACGACGTGGTCATGACGTATCTGGTCACCGGCGAGTACGACGGCACCGACGAGCTGGGCGTGGCCTGGAACGACCCCGACCTGGGGATCTCCTGGCCGGTGGAGGAGCCCATCCTCTCCGAGCGCGACCAGAAGAACCCGCGCCTGGCCGACGTGGCCGCCGACCGCCGCGTCCCCTACGCCGGGTAGGCTCGCGCCACCTTTCCGAGCAAGCGGCGCTACCGTGGGCGGATACCGGCCGCCCATGCGGAGGAGCCCACGGTCACCATGCAACGCCACCCGAGCAACAAGGCGAAGTCGGGCCCGCCGCCCGACCGGCCGCCAACCCCGGCCCCGCCGCCCCCACCGCGGTGGCGTAGCTGGCTGCTCCCGATCGGGCTGCTGCTCAGCCTGCTCCTGCTGCTGCTTCCCAACCAGATGGAGCAGAGCAGGGTCACCGACCTGACCTACGCCCCCGAGCTCAAGGAGAAGATCGCCCAGGGCCAGGTCCAGTCGGTCGAGATCGGCTCCGACGGCCACATCGAGGGCAAGCTCAAGGACGGGACCCGGTTCGAGTCGTCCTACCCGACCAGCCTCCAGGACGACGAGTTCACCAAGCTCCTCGACGAGCACAACGTCGAGATCAAGGCGGTCGGCCCGCGCACCACCCTCGGGTCGGTGCTGCTCAGCCTGCTGCCGCTGATCGTGTTCGTGGCCATCTTCGTCTACCTGGGCCGTTCGGCCCGCCGGCAGTTGGCGGGGATGGGCGGGATCGGTCGGGCGCGTTCGCGGGTGTTCGACGCCGAACGCCCGGACACCACCTTTGCCGACGTGGCCGGCTACGAGGGGGCCAAACGCGAGGTCACCGAGGTCGTGGACTTCCTCAAGCACCCCGACCGCTACCAGCGGGCCGGCGCCGTCGGCCCCAAGGGCGTCCTCATGGTCGGCCCCCCAGGCACCGGCAAGACCCTGCTCGCCCGGGCGGTCGCCGGGGAGGCCCATGTGCCCTTCATCTCGGTCACCGGGTCGTCGTTTGTGGAGATGTTCGTCGGGGTCGGCGCGGCCCGGGTCCGGGACCTGTTCGCCGAGGCGCGCAAGCGGGCGCCGTCGATTGTGTTCATCGACGAGATCGACGCCATCGGCCAACGCCGCGGCGGCCAGTTCGTCTCCAACGACGAACGCGACCAGACCCTGAACCAGATGCTGGCCGAGATGGACGGCTTCGACCCGGCCACCGGCGTGGTCGTGATGGCCGCCACCAACCGCCCCGAGACCCTGGACCCGGCCCTGCTGCGGCCGGGACGGTTCGACCGCCAGGTCGTCATCCCCCTGCCCGCCCAGGCCGAACGCCGGGCCATCCTCCAGGTCCACGCCAAGGGCAAACAGCTCGGCCCCGACGTGGATCTCGACATCGTGGCCCGGGGCACCCCCGGGTTCTCCGGCGCCGACCTGGCCAATCTGGTCAATGAGGCGGCCATCTTCGCCGTCCGCGCCGGCCGCGACATCATCTCGGCGGTCGACTTCTCCGAGGCCCGCGACCGGATCCTGCTCGGCCGCCGCGACTCGAGCAACGCGCTGTTGCCGGATGAGAAGCGGGCCGTGGCCGTCCACGAGTCCGGCCATGCCCTGGTCGCGGCCGTCAGCGAGCACGGGGATCCGGTGGCCAAGGTGACGATCCTGCCGGCGGGGCAGGCGTTGGGGGTGACCGAGCAGCTCCCGATCGACGAACGCCACCTCTACACCGAGGGCTACCTGAAGGACTCCCTGGCCATCCGCATGGGCGGGCGGGTCGCTGAGCAGCTGGTGTTCGGCCAGCCCTCCACCGGCGCCTCCAACGACCTGGCCGGGGCGACCGATCTGGCGACCCGGATGGTGCGCGAGTTCGGGATGAGCCCGGCCCTGGGGCCGGTCGGGTTCGCCACCGGCAGCCCCCTGTATCTGGGCAGCGAAGAAGTCCGCAGCCGGCCCTATGCCGAAGCCACCCAGCGCCTGGTCGACGAGGAGGTCGGCAAGCTGCTCCGCGAAGCCGAAGACCGGGCCACCACCATGCTCAGTGAGCACCGCGAGGCCCTGGACCGGCTCACCGAGCTGCTGCTGGAACGCGAGACCGTGGACGGCACCGACGTCGACGGGGTCCTGGGCCGCATCCCCGGCCAGCACCAACCCCTCGGCGCCACCGGGCACGCCGCCGCCACCGATGGCGCGGGCGCCGCGGACGCTTGACCCCTCCCTGGTCCGGCGTCTGGCGGTCAGCCGCCAGCGCCTGACCGGCCCGCTGCCGGCGGCGGCCGGGCCCGAGGACATCATGTCGGTGGCCGCCGACCTGGGCAGCCTGCAGCTCGACCCGATCAGCGTGGTCGCCCGCAGCCACCTGCTGGTCCTGTGGAGCCGCCTCGGCCGCTACGACCCGGCCGACGTCGAGGACCTCCTCTGGCGGGAGCGGCGGCTGTTCGAGTACTGGACGCACGCCGCCGCCATCGTCTGCATGGACGACCTGCCGATCCACTCGCTGCTGATGCGCCGCTACCCGTCGGAGCGCCACCGCCAGCTGCGCGAGTGGCTGGCCGCCAACCAGGCCCTGCGCCGCTCCATCCTGGGCCGGCTGCGGGCCGACGGTCCCCAGCCGACCGGCGCCTTCGAGAACCGGGCGGTGGCCTCCTGGCGGTCGAGCGGCTGGACGGCCGGGCGCAACGTCGACCGCATGCTCGACCTGCTCTGGACCCAGGGCCGCATCCTGGTCGCCGGCCGCAAGGGCCAGCAGCGGGTCTGGGACCTGGCCGAGCGGTGGCTGCCCCCCTGGGCCCCGACCCGCCGCCCGCCCGAGCGGGAGGTCGTGCGCCTGGCCGCCCAGCGCAGCCTCCGCGCCCTCGGGGTGGCCACCGCCCGCGACATCGACCGCCACTTCACCGCCTACCGCTATCCCGGCCTGGCCACCGTCCTGGCCTCCCTGGAGCGGTCGCGGAGGATCGAGCGGGTCCGCCTCGCCGCCGACGGCGCCGAGCGGAACGGCCCCTGGTACGTCCACGCCGAGGACCTGCCCCTCCTGGAGCGCCTGGAGGCGGGCGACTGGCGGCCCCGGACGACCCTCCTGTCCCCCTTCGACAACCTGATCATCAACCGCGAGCGGACCGAGCGGCTGTTCGGCTTCCGCTTCCGCCTGGAGATCTACGTCCCCAAGGCCGCCCGCCGCCACGGCTACTACGTCCTGCCCGTCCTGCACGGCGACCGGTTCATCGGCCGGGTCGACCCCGCCCTCGACCGCAAGACGGGCCGCCTGGCCGTCCACGCCGTCCACGCCGAGCCCGACGCCCCGTCCTCGGCCGGCCCGGCCGTGGCCGCCGCCCTCCAGGAGCTGGCCGCCTTCCTCGGCGCCAGCGGCTTCGACCTGCGCCAGCCGCCCCCCGCGGTCTGGCGGACCGCCTTCGCCTAGGCCGCGGGCCCTCGACCGGCCGGGCGGGCCCAGGTCGTGACGTGGTCGGGGGGCGGGACCGCCGGGTCCAGGACCGGGTCGGGCACCGGGTCGCCCGGGGTGAGGGCCAGGGGGAGGACCCCGGCCCAGAACGGCAGGTCGTAGTCGGGGTCGTCGTCCTTGGGGGGGCCGGTGCGGACCTTGGCCGAGACCTCGTCCAGGGGCAGGGCCAGCACGGCGGTGGCGGCCAGCTCGCGGCGGTCGGCGCCGCGGACCTCGTCGCCGCGGCCGGGGACGATGTGCTCGACCAGGGCCCGCAGGGCGGCCTCCTTCTCCTCCGGGTCGCGGACCGCCCGGGTCCGGCCAAGGGCCATCACCGACCGGTAGTTCATCGAGTGGTGGAACGCGCTCCTGGCCAGCACCAGGCCGTCGAGCAGGGTGACGGTGACGCAGACGTCCATGCCCGGCCACAGGCCCAGGCGGCTGCCGGTGGACCCGTGCAGGTACACGGTCTCGCCGACCCGGGCGTAGCCGGTCGGGATCACGTACGGCTGCCCGCCGGCCACGAACCCGACGTGGCAGATGAACCCCTCGTCGAGGATGGCGTGCACGGTCGCCCGGTCGTAGGCGGCCCGCTCGGGCAGCCGCCGGGCCCGGGTCCGCCCGGTCGCCTGGTACAGGTCGGTCTCCATCGCCACATTCGCTCCAGTAAATGTTCCAGTACGTAACTTCGAATGTATCAGCACAATAACATGGCCTCGCGACCGGCCCCGGTACGGATTGTCTGACGCCCGCCGTACGTTGGACACCCCGGAACCCGCCTCTGAACGGATGGAGCTGCCTCCTGCGCTGGTACGGAACCGCCCCGCCGCCCGACGGCCTCGCCCTCGGGACGCTGCGGCGCATCGTGGGCCTGATGCGGCCCTACTGGCGCCGGGTGGCGGTGGCGTTCCTGCTCGGGGTGACCATGCTGGCCATCACCTTGTTCATCCCCCTGATCACCAAGACGATCATCGACGACGGGCTGACCGAGCGGATCCCCGGGGTGCTGGTTCGCGAGACCGCCCTGCTGATGGGGCTGGCCGTGCTTCGGTGGGCTGTCGGCGGGATGCGGCGCAACATCTCCGGCCGGGTCGGCACCGACGTCGAGTACGACCTGCGCAACCGCCTGGGCCGGCACCTGCTCGGCCTGGAGGCCGCCTACCACGACCGCGTCCCGACCGGCCAGCTGCTGGCCCGGACCACCTCGGACGTTCGCTCGCTGCGCTACTTCATCTCCTGGGGCCTGGTGTTCCTGGTCCTGAACGTGATCACCTTCGCCATCGCGGCCACCCAGATGTGGCTGCTGTCGCCCCGCCTCTGCCTGGTCGTGCTGGCCCTGGCCCCGCCGCTGGTCTACGGGGCGCTGCGCTTCAACCGCCGCCTGCACCGCGTCTACTGGCAGGTCCAGCAGGAGATCGGTGAGCTGACCACGGTGGTCGAGGAGGCCACGGCCGGGGTCCGGGTGGTCAAGGCCTTCGGCCGCGAGGAGCAGCAGGCCCGCCGCCTGGAGGGCGAGGCCACCTCGATCCTCGACCAGAACCTGGAGGCGGCGCGGCTGCGTGCCTTCTACACGCCCCTGCTGGCGATCCTGCCCCAGCTCAGCCTGGCCGCGATCCTCTGGTACGGGGGCCGGCTGGCCATCGACGGCCAGATCACCCTCGGCACCCTGGTCGCCTTCAACAGCTACCTGCTCCTGCTCACCTGGCCGCTCCAGGGGCTGGGGATGCTGTTCGGCTTCGCCCAGCGGGCCGCGGCCAGCGGCGAGCGGGTCTTCGAGGTGCTGGACCAGCCCCCGGCCATCGCCGACCGGCCCGGCGCCGTCCCCCTGCCCCCGCCGGACCCCGGGGCCGCCCGCGGGGTGCGGATCCGGTTCCAGGACGTCAGCTTCGCCTACGAGGAGGGCGGCCGGCCCGCCCTGGCCGGCATCGACCTGGACATCGCCCCCGGGGAGCGGCTGGCGGTGGTCGGCGGCACCGGGTCGGGCAAGTCGACCCTGCTCGGGCTGATCCCGCGGCTGTACGCCCCCAGCCAGGGCCGGGTCCTGGTCGACGGCCACGACGTCGCCGGCCTGACCCTGGACTCGCTGCGCTCGGCGGTCGGAATCGTCCACCAGGAGCCGGTGCTGTTCTCGGCCAGCCTCCGCGACAACGTCGCCTTCGGCCGCCCGCAGGCGACCGACGAGGAGGTCCGGGCCGCCCTGGCCGCCGCGGCCGCCCTCGAGGTCGTGGACGCCCTGCCCGAGGGGCTGGACACGGTGGTCGGCGAGCAGGGCTACACCCTGTCGGGCGGCCAGCGCCAGCGGGTCGCCCTGGCCAGGGCGCTGCTGATGCAGCCCCGGGTGCTGATCCTGGACGACGCCCTCTCCCACGTCGACGTCGACACCGAGGCCGCCATCCTGGCCGGGCTGGACGCGGCCCTCGGCAGCGCCACCGTGCTGCTGGTGGCCAACCGGCGGGCCAGCCTCCGCCTGGCCGAGCGGGTGGTGCTGCTGGACCGGGGCCGGGTGGTCGCCCAGGGCGGCCACGAGGACCTGGCCGCGGCCGAGCCCGCCTACCGGGCCGTGCTGGCCCACGCCGGCGGCGGGGTCGACCGGCTGGTCGAGGAGGCGGCGTCATGAGCCGGCGCAGGCTCGCCGGGTCGCGGGGCCGGACCCCGTCCGAGGTCGAGCAGGGGTCGCGCGACCGGGCCTCGGGGCGGCGGGCCCGGGCCTGGCTGTGGCCGCTGGTCCGCCCCCACCGGCGGCTGGTCGCCCTGGCGTCGGCGGCCGTGCTCGTCCAGACCGGCGCCGCCCTGGCCATGCCCTACCTGGTCAAGGTGGCCATCGACCAGGGCGTGGTCCCCCGCGACCTCGAGGTCATCAACCGGGTCGCGGTCGCCTACCTGGTCCTGGCCGGCGTGCAGTTCCTGGCCGGCCGGTCCGAGATCGAGACCGTGGCCCGGGCCGGGCAGCGGGTGCTGTTCACCGTCCGGACCAGGCTGTTCCGCCACCTCCAGACCCTGTCGCTCGACTTCTACGAGCGCGAGCGGACGGGCCGGCTGGTCGCCCGCATGACCGCCGACATCGACGCCATGAGCGACCTGGTCACCGACGGCCTGGTCACCCTGGTCACCGGGCTGATCACCATGGTCGGGGTGGCGGTGATCCTGGTCGTGATGGACTGGGAGCTGGCCCTGGCCACCCTGGTCGTGGCCCCGCTCATCGGCCTGGCCGCCCGGGTGTGGCGGCGCTGGTCGGCCGACGCCTACCGGCAGGTGCGCGAGACCCACAGCGTGGTCAACGTCCAGCTCCAGGAGGCGCTGTCCGGGGTCCGGGCCATCCAGGCGTTCCGGCGCGAGCGGGCCACCGCCGCCCGCCTTGCCGAGGCCAACCACGACGAGCGGGTCGCCCACTGGCGGACCATCAGCCTGGCCTCGTTCTTCTTCCCCGGGATCGAGTTCCTGGGCACGGCCGCCACCGTGGTCGTCCTCGGCGTCGGCGGCCAGCGGGTGCTGTCCGGAGACCTGCAGATCGGCGTCCTGGCCGCCTTCCTGCTGTACCTGCGCAACCTGTTCGACCCGGTGCAGCAGCTGTCGGAGCTGTACGACAGCTTCCAGTCGGCGACCGCCGGGGCCGAGCGGGTCGGGAACGTCCTGGCCGAGGAGCCGTCGGTCCGCGAGGCCCCCGACCCGGCGCCCCTCCCCGAGCCCCGCGGCGACATCCGCCTCGAGGACGTCTGCTTCGCCTACGACCAGGGCCCGCAGGTCCTCCACGACGTGAACCTGCGCGTGGACGCGGGCACGACCCTGGCCCTGATCGGGCCCACCGGGGCGGGCAAGTCGACCGTGGCCAAGCTGATCGCCCGGTTCTACGACCCCCTGGACGGCCGCATCACCCTCGACGGGGTCGACCTGCGCCAGGTCCGCCTGGCCGACCTGCGCCGGGCCATGGGCTACGTGCCCCAGGAGGGGTTCCTGTTCTCCAGCTTTGGCAGTAGTAGGGCCACGGTGGCCGACAACATCCGCTTCGGCCGCCCCGACGCCACCCGGGCCCAGGTCGAGGCGGCCGCCCGCGCGATCGGCGCCGAGCCGGTGATCCTGGCCCTGCCCCAAGGCTACGACACCGAAGTCGGCGAACGCGGCGCCCTGCTGTCGGCCGGCGAGCGCCAGCTGGTCGCCTTCGCCCGGGCCTGGCTGGCCGACCCGGCCCTGCTCATCCTGGACGAAGCGACCAGCAACCTCGACGTGGCCACCGAGACCCGGGTCACCGAGGCGATGCGGCGGCTGCGCCAGGGACGGACGACCATCGTGATCGCCCACCGGCTCTCGACGGTGATCGAGGCCGACCAGATCGCCGTGATCCAGGACGGCCGGGTCGTCGAGGCCGGCCCACCCGACCAGCTGCTCGGCCGCGGCGGCCAGTTCGCCGAGCTGTACGGCCGCTGGCTCGCCGGCGCCGCATGACCGGGCTCGGAAACGGCTCCTTGTTCTAACGGGAGACTCCGGGCGGAAGGTGCTATGTAAGATCGAAGACGCCAGCCGGACGGAACGGGATGAATGCGTCATCCTCGTCGCCCGTCGCCGTCA
>Ga0307409_100001141_pt1 | contig 12624 bp, 19 predicted proteins | sample 322Ometagenome_2_FD_203888 | JGI IMG/M metagenome (GOLD analysis project Ga0307409, IMG submission 203888) | Maize rhizosphere microbial communities from greenhouse at UC Davis, California, United States - 322HYB-O-2 | ecosystem: Host-associated > Plants > Roots > Rhizosphere > Soil | place...
CTGGTTGATGCCGGGCTCGAGTCGCACGTCGGCGTCTTCGCCGAGCCGCTCGTAGAACGACTCCTCGTCGGATGAGAGCCGGACGGGGACGGCTCGCGAGGCGTTGCGGGCTGCCTTCCGCGATATAAACAGAGCCGGGTGACTCATGGCCCTCTGCAGCAGGTATCGACTCACGGGGACTTTCCTTCCGGGGGAGGCGCGGGACGGCTCGGGGCCGCGTCGAAGTCAGCGCGCATGAGCTTCAACGTGGCCCCGTTCCCTCTGCCTCTCGACCAATCGAAACCGGCCTTGCCCTGTCGACGCGAGAAGACGCCCTCCGAGCCATCGGGCGCGCGCACCACGATGAACCCGGCGCCCTTGAAGTCCTCGACCTCGTACTGGACGCCGCTCCGCGAGCCGATGGAGCCGGTCTTGGTGTACGCCGTCCGGGGCTTGGTCGAGCCCATGACGAGTGCGCCAATGATGGCTGCTGCGACGGGAAGGAGCATGGGGAAGCCTCTCGGACGACGAGCGAGCGCTCAGAGCTTCTTGCCAGCGAGCCCGTAGTAGCCCGCTGCGAGACCGACGCCGCCCCACACGAGCGCGTCAGCCCAAACGGGCGAGCACGCGCCGCGGTACTTCTCGGGCAGGAAGGAGGCGTTCGGCAGGATGGCACCGATGCCCGGGATGCCCGAGACCGTGCCCGAGGCGCCGTCCTTCTTCTTCGTGAGATACCAGGCGCCTGCCGCGAGAACGCCAGCACCGAGGAGCAGGTTGCGATCCTTTTTCTTCATGACGATGTGTCCTTGGATGGAGAGGGGGTTGAGAACGAACGAACTGCCGGCACCCGACCCGTGTGGTCAGGCTGGCTTGCGGATGCCGAAGTCCAAGCCGGCGTCCGTGATCTGTTGCGGTAGAGCCGATGGGCCCGTGCTGATGGCGACGCGACTGTTCGTGTCGCTGCCGGTCTGCTTGTAGGTAGCGACCAGCATGTCGAGGTGCGGTCCGTACGCGCCCGCCGGCGCCCAGACCTCGACCGTCGTCGTGCGCGTCGGGCCCGACCCACTCACGCCGAGCGTGCGAGTGAGCCATTTGCGACCGCTCTTGGCCTGGACGGGCGAAAAGGCCGGCGCCTTGCTGCCGCTACGGCTGAGCAGCCACAGGGCGCCCGCGCCGAGCGCGATGGGTACGATGGGAAGGGACATGATGACGGTGAACTCCTGAGGGGCGAAAGGTTGTGAGAGAGAGCCGCCGGTCGTGAGAAAGCCCTCAGACCGGAGAAGCCGCCGCGCACGGCGCGCAGGGGGCAGAGCCGCAGCCGATGAGCGCGCCGCTCACTTCGTAGACGCCGAGCTCGCCGGCGTTTGGGCCCTTGCCGAACATGCGCACGCCGTCCTCGGGCAGCTCACCGTTCACGGCGATGCTCGACAGCCGCACGCCTTCCCCGCTCTCGACCTCGACGGGCTCGCCGAATAGCGTCGTGCCGATGGCGGCCATGCAGCGACCGACGAGCACGACGGGGTTGGTGGGCCCGGCGATGATGTCGGTCGAGCCGACGCGCCCGATGAGCACGGGGCCGCCGCTCACGACCGCCTTGAACGTGCCTCGCTCGGTCGTCTTGTTCGGTCCCGTGTAGAGCGTCCCGCCCTGCGTCGCGACGGCTTCCACGCGCCAGCGACCGCGGCGTAGCTTACCGTCGCGGGTGATGAGCATGCCCGGCAGGCCCCCCGCGTTCGTCTGGCTCATGCCTTGGATCCGGGCGCGGTTACGAGCCACGAGGTTGATGATCGCCGCGCTCTTCTGCGCGTCGAGGCTGCCGCCCTTGGCCGCGTCGGCGACCTGCTGCAGTGCAGCCTGGCTCTTGACGCCCTGCGCACGGATGAGCGCCAGTTGATTGCGCACGGTGGGCTGGGCGAGCTTCGCCTGCAGGGCCTTTGCCTGAGCGATGACGGGAGAGGCGGCCACCTGCAGCCGGGTGGCGTTGACGACCGCGGCCGCGGCCGTCGGAGGTAGGGACTTGGCGAGCGCGGCGCGGCTCTTGAGCGTCGCGAGACCCTTGAGCTTGCTCGCGAGCGCGGTCGCGACCTTGGCACGTGCAGCGGCCGGAGCTCGAGCGAGCGTGGAGGCAACGGCGGCCTTGCCCTTGGCGTTGAGCTTCAGCGTGCCCGCAGCCTTCACCCGAGCGGCGACCAGGGCCTTGGTCTTGGCGGGCATGAGCGCGCCCGCGGTCTTGACCGCTGCCGCCGTGCGCTGGTTCGTACCGGCCACGGCCTTGGCGGCCCGAACGCCCTGGTTGATGATGCGACCGGCGGTCTGAGCCGTCTTGACCACCTTGCGCCCCGCTTCCACGCCCTTGAGCGCGGCGTTCGCGGCGGCGTAGGCGCCGAGCGCGGCAACCCCGATGGGTGCCGTCAGGGGGAAGGCAGCCAGGCCCGCGGCGACCAGGCCCGTCACCTTGCTCTTGACGACCTTGGTCGCAGCCTTGCCGATGGTCTTCGTCACACCGACGACGCCCTTGACGAGCTTGTTGCGACCGATCTTCTTGGCCGCCTTCTTGACGCCCTTCCACATCTTGCCGAGGCTCCAGCCCACCGTCGCCCCGTTCGAGCCACGCAGCGATGCGAGCGCGGTGTCCTTGGCGTGCAGGGCCGAGTGCGCGCGAATGAGGGCGCGAGCGATGGGCCGCGTGTCGACGCGGAGCTCGACGATCTTGGGCTCGCCTGCCGTGACCGAATACACGGTCGCGCAGAGGAAGGGCCCGTCCTGGTAGAAGCGCGTCTTGACCCAGACGCCCGCAGCCTCCGCTTGCGTCTCGGCTCCCACGACGCAGCCGACGGGACCGCAGCCGATGAGCGTCGGCTCCGACCCCACGAGCAGCGTTGCCGGGTCGCGACCGACGAGCAGCGTGGGCTCTCCGCTCACGCCGCAGCAGCCGATGAGGCTCGAGTCCTGACCGACGAGGACGGCCGCGCCGTCACCCACGAGTAGAGTAGGCATGCTGATGACTCCTCGAGGCGCGCCGCTCAGGCCGCCGCTTTTCCGCTGTTACGGAGCAGCTCGGCCGCGCGCATGCGGACCAGCCTCCGGGTGATGGGACCGACCACGCCGTCGGGGACGATGCGCTTGTCCTTGTAGTAGCCGAGGCTCCAGGCCTGGAACGCCTTGGTCTGCTTCTCGGTGCCGCTACCGAAGATGCCGTCCGGGGTGCCCACGGGGTAGCCGAACGTGTTGAGCACCTTCTGGAAGCTCACGACGTAGTCGCTCTTGGGCGAGCCCTTCTTGATGACCGGGGCCGAGGGGTTCGGGTCGGGGAACATGTCGAGGTTCAGCGCGCCGCTCGGCACGGCTGCCGCGGTCTGAGCGGGCGAGGGCGCGGGAGCCGAGGCGGACGACTGAGCCGCGGCGGCGACCGGGCGCGTGCCAATCTTGGCGCGCGTGCCGGGACCGACCTTGCCGTCGGCAGCGAGACCGCGCTGCTTTTGCCAGCTCTTGGTCGCGCTCTCGGTGCCCGCACCGAACACGCCGTCGGAGCTCACGAAGAACCCGTCACGCTGCAGCTGCTCTTGCCAGGACTTCACGTCGGCGCCGCTCATGCCGCGGGCGAGAATGCGAGTGCCGGTCGCGACGGGCGTCGGCGTCGGAGCAGGTAGTGAGGGCGTGGGGGTCGCTCGCCCCGCAGGCGTGCCGATCTTGGCCTTCGTCGCGGGACCGACCTTCCCATCGGGACTGAGCCCACGCTGCGACTGCCAGGCCTTCGTCGCGGCGGTCGTGATGGGTCCGAACTTGCTGTCGGCGGTGATGGTCGGGAAGCCGTCACGCTGGAGCCACTGCTGCCAGCCGAGCACGTCGGATCCCGCCATGCCGGCCTGCAGAATGCGCGAGCCGAGCACCTTCTGGATCTGCGCGGCCGTCGGGGGCTGAGGCGCGGTCGGTACGGTGGGCGTGGGCGAGACGACGATCGGCGGGGGCTGCGTCGTCGAGCTCGGCGTCGGGGCGACGGGGACGACCGCGGGCGGCAAGGGCTGAATCGCCTGCTGCAGCTGCGGCAAGCCCGGAGAGGTGATGACCTGCTCGATCTGCTGCATCGTCTGCGTCGTCGACTGAGCGCTCGCGAGCTGCAGGAGCAGGGCCTGGGCCATCTGGATGAAATTGTCGCGCTGCGGGCTCGCCGGCAGCTTCTCGAGCGAACGGATGAGCGCCTCGATGCTCTTGGGGTCCCGATCGAGCGTGAGCGTTCGGCTGATGGCCTCGATCTGCTCGGCGGTGAGGCCCGGCGGCGCCGTCTGCTTGATGACGGCCGCCTCGGGCGGAGTCGGCACCTTCTTGGCCGCTTCTCCCGTCAGGCGATTGAGCTCCTTGGCCACCTCGTAGAAGCCCTGGCTCTCGCAGAGCGCCGCGGTCTGCGTCGCGAGCTTGATGGCGTCGGCGGTAGGAGTGCCCTCGATCTGACCCGTAGCGGGGCTCACGCCGAGCGCTCCGAGAGCCGCAGCCACTTGCTCCTGCAGCGCGGGCGGCATCTCGGCCCAGCCCTTTGCGGGCGGCGCGGGCTCCTTCGTCGCGGGCTTGCTGCCGTCGGGCGGCGCGGTCGAGTACGGCGCTTTCGCCTCCGCCTTCTTCTGAGTGAGCAGGAGCAAGAGCAGGGCGCCGCCGGCGGCGATGGGAAGGATGGGTAAGGCCATGATAGTGGGTCAGCTCCGGTTCAAGGCAGAGGGAAAGGCTCGCTGGAGAGGTGAATGACCGTGTGCAGATGCCCCTTGCGACAGCGCGTGACGGTCGTGAGCTTCGGAGCCCCCGCTCCGAAGTGCGTGCCGAAGTCGACCGTGGTCGAGTATTCGTCGTCCCATCGGATGTATCGAGGCAACCGCTCGAGGTGATGATTGAGCGCGTAATGGATCTGCGGGACGGTCGCTCGCCGACGAGCGCCCTGGGTCGTGTACCCGGGGCTCTCGGGCCAGTAGTTCTCGGTCTCGCAGTGACGCATCGAACACCCTCAGCTGCCTTCCATGCCGTAGAACGTCTTGATGCGACCGCCGTCGCACCACGTGGCGAGCACGGTCTCGACACCCGAGCCGTCTCCGATACCGTGGCCGTCTCCGTCCCACGCTTCGCTCACGACGACTTGGCCGGCCTTGAGCTTGCTCGGCATCTTCTTCATGTGCTTGCGAGCGAGCGACGTGCCGACGTGGTAGGCGAAGTCGGCGAGCTTCAGCCCCGCCGTCGAGCAGAGGGGACTGCCGCGGCCGGGCGAGGCCTTTGGCGCCTGGCTCGGGTGCCCTTCGATGATCTCGTGGTTCGACGAGCTCGTCGCGTGACGCTGCACGGCGACCTCCGTGTGCGCGAGATGCACGCGGCGCGAGCCGTCCGGGTTCATGCTCGAAGGCTCGCGACCGATGGCGCGTTTGAGCCGCTCGTAGCGCTTCGAGCGGCGAGAGCCACCGCTCGACGCCTTCGACCACGAGGGTAGCGTCTTGCCTTCGCGCAACAGGCGCGCTTTGCGCTTGGGCCGACCGGGCATCGCTCAGTCCTTTTCGATGCGCGTGACGAGCTTGTTGCCCTTCTTGCGCGTCATGATGTAGCCGATGCGCCCATTGGGCAGATCGATCTCGCTCGTGGCGCCATCGGAGTTGGCGTAGAACGTGATCTTCCAGATGTGATGCTTGATGCTGTGGGCGTCGATGCCAGCTTTCTCGAGCTGACGGCGCAGCGCGGGCAGCTGGCTCTTGACGCTCTCGTCCACCCGGCTATCGGTGCCTGCCTTTCGATATCCGCGCTTGGGTTTGACGCCGAGCCAGCTCGGCTGAAAGTCGGGGCGCACGGGTCCGTAGGCGCGAGAGCGCTCCCGCTTGAAGCGGATGTAGTCGCCGGCGTTCTCGTACTTCGCCTGCAAGAACGCTTTTTTGCCGAGCTTGGCGCGGCGCTTGGGTCGTCCAGCCATGATGTTACCTGAGGGCTCTCTGGGTGAGGTTGACGGCGACGAAGCCGGCGGCTGCGAGCACCACGAGGCGCGCGCCGAGCTCCGTCCAAAAGCTGCGCGGATTCACGTGCCCGGGGCTCCCGAGCCCATGCCGAGCTTCGCGCTCGGATCCTCGATGGTACCGTCCGCGCGACGCACCACGATGTGAAAATACTTGCGCCCGAGCGTCCCGTCGGGGTTGCGCCGGGCGCGCCACTGCACTCTAATCTTGGCGCGTTCCCCTGCGTGTATCAGCTCTGCAACACGGTAGGGCGCCAGGTCATCACAGTCCCCCCATTTGCGCTGCAAAACGACCGGGATGAGCGCGAACTCCTCGGCGGGTTGCCCGAGGAACGTCTGCCCCGCGGGCTCGTTCTGGTAGCGCACACCGCTCGCGTACAGCGGCGGTACGCCTCGGTGCAGCGAGAGGTAGAGCAGGTTGTTCCGCACTTGCGCGTCGAGAAGGGCCTTGATCACCGTCCCAAAGATGCGGGACCGGCGTAGCCAGTTCGACGTTCCTTCGCCTCCGTGCGATAGCGAACAGACCACTTGCATGTCTCTAGCCTCTCGCGCTCCTACTCGTGAATCAGGGGTGCAACACGGGTGAGCGCGAATTACTTCGCGATCGTACCCACGAAGCCCGCCGTGAACTCCACGTCCGCGAGGCTCTTGTTGCGCACTTGCACGCTGATCTGGTTGCCGATCTCGGCCGTGTCGAACGTGACGCCGGTGTTGATCGCGACTTCCGAGAACAGCGAACCGGGAACCTCGCTCGTTTCCACGAACTGGCTCTGGTTGCCGACCTTCACGTCGGTCACGCCGATGTCGAACGCGATGTCCGACGGGATGACCAAGCGCTCCGGACGGAACAGGTTCTGGGGAGTGGTCGGGATCGTCTCGGTGTCACCGCTCGTGATGGTGGTCGGAACCACGCCGAGGGGGTAACGCCGACGGCGATCGAGACCGCGCTTGATGACGGCGCCGGCAGACCGCATGGCGAGCTGCTTCAAGGCCGCCTTCTTCTTGGCCGAGCCGGGCTTGGCCGCGCCGATGATCTCGCTCGTCCCGTCGCCGCTGATGAGGGCGTCGAGGTGGCCCGAGACCAGGCTGTTGAGGAAGCTCATGTCGTCCGCACCGACGAACTGCGGCTCGAGTCCGATGGACCCGTAGTCGTCGTCGTCGTCGTCTCCAACGATGTCGAAACTCATACGTTTTCTCGTTTGCTGCCGGGCTATTGGATCACGGCCCACACTGCCGGCCACGGTGTGGGTCGCGTTCGAAACGGGCCCGTGCTCGTGCTCGGTCGCCATCCACGAGATGACATCTCGTGCGAGGGCTGCGCCGAGTCCGATCGCGAAGTCCGCTGCAACACTCATCCCCTCAGATGCTGTTCTCCCGCAGCCAGTCGAAACCCTTGCGGAGCGCCACGTATGCGCCTCCGGCCAGGGCGAGCCAAAGCAGCGGGGATGCTTTGCGCTTCTTCATACGCCGCTCGACGCGAGCCCGCGGGCTGCGTCGTCATCGTAGGGGGCCGAAAACTGCGTCGGGTCGTAGCTCGTCGGATCCCAGGGCGGGACGCCGCCGCCGACGTGCCAGTCGAGCTTGCCCGTCTTGCCGTAGCGACGAGCGACTTCGCCGATGTAATGGCTGCCGATGCCGATGGCGCCGATGGCGGCTATCGTGCGCCACTGCCGGTCGAGCCCCACGTAACCGCCGCCGATGGCGGTCGCGGCGGCTGCGACGAACGCGGTTGCTTCCGCGTCCCAGTCCGTACCGGGCACCTTCCACTCACCCGTCGCCGGGTCCTCGAACTTCGCTCTCACGAAGCCGACGATGGCGGCAGCTCCCATGCCTCCCGCCATCGGAGCGAGCGTCGCGAGGCTCGCGCCTCCGCTCGATGTCTCTCGCTCGTCTTCGTTCGAACGCCGCGATAGGGATTGCTCGATCTGCGAGTCGGTCAGGTATGGCATGAGCGTGCTGCGTGCTCCTCCGGGTGGTGCGGTAGAAGCTACGGGACAGCCAAAAAACCGGCCATCCATAAAGTTTTTGCCGTCCGGTTGAACTAGCGTTTGCGCCAGTGCAGACTGGCTCTCATGCCAAGTACCATCGTGAAGTTGAGCTCGAGCGACGCTCGCGCTTGGACTCACAACCAACCCGTCTGGCTCGACGAGGACGGTAACGTCAGCCGTCCCGTGCTTCGCACCGAGCAACACGCCATCAGCAAGGCGCTCGAGCGGAGCGCCAAGGTGAAGCAGAGCTTTCGCGCCCGGCTCCCGCTGCTCGCCATCAACTCCACCGGGCGCCGTACCGTTTCCTCGAAGCGCGGCGCGCCCGTCGAGACGATCGATCTCGCGTTCGAGGTCACCTACATTGGTGAGAAGCGTGTCGTCACCGTCTGGAACGATCGGCAGCGCTACGCCACCGGTCGCGAGGTGCTCTCGGCTCGCCTGCTCGCCGACCACGGTGAATGCGTCCTGCACGGTCGGAACGGCAAATGCATCGGCGTTCTCCGGGACCCGCTCATCAACCAGCGCGAGCCCCCGCTCGGTAGCCGCGTCCAGTGGTCTCGCAACCCGAACGACCCGCGCCGGAGCGAAGCCCAGCGCAGCGATCTGACGGAGGCTGCCCGCGAGGCCAATGTTCCACGGATGAAACACCGCAAGCGAGCCGCCATCGCTCGGACCCGCTCGGAGCTCTATTCGCCGAAGCAGTGCCCCAATGATTGCCGCGGTCAGCGCGGTGGTCAGGGCTGGAAGCTCAGCTCGAGCGGTACGCCCCCGACCGAGCAAGAGCACCATCCGTTCTGCAAGTACGCCTCGGCCTGGGCCGCGACCCTCGATATCGCCAAGACGACCGAGGTGCTCTACGACCTCGAAGCGAGCCTCGTGAAGCGTGCCGCCGTGCCGAGCGAAATCGAGGAAGCCGACGAAAACGAAGCCCGCACGGGGATGCGTCAGGTGACCGTCGCGGGCCGTGTCTACGCGGTGCTGAGCCCCAAGGACGCGGAGCTCGCCGCGCTCGAAGCACGGGGCGAGGTCGAAACCGAGGGCGCCGAACCCGACCTCATCCCGGGAGATACGAGCGACGAGGACGTGGAGGACGCGGGCGATGACGCCCAGGCCGAAGCCGCGGGGCCTCACGAGGTACCGAGAGGCAAGCCGAGCGCTCGCGACCGAACGAGCTGGCCCTCGCTCGAGGATCTGAGTCCTCGGGGCTACGTTCGAACGGGCGGTGAGGTGACGGCTCGCGATTATCTCGCGCGGCCTCCGGGAACCGAGGCGCCCGCGCCGTGAGCCTCAGCCGCCCGAGCCAAGCGGGCGGCGAAGGCAAAGCGGATGCGGACGGAGCGGGGGCGAGCTACTCGCCCCGCAGCCCCTCCGATTGGACGCCGGCGGACTTCGCTCCGCCGGTGCCCGAAGCTCTCGCCTCCCCGGCCCTGCTGCAGCTGCAGCACGCCCAGATCCTGGGTGACCCGTTCAACATCCGCGGCTCGCTCCCGAGCGTCGTCCGCCTCGCCTGGAGCATCTACCAGCACGGGCTACTCGAGAACCTGCTCGTGGTGGAGATACCCCGCGAGCAGCGCAAGCCCGGCGGTCCCGAGTTCGAGCTGCGCGCCGGCTCGCGTCGATTCGAGGCGATGCGGCGTCTCATCGAAGAAGGCGTCGAACCTCCGCCGGGACACCCCGACCGCGAGCTCGGTCTCACCTGGCGATGGCCCCCGGACAAGACCATTTCCGTGCTCGTGCTCGGCAGCGAAGGCCACTACGAGCACCTCATCGAGAACGTCGAGCGGAGCGAGCCCTACCCGTGGGAGATCGGACGACGCCTGAACGAAATCCTGTCCGCCGGCGTCCCGAGCCGCGAGCTCGGGACGCGGCTCGGCAGGAGCGGCGGCTGGGTCACGCGCTACGCCCACATCGGCCGAGGTCTCGCCCCCGAGCTCATCGACATCCTGCGTCGCGAGAAGGCCGAGGTCCGCATGGGGGAGCTCGCCCAGCTCGCCGCCATCCGCGACCCCTACGGAGACCCCGACGCGGACAAGCAGATCGAGCTCTACCGAGCGCGCCGTCAGAAGCGCCGCCGGCGACCGCGCCGCGTCGACCCGCACAGCTTCCGGGCGACGCTCAAGCGGCTGCAGTACCTGCGCGGCGACATGCCCGTGCCGGCCCTGCTCCGACCCGTCGTGAGCGCCGTCATCAGCTACCTAGAGGAGGGCACTCGACCCGAGTTCAAGACGCTCGAGGAACGCCTCTTCGCTCAGGTCGAGGCGCACTCGCCGCGCTTCGGCGACGACGAGGTGGGTGACTCTCTCGAACCCGACTTGGAGCCCGCATGACGGACACCGCCTCGTACTCGCGTGAAGCGCTGAGAGCAGCCCTACACGCTCACCCCCTGACCCTGCGCGAACTCGTCGAGCTCGCCATCGACACCGCGCTCGCGCGCTCCAATCACAACGTCAGCCAGGCCGCTCGCGCGCTCGGGCTGAGCCGCTCGAGCATGCACCGACGCATGAAACGCCTGTGTCGTGCGCCCAACGCCCCGAGGCCCGAGTGACGGACGTGACGGACGAGGCCGATGGTGCCGACGATTGGGGCGCGTTCGAAGCCGACATCTACGGAGCGTCACAGCGAAGCAGGAAGCCCTACCCGAGGCTCCACCGCAGCTTGCTGCAGTCGATACGCAAGACGCTCTGCGGCTTCGAGTGGAAGCCGCCCTACTGGGTGAGCGAGCCCATGAAGCCGTTTCGCCCGGAGGGGCTGCTCGTCGGGCTCGCTCCGGCGGGCGCGCGCCTGGTCGAGTGGAGCATCGGCGCCGAGCTCGTACTGCCGACGAGTCGCCAGCCGCTCGTGCTGTCGACTTTTACCATCCTGCAAGACCACCCTCGTGCGATGCCGCATTTGCCGACCTGCGGCCCCGGCCTCGCGATGCGTATCCGCGTCTCCGACGCTCGCGGCGCGGAGCTGCCCCCGGAGCTGGTCGAGCTCACCGTCTGGGGCGTCACCGTCGTTCACTACTGAAAGGGCTCTAGCCATGCCGACCGTCTCTCGTGCTCGTATCCACGTCAAAACGATTGTTCCGCCCGGCAAGAGCCTCATCGGCATCCTGCCGCTCAATCTCATCCGCCTCGAGAAGGTGAAGCTCACGCTCAACGCTCACCTGGTGCTGTTCTCGCCGCGGGGTCCCGCCATCGCCTTCGACGGCCTGGTGCACGATCTGACGAGCGACCACGGCACGACCCTCTGCTTCGGCAACCACCTCTCCGTGCTGGTCGAAAACCGGAGCTCCGAGCCGACGGAGGCCGAGCTCCAGCTCTCGGGCTCGTGCGTGGACGGTCCCGAGCCAGAGCCGGGCGAGAAGCTCTTACCCGTTCTCGCTCACCAGGAGGTCGTAGGGCTCGTCGCCCAGGAGGCCGTCGTCGAGCGCTTCGGCGTGCGCGACGTCCCGCTCGAGGAGCTCGACCACGCGCTCGAACACCACGTGGCGAAGGCGGAGCTCGCCTGGCAGCGAGCTTTCAACGCCGCATGCCTAGACCCGACCGCCCTGAAGTTATCGCTGCTCGATGACGCCGAGCACCACCGCGACAGAGTCCATGGACTGCAGCTGCGGGTCCGTCACGATCTGAAGGCTCGCCCCGAGACGATCCAGAACTATCTCGGCTTTACCGACGAGCAGTGGCGGGGACTGCGCGACACCCTCAAGACCCGTCACGGCTTCGACGACGGCGAGCTCGACCGGCACCTGGCGACGGTCGCGAGCGACCCGAGCGCACGCCGCATGTTCGCGAGCAACATCCAACGCAGCGAGGGCCTCACCCTCGCGGAAGAGCACGAATGGTAAACTACGACGGCTATCCCCTGTTCCGCTGCAACCGCGCGATGTTCGCGTACTGGACCGCCAAGGGCGTGCTGCAGCGTAACCTCGCCAACGTCATCTCGAAGACCTGGAAGACCGGCGTCGTGGTGCTCACGCCCGCGCTCTACGCGGTCGGCATCGTCGACCCACGCGGTAACCCCCACGACTTGCCGCCCCCGTACCGCCAGTTCGAGATGTGGCAGATCTGCAACGCGCCGAGTCCCGTCTACAAGGAGTGCGCGTGCCGCATGTTCTACGACCCCGAGAGCGGCGGGGCCTGGGGCGCTCGCGACGACAAGCGCGCGCGCGAGCAGCACCACCCCCACTGCCAGTTCGAGCGCCGCGCGGTCGCCGGCTGGAAGCAGGACTACCGCAGCGCCTGGGCGAGAAAGCGCCAGGGTCTCAACCCCCAGGCGCGCCCCGACGAGTGGATCAAGACGCGGGAGGCGCTACCGTGACGGTGCGCGAGCCCGCTCCCGAGCGCTTCGAGCGCCCGATGTTCTGGCTCGCCGTCACCATGGGCGTCGTCCTCATCTACCAGGGGCTGTCGGTGAAAGGGTGGCTACCGTGGTGAAGACCGTTAAGAGAGTTCGAGCGAAGCGGCGCCCCAACGACCGCCAGACCGCTTTCCGCATGCCGAGCGAGCTCGTCGCTCGAATCGACGCCTTCGCCTCGCGCATGGCCGAGAAGTCCCCCGGTGTACGCGTATCGAGAGCGGACGCGACGCGGCGTCTGCTGCACCTCGGGCTCGACGCGGTCGATGGAGAGCGGACGGAGCGCTCGTCGTGACCGAGGCCATCTTCGGCGCGCTCGTGCTGCTCGGATGCCAGTGCCTGGCG
>Ga0307409_100001144_pt1 | contig 12616 bp, 12 predicted proteins | sample 322Ometagenome_2_FD_203888 | JGI IMG/M metagenome (GOLD analysis project Ga0307409, IMG submission 203888) | Maize rhizosphere microbial communities from greenhouse at UC Davis, California, United States - 322HYB-O-2 | ecosystem: Host-associated > Plants > Roots > Rhizosphere > Soil | place...
GCGGCGCTAACCGACGGTACTACGCGACCCGGAAGGAATCAAGAATGCCCGCGCCTCGACGGTGTGCGTGCAGTCAGCGAGGGTTGTCGTGATACTGCGTCGCGTCGACCATGTGCGCGAGGTCGCGCTCCTCGCATCGCGGCGGCTCCTCTAACTCCCGATCGGACCTCCTCAACACCCGGACCGGCAGCGTCCAGGGCTCTGCGAGAATCGTCGGATCGTGCGCAGTGGCCTGATACTCGATGGTGTCGCCGACGCGGCGCAGCCGTTCGACGACGCGCAGACCCTTCGTGTGAAACGCGCCGTTGTCCGTCAGCCACGTCTCATCCGTAAGGTTCACCGTTTCGACAACGAGCGTGTCGCCTTCAATGCGGCCGATGGCATCGCCTAAGTAGCTCGACGAGATCCCTGTGCGGTGCGTGCGGCCGTCGATGGGAATGACACGATAGAAGCTCCCGTTCGCATCGTCGTAGAGGAAAATCACTTCACCCGCGTTCTGGACGATCTTGGCCGGCGGCCCGATGCGCGGCACGCCTGGTGGGTAGCATCGGAGGACGGTGTCCATCGATACCTGTCGGGTCCTCAGCTCGTCGACCTTCGCGATGAACTCCGGTTTGTAGGTCGGGAAGTCTGTGCCTGACGCGACCGCCGGCGCGGCGTCGTTGCGCTCCGGGCAGTCGACGGCACGCAGCGAACCGTCCGGCAACGTCTTGCCGCAGACCTCATCGATCCCGAAGACGCGCTGATGTCCCCACGTGCCGGCGAAGTTCGGCACCGCCGGTGGGTCGCTCGGACCGCAGCCGACCAGCAACGCAGTGACGATCAGGAGCAGCGCCCGCATCATGACGCTACTCCGAGAACAGAAAATACCGGCCATCGCTATAGGTCATTTTGGTAATCCACCCCATCGGCCGCCCGTTGAGCGCCGGGTGCGCGATGACGGTCACCACCTCTCCCGGATTGCCGGCGAGCCGCTCCTTCGTCAGTCCGACTTTTCGCAGCATGGCGATCGGTGCCGTCGAGAACGCCCATCGCGTCGTGCCCTTTCCGGCCGATTCAACGACGACGTACGGGTGCGGGTTGATCCAGTCCACTCTGATGATCGTGCCGCGTACGGTGACCTTCTTCGAAACGTCGAACTGCCCGACGATCGAATGGTGGGCCGAAAGCGGCACCGCAAGCAGCGCGATGGCGAGGAGAACCCGCATGGCCCAGAAATTCTAGAGCCTGTCACTTCTAGCCGGTAGTGCGTTCGCGCAGCTTGTCGAAGGTATCGGCAAGGAGCGCCGCCGTGACCGGCCCGACGCGGGAAATTTCAGGCGCTTTCAGCAGGCGCGCCTCGTGGGGCATCAGAAAGAGGTAATCGTCGCACAGGCCCGCGAGATCGTGCAGCCGATGCGAGGACACGACCACGGCCGCCCCGCGGTCGCGCTTCAACTCGAGCGTCGCGTTCAGCCAGCGCGAGCTTTCGCTGTCGAGACCTTCCCACGGTTCGTCCAGAACTACCAGCTGCAGCGGGTGCCGGCTCAGGACCGTCCGGAGTCCAAGCAGCTGCTTCAGCCCCTGAGACAACGCCCGGATAGGTCGTCGATCCGGCAGCACCACCTCCCCGTTGCCGAGCGCCCCCCACGCCGCGGCGCGAACGGCCGGTGGAAGGGTTGCCGCGCCCGCGAAGTAGGCAACGGCCGTGCGCCTGAGCGCATCGCGAGGTCGAAATCCGGCGATCCGGACGTCTCCTGCCACCGGCGAGAGACATCCGATCAACATCCGTAGCAGTGTCGTCTTTCCCGCACCGTTTGGCCCGAGCACACCCAGCGCCTGACCAGTCCTCAGGTCGAAGCTCAAGTCGCGGAAAACCTCGCGCCGGCCGTACCGGGCGGCGGCGCCTCGTACCGACACGAGCACGGGCGCACCAATCACTGCGCCGCCTCCAGGGGGATATCGCGCCGCTGTGCAGACCAGATCCCGATTGTCGGCGCAGCCATCGCGACGAGCAGCGCCGGCACGGTGGCCAGGGCTTCCGTGCCGTGGAGACTGCGACCGACCAGGATCGGTGGATAGACGAGCGTCACCCACGCGGCCTGCAGCCACGACCTCCAATCCCCGCTGGATCGTTCGACATCCATCGACAACGCCTCCGGCGCAACGAGCGACAGCACGGCAACCATGAGCAGCCATCCAATGGCGCCTGAAAAACGCGGCAGGCGAAGCGTTACCGCCCACGGGATGGTCGAAACAAGGCAGACAGCAGCCACCGAGCCGGTCGTCAGCAAACCGCCGGCGTCACGCCCGACCGCGACCCGGCATGTCGCCGCGAGCGCGAGCCAGCAGATCGCTCCCGGACACGCCGACGCCATCCAATGGCCAAACAGAACGAGGCGGCGGCTTCCGGCGTGCGTCAGCAGCAGGTCGTAGTGTCCACGCCGCGCGGGAACGTCGAATCCGGAGGAACAGGCGAATAGCTGCAGCAGCAGAACGGGCGTCAGCGCTTGCGGGGCGCGCGACGGGTTGAACGCCACCACCGCCACGATTGCCGTGGTGACGACGCCGAACGTGCCGATCATCAGCCGCGGCATCGGTGGAACGACGGCGAAGAAGCGGAACATATAGAGCCAACCGCTCATGCGTCCTCGCCCGCTGACGATGAATCACCCGGACTCTCGCTGGCCGATTGCACCCAGGGAGCGGACACGAAACCCACCTCCGCCGTCGCGGAGGATTTGCGTCGATCCGGCCGTTGGCTCAGGTAGCCGCCCAGCGTGTGGTAGCTGATGTCGAGCACCCGGCAGGCCGTTCGTTTGTTGCGCCCGCAGCGCTCGAACACGAGCTGCGCGTACCGCATTGCCCACGAGCGTAGGGAGTCTCCCCGCTCGAGTGACGGCCACAGGACCTCCGCAAACTCGCCGCGAACGTGTGGCGGGAGATCGTCGAGCTCGATCGATTCCGTTTCGGCGAGGGCCACCGCACGTTCGATGACGCGCTGCAGTTCGCGGACATTTCCAGGCCATTGATACGCCAGCAATGCTTCCTGCGCCGCCGGCGACATGGTGAGGGCGCGTGTGTGGCGATGCCGCTCGAGGAAGTAGCGTGCCAGCTCGATGATGTCCTCCAATCGGTCCCGCAGCGGCGGGACGGTAATCTCGACGCCGGCGAGGCGGTAGTACAGGTCGGACCGGAAAAGGCGTTGTTCGACGAGCCGCGCCAGCGGACGATTCGTGGCCGCCACGATGCGCGTGTTCACACGGCGGACGCCGTGACCGCCGACTCGCTCCACCGCCACCTCCTGTATCGCCCGCAGCAGCTTGGCCTGCGCCGACGCCGAGAGATCGGAGACCTCGTCGAGAAAGATCGTCCCGCCGTCGGCGTTTTCGAACTTTCCGCGCCGCCCGCGGACGCCCGTTGCCGTTCGTTCCTCGATGCCGAACAGTTCCGCCTCGAGAAGCGACTCGACGACGGCCGCGCAGTTCACCGCGACGAACGGTCCACGGTGCCGCCGGCTCAACTCGTGCACCTGCCGCGCAACCAGTTCCTTCCCGACGCCCGATTCGCCCTCGATGAGCACCGTGAAGTCCGTGAGCGCGACGCGCTCGATCCGGCTGCGCAAATCCTGCATCGCCGGCGTCGAGCCGATCAGTGGAGCCGCGCCATCCGTCGGCCTCGCCCGCACGACGTTCCGGCCCCGTGACGCCTCGAGCACAAGGGCGGCGAGCTGGGCGACCGAGCTGAGAATCTGGTAGTCGCGCTCGTCGAGGTCACGATTCGGATCGCACGTGGCTTCGAGGACCACCTGAACCCGGCTATCGGCGCTCGGCACGCCAAGAACGAGCGACTCCGCGGTCCGCGTTGGCGTGACCAGCCGCACCTGGTACCGCGTCGGAATCTCACGCAGGCGTACCGCCCGCATGCGCAGCAGCCGCTGCACTTCGCGCTCGAACAGCACGATCAAGTCCTGCTCGGGGCCGTTCTGCGCCATCGCCCCGCCGAGCGTCGCGATGATCTGCTGCATGGCGGCAGCGTCGACTCCGGCGGTTGCCAGCGTCGGAATCGCACGCGGTGTTCCACGAACCTCGTCGCCCATCGACATTCAGCCCTCCGACGTATTTGCGCTGTGTGCGTCCGCCTCCAAGCTCGATGCCATGCTGCAGAGATCGCCGGCGGGTGCGTGGGATGAATGACTTACGGACGACAGCGCGGACGCAGAGGTCCAGGCAGGGTATGGGTTGCCCTCCGTAGCCGGCGGTTCGTTCAGGCCCTCGGGAATCGCATACCCGGCGACGGCCGTCTGCACTGCGGTCTGCAGTGCGGTCTGCACTGCGCGATCGAACGCCAGTGCGCCGCGGTATCGAATCGTGGAGGCGGACACATGACAAACGAACGCCCGAACGACGCGACTGCGGATCAGGAGACGGCCGTCGTCTGTGACCAGGTGTACGTCCACGTGCGTTCCTGGCAGCAGCCTCATCGCGCCTTCCGCCAGCAATCCCGAATCAGAGATATTGATGACGGCAAGCTGACGGCCCGCTCGCAGCCGTATCTGAGAGAGCGGCTCGTCGCCGGCGACGAGCCGCCGGGCCGTCCGACGGCGTTCGACAGCACGTTCACTGCGCAACAAGCCAGTCCCCCGTTGCCGGGTCGTACCGCAGCACGCGCGTCCGACCGGTCGCTCCGAGAATTCGAACGGCCCATTGCGAGCCGCGCCGGTCGCGAACATAAATCGTTCCGGATGTCGCAGTGCCGAGCGGAGTAAAGGTGAGGATGTTCGTCTGGCCAAGTTGCACGGCGCTGGTGGCGGGCGAATGCGGGGACAGCCCGATGTCCACGCCTGGAAATTGCTCGAACAGGCTTGTCGCGGGCTCCAACTGCCGATCGACACCCGCCTGGATGTCGACGGTGCGAATCCCGTTGCCGTTGCCGTCCTGAAACGCGGCAAACGTGAACCCGGCCGGCTCCTGAGTGAACCGCAGACCGACGGCGGCAGCCCGTGCCACGGCCTGAGTTCGCGCCAGCGCCATTCGGCCGGCAAGGTATCGTGCGGCAGCGTAGCCGCGCGAGTGGTCGATCGACGACAGCACATGCGCGGCAGCGGCGCCGCCAAGAATCGCAATCACGCCGGTCACCGCGACGAGCTCGATGACGGTATGGCCGGCGGCGCACGGGGACCGCCGGCACCACCGCTGCCTGCAGTCTCCGTGCGCTCGCCGCGCTATTCGGACTTCGGTGCCGTGACGGTAATCAGCGGCTTCATCTTCAGAAAGCTCTTCTCTCCGATGCCGCGCACGTTCATCAGGTCCTCGACCTTCTTGAACCCGCCGTTCTTCTGCCGGTACTCCAGAATCCGCTCGGCGGTCGCCTTGCCGATTCCGGGCAGCGTCTCGAGCTGGGCAACCGTCGCGGTGTTCAGATTGATCGCCCCCGCGGGCGCCGGCGCGGCCGCCGGCCTGGCAGCGGGACGGGCTGCCTCCTGTGCCGAGAGACCGGCGGTGATCAGACCAAGAACCAGAACGATCGCTGTCATCATCCGAATCATGTGTTGCCTCCTGTCCGCATCTGGCAGGCCTCGCCCGGCGAGGCGGAAACGTGCGGAGCTGAAAGGAACGGTTCGCGTCGATCTGCCACATGGTTCCCTGCGCGAAAGGGCCCCGGACGAGCACGATGGGTGAGCCGGGCACTCGTTGAACCAAGACGCACCCGCCGGGACGCAGGGCTGGAGGGCAAGTCCCCGGCCGCGCCGCGGCGCCGCGTGCTGATCGCGGAACTTCGTTACAGGAGAGAACTTGCGGGTTCGGCTGGAATGGTCGCGAGCGAGACCCGCGAGCGATCGTGAACTGGCGTTACGCCGCGGTCATCTGGGTCTTGCGGAACCAGGCGACTGTCTGTTCCAGGCCCTGGTCGAGTGCAACCAACGGCTGGTAGCCGAGCAGCCGACGCGCCTTGCCGATGTCGGCCTGAGAGTCCCGCACGTCGCCGGCACGTGGCGCGGCATAGATTGGACTCACGTCCGCGCCGGTCAGGCGCTTCACCGTTTCGAAGAGCTGGTTGAGCGAGATGCGTCCGCCGGTTGCGACGTTGATGACTTCCCCGCTCGCATCGGGCGCGGTGCACGCCCGCAGCACGCCGTCCACGACATTGGCCACGTACGTGAAATCGCGCGTCTGTTCGCCGTCGCCGTAGATCGTCGGCTGACGCCGCTCCGCCAGTGCGCGAATGAACAGCGAGATCACGCCGGAGTACGGCGACGAGGGGTCCTGCCGCGGTCCGAAGACGTTGAAGTAGCGGATGGTCACCGTCTCCAGCCCATACAACCGGGTGAACATCTGGCAGTACTGCTCCGCCACGAGTTTCTGCAGCGCATACGGCGACAGCGGCGCCGTCCCCATCGTTTCGACCTTCGGCAGCGTCGGCGTGTCGCCGTAAGCGGAAGACGACCCGGCGTAGACCAGGCGGCGGACGCCCGCGTCGCGCGCCGCGACCAGCACGTTCAACGACGCGTCGATATTGGCGCGATTCGAGGTGATCGGATCCTGGACGGAGCGTGGCACCGATGGGATGGCCGCCTGATGCAGCACGTAATCGACACCTGCCACCGCTCGCTGCGCCACCGTGAGGTCGGCCAGGTCACCCTCGATCAGTTCCACGCCGGGGATGTGCTTCAGGTTGTCGCGCTTCCCGGTGACGAAGCTGTCCGCGACGCGCACACGCTCGCCCCGGCGCGTCAGCTCCTCTGCGAGATGAGACCCGATGAAACCGGCGCCGCCGGTGACGAGATACGAAGCCATCGGCTATCGGTTACCGGGGGAAACCGGCGCGGGGGATGCCGGGCACGAGCTTCAGCGCATTCTGGTAATACAGCTTCCGCAGTACCTGGTCGGGCAAGTCCAGGCCGTACAGCTTCCAGAACGCGTGATAGTCGCGGTAATAGTCGAAATACTCATCGGCCGTCTCGAAGACGCGCCAGTAGTACGGGAATTCATCGGGCTGGTAGCTATCCTTCCCGAACAGCACGCGGTCCTGGTATTTGATCAGGAACTCGCGGGCCATCCGCGGCTGCCGCCCGAGGTCGTAAAGCACCGCCCCCACCTCGGAGTACAGGTTCGGCATCGTGTCGAACATCCGGCCAAGCCGCGCCAGATCGTTGGCGTGCCAGCCCAGGTGCGCGGCGACGAACGTCGTCTTCGGATGACGCTTGAAGAGGCGATCGCGCTCTGCCATCAACTCTTCGAACGTCGGATTCGGCGGCGACGGAAACCGTCGATCGCGGAAGAGCGCTAGCTCGAGCCAGCGCTCGTTCTGGTAGTTGATCGGCTGGAAGAACTCCTGCGGATCAGCCGTGTGAATGAAGATCGGAATATTGAGCCGTGCCGCCGTCTGCCAGATCGGATCGAGCTCCGGGTCGTCGATCTTCAGCCGCGTCCCGTCGCTCTTGCGGGCGTTGAGCCCGAAGCCTTTGTTGATCTCGCCGACGCCGAGCGCGCCAGCCTTGACGTCGGCCTCGAGCTGCTGCGCCGCGCGCTGACCGAACCCGGGACCCACGTTGTTGAAGTTGATGTTGGTGAACTGCACCATCCGGTCCTTGTGCTTACTGGACCGGAGGGCCTTCATCGCATCCACGAGCCGGTCGCCGGACACGCCGCTGGTGTTGATCAACACCTGGAGGTTGAGCGGATTCATCGACGCGACGATGGTGTCGAAGGCCGCCTCGGTGATCGGTGCCGGCTGATGGCTGTGGAAGTCGATGACCGGATACTTCGCGCGTGGCACCTGATGCTGCGGGACGACGAGCGTAGACCGCGGCTTGTAGTCGAGAATGCTGGGCGGCGGAAACTCAGGCGCCCGATCGGCGCCGGGACGGTTGCGGATGGCGCCCTGGCTCTGTGCCCCCTGCGGCGCCTGGGCCACACCCAACGCGGTCGCCGCAACGACGGCCAGCACCAGAACGACGACTCTGCTGAGCATGGAGGAATTGTACGTTGGGTTGTGGGATTTGCGATTCGGGCGTCGGGATTTCAAAAAGTGTCGCAGCCGCCCGATAAGCCGAGTTCTGTCCGCCTCCGCGGCTTGCGCCGCTTCGGCGAGACGATCATTCCTCTAGGCCCGTAATTGCTCACGGACTCGAGCGACCTACCCGGTGGCCTCGGACGGGCAGTCCTACAACGCCACCCTATTTGGTCTTGCTCCGTGCGGGGTTTTGCCTGCCACCGGCGTTACCGCCGGCGCGGTGCGCTCTTACCGCACCTTTTCACCCTTACTCGCCTCCGCCCTTGCGGGCTTCGGCGGAGCGGTATCTTTTCTGTGCCACTGGTCCGTCAGGTTGCCCTGCCCGGGAATTATCCGGCGCACTGCCCTCTGGAGCTCGGACTTTCCTCCCGCCTCCGCGCACTCCGTGCGCGAAGACCGGCGATCGTCTGGGTGACTGCGACCCTTAATTATGGCGTACGGGCCTATCCGTCGACTTCCTGCTTGATCCCGTACTGCTCCAGCTTTTTGTAGAGATTGCTGCGCGGCGTGTCGATGACTTCGGCGGTCTTCGAGATGTTCCAGTTGTTCTCGCGGAGCTTCTGCACCAGGTACGCACGCTCGGCGGCGTCCTTGAACTCGCGCAGCGTTCCGCCCGGCGGGGTGCTGCCGGCGGATGCGGCCGCCGCCGTCGTCGCGGGCGCCGCCACACGGGTGTCGGGGACAGCAGCCGGAGTGACCCGCGATTCCCCGCTGCGGATCTCGCCGGGCAAATCGTCGTGCCGGACGACCTCCGCGGGGCTCATGATCAACACGCGCTCGACGGTGTTCCGCAGTTCGCGGATGTTCCCGCGCCAGCGGTAGCGCTGCAGCGCGTCCATTGCCGCCGCCTCGAATTTCTTCGGCTTGAGGTTGTGTTCCTCGCTCGTCAGCCTGGCGAAGTGCTGCACCAGCTGCGGAATGTCCTCACGGCGTTCGCGCAGCGGCGGCACGACGATCGGGATCACGTTGAGCCGGAAGAAGAGATCTTCCCGGAACTCGCCGCGCGAAATCGCTTCCTCGAGATCCTTGTTGGTGGCGGCGATGACCCGGACATCCACCTTGATCGTGCGCGCAGAGCCAAGCCGCTCGACTTCCTGCTCCTGCAGCACGCGCAGCACCTTGGCCTGGGTCTTCGGGCTCATGTCGCCGATTTCATCGAGAAAGATCGTCCCGCGATCGGCCTGCTCGAACTTGCCGATCTGTTTCTCGGTTGCGCCGGTGAACGAGCCCTTCTCGTGGCCGAACAACTCGGATTCGATCAGTTCTTCCGGAATCGCCGCGCAATTGACCTGCACGAAGCGCTGTCCGGCACGCGGGCTGTTGCGATGAATCGTCCGCGCCACCAGCTCCTTGCCGACGCCGCTCTCACCGAGCAGCATCACGGTGGCGTTGGTCGGCGCCGCCCGCTGAACGGCCTCCAGCACCTTGCGCAGCGAGGAACTCTGCCCGACGATCTCGTACTTCGACTCCATCGCGAGCTTCAGCTCGCGGTTCTCCGAACGCAGTTCCGACTGCCTGAGCGCGTTCTGCAGCGTCACGATGACGCGCTCGCTGCTGAGCGGCTTGTCGAGAAAGTCCACTGCCCCGGAACGGATCGCCTCGACGGCAGTGGCCGTCGTCCCGTGCCCGGAGATCATCACCACCGGGAGCGTTTCGTCGAGGGCGTGGAGCTTGCGCAGGACCTCGAGGCCGTCCATGCCCGGCATCTTGATGTCGAGCAGGACGAGATCGGGCCGCTCGCGCTGGACCGCCGCAATCCCCTCCTGTCCGGTTGCTGCACCGACGAACTGATAGTCCTCGTACTCGAGGATCATCCGCAGCGAGTCGCGAATCGCGCCCTCGTCGTCAATCACCAGGATGCGTGGCTTCATGCGTCGTGTCCGGCCTCAACCGGACCTCGCGGTGTCGGCACGATTAGTCGATTTTGAGCGTATGGAGCGCCCGCCCCGACCCGGGGTTGTAGATGAACAGAGTCAGCACGTCGCCCGATTTGGCGGCGCCAACGATCCGGTGAAAATCGTTGACGGATCGCACGGGTTGACGGTTGATCTCGAGCAGCACATGACCGCGCTGGATGTCCGCCTCGAATGCGGCGCTGGCGGGATCGACGCGTGCCACCACCACGCCACGCGTGTCCGACGGGAGGTCGAGATGCTTGAGCAGCTCGTCGTCGAGATTGCGGACGGCCATGCCCAGCGGCAGCTGGAGGCGCCGCGGCGAAGGCGGCCTGTCAGCCGCCGCATCGACGTTCTCCGGCCGGAGCGGCCGTTCCGCCAGCTTGACCGGCACATTCATCGTCCGGCCATCGCGGACGATCTGGAGCGTCGCGACCGTTCCGGGTTTGCTGCCGGCGATGATCTGGATGAGATCGTCACTCGCAGTCACCTGTCGGCCATTGACGGCGACGATGACGTCGTACGGTTTCAGACCCGCCCGTTCGCCCGGTGTCCGAGGATCGACCTCCTGCACGAGTGCGCCAGAGGACGTCCTCAGCGACAACGAACGCTGCAGATCGGGATCGACCGTTTTCAACTCGACGCCGATAAACCCGCGCGACACCTCGCCATGTTCACGGAGCTGCGGCAGGATGGCGGTCGCCTGGTTGATCGGCACCGCAAAGCCGATATTCGCGGCACGCGAGCTGATCGCTGCGTTGATGCCGATGACTTCGCCGCGCCAGTTGATGAGCGGCCCGCCGCTGTTGCCGAAGTTGATGGCCGCGTCCGTCTGGATATACCGATCCAACGCCGAGTCGAACAGCTTGCGACCGATGAAGCTGACGACCCCGACGGTGACAGTGTGTTCGTAGGCCAGCGGATTGCCGATCGCCAGCACCCACTCGCCGACGCGCAGGTCGTCCGAATCACCGAGCACCGCGTGCGGCAGCGGCCGGGGCGACTCGATCTTGATCAGGGCGATGTCGGTGTCCGGGTCCGAACCGATGCGCCGGGCGCGCAGCGTGCGCCCGTCCGTCAGCCGGACCGAGATGCGGCTCGAGTCGGCGATCACGTGATGGTTGGTAAGGATGTAACCGGACGGGTCGATGATGAATCCGGTTCCCGCGCCGCGTCGCGGCGTATCACGATCTGGCGCCGGCTGGCGCCGCTCGTATTCCGGGGTGCCGGGAAGAGACGAGTCAGAGCGCCGCCGCGAGACTGCCGCTCCCGTCATCGTCGCGTCGATGTTGACGACAGCCGGGTTCAAGCGTTCGGCAATGTCTGCAAACGACGTCATCACGGCGGCGGCGGCCGGCGGGCTGGCGGCACGCGCCCTGGCCAGCCGCGGCTCCGGCGCGGACGTCGCTGGCGCAGGCGTCATCGTCCCGGCGACGATCAGGCCGACGAGGAATGAGACGGTGGCGGCCAGGCCGACTGTGACCGCAATGAACCGCCGCGTCATATCCTGATCATAAATTGGTTCACGGCTTATCGGCGCCCGAACCGATGAGGTGCAGAAACGCGCCCTCATCGAGCGTCGGCACAGCCAGTTCATGCGCCTTTTCGGCCTTACTCCCGGCGTCGGCGCCGACGATGACCCCTGTCGTCTTCCTGCTGACCGAACCGGCCACTTTTGCCCCCAGCCGCTTCAATGCGGCTTCGGCCTCATCCCGCGTCATGGCCGTCAGCGTCCCGGTGATGACGTAAGTGCGGCCCGACAGCGCGCCGGTCGCCGGCGCCGCGGTCCGCTCCGATTCCGGCACTTCCATGCGGACCCCGGCTGCCCGCAACCGCTCCAGCAACTCACGGTTTCGTGGCTCATCGATCCACGACCGGATCGACTCCGCCAGGACCGGGCCGATCTCGGGCGTCTGCTGCAGCTGCTCGATCGATGCCGCCACGAGCGCGTCGACGGACCAGAACGCCCGCGACAGCACCTGAGCGCCCCGTTCACCGACATGGCGAATTCCCAGGCCATACACGAGCCGCCACAGCTCGTTGGTTTTGCTGCGTTCGATTTGTTCGACAACTTTGGCGGCATTCTTCTCGCCAAACCGGCGTTGGATCGTCCGGCCGTCCGAGCGGGCCGACGTGCTCGTCAGGTTCGCCAGCTGCTGTGCCGTCAGCGCATACACGTCCGCGTAGTCGCGAACGAGGCCGTTCGCGATCAGCTGCGCGATCAGCGACTCGCCGAGACCGTCGATGTTCATCGCGCCACGCGCCGCAAAATGCTCGAGGCCGCGCTGCAGTTTGGCTGGACACGACGTGTTCTCGCAGCGCCAGACGGCTTCACCTTCCTCGCGCACCAGATGACTGCCGCACTGCGGGCAGGCCGTCGGCATCACCCATGGCTGGCTGTCGGGCGGGCGGCGGCTGAGAATGGGTGCGACCACGCGTGGAATGACGTCGCCGGCCTTCTCGATGATCACCCAGTCTCCCTCGCGGATGTCCTTGCGTGCCAGATCGTCGGCGTTATGCAGCGTGGCCATCGAGATCGTCGAGCCGGCGACGAACACGGGGTCGAGCATCGCGAAGGGGGTGACCGCGCCTGTTCGTCCGACGTTCACCTCGATCTTCCGCAGCAGCGTCGTCTTCTGTTCCGCGGGGAACTTGAAGGCCGTCGCCCAGCGCGGGAACTTGCTGGTGGCGCCGAGCGCCCGGCGCTGCGTGTACGAGTCGACCTT
>Ga0307409_100001145_pt1 | contig 12613 bp, 9 predicted proteins | sample 322Ometagenome_2_FD_203888 | JGI IMG/M metagenome (GOLD analysis project Ga0307409, IMG submission 203888) | Maize rhizosphere microbial communities from greenhouse at UC Davis, California, United States - 322HYB-O-2 | ecosystem: Host-associated > Plants > Roots > Rhizosphere > Soil | place...
GCTGGACGCCGACGGCGAGGAGGTCACCGACATCCTCGAGGAGTGCGCCCAGCGCGACATCCACGGGAACCCCTGCCACGCCCTGTGGATCGAGTGCCCCGACCGGGAGCACTGGAACTGGATGATGGACCGCAACAACCCGGTGTGGCGCCAGTACCTCAAGGCGATCGTCCGGCTCCAGATCGACGCCGGCTGCCAGGGCATCCACTTCGACGAGGCCGAGGTGCCGATCACCTCCCTGCAGTACGGCGGCTGCTTCTGCCGCACCTGCACGCGCGGGTTCGCCGACCACCTGGCCGCCCTGCCCCCGGGCGAGCTGCCCGAGGAGCTGGAGGGCGAGGACCTGACCGGGTTCAACTACGGCCGCTGGCTGCTGGCCCGGGGTCACGACTTCGCCTCCCCCCAGGCCGGCACGCCCCTGTTCGGCCAGTACATGGACTTCCAGCGGGCCAACATCACCCGCTACTTCGCCGAGCTGGCCGCCTACGCCCGCGACTACGCGGCCAGCGTCGGCCGCGACATCCTGGTCTCGGGGAACTTCTTCAACCTGTTCGACAACTACCACGCCCTGGAGCCGGCGGTCGACGTGATCGTCACCGAGATGCGCAACACCACCTACCGCCAGCCCGCCTGGTACCGGTACGCGGCCGGGTTCGGCGGGGCCAAGCCGGTGGTGGTGGTCGAGAACCCCTACGGCGGGGTCGTGCCCGAGCTGGTCGAGGACCTCAAGGCAGGCCGGGCCCGCGACCGGTTCCGCCAGTCGCTGTACGAGGCGGCCGCCCTCGGGGTCAACATGAGCGTCCCCTACGGGGCCTGGATGGGCAGCGTCATCGAGGACGCCTTCTACCCGCCCCACGACCTGGCGACCGAGATCCAGGCCTTCATCGCCGGCCACGAGGACCTCTACTCGACCGCCACCGCCAGCGAGGTCGGGGTGGTGTTCTCGGTCGGGAGCAGCTTCCGGGCCGCGCCCCCCGAGGTCATGGGCGACAACCGCCTCAACCTGCCCCCCGAGAGGCGGGACCCGTTCTGGGAGGCCTGCGAGCGGCTGTCGGCCGCCGTCCAGCCGTATGACGTCGTCTTCTTCCCCGACGGGACCCTGCGGCCGGACACCCTCACCGCGGACGACCTTGGCCGCTACCGGACCCTGGTCCTGGCCGACTGCGCCTGGCTGACCGGTGACCAGGCCGACCTGCTGGCCGGCTACCTGGACGCCGGGGGGCGGCTGGTCGCCTGCGGCCCGGTGGGGGAGAACCTGGACGCCGGTGCCCGCGAGCGGCTGCTCGGGCATCCCGGCACCCGGGCCGTTGGCCCCGACGACCTGGCCCTGGACCTGCTGGACGGCGGGCCACAGGTGGCGGTGGCCGAGGGCGCCACCGACGCCGCCCTGACCCTCCAGGCGGTCGGCGACGGCGCCGCCCTCCACCTGGTCCGCTACGACTACGACCCGGCCGCCGACCGCGTCCCGATCCTTGAGCGGCTGGTGCTGGACGTGCGGCTGCCGTTCGAGGTCGCCGAGGCCCGGCCGTTCAGCCCCGACGGGGCCCTGCGCGCCGCGGCCGGGCCGGCCGGCGACGGCCGCACCCGCCTCGTGCTCGGGGACGCCGGGGTCTACGGGATCGTCCACCTGGTCGCCGGGGCGGAGCGGTGACGGTCCGGCTGGCCGGGGTGTTCGCCCACCCCGACGACGACTCCTACGTGCTCGGGGGCACCCTGCTGCTGCACCCGGGCGCGGTCGAGCCGACCCTGGTGTTCGCGACCAGCGGCGAGGCCGGACTGATCGCCGACGGCACCGGGGCCACCCGGGCGACCCTGGGCCGGGCCCGGGAGGCCGAGCAGGCGGCGTTCCTGGACGCGGTCGGCTACGGCGGTGCCGCCACCCGGTTCCTGCGCCACCCCGACTACCGGCTGCCCGAGGTGCCGTTCGAGCGCCTCGTCGGCGAGGTCGAGGCCGTACTCCTCCGGGCCCGGCCCCAGGTGGTGGTCAGCTTCGGCCCGGACGGGCTGACCAGCCACCACGACCACGTCCGGGCCGGGGAGGCGGCCGCCGAGGCGTTCCGGCGGGCCCGGGCCGCCAACGACCCGACCGACGGGACCGATGGGGCGTTCCAGCGGCTCTACCAGGCCGCCTACCCGCGGTCGGCCGTCGACCGCTTCTACGCCGGCGTCCGCGAAGGCGGCTTCGACTACGGCGAGGAGGGGCGGCTGTTCGACCTGACCGGGGTGCCCGACGACCAGATCGCCGTCCGGGCCGACACCCGCCCGGTCGCCGCCCGCAAATGGGCGGCGATCCTGCGCCACCGGACCCAGCTGAACGAGCACGAGCGCATCCCCGAGCCGCTGCGCTGGATCGTGCTCGACAGCGAGTGCTTCGTGCAGGCCTTCCCTCCGCGGCCGCCGGGTGGCCCGGTCGCCGGCGACCTGCTCGCCGGGCTTCTGTGCGGAAGGGAGCGGTGATCCCCATGGGACGGGAGAGCGGCCCGGCGGTCGCGGTCGTGGGCAGCCTCAACCTCGACCTGGTGGTGCGGGCGGCCCGGCTGCCCGGGCCCGGGGAGACGGTCTCCGGCGACGACGTGTTCCGCAACCCCGGCGGCAAGGGGGCCAACCAGGCGGTGGCCGCGGCCCGGCTGGGACGGCGGGTGGCCATGGTCGGCTGCGTCGGCGACGACGCCGCCGGCCGCGAGCTGCTGGAGTCGCTGGCCGGCGCCGAGGTCGACACCGAGAGGGTCCGGGTGGTCGACGGCGTCCCCAGCGGCACCGCCTTCATCACCGTCGGCGACGACGGCGAGAACCAGATCGTGGTCAGCCCCGGGGCCAACGCCCGCCTCACCGCCGCCGACGTCGACGACGCCCGCCCGGCGCTGGAGGCGGCCGCGGTCACCCTGCTCCAGCTCGAGGTCCCCCTGGAGGTGGTGGCGGCCGCCGCCGCCACGGCCGGCGGCCGGGTGGTGCTCAACCCTGCCCCGGTCCGCGACCTCCCCGGCGGCCTGCTGGCCGGAGTCGACGTGCTCGTCCCCAACCGGGTCGAGCTGGCCCAACTGGCCGGCGCCCGGCCGCCCTCCTCGGTCGAGGAGGCCGCCGAGCTGGCCGGCCGGCTCCCGACCCGGGCGGTGGTCGTCACCCTGGGCGCCGACGGCGCCCTGGTCGTGGAGGACGGCCGGGTCACCCACGTCCCGGCCGTTCCCGTCCGGCCGGTCGACACCACCGCCGCCGGCGACGCCTTCTGCGGCGGGCTGGCCGACGCCCTGGCCGGCGGGGCCTCGCTCCAGGAGGCGGCCCGGCGGGCGGTCCGGGTCGCGGCCGCGGCCTGCCTGCGCCCCGGCGCCCAGGCGTCCCTGCCCACCCCGGCCGACCTCGAGGCCCTGCCCGGGCCGGTCGGCCCCTGACCGCCCCCGCCATGGCCCCGGTCACCCCGGTCACCCTGGCCGTCGTCGGCGCCGGCAACCGCGGGACCACCCACGGCGACTGGGCCCTGGCCAACCCCGGCCGGGCCCGGGTGGTGGCGGTCAGCGAGCCCCGCGAGCCCCGCCGGGCCCGCTTCGCCGCCCGCCACCGCCTCGGTGCCGAGGCCGTCGTCGCCGACTGGCGGGACCTGGCCGGCCGGAGCCGGGTTGCCGACGCCGCCCTGGTCTGCACCCAGGACGCCATGCACGTCGAGCCGGCCATCGCCCTGGCCGAGGCCGGCTACCACGTGCTCCTGGAGAAGCCGATGGCCACCACCGAGGCCGGCTGCCGGCGGATCGTCGAGGCCGTGGAGCGGGCCGGGGTCATCCTGTCGGTCGGCCACGTGCTGCGCTACACCCCCTACACCGCCCTGGTGAAGCGGGTGGTCGACGCCGGCCGGCTCGGCGAGGTCGTGTCGGCCCAGCACCTGGAACCGGTCGGGTTCCTCCACCAGGCCCACTCCTATGTCCGGGGCCCGTGGCGGCGCGAGGACATCGCCAGCTTCATGCTCCTGGCCAAGTCCTGTCACGACCTGGACTGGCTCCAGTACGTGGTCGGGCGGCCGATCCGGCGGGTGTCGAGCTTCGGCGGGCTGGCCCACTTCACCCCCGAGCACCGCCCGGCCGGGGCCGCGGACCGCTGCCTGGACTGCGGGGTCGAGCCCGACTGCCCGTACTCGGCCGTCCGCTTCTACACCCGCTGCCTGACCGAACGCGGGGCCGGCTGGCCCCTTGACGCCGTGGTCGACGACTACACCGAGGCCGACCTGCTGGCGGCGCTGCGCCACGGCCCCTACGGGCGCTGCGTCTACGGCACCGACAACGACGTGGTCGACCACCAGGTGGTGGCCATGGAGTTCGACGGCGGGGCCACCGGCACCTTCACCATGACCGGCTTCAACGCCGGCGGCCACCGCCGCACCCGCCTGTTCGGCACCCACGGCGAGCTGGACGGTGACGGCGAGACCGTCCGCGTCTTCGACTTCCTCACCCGGCAGACCGAGGTCCTGGAGGCCAGCCCCCCCGGCGACCCCACCGCCGGCGGCGGTCACGGCGGCGGCGACTGGGGCCTGATGGACGCCTTCGTCCAGGCCGTGGCCACCGGCGACCGCTCCCCGATCCGCTCCGGCCCCCGCGAGTCCCTGGCCGCCCACCTGGCCGTGTTCGCCGCCGAACGCGCCCGCCACGAGGGCGTGGTCGCCACCGTGCCGGAGTAGGCGGCGCTCAGGTGGTGGTGGCCGTCCTGGCCGTGGTGAGCTCGTCGCCGACCAGGCGGTCCATGTCGGCGGACTCCATGGGGCGGCCGAAGTAGTAGCCCTGGCCGATGTCGCAGCCCATGCGGCGCAGGGCCAGGAACTGGGCCGAGTCCTCGACCCCCTCGGCCACGGTGACCAGCTGGAGGCTCTGGCCGAGGCGGACCACCGTCCAGGCGAGCTCGGCGTTGTCGCTGGCGTGGTTGAGCCGCTCCACGAACGACCGGTCGATCTTGAGGATGTCGACCGGGAACCGGTGCAGGTAGCTGAGCGAGGAGTAGCCGGTGCCGAGGTCGTCGATGGCCAGGCGGGCCCCGAGCGCCTTCAGCTGGCGCAGGATGGCCAGGACGGTCTCGCTGTCGTCGAGCAGGACGCTCTCGGTCATCTCCAGCACCAGCGCGTCCGGGGGCAGGCCGCTGTCGCGCAGGGCGGCGGCCACGTCGTCGACCACCTCGGGGACCTGGAGCTGGCGGCCCGACAGGTTGATGCTGAGAGCCAGGGGCTTGTCCCGCTGGTTGTTGACCCGCTGCCAGGTCGCCGCCTGCCGGCAGGCCTCGCGGAGCACCCAGGCCCCGAGGGGCCGGATCAGCCCGCTGGCCTCGGCCAGGGGGATGAACTCGGTCGGGGGGACCAGCCCGCGGGTCGGGTGCTGCCAGCGGGCCAGGGCCTCGGCCCCCACGATCTGGCCCGAGGCCAGGTCGAAGGTGGGCTGGTAGAGGAGGAACAGCTCCCTCGCGTCCAGCGCCCTTCTGAGATCCGCCTCGAGCTGGACCCGCTGCACGAGCTCGGTGTGCATCTGGGGGTCGTAGCGCTCGTAGCCGCCCTGGCCGGTGGCCTTGGCCCGGTACATGGCCAGGTCGGCGTTGCGCAGGAGGTGGTCGGCGCCGTCGACGTCGCTCTCCATCCGGGCGATGCCCATGCTGCCGCGGACATGGTGCTCGCGGCCGTTGACCACGAACGGCTGGCGCAGGCCCTCCAGCACCCGCTCGGCCACCTGGTCGACGTCGACGTCGTCGCTGGCGTCCTCGATGAGCACGGCGGACTCGTCACCGCCGAAGCGGGCCACGGTGTCGCTGGGCCGCACGCAGGACCGCAGCCGTTCGGCGACCTGGATGAGAAGGCGGTCCCCGGCGGCGTGACCGAGGCTGTCGTTGACCTCCTTGAACCCGTCCAGATCCAGGAACAGCACCGCCACCGAGGGCATGTGCCGCTTGGTGCGCTGGAGGGCGTGGTCGACCCGGTCCTTGAACAGGGCCCGGTTGGCCAGCGAGGTCAGCGAGTCGTGGAAGGCCTGGTGGACCAGCTGGTCCTCGAGCTGGCGGCGCTCGGAGATGTCGCGGGTGTTCAGCACCAGCCCGCCGACGCTTGGGTTGTCGAGCAGGTTGGTGATGGTGATCTGGGCGGTGCAGGGGTGGCCGTCGCGGTGGCGCAGGGGCAGCTCCAGCTCCAGCACCCCGTAGGGCCGCTCGGCGACCTCGCCCAGTCCCTCGCGCAGCCGGACCCCTGCCTCGTCGTCCAGGATGTCGCTCAGCGGCTGGCCGAGCAGCTCCTCGTCGCGGTACCCGAACACTCTGGTCATGGACTCGCTGACGTACTCGACGCGGGCGTCGGCGTCGACCAGGATCACCACTTCGCTGCTGTGCTGGACCAGGCCTGGAAGCGCTGCTCGGAGGCCCGCAGCTCGGCGGTGCGCTCGACCACCCGGGCCTCCAGGTGGCGGGCCAGCGAGGAGTTCTCCAGCAGGCTCAGGACCTGGCGCCCGACCAGGGCGAGGATGATGAACGACCTGGTCCAGGCGGCGAACTGGTCGAGGATGCCCTGCTGGACCTGGGCCACGGTGGACACGGCGAGCGAGCTCAGGACGGCGATGTAGGGCAGGTACATCCCCATCCGGTCGACGCTGGCCGAGTCCTCCTCGTCCTCCTTGACCGGGTCGGCCCCGGGCTTGCGGGCGGCCAGCAGGACCAGCAGGTAGCCGAGGAACCAGCCGGCGTCGATCAGCGCCCCCGACGAGTACGAGCCGACGGTGGTCAGGTACACGAAGCCGCTGTCGGCCACGGCGATGGCGACCAGCCCGCCGCCGAGCAGGGGCAGCGGCGTCCCCCTGGTGCCCCGGCCCACCCGCGCCCTGGCCAGGATGAACAGCACGATGGTGCCCACGACCACGTCCCCGATCGGGTAGGCGAGGCTGATGACCTGGCCGAGCAGGTCGTCGCCGCCGCTGCGGAACAGCGGCCGCAGCACCAGGACCCAGCTGGCCAGCAGCAGCGAGGCGGCGATCATCAGCCCGTCCAGGACCTGGCGGACCCGCCCGGCCAGGCTCCGGGCGGCGAAGGGGAGGGCGATCAGGGCGGCCGCGGCCAGCGGGGGCGCGGCCAGGTAGCCGACGTCGGCCAGGGACGGGAACGGGACCTCGCGGCCCAGCACCGTCTCGTACCAGGTCCAGGCGGCCTGGCCGCTGGCCCAGGACAGGGCCGAGGCCCCCATCAGCTTCCACATCCGCGACTGCCGGGGGCTGGAGAAGCGGGCGGTGCGGATGCAGGTGATGCCGGCCGCCCCGGCGGCCGCGATCAGCCCGAAGTTGGAGATGGCCTGGCTGGCCCGGGCGCCGCCCAGACCGAAGACCAGGCTGCCCAGCCAGATCAGGGCCACGATCGCCATGGCCGCGCATTCGGCCAGGAAGCGACGTTGTGCCTGTGATCGCGTGGTCATCTCAGGTGCCTGATCGGTCGAAGTGGTCCCTGCTTGAGCGAACTCAGGTCGCGCACTTCCCGGTCGATCTAGAGGGAGTCGATGGCCCCCCTCACGGAAGCGCGGGACGAGATGCAACTGATCGATCATCAGATCCGGCTGCAGCTGCCGGCCTACTGGCCGCGCAGCCTCCGGCCGGAGGCGCTCAACCGCATGGACCACCAGACGCCGTTCCTGGTCTGCGACCTGGAGACGGTCCGCGAGCGCTACGCGCACCTGACCGCTGCCCTGCCACCGTCAAGCCGGCGGCCCACATCGCCGAGTCGTACGCGGCCGGGCTGTGGCGCTACGCCTTCGACTCCGAGGGCGAGCTCTACAAGCTGGCCCAGCACGCCCCGGGGGCGGCCGTCTACGTGCGGCTGCGGGTCGACGACTCGACCAGCCTGTTCCCGCTGTCGCGCAAGTTCGGGGCCGAGGCCCAGGAGGCCCGGGCCCTGCTGCTGCTGGCCCGGAGCCTGGGGCTGCGGCCCTACGGGGTGACCTTCCACGTCGGGTCCCAGTGCACGACCACCACCGCCTGGCGCCAGGCCATCGCGGCCGTCGGCCGGCTGCTCAGCCGGCTGTCCAGCGACGGCATCACCCTGGAGATGCTGAACCTGGGCGGCGGGTTCCCGGCCCGCTACGTCGAGAGCGTGCCCTCGATCGACCAGATCGCCAACACCATCGAGTCGGCCCTGCACGAGCTGCTCCCCTACCGGCCCGAGCTGCTGGCCGTTGAGCCGGGGCGGTACCTGGTGGCCGAGAGCGCGGTGCTGGTCGGGGGGGTTCTGGGCCGCGAGGTCCGGGCCGGTGAGAACTGGGCCTATCTGGACGTCGGCGCCTACAACGGGCTGATGGAGACCCAGCAGACGGTCAACCAGTGGCGCTACCCGCTGTGGAGCTCGCGGCCCGACCACACCGTGGCCGACCAGGTGCCGTTCACCGTCACCGGGCCGAGCTGCGACAGCTCGGACACCACCTTCTTCGGGGTCTACCTGCCGGCCACCCTCGAGGCCGGCGACCGGCTCTACGTCGGCTCGGCCGGGGCCTACACCCTCAGCTACGCCTCCCACTTCAACGGGTTCCCGCCACCCACCCCGGTGTTCATTAGCGGGGCTCGCGCATGACCAAGACCACGGGATCCCCAACGGCGATCAGGCCGGACGTCACGGTCATGCGCGAGCCCCGCTAGCCGCTGATGACCCGGCTGCGCCGGCTGATCGCGACGGCGCTGGCCGACTCGTTCGGGCTGTCGCTGGGCTGGACGGTGTTCAGCCTGCACGTGGTCCGGGGCCACGGCCTGGCCGGGCTCGGGCTGTGCAACGCGGCCATGCTGGTCGGGGTGGCCCTGTCGGCCCCGGTGGCGGCCCGGCTCTCGGCCCGCCTGGACGGCCGGGCCCTGCTCCGGGTCACCTGTGTGACCGAGGCAGCGCTGCGGGTCGGCACCTTCATCCTGTTGCTCACCGGGGTGCCGTTGGCGGTGGTTGCGGCGGCGGTGGCGGCCAGCAACGTGGTCGCCTGGACCGGCTACGCCGGCATGCGCGCCGAGGTCGCCGCCGCCGACCCCCGCGGTGTCGCCATGACCTGGTACATGGTCACCGTCGCGGCCATCGAGGCCGCCGGCACCGCCACCGCCGCGTTGCTGCCCACCGCCCCGGCCGGTCTGGTCTCCGGCGGACTGCTGGTGGCCGTGATCGCCTGCTACGGCGGCGTGCTGGTCCCCACCTGGCTGGTCGCCGCCGGCGCGAGGGTCCCCCGTGCCCAACCGGTCACCCGCTCCCGCCCACGCCGGATCCACTCGGTCCCGCGCCGAGTCCCCCGGTGGGGGAGCGTAGCCCTACGGCGGAAGGAGCGTCGCAGGACATCCACAGCCCCCGACCGCTCTGGCCCGCTCACCGGGCTGCTGGCCTCGGGCGGGCTGGTGATGCTGCTCGGGTCGGGCCCGACCCTGCTGGCCGTCGGCCTGGCGGCCGAGCTCCACGGGACCCGCTGGGTGGCCGGCTCGGCCCTGGCCTTCGCCGGGGGCAGCCTGCTCGCCCCGTTCGCGGTGACCCGCCTGGAGCGCCATGCCGTGCCCCCGTCGATCGCCTGGCCCGCGCTCGGGGTCGGGATGGCCGCCGGCTGGACCTTCGCCGCCTGGCACCCCTTGGCCCTGCTGGCCGCCCAGCTCCTCTCCGGCATGTGCATGAGCGCCCTGGAGGGCGACATGGACGCCCGCATCGCCGCCAGCAACGCCGCCCCCGGCGGGGTCACCGCCGGCCTGGCCTCCGCCGCCGCCCTCCGTGCCTTCGGCAGCGCCGCCGCCGTCGCCCTCGTCCCCCGGGTCATCGCCACCAACGGCGTCGGGGCCCTCAGCATCGCCCTGGTCACCGCGTTGGTCGCCGCCATGGTGGCCACCCTGGCCTGGCACCGGAACCAGTGGGGCCTGTCCGGGAGAGGCGCGGCCACCAACCCAGGGTAGCCACAGCACTTGTCCCCAGATTGGCGGATGGTGGTTGCCGACCTGACTGGCAGGGTTGGTGCCCACGCCGGCGGGCTCGACTCCGGCTCCCACGACCTCCACGGCTGCGGTCGAAGCCGGGGCCGTCGCTAGCTCGACGTGGTTGGCCGCGGCCCCGCGACGTCCAGGCCGCCGAGCAGGTCGGCCAGCTCCTCGGGGACCGAGAACATGGGCCAGTGGCCGGTCGGGAGCTCCAGGAACGACCACTCGGGGCCGGCCAGGGCGGTGAACCAGGGGTGGCCGTCGGCGATCATCTGGCGCACCTGGGCCAGGGGGATGCTGCAGCTGATCAGCAGCTTGGGCAGCTTCTCGGCAGCCGGGTTCCCCAGCGACAGGGCCTGGGTGGCGGTACGGACCGGCAGGGCGGCGGCGTGGGCGCGCATCCGCGCCCGCTCCTCGGGGCCGAGCCCCTCCAGGCTCGCCCCCATGATCTGCTCCAGCTCCTGCCACGAGGGCATCGGGATCCGCCAGCCGTCGCCGGCCTCGGCGGCCAGCCGCTCGAGCAGCTCCCGGGCCGGGGGCGGCTGGAGGTCCAGGAAGGCGGCCCCGTCGGGGCTCGGCCCGGCGTCGAGGTAGGCGAGCAGGGCGATCCGCTCGGGGATCCGCTCGGCCACCCCGGTCACCACGCCCCCGGCGTAGCTGTGCCCGACCAGGACGACGTCCTGCAGCTCCTCGAACTCGACCACGTTGACGACGTCGGTGATGTAGGTGTCGAGGTCGGTCTCGGGCGTGGCCAGGTGCGAGCGGTCCCCCAGCCCGGTGAGGGTCACCGGGTGGACCTCGTGGCCCTGCTCCCGCAGCCGGTGGGTCACCGGCCGCCAGGCCCAGCCGCCCAGCCAGGCCCCGGGGACGAGGACGTAGGTGGTCATGTGAGCTTCCCTCCTCCATAGTTGTACGTCGTACAATAACTGTACGTTGTACAATAACTCCATGTCAAGCTCTGGCGGTCCTGCCCGGCGCGGCGCCGGCCAGCGCGCCGGCCTGTCCCGCGGCCCGGTGCTGGAGGCGGCCCGTCGCATCGCCGACGCGGAGGGGGTGGACCGCCTCACCATGCGGCGGCTGGCGGCCGAGCTGGGGGTGATGCCCAACGCCCTGTACACCTACTTCCCGCACAAGGAGGCCCTGCTCGACGCGCTGCTCGACGACCTGCTGGCCGGGGTCGAGGCCGGCGACCCGGCCGAGGGCGACTGGCGGGACGGCCTGGTCCGGGTGATGGACTCCACCCGGCGGCTGCTGCTGGCCCATCCCCAGCTCGCATCGGCCTTCATCGGCCGTCCGGGCCTCGGGCCCAACGCCGTCAGGCTGGGCGAGATCACCCTGGAGCTGCTGGGGCGGGGCGGGCTGGAGGGGCAGCGGGCGGTCGAGGCGCTGCGGGTCCTGCTGGTCTACTCCCTCGGGTTCGCCGCCTTCCAGGCGCCGCGGCTCCGGGGCGACGCCGACGGCCGCTCGGTCCGGGCCGAGACCGCTTTCGCCGGCCTTGCCGGGGAGGAGTTCCCGCGGATGCATAGGCTCGCCCGCGAGCTGGCCAGCCCCGCCAGCGGCCGCCAGTTCCACACCGGCCTGCGCTGGCTGCTGGACGGCATCGCCGCTCAGGCCGGTCAGGAGGGCTGAGGATCGCGGCGGCGGGCCAGGCGCAGGAGGCCGACCGTGTAGGTGCTGGCGGCGACCAGGCAGGCGAGGCCCGCGGCGAGCAGGGACGGGGTGGTCGGCAGGGGGAGGGCGACGGGGAGGACGGCGCCGGCGACCCAGGCGAGCTGGAAGGTGGTCTCGGCCCGGGTGATGGCGGTGCCGCGGGCGGCCGCGGGGACCTCACGCTGGACGAGGCTCTCGAAGCCGAGGCGGGCGGCGGCGATCCCGGCCCCCATGGCCAGCCCGCCGGCGGCGGCCGCCACGGTCCCGACCCGCCCGGCCAGCAACCAGGCGGTGGTGCCGCACAGCAGCAGCCCGCCGGCCAGCAGCCCATCCTCCCGGACCAGCCGGGCCGCCCGGGGCAGCAGGAACGCCCCCACGACTCCCCCCACCCCCACTCCGGCCAGTAGCAGCCCCAGCCCGGCCGTCCCCACCCCCTGGCGCCGCAGCTCGAAGGCGAGCAGGAACAGGGTGAACCCCCCGACCGCCCGGACACTCGTGTTCGCCGACCGCGCCAACCGTACCCGCCCCGGCGGCCTGGCCAGCCGCGCCGTCCGCCGCGCCATGGAGTCGCCGGGGGTTGTGGATATCGTCCGGCGACCGCCGGCGCGGCGGGCTACGTTGTGCCTCGGCAGGCTGAGGGCGAGGAGGGTGCCGACGGTGAAGGTGATGGCGGCGGCGTACAGGACCCCGCTGCCGACCAGGCGGTCCAGGCCGACCCCGATCAGGGCGCCGGCGGTGCCGCCGAGGGCGGCGACCCGGGCCATGCGGCCGTTGACGGCGACCAGGTCGGGTTGGCCGCGGGCACCGTCCGGGGGCGGGCCGGGGCGTTCCGGGCCGGGCCGTTCCCTGGTGGGGCGTTCCGGGGCGGGGCCGTCGCGACCTGCGGCGGGGCCGTTGGGACCTGCAGCGGGGCCGTCGCGACCTGCGGCGGGGTCGAGGAGCTCGGGGACCATGGCGGTGCGGCTGATGCCGTGGGCCCGGGAGCAGACGAGCAGGCCGAAGGCCAGGGGGTAGAGCAGCAGGGACTCGGTGCGGGAGGCGGCCAGGGCGGCCAG
>Ga0307409_100001147_pt1 | contig 12609 bp, 14 predicted proteins | sample 322Ometagenome_2_FD_203888 | JGI IMG/M metagenome (GOLD analysis project Ga0307409, IMG submission 203888) | Maize rhizosphere microbial communities from greenhouse at UC Davis, California, United States - 322HYB-O-2 | ecosystem: Host-associated > Plants > Roots > Rhizosphere > Soil | place...
CTGACCGGCGTTGCAGCTCTCACGAGTTCGTGACGCAGGCATCGGAAGGTGATGGGGCGAGGGCCTGACACCCCACCCTCCACCCGGACGGCTTTCGTTTCGTCACCTTCCGAATCCAAAGGGCCGCTGCAGCGGCCCTTTTTATTTGTCCCGATCGGAGAAGTAGCGCTGGCCGCGGGCTTTCATGGCTCCGGTGTTTAGACGCTCCGAAGTCTCTTCCGCGGCGTCGGGCGTGAGGCGCACGTCGACGGCATCAGGTCCCTTGACGGAGACGACGCCGTCTTCCGCGTCGATCTCGCTGGCCTCGTCGTAAATCGTTCTGTCGGGCATGGTTCTCGGCTTCGGCTGTTGAAGGGCGCACTCTTAACGGCCGAATGGGCATACCCGTTTCTGTTGTTGCGCCCGCGAAGCGGTTGGGTGTTTCGGCCAAGCTTCAAGCCTGCGGCCCCGCCGGAAACCGACGAGGCCGCAAGCTCTTAGGCGCCGATCAGTACGGGGGTGCCGAGGTCCGTCACCTGATATAGCTTGGCGGCGAACTTTGCGGGTAGCCGAATGCAGCCGTGGCTGGCCGGGTGGCCCGGGTTATGGCCGGCGTGAAGGGCAATGCCGTACGAGTCGATGAACTGCGCGAAGGGCATCGGTGCATCGTCATATTTCTTCGACCGATGCATCGTCTTCTTATTGAGAACGGTGAAGATGCCGGTCGGAGTGTCGCGCCCAGGCTCGCCGCTCGAAATGGTCGCAACAGCCATCAGCGTGTTGCCGCGGTAGAGATACGCAAGCTGGTCGGACAGTCCGATCACGACCCGCTCGGCTCCGGCGCTCGCCGGGACGTCCCGCCAAAGATATTTGCCCGGCGCGAGATCGGTCTCGCCGAACGCATCATACATGTCCTGACGAGCGATCGATGCGGCGCTGGTGGCCGTCATCTGCGCTTCGACCGTTTCAACCGATGCACTCGCGGGGGGCATGCTAAAAACGCAGACGGCCGCAGCCGCAAGCGCATACGCTAGCTTACTCATTTTCCTGCTCTTTTTATCTTGACTTTTGCTCCGTTAATGCACCGCTCCCGAGTCGAGTTCCCTGTTGTTCTTCTTCGGGTCAGGGATAAGTCGCCGATTCGATCGCTCTGAAGTGACCGGCCCGTACCGTTTCAGCACCGTATCGGCGCTGAGCAACCTTTCGTCGTTAACCGCCCGAAGAGGTCTCGCCCGTTGCGTTTCGATCAGCAACAGGGGCAGACATGCGCCGAAAAACTCAGGAGGGTGTTAGTTAATGCGTAAAGTTTTCATGGCGGCCGCGGCTGCGTCGATGGTCGTTCCCGTCATGCCTACGCCAGCAATGGCTCGCTCCGGCTATAACGGAAAGATTTGGCAGGATTCCAACGGGCGCTACCGCTGCAAGCGCTCGAACGGCACGACCGGCCTGATCGTCGGTGCCGCGGGCGGCGCACTTCTCGGACGTGCGATCGACACCAAGGGTGAGCGCGCGACGGGCACCATCCTGGGCGCCGCTGCCGGTGCTCTTCTCGGACGCAGCGTCGATCGCAGCCGGGTCCGCTGCCGCTAAACCGTTCGGCCGGCGTCCGCCTCGCCCCGGAGCGTCCCCTGCGGACGTCGGCCAACCACTTCGCTGTATTGACACAGTAATACACCAGGCATAGTCTGTCCGGACAGGGAGGACAGCTATGTACAGCCAAAACGAGATCGACGAGGCGGTCGCGGCCGGCGCGATCAGCCCCGATTCAGCGACGGCGTTGCGCGCATTCGTCGAAGGGCAGCGCGCTTTGCCCACGCCGGACGAGGAGCAGTTCAGGCTCATCACCGGCTTCAATGACATCTTCGTGGCGATCGCCGCGGCGATCCTTCTGTTCGCGGTCGGCTTCATCGGACAGTGGATCGGCCAGCGCACCGGCACGGCCATCGACGGCGACGGCCCCTCCTATCTCGGGCCGCTGCTGGTCGCGGCGACCAGCTGGGGCCTCGCGCTCTTCTTCACCGCCAAGCGCCGTATGGCCCTGCCCTCCATCCTGCTGCTCCTGGCTTTCGTGATCAGCGTCTTCGCGACGGCCGGGATGGCGCTTGTGCTCGCCGTCGGGCCCGACAATCTCGACAACAGCCCGCAGCTTGCCGGAATGCTCGCCGCGGCGGCGGCCGCAGTCGCCGCCGGTGCCGCCTGGCTGCATTGGAAGCGCTTCCGTGTCCCGATCACCGTTGCGGCTGGCGCGGCGTCCGTCGCCGGCATCGCCGTCGCGCTTCTGGTGGCCGCGCTGAACCCCGGACCGGAGACGGAAACGCCCAAGAATATCATCCTCGGCTTCGTCCTCCTGCTCGGTGTCGGCACGTTCCTGTTCGCCATGTGGTGGGACAGCTCCGACCGCGCGCGGATCACTCGTCGCTCGGACGTCGCCTTCTGGCTTCACCTGTTGGCGGCGCCGATGATCGTGCACCCGGTCTTCACTTTGCTGGGACTGAACGACGGCACGGCGACGGTCGGCGAAGGGCTCGTCGTCATCCTGCTGTACGTGGTGATCGGCCTCACCGCGCTGGCGATCGACCGTCGTGCCCTGCTCGTTTCCGCGCTGGCCTACGTGCTTTACGCCCTCAACAAGCTGTTCGAGCAGTTCGGCGCGGTCGAGCTCAACGTTGCGCTGACTGCGCTGGTGATCGGGTCGTCCCTGCTGATGCTTTCGGCCTTCTGGCACCAGGCCCGCTCCGTGGTGGTCCGGCCCCTGCCCGAAACCCTGCGCGAGCGCCTGCCGCGAATTGACCGGGCGGCAGCTACTCCTCAACCAGCCGCATAAGCCGGCGCTCGATCGGGGCCAGGATGCCGTGCAGCTCCTGGCCCCTCTTGAGCACCAGGCCATGCTCGCCGACCAATGCGAACGCCCCCTGCTTCAACCGAAGCGCGGGACGTTTCTCTATGCGGACTTCCGGCCGCTCGGACGTGCGCCGGAACGCGGCGAAAACCGCCACGTCGGGGCCGATGTGGATGGCATAGTCACGCCAGTGGCCCGCCGCGACCATCCGACCGTACAGGTCGAGGATCCGCTTGATCTCGAGACGGTCGAAAGTGGCAATTGGCCGCCGGTCCCGAGGATTCGGGAACGGCGAAATGACGCTCAAGCGCTCTTCACCTTCGGAGCGGGCTGCCGGGCTGCCTTCAACGCGGCCACTTCATTGCGCAGCTCGGCAAGCTCCTGCTCAAGCTCGATCAGCCGGAGCCGCGAAGGATCGCAATCCTCGCCGCAGGGGGTGCCGTAAGCCACGAAGCCGGGGCTGTAATGTACCGTATCAATTGGAACAGGCCGCGCCGGGATGCCGACGACCGTCGCTCCCTCCGGCACGTCCTTGGTGACGACGGAATTCGCGCCGACCTTTGCACCTGCACCGACCTCGATCGGTCCAAGCACCTGGGCGCCGGACCCAATGACCACGCCGTCGCGAATAGTGGGATGGCGCTTGCCGCCAACGCCGGTTGACGGATTGGTGCCGCCCAGCGTTACGCTCTGATAGATGGTCACGTCATCGCCGATCTCGGCCGTCTCCCCGATCACTGTGAAGCCGTGATCGATGAAGAAGTTGCGGCCGATCTTCGCGCCCGGGTGGATGTCGATCGCCGTCAGGAACCGCGCGACATGGTTCACGAGGCGCGCGGGGAAGTAGAGCTGGCCCTCCCAGAGCCAGTGGCCGATGCGGTGGAAACCGAGCGCGATGACCCCGGGATAGAGCAGGACCTCCCACCGGGACCGGGCCGCTGGGTCGCGGGCCTTTACGGAGTCCAGATAGGCCGTGAGCCCTGAACTCGACTGCTTCGTCTCTTCCACCACGTTCGACAATTTAAGGTCGCCTCGCGTCAAATAAAAGCCGGATCGAGTTGCCGCACCGCAACAGCCGCTTGCAGTCGTTGAAACTGTTGGGCAAACGCGCCGCTACTGCTGAGGAGGAGGACGACATCCTCGAGACTATTTTCGCTGATCCTTCAGCGCTCCTCATCTTCGCCCTGATCGGTTTTGCCGCCCAGCTCGTGGATGGTGCGCTGGGCATGGCGTTCGGGCAGCTCTCGAGCACCATATTGATCAGCATCGGCGTTCCGCCGGCTGCCGCGTCAGCGGGCGTGCACACGGCGGAAACCTTCACGACCGCAGTTTCGGGGATCAGCCATGTTGCGCACCGGAACGTGGATTGGCGGCTGTTCTTCCGCATCGTCATTCCCGGGGTGATCGGCGGCGTCCTCGGCGCGTACGTCCTGACGCAGATCAACGCCGACACGGCGAGACCTTTCGTGCTCGCTTATCTGACCGCTCTCGGCCTCTATCTTTTCTATCGCGGCCTGATGCACAAGCATACGGAACGGCGCCCCAAAATCGTGTCCCCGCTCGGCCTCGTGGGTGGTTTCCTCGACGCGGCTGGAGGCGGCGGCTGGGGCGCGATCGTGACCTCGAACCTACTCGTCCAGGGCAGCAATCCGCGCAAGACGATCGGAACGGTGAATACGGCGGAGTTCTTCCTCACCGTCACGATCTCGGCGACCTTCATCGCCGCTTTGGGCTGGGAAGCTTTCACCATCGCCACGACCGGCCTGCTCATCGGCGGAGTGCTGGCCGCGCCGTTCGGCGCGATAATCGCCAAGCGCGTCAATCCGGACACGCTGCTGACGTTCGTCGGAGCGCTCGTCACGGCGACGAGCGCCTTCGCGCTGTATCGCGCGCTCACCTAGCCGCGCTTCATTCGAGCCAGGTACTTGGCTCCACCGAGTCTCCCGTATATCCAGTCAAAGAGAGATTTTGCCCCGGAGGGTAAGACGAAAGCCGAGTTCGCCTATTCCGCCGCTTACGCGGCTTGTGCGCTGATCGCGCTCAGGGCCTCCAGGGGCCGCGCAAACCCTGCTGCGGACGAGACCGCGCCCTTCTGGCTTCGGATTGCAATCATTTGCGCCGTTTTCGCGCTGCTTCGATTGATCGACGCGCAGATGGCGGTCAACGACGCTTTCACCGACTTCTCACGTTCGGCCGGGCTGACCGACTGGGAGCGCCCAGGGCCTTACATCATGATCGGCGCGATCCTGGCGCTCGGTGCCGCAGGCGCTGGACTATTCGTCTTCCGACTTCGCAGCCTTCACCGATCGGTGCTCTGGGCAGCGATCGCCATCGTGTTGCTAGTGCTTATTGCCTTGGCACACAGCCTGTCGCTCTACGTGCCGAACCTGATCCTGCAGTCAGGGGCCGGACCGCTGACCGTGAGCCGGTTCCTGGAGGCGCTGCTCCTCTTCATCATCGCTACGTCGGCCTTCTGGTTCATCAGGGATTCGCAGGGCCGCGGAGGCCCTGCGACACAAACATAGCCGAATTCTAAAGCGTCGCGTGAACCGTCGCGACGGCCTTTAGAACCGCCGCGATGCGTACGGCAGACTGAATCGTATCGGGTTTCACCCCATGCTGCAGAAGCACGCGCTCATGGCTTTCCATGCACATGCCGCAGCCGTTCATCGCTGATACGGCGATGCTGAACAGCTCGAAGTCCTCCTTGGCGATACCGTGGCTGCCGATCAGGTTCATGCGCAGCTTGGCCGGCATCGTCCCATATTCCGGGTTCGCGACGAGGTGGACGAAGCGATAATAGACGTTGTTCATCGCCATCAGCGCAGCGGCGCCGCGCGCGGCATTGGCGAACTGCTCCGAGAGCTTGCCGGACACCTCCGCCTCGACCGCATCGACTAGCGGCTTGTGACCCGATCCGTGCGCGCAGGCGAGCAGGAGGCCGTTCTTGCGCTCTTCGCCGAGCGTCTGGTCGTTGAGAATTGATGAGGCGTTGAGCCTGAGGTCCTTGGCATAGTCGGGCAACGCCTCGACGAACGTCTTGAGCGACATGGATTGATCTCCTGGAGATGAAGAAAGGGGCGCGGAAACGGCGAGTCCCCGCGCCCCCCAGAGGTTCTACGTACGGCGGAAAGGGGGCTTAAGCCGCCGGGCGCAGCACCTCTTCACCCTGCGTCCAGTTGCACGGGCACAGCTCGTCCGTCTGGAGCGCATCGAGGATCCGGAGCGTCTCCTGCGGGTTGCGCCCCACGTTCAGGCCATTGACCGTGACATGCTGGATGATGTTGTCCGGATCGACGATGAAGGTCGCGCGGAAGGCGACGCCCTCCTCCTTCGAGAGGATTCCGAGAGCCTCCGCGAGCTCCTTCTTGTTGTCGGCGATCCACGGGAAGTCCGCAGCGGCCAGACGCTCGTCCGACTTGCGCCACGCGAAGTGGACGAAGTCGGTATCGGTCGACGCGCCGATCAGCTCAGCGTCGCGGTCCGCGAATTCGCTCTTCAGCTCGCCGTAACCCTGGATCTCGGTCGGGCAGACGAAGGTGAAGTCCTTCGGCCAGTAGAAGATGATCTTCCACCTGCCGTTGCTCTGGCCGAGGTCGATGGTCTCGCCGGCGGGCAGAGCGGACGTGCCCTGCTGAACGGGCACCTTGATCGCCGGAAGCTTGTCACCAACGGTCAGCATTCAATTCTCCCTTAAGCTTGTTGCATTGCAGTGAGTTCGTGTTGCGGTGCAGCATCTAGGAAGCTGGCTTCAATCGTTCAAGTCGATTATATCGATTGAGTTGATTGGATCAGTCGATGATTGCGCATCTGCCCACCGTCAAGCAGCTTCAATATCTGGTCGCCCTTCGCCAGCATGGACATTTCGGCCGCGCGGCGGAGGCCAGTTTCGTCACTCAGTCCACCCTTTCGGCGGGTTTGCGGGAGCTCGAGAACCTGCTGGGCGTGGTGCTCGTCGAACGAACCCGCCGAGTGGTCCGTTTCACGCCCCTCGGATCGAAGATCGCGGAAAAGGCGCTGCGCGTCCTTCGCGAAAGCGAGGAGCTGACGGACATGGCGCGCGCCGAGGGCAAGCCGCTGCATGGCGAGCTGAGGCTGGGCGTCATCCCGACCATCGCCCCGTTCCTACTGCCCGCCATGCTCCCGCGGCTTCGCGGGGAATGGCCGAACCTCAAGCTTTTCCTTCGCGAGGAGACGAGCCAGGCCGCCTGCGACGCGCTCCACCGGGGTCAGCTCGACTGCGTGCTGCTCGCCATGCCCTACAGCTGCGGCGATGTGGACAAGGCGCCCTTGTTCGACGACCGCCTGTTCGTCGCCTTTCCGCGCGGCGAGGCGCCGCCCGAAGCGATCGTCGAGCCCGGAGCAATCGATGAGCACCGCCTCCTGATGCTCGAGGACGGACATTGCCTGAAGGATCATGCCCTCGCCGCCTGCAATCGCCCGGAAATGCGCGCGGAAGCGACGATGATGGGCACATCGTTGCACACGCTCGTGCAGATGGTCGACAATGGTCTCGGAGTGACGTTCGTGCCGGGCATGGCGATCGAGGCGGGTATCCTCGAAAACACCGGCGTCGACGCCCGGCCGCTCAAGTCGGACCACGGCTTCCGCAGCGTCGCCTTGATCTGGCGCCGGAGCAGCCCGCGAGAGGAGGAATTCCAGCTGCTCGCCGAAACCCTCCGTCAGATCGCAACGGACATCATTCCAGGCCTAACAGCCAACGGTCCAAAGCCACGGCGCGCACGCGAGCCTGCGGAAGCGTCCGGTTGAGATAGGCCCGGTTGCGCATGATCCAGCGCAGGCAGTCGAGCTGACTGTCGAACGCCGGGAAGCGCTCCCGGTTCGCGCGGAACGTCCGCCGGTCGACCAGGAAGCGCGCTCCCGAGCGGCAGCCCGGGGCGCCTGCCCAGTCCCGATGAGGCGCGACCACGGCCGGCACCCAATACGCGCGTCGCGGATCGAGCCGGTGAATCTCCGAACGGTGCATTGGGCCTCTCCCTCCCAACAGCACGAATGATGGACCGGGTTACTTCGCCAGCGCCGGCTCGGCGATGCCCACCGGCTCGACGCTGTCCGACTTCTGCGGAAGGTCGAAGCGGTCGGCATTCATCACCTTGGTCCAGGCCTTGATGAAGTCGCGGACGAACTTCTCCTCATTGCCACGCTCGGCATAGACCTCGGCCGTCGCACGCAGCTGGCTGTTCGAACCGAAGATCAGGTCCGTCCGGGTCGCGCGCCACTTCTCCTGCCGGCCGCCGCGGTCGTAGCCGACGAACTCCTCGTCCCCGCTCTCGTCGATCACCTCCCAGAAGGTGTCGTTGTCGAGCAGGTTGACGAAGAAATCGTTGGTCAGCTGGCCCTTTCGGTTCGTGAAGACGCCCTCCGGCCGATCCTTGTAGTTGGCTCCAAGCACCCGCAGCCCGCCAAGCAGAACCGTCATTTCCGGCGCCGACAGGCCGAGCAGCGAGGCCTTGTCGAGGAGCAGCTCCTCCGTCCGCACCGAATGCTTGGTCTTCAAATAGTTGCGGAATCCGTCCGCGGCAGGCTCCATCACGTCGAAGCTTTCGACATCCGTCCCTTCCTGGGTCGCATCGCCGCGCCCGCCGACGAAGGGCACCGTGACGTTGAAGCCTGCGTCCCGCGCCGCCTTCTCGACCGCCGCCGTTCCGGCGAGGACGATCGCGTCCGCCATCGACAGTCCGCCGCGCAGCTCGTCGATCTTGGCGAGCACCCTGCCCAACTGCTCCGGCTCATTCACCGCCCAGTCCTTCTGCGGAGCAAGGCGGATTCGCGAGCCGTTCGCACCGCCGCGATGGTCCGAGCGGCGATAGGTCGAAGCCGACGCCCATGCGGTCTTAACCAGCTCGCCGACGCTGAAGCCCGCATCGAGGACCTTCGACCTGAAGGCCGAGATGTCGCCGTCCGAAGGCCTGGTGCCGGCCGGGACCGGGTCCTGCCAGATCAGATCCTCGCCCGGGACCTCCGGCCCGAGGTACCGGACCTTCGGGCCCATGTCGCGATGCGTAAGCTTGAACCAGGCTCGCGCAAAGGCGTCCTTGAAAGCCTCATGGTCGTTGCGGAACTTCTCCGAAATATTGCGGAATTCGGGGTCCTCGCGAAGCGCCATGTCGGCCGTGGTCATCATCGTCGGCACCCGCTTCGACGGGTCGTGTGCCGCCGGAGCCATGTCCTCTTCGCGCTGGTTGATCGGCTGCCACTGCTGGGCGCCCGCAGGCGACTTCACGAGCTCATATTCGTAGTCGAGGAGCAGCCGGAAGTAATTCTCCGACCACTGAGTCGGCGTGTTCACCCACGAACCTTCGATTCCGCTGGTGATGGTGTGCTCGCCCAAGCCGCTTTCGTGGGCGCTCGCCCAGCCGAGGCCCTGGAGCGCGATGTCCGCGCCTTCGGGAGCCGCGTCCACCAGGCTCGGGTCGCCCGCGCCATGCGCCTTGCCGAACGTATGACCGCCGGCGGTAAGCGCCACCGTCTCCTCATGGTTCATCGCCATGCGCTCGAAGGTGATCTTGATGTCGCGCGCCGACTGCAGCGGATCGGGAACGCCGCCCGGGCCTTCCGGATTGACGTAGATGAGGCCCATCTGGACCGCCGCCAGCGGATGCTCGAGCTCCAGCTCGCGCTCGGGCTGGTGGCGCGTTTCCGCGCCCTCGCTGACCCATTTCTCCTCGGCGCCCCAGTAGACGTCACGCTCGGGCTCGAAAATGTCCTGGCGGCCGCCGCCGAAGCCGAAGATCGGCCCGCCCATCGATTCGATGGCCACGTTGCCGGCGAGGATGAACAGGTCGGCCCAGCTGATGTTCTGCCCGTACTTCTGCTTGATCGGCCACAGCAGCCGGCGAGCCTTGTCGAGGTTGCCGTTGTCCGGCCAGCTGTTGAGCGGGGCAAACCGCTGGTTGCCCGAGTTCGCGCCGCCGCGTCCGTCGGCGGTGCGATAGGTGCCCGCCGCGTGCCAGGCCATGCGGATCATGAAGGGGCCGTAATGCCCGTAATCCGCCGGCCACCACGGCTTGCTGTCGGTCATCAGGGCGGTCAGGTCGCGCTTCAAAGCCTGGTAGTCGAGCCTGTTGAACGACTCCGCATAGTCGAACTCCTCGCCCATCGGGTCCGGCGACATGCCGCCCTGGTGAAGGATTTCCAGCGGGAGAGATTCAGGCCACCAGTCGCGGTTTTGCCGTCCGAGCAGCGAGCGTACGGTGGTCGGGCGGTCCACAGGGCAGCCCATCGGTTCGCCGGTCTTCGCGTCCATCCTCTTCCTCTCCCATGTTCGAATACACGCGCAGGCTAGGCTTCGTCGTTGAGCGGCGGAAACGATGAATCTTGGTCAGTGACTACGGGAAAATCGATTAGTAGCGCGGCTGCTTAGTCCATGTGCTTGAGGCCGACGCGCAGATAGTCCCAGCCGGTGGTGAGGGTCAGGAGCGCGGCGGCCCACAGGCTTGCGATCCCCGCGAAATGGATCCACTGCTCCGACGGGAAGGCCCCGCCGAGGATGAGCGCCCCGAGCGCGACCAGTTGAAAGGTCGTCTTCCACTTCGCGAGCGCGCTGACCGGCACGAGCACCTTCAGCTCGGCGAGGTACTCCCGCAGCCCCGACACCATGATCTCGCGTAGCAGGATAATCAAAGCGGGAATGACGCTCCAGTCCTGGATGATCGGCACGTCGCCGTCCGCCTTGCGGCTGGCCATGAGCATGACAAGCACCGCCGCGACCATGATCTTGTCCGCGATTGGATCCAGGAACTGTCCGAGCCGCGAGATGCTGCCCTGGGCACGCGCCAGATATCCGTCGAAATAGTCCGTGATCCCGACAATGCAGTAGAGGACGAAGGTGATCAGATAATCGTACGGAGCCGGCTTCCATAGCAGGAAGACCAGGATCGGCACTGCCAGGATACGCGACAGGGTCAGCAGGTTGGGCAGTGTCAGCATGCGTGGACCGCTGTACGCAAAGGCTCGCCCAAGCAAAAGATGGCTGGCGAGACAGTCTGGGCCGCCCCCTGCTGACGCGATTGCGATAGTCCGTGGCGTGACAGGGAAAAGCTGCCGCGGCCGACCTCACTAAGTCTCCAGCCCAAATCCGGGAGGGAACCTAAGTGAATCACCGCAAGCATTTGCTCGCGTTCGCGAGTGCGTCATCATTGGCGTTTGGAATTTGTGCATCTCCGGCCCTGGCGCAGGATCAGGCATCGCAAGAAGCAGAACCGGCCACGGCCGACGCGGCGGAGCCGGAAGCCGCCAGCGATCCTGCCGACAGCGGTGATGACACGGAGATTGTCATCACGGCGCAGAAGCGCGCCGAAAACGTTCAGGACGTTCCAATCTCGGTCGCGGCTTTTTCCGGCGAGACGCTTTCCAGGTCCAACGTGAACGACATCGCGCAGCTGGGCAAAGTCGCTTCCAACTTCCAGGCGACCAAGAGCGTCCAGTCGTCATTCATGCGCGTAAACATTCGCGGCATCGGCGCCATCGGCAACACAACCATCGAGCCGAGCGTCGCCATTTTCCTTGATGGCGCATATGTGCCGCGCGCCGGCGCCGTGGTCAGTTCGATGCTCGACATCGAGAGCGTCGAAGTCCTGCGCGGACCGCAGGGCACCTTGTTCGGCCGTAACGCAAGCGTCGGCGCGCTATCGCTCCACACTGCGACGCCGAAGTTCAGCGACCTCAACGGCTGGGTGACCGGCGAGATCGGCAACGGCGACCGCTACAAGATCAACGGCGTCGTCAACCTTCCGGTCAGCGACAATGCGGCATTCCGCTTTGCCGCTCAGAAGCAATGGTTTGGCGGCTACTGGCACAACAAACTTGACGACAAACAATACGGTGGCGTGGATGACACGGTCCTGCGCGGCAGCTTCCGGGCCGAGGTCGGACCGATCGAATGGGTTTTCCGTGCCGACTATACCAAGCTCAAGGGTGACGGGATCGTCGACATCGAGCTGGACGAGGATTCAGTTTCCGCAGCCCAGCTCGCGACGCTCAGGGCAATTCTCGCGGGCGGTCCCGACACCGACTTTGGCGACAATGATTTCAACCAGTTCGTCACAGCCGATCTGGATGACAAGCAGTGGGGGCTCAACAGCACCTTGTCGTGGGACGTCGGCGGCGGTTCGACGGTCCGGCTGATCAATTCCTACCGCGACTGGAAGAACGAGCAGCTCGACGGCGACGTCGTTTTCTCGCCGGCTCCGGTCATCTCGCGTTCGGGCAATTTCGCTTCGAAGAGCCAGAACCACGAACTGCAGTTCATCTCACCGGGGAAGACCTGGCTCGACGGCCGTTTCGACATGGTGGGCGGGCTCTACTACTTCCGCGAGAAGTACGCCCTTGGCGAGAACTTCCACCAGAACACGCAGTACTGCAACGTGGCATTCCCGCCAGTTTCGGCGATGTTCATCGCACTTCGTAACGGCTGCAACAACTTCCTCGCGGCCAATGGCGGGCAGAAGCAGAACGCAACCGATCAGAACGTCACACAGTCGGTCGACAGCTACGCCGCGTACGCGCAGGGCAACATTCACTTCAATGACCAGTTCTACGCGACGCTGGGTGGGCGCTACACAAAGGACAAGAAGAACGGGACGTACGAGCAGACGGTCACCAACCCGTTCATCGGCGCCGGCATCTTCCGCGCTCCCGAAGCCCTCACCTTCCCGAACGTCAACGACAGCCGGTTCACCTACCGCCTGGGCCTCAACTACGAGCCGACTGAGGATCACCTGATCTTCGCGAGCTATTCGACGGGCTACAAGTCGGGCGGGTACAACAGC
>Ga0307409_100001148_pt1 | contig 12597 bp, 12 predicted proteins | sample 322Ometagenome_2_FD_203888 | JGI IMG/M metagenome (GOLD analysis project Ga0307409, IMG submission 203888) | Maize rhizosphere microbial communities from greenhouse at UC Davis, California, United States - 322HYB-O-2 | ecosystem: Host-associated > Plants > Roots > Rhizosphere > Soil | place...
AGGGTCAGGCCCACGCCCACGGTGGTGGAGGTCTTGCCGATGCCGCCCTTGAGGCTGAGCACCGCGGTGTTGTAGCTGCCCTGCAGCTGGCGCGAGATCCGCCGGCCCAGTTCGTCCTCTTCACGCTGGCGCGGGCCGGGGCCCAGGTTGATGGCTCCGCCGGTCATCGCGTAGAGGGCGCCGCGGAAGCCGCCGCGGGGGCGCGGTTTCTGCTGGCGGACAAAGGAGCCGGGCCCGGTGATGAAGTCGGAGACGGGCGCGTCCGCCGCCGCCAGTTTGGCGGCCTGGCGGGTAACGTTCGACGGCGGCACGCTGGGTTCCGCGGGCACGCTGCCCCTACGGGAGGTGACGGGCTGCGCGGACGGCGACGCCGCGGGCCGGGCGGGAGCTGACACCGGAACCGGGGACGGCACCGTTGCCTCCACGGCGGGAGCGGCGGGAGCCGCCGGAGCCGCCGCTGGAGCCTCGGGAGTTGCGTCACTTTCCACCTGCGCGTCGGCGACGGCAGCCGCTTCGGCCCAGGAACTCCGCCGGGTGGGTGCGGTGCGGCTGTTATTGGGTGTGGCAGCGGCGGGCATGGTTCCTGTCCGGGCATCCGGAGATGCACCTGCCGGGCGACGGAGGTCGCGGCGGCGGCGCGTCTGGGGCTGCCCTGCATTGTGTGCAGTGGCGCGTGCGTTCTTATCGGCCGGTTCGGGCATTTTCGTCCCCCCAGGACTTTCGGCAAAGCGTGCAACGGCTCTCTACGGCTTCGGTCAAACAGCAATTCTAGGCGCAATAGGCCAAAAGTCCCCCATATTCGGCCTGCCCGGAGTGCAGAAGAGAGGCAGGGCACAGTTGCCCGGGCGGGGGGCACGCTTACTATTGAGGCATGGCCAACTCTCCCGAGCACGAACGCGTCTTGGAACTTCAGGACCTCATTGTCGGTACCCGGAACGTTGCCGAGTTCCTGGAGCGCTTGTCCGTCATGGCGGCGGGGGCGCTGACCCGGGCCACATCGGGCACTATCGAATGCGGTGTCACGCTGAAGCAGCGGCGCCGGACCTTCACCGTGGCGGGGAGCAGCCCGAAGGCGGTCCTCCTGGACGAGATCGAACAGCGCATGGGAGACGGTCCGTGCATCAATGCCCTGCGGACAATGACGCCGGTGCTGCTGGGCGACGTGGCCACGGATCCGCGCTGGCCGGAATACCAGAAAGTGCTGGAGGATGAGGGGTGCCGGGCCACCCTGGGCGTGCCGCTGGAGCTCGGCGAGGATGCGGCCGCTGCGCTGAACTTCTTCGCGTTCGAATCAGGTGTTTTCACCCCCGCCGTCCTCCAGGAGGCCGTGGAATTCGCGGACCTTGCCGCCGGTGCCGTGCGGCTGGCGGTGCGGCTCGGTTCCGCACAGACGCTGGCGGACGATCTCGCCGCAGCCATGGCGAACCGCACGTCCATCGACCTGGCATGCGGAGTGATCATGGGCCAGAACCGCTGCTCGCAGGCTGAGGCAATGGCCATCCTCACCAAGGTGTCCAGCAACCGCAACCAGAAGCTGCGCGTGGTGGCCGCGGAGCTGCTCGCCAATCTGGCCGGCGGCGACGTCCGGACGCACTTCGACGCGTAAGGCTTGCGCCATAAAAGATTAGGGCACGACGGCGGCGCTACCGCCCCGGCGGCGCTGCCCCGAGCCTCTCGGCCAGTCCGGAGAGCAGGATGCTGATTCCCTCATCCAGCTCCGCCTCACCGTCGTAGTCCGCCAGCACGGGCGCCAGCTCCCGCAGATGGGGAAATTCTTTGGGCGGGAGCCGGTGCAGGCCCAGCCGAAGCAGAGCCACGTTTTCTTCCGGGTCCACGATGAACTCCTGCAGTTCATTCAGGATGTGGCCGTAGAGGAAGCCGTAATAGGCGCGGTACACGTGGAGCGCGTCGTTGGGCGCAAAGCCCGCCTCGATCAGCAGCCCCAGGATCTGCTCCAGCGGGCGCAGCGTCCCCAGCGGCCTGAGACCCAGCGGCGTGGACAGCGGGCGTGTCACCAGCAGCGGCACAACATTGGGGTGCCGGAGGGCCAGGAGCCGGAGGTCGTGCGCGATCCTGCGCAGCTGGGCCTGCCAGTCCGGGTCGGCCGGGAAGATCGCCAGTTCATTGAGGACCAGCTCCGTGATTCCGTCCAGCAGGTCGGCGCGGCTGGCTGCGTAGCGGTACAGGCCCATGGGGTCCCGGTCCAGCGCCTGGCCCAGCCGGCGCATGCTCAACGCCTTAAGCCCTTCGGAGTCCACCAGCTCCAGGGCCGCTTCAAGGACCGCCTCGCGGGTCAGCCTTTTTCTGGAATCTGCGTCCTGCGGGGCTGGCATGGTTGTGGTCCTTACGTGGGGATGGACTGGCGGGCATCTAACTGTTCACTCTTGCTTAACCCGTAGTCTACGCCTAGAGTCTACGGTGTAGATACGTCGCGAGGAATGATCTTGAAACCCCCGGACGCATCTCATCACCGCCGCTACTTCAGGGCGTGGCCCCCCAGGCCTTGTGCAGGGATCTGGGGCGTAGCTGCTGTAGCCGAATGGCGGCACACGACGCACAGTACGGAAAAGAGCCAACCATGGCCGTTTCACATATTGACCGTTTCCTCAATGAAGCCACCGCTCCAGACCAGGACGGCGGCTTCTCGCTCCGGAAGGACCAGCTCTACGGGTTGTACACCAGCTGGTGCATGCTCAACCGGTCCATCCCGGCAGCAGGCGCCGAGTTCTGGCAGGAAATGAAGGCACGCCGGATCCGGTCTTCGGACAGCCGGCTCCGCATGACGGGGCCCGCTGCCGCGGACTACATCCTGGCCACCTATCCGGCACTGGTGTAGCTGCCGCCCCCGATAGGGCGAAGGACCAGGGAGCACGACGACGAGAGGCCGGTTCGCGGTCAGCCTTGGGGGCTGACTGGGGACCGGTCTTTTTTTGTGCCCGGTTCAGGTCGGCTCCCCGGCCAAACCAAGGAACGCGCCGTCAGGTAGTCACTGCTCACGCCACCGGCGCGTCGTGGACTGAGAGGTCATGATCGGGAGGACTTTTTCACGCACACGATGAATTTCACGCCGTCAGGTCCCGGCGTTGGATGGAGTAGGCAGCAAGGCCTGCGAAGGCGGCCGCGATGATGGCCAGGCCCATCGCCCCGGTCGGGTCGAAGGCCTCCACGGGCATGGCAGAGGAGTGACGGAACGGGCTCAGGTCCTGCAGCCATACCGGCAGGCCGAACAACTCCCCGAATTCGCCGAGAATAAGTCCGGCAGCCAGCAACCCCCAGCCCAGCGGAATGCTGAGCCGCGGTGCGGAGGCGAAGACCAAGGAGGCAGCCGTCAGGAACACCACCGCGGCGGGAACGTGGGCCAGCGCGGCCACGACTAAGGACCCTGCCGGTCCGCCAGCCGTGCCCGAGAGCCATAGACCGATGGTGGCTGTGGCGCCGGCCGTTCCGGAGACAACCGCTGCAGAGAGGGCCGCGATGAACATGTTTGCCCCGAGCCACCGGGTCCGGGTAAGCGGCGCAGCGAGAAGAAGCTCTGCCCTGCCCTCAGCCTCTTCCGCGCGCATCCGCAACACGGCCTGGATGCCGGCCGCCGCGGCGAAGACCCCGGCGACACCCAGCAGGGCTGTCACAAACACGTCAATCAGCCCGGCCTGCCCGCCTGGCACGAGACGGGAAATGAGTTCCCTCAAGGGCTCCACGCTGGAGACCGTCTCGCTGACCAGGGGTCCAAGAGCGCCCGCCACGGCACCCAGGGTCGCGGCCCCGATGCACCAGCCAGCCAAGGTGGAACGCTGCAGGCGCCAGGCCAGGCCCGCGAAGGACCTTCCCCCGATTCCGGCCCGTTCCCTGCCGCTGCGCTGGGCCAAAAGGCTGGCGCCCAGATCCCGCCGCCGCCGGACCAGCACTGCGGTTGCTCCCAACGCGACAGCGGCAACGGCAACTACCAGTAGCGCGGACAGGTCCGGGCTGGTGAAGGGCCGTGACCGCTGGCCCCACCCGATGGGCGAGAGCAGCGATGGCCACGCACTGCTCACGTGCAGCAGGTCCGCCGCTGGTGTCCCGAGGGCGTCTCCGGCACCCCGGAGCAGATACGCTGCACCGACTAATCCTGCAGACGCGCCGTTGGCACCCCTGCCCGAGGGCAGCACCTGGGCGGTGACAGCGGCGAGGCCCGCGAAGAAGATCCCGACAACACCAACGGCGGCACCGGCAGCTACCGAGCCGGGAACCGGCAACCCGGCGGCGACGTAACCGGCGGCGGCAAATACGGCCAGCAACGAGTTTGCGGCGGCGGCCAGGAGAAGCGTTGCCACCAGGGACGCTTCCCTCGGGAGCGGGACGGAGCCGAGGAGTTCGGCCCGTCCGAGCTCTTCATCGGTGCGGGTGTGCCGCACCACCAAAAAGGTGCTCATCAGTCCTGCCAGGACCGCCGTGAACGCGTAGCCCTGAAAGAACACGACTGCCCCGACGCCGGTGCCGTCGGGAAGGCCTCGGAGGAACAGGAACGCGGGGTTCGACGCTGCCAGCTTAAGGATCGCTGCCTGCGAGGGCTCGTCACCGAATTGGGTGGCGACGGCGCTGGAGGTCGCGAAGCCGAGCAGTGTGATGCCCAGGATCCAGACGGGCAGGGCTATCCGGTCCCTGCGTGCCTGGAACCATGCCAGCTGCAGCACGCCGGGCATCAGCGCACCTCGCTGCCGTTGCCGTCACTGTAGTGCCGCAGGAACAGCGATTCCAAGGACGGCGCAGCCACCGAAATACCGCTGATTCCCGGCTCGGCGATGCCGGCCAGCACTGCCCCCAGATGGGCGGCATCGGCGTCGAACTCGGCAGCGCCGCCATCGACGCTGAGCCCGTGGGTGCCGGGCATCCCCGCCAGCCGTGCTGGCTCAGCGAGGCCGGTGACCCGGAAGTGGGTGCGTTTCAGGTGCCGGAGTTCGCCCAGGGTCCCGGTTTCGACGACGGTTCCGGAACGGATGATGGTGATCCGGTCACACAGCTGTTCAACCTCGCTGAGTATGTGGCTGGACAGCAGGACTGTGGCTCCATCCCGGGTGACACGCTCGATCTGACGGCGGAACACGGAATCCATCAGGGGGTCCAGTCCGGCGCTGGGCTCATCCAGCAGATACAGCCGGGCGGGGCGGGAAAATGCGGCGATCAGGGCAACCTTCTGGCGGTTTCCTTTGGAGTAGGTGCGGGCTTTCTTGCGCGGGTCGAACTCAAACTCCTCTATGAGCTCCCGGCGCAAATTCGCGTCGGCGCCTCCGCGCAGGCCGGCGAGCAGGTCGATGGCCTCTCCGCCGGAAAGATTCGGCCACAGGGTCACATCTCCAGGGACGTAGGCGATGTCCCGGTGCGTGGCGACAGGATCAGCCCAGGGATCCAGGCCGAACACCGTGGCCGTACCGGCAGTGGGGCGGATCAGCCCCAGAAGCACCCTCAGGGTGGTGGACTTGCCCGCACCGTTGGGGCCCAGAAAACCGTGGATTTCACCAGGGGCGACGGTCAGGTTCAGGCCGTCCAGAGCCCTTGTCCTGCCGAAATCCTTAACAAGACCCCGGGTCTCGATGACAGGTTGTGTCGTTGCATTCATGAGCGATCCGCTCCTCAGGTCGTCACTCGAACGCCCGAGGCGGTCGCCGGGGGCGTTCCGTGGGCATTGCCCGCGGGCCGACCAGGCTTCCCGGCTCTCCGTTCCACAGCATACAAGCCCCCGAACGGTCCCGGAAGGCCAGCACCTTCTCCCGGTCCAAGGGCCTGGGCATCGCGCGGGCCAGCCAGGTCAAGGGGGTGCGGCTTCTCCGGACTCGCGGCCGTTAAGGAATCGTAAAGACCGTCTCTCAACGGGCACTGCGCCAGATTTCCGGTGTTAGGCTCCGTGATGTTCCCGGCAGTCCTGCCGGGTTGGGGACCGGTACAGGCAGGGCGGCCCGACCAGGGGAAAGGACTATCCAATGCCAGCACCTGACAGGGTCGTCCGTGAACGCGGGCTCGCCGGAGCGCTCCGTTCCCGGACAGCCCTGCTTGTCGTTGTCAGAAGTCGCCTGCACTGGCGCCCGCGGAATTCCGGGGTAGTGCAGACGAGTACGGACATTGAAATGTCAAAAGTGCCCTGCATGGAAAAGCATTCTGCTCAATAGTCCTCTGCACCAACAGCCATCTTTTTCAGAATGCGCCTGCACCAACAGCAGGGACTACTTCTTTGGTGTCTCGGTCGCGGCTGTTGCCGGGACCCATCGGTAGAGGGTGGGCACGGAGACCCCTAGGGTGTCGGCGACCTCCCGGGCGGTGTTCCCTAGTTGAGGAGCTTTCGGGCTGAGCGGATCTTGGCATCCGTCATGATGCGTTTGCGGCCGCCGACCCGTCCTTGTTCGCGTGCGGCCTGCAGTCCGGCCTGCGTGCGTTCGACCATGACTTCCCGTTCCATCTGGGCCAGGGAAGCCATTACGTTGAAAAAGAAGCGTCCGGAGACCGTCGTGGTGTCGATCGCATCGGTGAGGCTGACGAACCCTCCGCCGCGGTCGTTCAGTCCGCCGGCGAAATCCAGGAGGTCTTTCACGCTCCGGCCCAGGCGGTCCAGCTTCCACACCACCAGGGTGTCACCTTCGCGCAGGTTGTCCAGCGCCCGGTCGAGGCCGGGTGGAAACCCGGGCATAGCCTGTGACTTTCGGCGATAAATGGCGGCATTTTCACCGCGCTATTTGGCGCTTGTACAGCCTGCAAGGGGATCCTTTATCAAGACAGGATGCGCTACTCGTCAACAATTTTTCGAACCTTCCGCCGGTGCCCCCACTACAGGGGGCATGGACGGTGTGGAAGCTCAGGCCAAGCCCACAGGTGCCAGCGGATCACCGAACGATGACGCCGGCCCTGTCTTGCTCCCATTCGCTCCGGGAAATCGCGTACTCAACGTCGCCGTGTTCATTGCCGGGGATCGACACTGGCCAGTCAGCGGTGAAGGCACGTATGAGCCGCATCCCGGATTTTTCCATCACTCTCCGCGAGGCCACGTTCACCGCCATGGTGGAGGCAACGACCCGTTGCACTTCAAACTCGGCAAACCCCTTGGCGATCAGCGCACGGGAACCCTCGGTCGCGTACCCCTTTCCCCAAGCCGCACAGCGCAACCGGTAGCCCAGTTCCGGCTGATCTTGTGGATCACCGGGAGCGGGCCGGTAGTGGAACCAGCCGAGGAAGTCATTGGTTTTCTTCTCGATCGCGGCCCAGAATCCGTAGCCGGGGAATCGCCGGTAGTAGCCGAGGAATGCCGGAAGGTACTCGCCTTCAACCTCGTCCCGGGATGTGGGGGCCCCACCCGTGATGTACCGCATCACGCGCGGATCGCCGTCCAACTCCACGAGCAGGTCTGCGTCATGGAGATCAAACTGCCGCAGCAACAGCCGCTCTGTCTCCAAAAATATGTGCATGCGGACATTCTCGCATCGGGGCGCAAGGCCCGCGACGCCATGCGCCTCCCAACTTCCTCAGCTTGCGAAGTGGCTCAACACATCACTGCCCGGGCTTTGTCATCACGTATCTGCCGCACCTGCGTTCCTTGTTCCCCCAGGCCGACCAGCAGCCGGGAAGAAGGGCCGTGGACGACCAGCTGGGGCGGGCGGTGACCTGTCGCGGACAGATGCGGTGAACCCCGGGACAGCTTCTACCGCGGCTCTATTCCGGGGACCAGGTGCCGGGTGGCTCAACTGTCAGTTTCAGAAGTCGTCTGCCCTGGATCCCGCGGAAGTACGGGGCGAGTGCAGAGGACTGTTGACATCGGGTTGTCAGAAGTCCCGTGCACGGTCATGTAAATCTTCAGAAGTGCCGTGCACCTCCCAGCAGCAGCTACGGAGTTGAAACGTTGGCGATCTTCGTTGCCGGGCCCCACCGGTAGAGGGTAGGTACAGAGACGCCAAGGTTTTTGGCGACTTCCTTGGGCGGCGTGCCCTCACTGAGGAGCTTTCGTGCGGAGCGGATTTTGGAATCCGTCATGATGCGTTGGCGTCCGCCAATCCTGCCTTGTTCCCTCGCCGCCCGTAGGCCGGCCTGGGTACGTTCGACCATGAGCTCCCGCTCCATCTGGGCCAGGAAGCCATAACGTTGAAGAAGAAGCGCCCGGAAGCGGTCGTGGTGTCGATCGCGTCGGTCAGGCTGATAAAACCAATGCCGCTGTCGCTTAATCCGCCGGCGAAGTCCAGCAGGTCTTTCACGCTCCGCCCGAGACGGTCCAGCTTCCATACGACGAGGGTGTCACCGTTGCGTAGTTGGTCCAGTGCCTGGGCGAGTCCGGGGCGTGGCTTTGGTTCCGCTGATGGTGTCCTCATAGATGCGGTCGCATCCTGCAGCCCGCAGCGCATCGCGCTGGAGGTCAAGGTTCTGGTCCCGCGTGGAGACTCTGGCGTATCCGATGCGGTGAGTAGTCATGTGGGGCGGTTCTCTTTTCTCAAAACTCGATCCAGCCTTCCAGTTCGACTGTACAGTTTCGAGAACTATTTGTGAGAACCAGGCCGTTTGGGTGGCGACTGTCGCCACAAGGGTGTTTCCCCACGGAACGGCGCGGGTCTGCGGCAGTGCGCGGTGGCACCAACATTCTCGAATCAACCTGTTCTTGAAATCCTTCGTTTATGAGAAGGCTCGACAGGATGCGCAACAGGATTGTCTTCGTGGTGGTCATAGCCGCATCTCGCCCCCGCGAAGTGCTCAGCACGGGCGCTGCTACACTCTGCTCATGATCGGGCACAAGACGCCGACCGTCAAAGCCTGGCTGGAGAAGCATCCGCGTTTCCATATGCATTTCACCCCGACCTACTCGTCCTGGATCAACCAGGTCGAACGGTTCTTCGGCTTCGTTACTGAGGACCTCCTGCGCCGCAGCGACCACCGCAGCGTTCAGGCCCTCGAAGCCGACCTCCGCAGCTGGGTCAAAGCATGGAACGAGAACCCCACCCCATTCATCTGGACCAAAACCGCAGAGCAGATCCTTGAATCACTCGGCAGACTTTTGAAGCGAACTTCAGGCGCAGGACACTAGCAAGTCCCCATGGTGCCGTTCAGCCCTTACAAACTCGGGGATGGCAGGCCTATGCCGTCCTCGGGCCCGTCCTGAGGAGCGACGATGAATGATCCGGGCACGATGTCGGTCACCGAACTTACCCAAGCCCTGAGACGCCGCGAGGTATCGAGCCGCGAGCTGCTGGATCACTACCTGGACCGGATCGAACAGGACGGCACCATCAACGCCGTCATCACCATCGACGAGGACGCAGCCCGGGCCCAGGCAGCGGCAGCGGATGAAGCACTGGTCCGGGGCGAGCCGAAAGGACTTCTGTGCGGGCTCCCGATGACGGTCAAGGATGTCATCGAAACAGCAGGCTTGCGCACACCGCCGGCGCCCCGGAACTCGCCGGGCACATCCCGTTCCGAGACGCAGACGCAGTGGCCCGTCTGCGGACAGCAGATGCGGTGATCTTCGGCAAGACCAACACCCCGCCGTAGGCGGCTGACTACCAGACGAACAATCCGCTGTTCGGCCGGACCACCAACCCGTGGGATGCGAGCCGGACACCCGGCGGTTCGGCCGGAGGGTCGGCCGCCGCTCTCGCCGCGGGGCATACCAGTTTCCAACTCGGCAGTGACCTGGGAGGATCTATCCGCATCCCGGCGGCCAACTGTGGCGTCTTCGGACTCAAACCCAGCCACGGCATCATCCCAACCCGTGGACATATCCCCGGGCCGCCGGACAGTCTCGCTGAACCTGAACTTGCCACACTGGGACCGCTGGGCCGGAGCGCTGATGACCTGGACCTGGGGCTCGCCGTGCTGGCCGGTCCGGACGAACGGTCCGCCCGCGCGTGGCGGCTTGAATTGCCCGGGCCGCGCCACGAGACGCTGGGCGGCTACCGGATCGCTGTCGTTTTCGACGACCCTTATTGTCCCGTCGACACCACCGTGGTGGAGGTCCTGACCTCGCTCGTCGCCACACTCAGGTCAGCCGGGGCAACCATCGAGGAAACTTCACCGCCGGCGCCGCTGTCCGAAACCGACCCGCTGTACCAGCAGACCCTGGCCGGAGTCACCGCCGCCTTCCAGCCACCGCAGGCCATGGACTTCTTCGAGGGCATGGTCACCCATGCTGACACCGCTGACACGAATCCACTGACACAGTGGGCCCGGTGGAACCTCCAAACAGTGCGGGAGTGGTCGTTCGCCAGGGAAGCCCGCGCCCAACTCAAGGCCCGCTGGGCCGAGTTCTTTAACCAGTACAACGCACTCCTGTGCCCGGTCTCAAACGTCCCTGCAATCTCCCATGCCGACAGCCCCCAAGCCGCCCTGCGGACGATCCTGGTCAACGGCCGACCCACGCCCTACCTCAGCCAGTCGATTTGGAGTGGCCTGGCGACCGTTGCCGACCTTCCTGCCGTCGCTGTCCCGGCAGGGCTGACGACCGCCAACCTGCCGGTGGGCGTTCAGGTCGTAGCCCCCTATCTCGAGGACCGGACCGCAATCGACATCGGCCGACACATCGAACGGGTCGTAGGCCGACTGACCCCTAACTAAAGGAGTGAGCCACCTGTTGACAAGTGGCCACGCGGGCCTATAATGAGCCATGCCCGTGACCGGCCGAGTCGTCTCTGCCGCGGTGCTGCTCATCATTGGGGCAGGACTGGCGCTATTGGCTGTGCTGGTCCATTACGGATTCATGGCAATGTACGGCGGTGTCACCGACACCGCGTTCGAGGGATTCACCTGGGGCTTGACGGCTGGTCCCTCTGGATTGGCGCTCAGTCTGGTCATGGTGGTTGTGCTGATCGGCTTCGTGCTCTCGACACGACGGTGGATGCGGCTGACGGCCGTGGCCATCCCGGTCCTCATGCTGCTCGGGATGTTCGCTGTCACCCCCGCGGCGCTGGGGCAGAAGATGGAGACACAGTTTGTTTCCGCTCCCCAATGCGTGATCGAGGACACGGATGAGCCCATGGCCAGCGCAGATCGTGAGTCCCAGCAGGCGTTCGATTCCATCAGCCACATCGGACATTTCAGGGGTGGCGGCATAAGTGGTGTCGGCGGCTGTACCCGCTGGTTTGTTCTCTCAGAAGACGCCGATGTGTTGCAGCATTATCGTGCAGCACTGCCAGCGGCGGGCTGGGAAGTGGTCGAGGATGACGGGCGCCGCCTGCGGGCCCAGCGTGATGGCCTGGCGTTCGAGGCGATGCCCTGCCCTGCAGGCGGTGTCGTCTGGGCCGGAAGCGAGGAAAACCGGGCGTTCGGGCAGGGAACGGTTATGCCGGCGGGTTCAGACATTTGTGCTGCACACCACTGACTCGCTTGTCGGTCCCCTTCCGGAGCTCAGCGGACGCTCTTGATCTTTACCACAAAGACTGCTCCGAGCAGGCCGATGACGGCGGCCGTCATGAACAGGGAGCGGTAGCCGCCCCAGGATGTGACAGCCAGCAGGGCCAGCACCGGGGCCACCACCTGCGGAAGTGAATTAGCCACATTGATGATGCCCATGTCCTTGCCGCGGTCCGCCGCCAGGGGCAGGACCTGCGTCAGCAGGGCGAAGTCCACCGCCAGGTACGCCCCATACCCGATCCCCAGGACCGCAGCGCCTGCCAGGGCTCCCGGCCACACGGGGAAGAACGCCAGGATCAGGGCCGCCATGGCGATGATGGCCGAGGAGCCGATCACGAACGGCTTGCGGCGGCCAACCCTGTCGCTCCAGGGGCCGGCCACCACCGCGGTGATCATCACCATCAGCGCGTAGGTACCGGTGAGCACCAGCAAGCCCGCCGGCGGGTTCTCATGCTTCAGGATGTCCCGGAGGAAAAAGAGCAGGTAGACGAAGGTCAGCTGGTTGCCGAGGTTCACCAGGAAGCGGGTGAGCCACGCCCAGGCGAAATCAGGGTACAGCCGCGGGCTGAGCCAGAATCCGCGAAGGAACACCCCTAGCCGGAAGCGCGGCAGGACGCCCTTGTGGAGCACGGGATCGTCCCGGTGGAAGAGGTATGGCAGCACCGACAGGAGAAGGGCTGCGGCGCAGAGCCAGTAGCCCACCATGAAGTTGCCGGACACCACTGCGCCAAAGACCGAGCCCATTAACACACCCAGCGTCTGGCCCATTGCTGCCAGTCCGCCCACCCTCCCGCGCTGGGGCACGGGCACCCTGTCCGGTACGACGGCGGTGATGGCAGCGAAGGCGGCATTTGCCCCCAGCTGGACCAGGGACCAGAAGAGCACCATGATAGCCACGGTGCCCGCCCCGGACATGGCCAGGAGGGCCGCCGAGCCAAGCACGGCACCAGCCAGCACCCAGGGCGAGCGGCGGCCGAAGCGGGATGTGGTGCGGTCCGAGAGGGCGCCGAAGAGGGGGTTTGTCACCATCGAGACCGCGGCTCCGCACGCGGTGGCGAGGGACAGGATGGCTTCCTTGTTGGCTTCATCGATACTGATGGCCTGCAGCCCGATGAAGATGTTGATGGGGCCGAAGAATGCAGTAAAGATGCCCACGTTTACCAGGACCAGCCCGGTCACCCACCGTCCGGTGACCTTTCGCGTGGGTTCGGCGAGTGCCGCCCTCACACCGCCCGGGACAATGGC
>Ga0307409_100001149_pt1 | contig 12595 bp, 6 predicted proteins | sample 322Ometagenome_2_FD_203888 | JGI IMG/M metagenome (GOLD analysis project Ga0307409, IMG submission 203888) | Maize rhizosphere microbial communities from greenhouse at UC Davis, California, United States - 322HYB-O-2 | ecosystem: Host-associated > Plants > Roots > Rhizosphere > Soil | place...
AGCGCGAGAAAGAGACGCTGTGGGAGCCCTCGCTGCGCGTGCCATTCATCATCGTCGCCCCCGGTGTCACGAAGCCGGGCAGCCGCTCTGACGTGCCGGTGAGTTCCATGGACCTGTATCCCACGCTGGTGGATCTGGCAGGCCTGAAGGCGCCGGGGCACCTGGAGGGTGGCAACAGCCTGCGGCCGCTGCTGGAAAACCCTGGCATGAAATGGGATCGCGTCGCACTGAGCACGTGGGGCAAGGGCAACCACTCCGTGCGTGATGTGCGTTGGCGATATACGCGTTATGCGGACGGTGCCGAGGAACTGTACGACCACAGCCGCGATCCCGACGAGTGGAACAACCTCGCCGCCGATCCGGCGCTGGCGTCTGTGAAGCAGCGGCTCGCCACGCATTTCCCGACGGTGAACGTGGATCCCTGGCGCAATCCCGCCGCGGCGCCGGCGCGCGGTGCGGGTCCCGGTGCTGGCGGCGCAGGCGGTGCTGCCGGTGCCGGCGCCCGTGGAGCCGGGGGCGGCGGGGCAGGTCGCGGCGCTGGCGCAAGGGGAGGTCCCCCGGCGCGCGGTCCTGCACCGGCAACCCCCACCCCCTAACCCTCCGCGACCCGGATGGCGCGTGTCGCTATCATCCGGGGAATGCAGGACGACCTCGAAGCCTGGTTCCAGCGGGAAATCCTGCCGCACGAGGCTGCGCTGATGCGCTACCTCGGGCGCGAGTGGCGGCGGGGGCACGACCTGCAGGACGTGCGCCACGACATCTATGTGCGGGTGCTGGAGACAGCCATGCGGCAGCGACCCACCCATCCGCGCGGCCTGCTGTTCAGCATTGCCCGCAACCTGCTGATTGACAGAATCCGGCGCGAACGCGTGGTTTCCATCGAACTGATGGAGGATGTGGACTCGCTGAACGTCCTTGTTAATGACATCACGCCGGAACGCGAGCTGTCGGGAAGCAGACGACTGCAGTGGCTGGCAGAGGCATTCGATCGCCTGCCGCAGCGCTGCCGCGAAGTGGTATGGATGCGGCGGATCGAGGACCTGCCCCAGAAGGAAATCGCCAGTCGGCTGGGTATCGCGGAATCCACCGTCGAGAAACACCTGGTACGCGGCATTGCCGCCCTCGCGGCCGAGTTGTTCGGCGGCAGGCGCGACAAGACAGAAGAAGGGAGCCCCGGCGCGAGAGATATCGCTGCCAGACAGAAGAGATGAGCCAGAGGGAAGCAGCAGAACAGGCCGCCGCCGGGTGGATCAGCCGGCGCGATGCCGGCCAGTGGACCGCAGGAGATGCTGCCGGCTTTGAAGCCTGGCTTGGCGCGTCCCTGCATCATCGTGTGGCGTACTACCGCCTGCACGCTGCATGGAAGGAAGCCGGTCGACTGGCGGCAATGCACCCGCAGAAGCCGGCGTCGCCAGCGCCACGGCAACGTTCATGGCTGCGCCATCCGCTGGCCTTGGCCGCCAGTGTGCTTCTCGTGTCCGGCGTGGTCTTCGCCATCTACTGGCAGGCCAGAGGTGGCGTGCAGGTCTACGCCACGGAGGTGGGTGAGCTGCGACAGGTGCTGCTGCCCGATGGTTCGACAGTTGTACTGAATACCGATTCAGCCCTGCGCGTGGACATGCACGGCAGCGGGAGGCAGCTGCAGCTGCAGCGTGGCGAGGCATTTTTCCAGGTTGCGAAGGATGCCAGCCGGCCGTTCGTCGTGCGCTCCAATGCGCTGCGCGTGGTGGCCGTGGGCACGGCCTTCGCCGTGCAGCAGGAAGGTCCTCGCATGCAGGTCGTGGTCACCGAAGGCAGCGTGCGCGTGGAGGACGCGGAGGGGCAGGGTGCCAGCCCCGCATCCGTGGGCGCCGGGTCAATGCTGCAGGTCGCCGAAATGGACATGCGCACACAGCGTCTCACCGATGAAGAGATGGAGCAGCGGCTGAGCTGGCGTACGGGCCTGGTGGTGTTCCGCGATACGCCGCTGGCCGAGGCAGTGGCGCAGTTCAACCGCTACAACAGGCGCAAGATCGTGCTCGCGGAGCCCTCGATCGCCGGCCTTGGCATCGGCGGGGTGTTCCGGGCCACGGACCAGGAGGTGTTCCTGAAACTGCTGGAAACCGGATTTCCAGTGCGCGCAGAGATGCGCAATGACACGGTGCTGCTGCACCCTCGCTTGTGACAGTGAACTGACACGGCGGAGCCGGGAGCGCGATGGGGGGGTTGAGAAGCTGGCGGTTGGCCATGGCGGCGGCGCTTTGCGGATGGCTGCACTTTGCGCCGGCGACTGCTGCGGATGCCCGCCATGTCGAAGTGCCGGCTGGAGACCTGGCCGAAGGTCTTGAAGCCCTCGCCCGGCAATTGCGCGTCAACCTGATCTACCCGAGCAGCCAGCTGCATGGCCTGCGCACGCACGGCGTGGATGGTGTGTGGGATGTGCAGGCTGCCTTCGACAGGCTGCTGCAAGGGACGTCGCTCACGGCGCGCCTGAGTGAAGGTTCCATTCTCGTTGCCGCTGATCCCGCACCTGGCAGCGATGCCGCGCCTGCAGCAACGCCCGTCACGCGCCGGCCGCGCGCCAGCCGCGAATCGGCGCCCGGGGCGGCAGCGGCAACGGCAGGCAACATGCTCCCCACCGACATCCTGCTCGATGATGTCGTGGTTACCGGCACCTACATCCGGCGTGATGAAACCTTCATGCTGGCGTCCCCCGTGCGCCGCATCGGCCGGGATGAGATGCAGTCCCATGCACCGTCGAGCGTGGCTGCTTTCGCGGCCACCCTGCCGCTGAACGGGGCTTCCGTGTTTTCGGCAGGTCGGGGCGTCGGCTCTACCAATGGAGCCGGCACGTTGAACCTGCGCAGTCTCGGTCCGGATGCCACGCTGGTGCTGGTCAACTCGCGACGCGTGGCCCGCGAACCGGTTTCGCTGGGCAGTGTGGACATCAACGCACTGCTGCCGCAGATCGCCATCGGCCGCATGGACCTGCTGAAGGACGGCGCCTCGGCGCTCTATGGTTCCGATGCGGTGGCCGGCGTGGCGAACCTGGTCACCCGGCAGGGATTCGAAGGCCTGGAAGTGGCGGCAGAAAGTGCCATCCGCGAGACCGGCGGCACCAGGGACGATCGCCTCGGCGCCATCTGGGGCATGCGCAATGGCCGCACCTCAGTGATGGTGGCCGCCGAATTCCAGCAGCGTGAGCGCTACAACTACGAGACGCTGGAGGTCATTGCCAGCCGCGAGGGCAGCATTGATGGCGAATACCGCCAGACCGGCTGGCCCATCCGCGTGGCCGTCCCGAACCGCGATGCCGCCGGCGCGCCCGACGGCCCGGCCACTACACTGGCCGATCCTCTCTGCGCCCGCTTCACCGGCTCAAGCACTGCCATCGGCACTTTGGAGCGCCTCGGTGAATCCTATGCGGAGCAGTGCATGCAGAACGTCGCAATGGGCACGAGCGTGAACGCGGACCAGCAGCGCACCCTGCTGCATGCGGAGTTGCAGCATGAGCTGGACGCCGGCCTGCGGCTGTTCGGCGAAGTGGGGATTTTGCGCAACCGCGTGGCGCTGGCCGACACGCCGGGCGGCAGCGTGCGGCCTGCGCCAGGCCAGCCGCCGGTGGTGATCCCCGGCTATGCGCCCGGCAATCCCTTCCGCGCGATGAATGCCGACGGCGTGCCACTGTTCGCCGTTCCGGGCGCCATGCAGCTGGAATTCGACAAGGATGGCGATGGCGTGCGCGAGTTCGTGCCGGCGCGCGATGCCAGCGGTGCGGTGCTGCTGAATGCGGGACCCGACGGCATCATCGGCACGGCCGATGACGCGCAGGGTGGCGTGCCATTCTGGGAGGACGTCGCCATCCAGCCCGGCTCGCGCATCTTCGGGCTCAGCTGCAATCTCCCCGGTGACCCGGCCACACGGCACAACTGCCGCAACCAGATCAACATGACCCGCGCCGCCGTCGACAACCTGCGCTGGGCCATCGGCATGGAAGGCCGCATGTCGCATGGCTGGAGTTATCGCGCGTCCGGTTCCTGGTCGGTGAACAACGAGGACCAGACCGCGCTGGGCAGCACCTTCTCCATGCCGGCGCTGCGGGTTGCGCTGGCAGGTTATGGCGGGGCCGGTTGCCGAGTGTCGACCACCGACCCGTTGCTGGCCGGCCGCGTTCCCGGCGCGGCCGGGTGCAGCTTCTTCAACATCTTCGGCAATTCGGTCACTGCCCAGCCCGGTTCGCCCACCGCCAACACGGTGGATACCGGACTGTTCGTGTCGGCGCTGGACTGGTCGCGCTTCGCGGCCACCCTGCGCGTCTTCGAGGCAGTGGCTGAGGGCAGGGCAGGCCGCACTCCGGCAGGACCAGTGCGGCTGGCCCTGGGCGCGCAGCAAAGGCGCGAGAGCTGGACCGCGGACTTCAGCGCACTGAAGAACAGTGGCGATGACGACCTGCAGGCGCCGTCCTTCGACAAGGACGTGAGTCAGTCAGGTTACGCGCTGTTTGCGGAAGCCAGCGTGCCGCTGCTGGCCGACCCGCGCCGGGGTGCGCTGGAGCTCAACGGAGCGCTGCGCCACGAGGAATTGCAGGGCCCGGGCTTCTCCACCACCGATCCGAAGGTGGGCCTGCTGTATGAATCCCCCGCGCGCCACTGGCAGCTGCGGGGCACCTGGGGCACATCATTCCTGGCACCTACCCTGTACCAGCGTTTTCGCCAGAACGTGAATTTCACCAATGGCGTGGATGACTACTACACCCCGGAAAACGACAACCTCTCGCGCGTGCCGTCCGACCTGCGTGGCAATGCGCGGCTGGAGCCGCAGCAGTCGGAGAATTTCAACGTGGGTTTCACCTGGCGTCCGGCGCCGGACACCACGGTCGAACTGGACTACTGGGATTTCCGCTTCCGCGACCAGATCTCGCTGGAGAACGGCCTGGTGCTCGCCATGGATCCGGTGGCGGCGCTGGATGGCAGTCGTGTGCGGCGCGATCCCGCTGCAGGCACCGTGATGCATGAGGGGGTGAACATAGGCCAGATCGTGGGTCTCGAACTCACCTACGTGAACGTGGCACGCATCTCCACCGCCGGCATTGACCTGAGCCTGAGTCATCGCAGCACCCTGGGCGCGGCCGGTGCGCTGGTGAACAACCTGCAGCTGGCCTGGCAGGGACGGTACCGCGTCAATGGCGTGGACGGCACCGGCAATCGCAACGCCCTGCTTGCCGGCGCCGCGCCGGGCATTGCCTTGCGTGCACTGCTGCGCAGCGACTGGTCGCGCGGACCCCATCTGCTCCAGTCCCGGCTGCGTTATACCGATGGATTCCGGAACGACGCGTATCCGAATGCCGGCGGCAGCACGAAGGCCCGGGTTGAGCCATACTGGATCTGGGACATTTCATATACCCGCCGGCTGGCCTCGCAGCGTGCATGGCTGGATGGCCTGCGTGCCTCGGTGGGTGTGCGCAATGTGCTGGATGCGGCAGGTCCGTGGGTTCCGGACGTGAACCACATGCTGCCCGCCCTTTATGACTACAGTGGACGCGGCTACTGGTTGCGTCTCACCGCGATCCTGTGAGGTCCTGTTGTTGGATGCCCCTCGCAAACCTTGCCTGATGAGCGTGCCGCACGATCATGCGCGGCGCGTGCCTGCACGGCGGCGCCCGCAGGGCCTGTTGCCGCTGCTGGCCCTGCTCATGATGGTTCCCGCCCAAGCTGCACAGCCGGGCCGCGCCAGCATCGCGCTGGTCAACGAATATTGCGTCAGCTGCCATGACGACCAGAGTTACAGCGGTGGCCTCTCGCTGCAGCATGCCGGTGACGGGCCAGTGGGGCAGGACGCGCAGATGTGGGAGAAGGTGGTGCGCAAGGTGCGCACCGGCATGATGCCGCCGGCCGGCGAGCCGCGCCCGAAAGAGGCCCGGCTGCAAGCTTTCGCCGGCAGCCTGGAACGCGAACTCGACCGCGCGGCGCGGGATGCCGTGCCGGCCTCCCATTCGGGCCTGCGGCGGCTCACACGTTTCGAGTATGGCAATGTGATCCGCGACCTGCTGGGGCTCGAGGACAATGTGTCCAGCCTGCTGCCGCCGGACAACAGCAGCGATGGTTTCGACACCAATGCTGAAACCCTGGGGAATTCCCCGGCGCTGGTCGAAGCCTATGTCGCGGCGGCTGCGAAGCTGGCGCGGCGTGCAGTGGGAGACCGTGAGGCAGCGGTGGTGCAGGTGGACTATCGCCCGCCCACTGGCTGGTCACAGCAGCACCACGTCGATTCCCTGCCGCTGGGCACGCGTGGCGGCTACAGCGTGCGCCACGAATTTCCCCTCGACGGCGAATATGAGATCACCATCGGTGTGGCGGCCGGCGTTCCATTTGCCGATGCGCTGCCGCGCGGGCGCCGCATCTTCGTCGCCATCGACAAGGCGCAGCTCATCCCGCAAGAGCAGGATCCGCGCAAGTTCCGCGTGCAGGTGAAGGCCGGCCCGCGCACAGTCGCTGCCACGCTGGTAGACCAGCTGCGCAGCCTGGCAACCGACGACATCTACTCCATCGACAGGCTGCAGGGCGCGATTTCCGACATCACCATCAAGGGACCCTTCAATCCTGCCGGCGCCGGCGACACGCCCGGCCGGCGCAAAGTTTTCATCTGCCATCCCGCCACTGTCGGCGAAGAGCCAGCCTGTGCCCGCCGCATCCTCTCCAACCTGGCCACACGCGCCTATCGCACTCCCGTGAGTGCCACGGATCCGGCGGTGGATGCGTTGCTGGGCTACTACCAGCAGGCCCGGGCAGTCGGCGACTTCGAGAGTGGCATCGAGCAGGCACTGGCGCGGCTGCTGGTGAATCCACGCTTCCTGTTCCGGCTGGAGCAGGAGCCGCCGGGCATTGCACCGGGCACCACCTACCGGCTGTCGGATGTGGAGCTGGCCTCGCGGCTGTCGTTCTTCCTCTGGAGCAGCATCCCGGATGAAGAGCTGCTGGACCTTGCCGCGCGTGGCCGCCTGAAGGACCAGCGGGAACTGGGCCGGCAGGTGCGGCGCATGCTGGCCGATCCCCGCTCGGCGGCGCTGGTGGACAATTTCGCCACACAGTGGCTGCGGCTGCGCGCGCTGGAGACTATTCCGGCTGATGCACAGGGCTTCGACGAGAACCTGCGCCAGTCGATGCTGCGCGAGACCCGCCTGCTGCTGGGCGAAGTATTCAGCGGCAATCGCAGCATCCTCGAGTTGCTGGATGCGCGCTACACCTTCCTTGATGAACCGCTGGCGCGCCACTATGGCGTGAAGGGCGTCACCGGCAGCTACATGCGCCGCGTCGACCTTCCGCAAGGCCAGCGCCGTGGCCTGCTGGGCCAGGGCAGCATCCTCACGCTCACCTCGCTGCCGGACCGCACTTCACCGGTGGTGCGGGGCAAGTGGATCATGGAAAGCCTGGTGGGCGCGCACGTTCCAGCGCCGCCTGCCGGGGTGGAGACCAACCTGGATCAACCGGAGGGCCACGACGGTCCGACCACGTTGCGCCAGCGGCTGGAGATGCATCGCTCCCGCCCGGACTGTGCCGCCTGCCATCGCATCATGGATCCCATTGGCTTTGCGCTGGAAAACTTCGACCGCACCGGTCGCTGGCGGACCAGCGACAATGGGTTGCCGGTGGATCCGCTGGGCGAGATGGGCGACGGCACGCAGCTGGACGGCCCGGAATCGCTGCGCGCCTGGCTGCTTGATCGCCCGGACGTGTTCGCCACCAACCTGGCGCAGAAGCTGATGATCTATGCACTGGGCCGCAGCGTGGACTACCGCGACATGCCCTCGGTGCGCAGTGTGGTGCGCGCGGCGGCCCCCGATGATTACCGCTTCGCCACGCTGGTACTGGCTGTGGTGCAGAGCCAGGCGTTCCAGTACCGCACCACCAGCAACGTCGCCGCCAGTAATTGAAGGAGCGCTGCATGCACTTCATCACCCGCAAGCACATTTCCCGTCGCAGGCTGCTGCGCGGCGCCGGCGCCGCCATGGCCCTGCCGCTGCTGGAATCGATGACGCCGGCCATGGCCGCCGCGCCTGCACCTGCACCCCGATTTGCGTGCATCTACGTGCCGCATGGCGTGACGCTGGCCAGGTGGACGCCGGCGGCCACGGGCCGCGACTTCCCCATCAGCGAGATCCTGCAGCCGCTGGAGCCCTACAAGCGGTACGTGACCGTAGTCACCGGACTCGACCTGCCATCGGCCAACGGAGACGACGCCTCCGCCGAAGCCAACCACACACGCTCCTCGGCCTGCTTCCTCAGCGGCGCCGAGCCGGTGCTGGGGCCGCGTGCGCAACTGGGCATCACCGTGGACCAGGTGGCGGCGGCCGCCGTCGGTTCCGATACGCCGTTGCCGTCCCTGGAACTGGGCATCGAGGGGCCGGCATTTGGCTGCGGCACCAATCTTTCCTGTGCCTATCGCAATTCGATTGCCTGGCGCAACGCCACTACGCCGCTGCCGGTGGAGAACAATCCGCAGGCCGTCTTCGAGCGGCTGTTTGGTGATGGCGCCAGCGAGGAGCAGCGCAAGGTGCGCCGTGCGCAGGCGCGCAGCCTGCTGGACACCCTGCGCGAGCAGATCAATGCGCTGCAGAAGACTCTTCCTGCCGGCGACCGGGAGCGGCTGGGCGCCTACGTGGAAGACATCCGCGAGATCGAACGGCGCATCACCAATGCACAGAACCGCCCGGGTATCTCCGGCGATGCGCCCTCTGGCGTGCCGGCCAGCTTCGATGAGCATGTGAAGCTGCAGATGGACCTGCTGGCCATGGCCTGGCGCGCCGATGTGACCCGCGTGGCCACGCTGCCTTTTGCCCAGGAAACCAGCAATGCCACGTATCCGGCCAGCGGTCTCAGTGACTCTTTCCACGCGCTGTCGCACCACTCCAACGTGCAGGCGAACAAGGACCGCTTCGCGGTGATGAACCGCTACCACGTGGGAATCCTTGCCTACCTGCTCGCCAAACTCGCCGCCACGCCGGATGGTGATGGCACGCTGCTGGACCACTCGCTGGTGCTCTACGGCAGCGGCATCAGCGACGGCAACCAGCACGACCATGGCCCGCTGCCCATCCTGCTGGCCGGCGCCGCCCGCGGCCGCATCGAGGGCAACCGGCACCTGCAGGTGCCGGCAAGGACGCCACTGTCGAACCTGCAGCTTTCCCTCCTGCACAAGCTGGGTGTGGAGTCTGAACGGTTCGCGGACAGCACCGGCACGGTGGAGATCTAGCGCCCATGCGCAGGCTGCTGTTGCTCTGGCTGGCTGTCCCCGTACTTGCGGTAGCCAATCCCTCGGCGGCGCTGCTCGAAGCCGCGCGCGAAGGGCAGGCGGCAGCAGTGGAGGTCGCCCTCGAAGCCGGCGCAGATGCCAATGCCGTCGAGCCTGATGGCACGCGTGCCCTGCATTACGCGGTGAACCGCAATGATGTGCGGTCGGTGCGCCTGCTGCTTTCCAGGGGTGCAGATGCGCGTGCGGCAACCAGCCTCGAAGTCACACCCCTGCTGCTGGCCTGCAGCCACGGCAACCTCGAACTGGTGCGGATGCTGCTGGCCGCAAAGGCCGACGCCAATGCGCGCGACATCGCGGGCGAAACCATGCTGATGGCTGCCGCACGCGCCGGCAACCCGGAAGTGGTGCGCATACTGCTGGATGCCGGCGCCGAGCGCGATGCGCGCGATCCGGAATTCGCCCAGACCGCCCTGCACCTGGCCGCGCGCGCGGGCCATGCCGGGGCCGCACAGGTGTTGTTGGCGGCCGGGTCCGACGTGATGGCACGCACCCGCGTCGGTGCGGCGCCGCCCTTCAGGCGCATTGGCGGCACGCAGGGCAAGGGCGTGGAGAAGTCCCCGGCCCGGGGCGCGCGCCCGGCCATTCCCGGCGGCAAGACGCCGTTGCATTTTGCGGCCCGGGACGGGCACCTGGAAGTGGTGCGCGTGCTGCTGGACGCCGGCGCGGCCATCGACGACCGCGATCCCAATGACATTACGCCGCTGCTGCTGGCAGCCAGCAACGACCGCGTGGCGGTGGCGAAATACCTCATCACCCGCGGCGCGGACATCCAGGCCATCGACTGGTATGGCCGCACACCGCTGTATGCCGCCATCGATGTGCGCAATCGCGACTCCCCGGATCCGGCCGCGGGCAGCGGCACTGACACGGCGGGCAACCTCGAGCTGATTCGCGTGCTGCTTGAAATGGGCGCGCGTCCCGACACACGCATCCGCGAGATGCCGGTGGTGCGCTCGCATGTACTACCCCTGGGATCCCTATCCTGGGTGGACTTCACCGGTGAGACGCCCTTCATCCGCGCCGCGCTGGCCGGCGACGTGGAGGTGATGCGCCTGCTGCTGGCGCATGGCGCCGATGCCAGCATCGCCACCCAGCAGGGCACCACCGCGCTCGCAGCCGCCGCTGGTGTGAACTGGACCGTGGCACAGACCGTCACCTGGGGCCCGGAGGCGCTGCTGGAGGCCGTACGCATCTGCCTTGCGGCTGGAAACGATGTGAACGCAGCGAATTCGAAGGGCATCCGCGCCGTGCATGGAGCGGCCAATCGCGGATCCGCCGACATCCTGTTGTTCCTTGCCGCCCATGGCGCGGACATGACCGCAAAGGATTCCGAGGGCCGCACGGCCTGGGACTGGGCGCAGGGCGTGTTCCTGGCCACCCATCCGCCCACGCCGCGGCCTGCGGCCATCGCGGCGCTGGAGAAGCTCGGAGTGCAGGGTCCCGCTCCCTGAGGTCCTGAAGCCGCGCACTCTCGGCCCCATCCGCGTCGCCTTCATTCCGACTGGCGGAAACGCCTTCCCCGTTCGTCCCTTGTAGGAGTCGGCATCGGCTGACCCCAGTGCGGGTCGGTGTCCGGTGCCGGCCTGTTCCGTACAAGAAGACGCTCCGTTTCTTTTTCTGGGGGAAGCCATGACTGATCCTGTTGAATTCCGTCGCCCGCTGCTGGCCGCCTGGCGCGTTTCCATTGCCGTCGCCGCGGCGATTGCAGGTTCCGGGGTTGCGCTGGCCCAGGAGGCCGGCGACACCGAGCTGGAGGACGTGGTGGTCACCGGTTCGCGCATCATCCGCGAGGGTATGTCCTCTCCCACGCCGGTCACATCGGTCAGCGCCGACGAGCTGCTGCAAGTGAATCCGCAGTCGATATCCCAGGCGCTGGCTTCGCTGCCGGCCATGACCGGCTCCACCACGCCGAAGTCGATTGGCGGACGCACGACGCTGGGTCCCGGCAGCTTCCTGAACCTTCGCAACCTGGGCAACAACCGCAACCTGGTGCTGCTGGATGGCCGCCGCCTGGTGCCGGCCAACATCGCCGGCAACACCGACATCAACCTGCTTCCGCAGGGCCTGATCCAGAACGTCAGCGTGGTGACCGGCGGCGCCTCGGCCGCCTACGGTTCCGACGCCATGGCCGGCGTCACCAACTTCACGCTCAACACGCGCTTCGAGGGCCTGAAGATCGATGCCAACGGCGGCATCTCCACGCGCGATGACGGTGGCGGATATCGGCTGGCGCTGGCCGGCGGCAAGTCGTTCCTCGATGGCCGCCTGCACGTGATCGGCTCCTTCGACTGGCGCAACAGCGCGCAGGCCTACAAGGAGAACCGCGACTGGGCGCGCAACTACTGCGCCACCATCGGAATTCCCGGCGTCAATCCCAACAACATGTCGGAGAGCAATCCGCGCCAGACGATCGCCTGCCACGTTACGCAGTCCATCTCGTCTTACGGCGGGGCCATCCTCGCCGGTCCGCTGACGGCGAATGGGGCACAGCCCATCCGGTTCGATGACCAGGGCAATCCCGTGGCGTTCGTCAACGGCACGCTGCGCGGCCAGGCGCTGATGGTGGGCGGCAGCGGCAACTACGTGGGTGATACGGCCAACTTCAACACCCCCACCGACAACAAGGTGTATTTCGGCCATGTGATGTACGAGCTGAACGACAACGTCGAGGCCTTCGTGCAGGGAACGTACGCCACGGCGGATTCGGACTACACCCAGACGCCGCCGTATTTCTACGGCGGCACGCCGCTGAACATCCAGACCGGCAATGCCTTCCTGCCGGCGTCCATCCAGGACCGCATGACCACGCTGGGAGTGAACAGCTTTGCGCTGGGCATCGTGCCCAAGTCCTGGGGCAACATCGACATCACCTCGGGCTATGCCACCTGGGACATCACCGGTGGGCTGAAGGGCACGCTGGCCGGCAGCTGGAACTGGGATGTGTACTACGAGCAGGGCCGCAGTGCATTCCGGCTCGACTACCACGACCAGATCTCCATGTCGCGGCTGTACCGTGCCGTGGATGCCGTGCGTGCGCCCAACGGCAGCATCGTCTGCCAGAGTGCGCTGGTGAATCCGGCGCTGTACGGCAACTGCGTGCCGTTGAACCCCTTCGGCGACCGCGCACCCTCGCAGGCAGCGCTGGACTACATCCATGGCGACGAGCAGCCCTGGAACCTCAACATCATGCGCCAGAAGGTGGCGGCCGCCAGCATCAGCGGCGAGGTGTTCTCCACCTGGGCGGGGCCGGTGGTCGTTGGCGGCGGCGTGGAGTATCGCGAGCTCAACGGCGAGATCCTCTCCGACA
>Ga0307409_100001150_pt1 | contig 12583 bp, 13 predicted proteins | sample 322Ometagenome_2_FD_203888 | JGI IMG/M metagenome (GOLD analysis project Ga0307409, IMG submission 203888) | Maize rhizosphere microbial communities from greenhouse at UC Davis, California, United States - 322HYB-O-2 | ecosystem: Host-associated > Plants > Roots > Rhizosphere > Soil | place...
GCATGGACACTACGCTTTCCGTGTTCCGTCTCAATCGCAACAATGTAAAGACAACCGATCCCGCCAACCCGTCGAAGCTACTGCCCATCGGTGTGCAACGTACGGATGGATTCGAGATCAGCGTCGCCGGGCGTGTAATCAATCGCCTGGAAGTGTATGGCGGCTACGCATGGCTCGACGCAACAATCGTTAAATCGAACTCGGTGAGCAGTGGAGTTGCGCTGGAAGGGAAGCGGGCGGCGCAGGTCCCGAAGAACAGCTTCAACCTGTGGAGCACCTATACATTCGAGAACGGTTTCGGCTTCGGCGGGGGTATTTATTACAACGATGTCCGTTATGCGGAAACGAACAACCTCGTACTGCTGCCATCGTATACACGCGTTGATGGAACTTTGTTCTATCGTAAGCGCCACTACGACGTTGCGTTGAACATCCGTAATCTCGGCAATACCGACTACTACGAATCGGCGCACACCAACTTCCAGATCATGCCGGGTGCTCCGATCAACGGAACGATTACGACGCGATTCCGGTGGTAAGGACCTCATGCACGGAGGAAGCCCTCCTCCGTGCGTTTCCCTCCTAAGTCTGAATCTCTTCCTTGAAGTCTGACGAGAACTTTCTCACCGCGACGACTTCTGCCCACTCACTCAATTCCTGTGTGACGAGGCCCTTCAGTTCATCGACCTCGGGCACGTCCGCAGGAGCGCTGAACGAAAACCATTTCTTCTTCCGGGCACTTACGTGAATGCGGAATTCACCCTTCGTCGAATCGTCACAGTAGATATCAACCGCCAGCAATATTGGATCCCTGCGAATCCAGATGAACCATCCCCAGTCTTCCTGTTCGGTGAAGCAGTCAGGGAAGTGTTGCTGGATCACGGGCAGCAGCCGGTCGCGTATCACATCTCCCCCCCAGCAACACTCGTTAATGTAGATCTCTGGATCGGAAGGAATAACCTTTGTTCTAAACTCGATTTCGTATGCCATGGGTCAACCGTTCTTTGGACTGTTTATAATCGCTGACGGTAGCTCAAACTAAGGAAATTCATCATGCAACATGCTCCGGAATTTTTGAAGATCGTGAACGACGCCAAGGCTCGCGTGCGCGAAACCAACGTGCAGGAAATCAAGAAGCGCATGGACGCCGGCGAGAAGTTCTACCTGGTTGACGTTCGAGAGGACTCGGAATGGGCAAAAGGACATCTTCCGAGCGCAATTCATCTGGGAAAAGGCGTCATTGAGCGTGATATAGAAGCCAAGGTTCCAGACAAGAATGCAGAGCTGGTGCTCTATTGCGGCGGGGGATTCCGCTCCGCGCTTGCCGCGGACAATCTCCAGAAGATGGGCTACAAGAACGTTCTTTCGATGGACGGCGGTTGGCGTGGCTGGACCAAGTCAGGCTACCCAACACAAAAGGAGTAGACTTCGCCTGTAATCGACGCACGAGGTTCTCTCACGAATCCTCATCCGCGCGCCTCACGCGCTTCTCTCGAAAGAACGCCTGCACAATCTCCTGGCATCGCGCCGCAAGCACACCAGCAGAAATTTCCATCGTGTGGTTGAGTTGCGGATGGTTGATCACCGACATCACTGACTCGACCGCCCCGGCTTTAGGATCCAACGCTCCGAATATTAGCCGCTTGATCCGGGCGTGCATGATTGCTCCTGCGCACATGGCGCAAGGTTCGATGGTCACGTACAACTCGCAACCGCCAAGACGATAGTTTCCGAGTGTCTGCCCGGCTTCTCGCAACGCCACAATTTCAGCGTGAGCTGTCGGATCATTCTCAAGAATGCTTCGATTCGAGCCTCTTCCCACAACCCTGCCGTTCGCAACGATTACCGCACCTACGGGAACTTCGCCGGAGGCAAGTGCGCGTGCAGCTTCTCGCAATGCTTCCTCCATCCACAATTCATCAGCAGCAGGCATTCCGCAATTTTAAAGGTTGGCTCGTGGAATCAATTATTTTGAGTCAACCCGCGGCGGTTAACCACTTTCTAACTAATTAACCCTTCCGTAGGGTAGGTGCCCGAAGGCTATCCCTGCACAGCTTACGGGTTTTCACGACACAAGTTCGTTTCGTTGGAGGATTCAAGAATGAAGAAGCCGTTACTGTTCACATCGACGTGCCTGTTGGCCGCCAGCATGGCGTTCGCACAGACCACGTCCCCCAGCGCCGGATCCGGCGCATCGCAGGACCCGAATGCGGCGCAGTCGAGCGCAGCCAGTTCGAGTTCGAACGCAGCTAATCAACCCGTCCAGGGATGCCTCGCACAGGAAGGCGGAAGCTTTGTTCTCCGCGATCAGAGCAACAACACCTGGCAGCTCTCAGGCGACACTTCGAAACTGCAACCTCATGTCGGACACCAGGTAGAGATCACCGGCACCGCCAGCGCGGCGGCCAGTGCTTCAACTACTCCTGACGCGAGCGCCAGCAGCGCCAGCCCATCCGGAACTCAGTCGAGCGATCAGAGCCGCAGCATTCAGGTTTCTGACGTTCGCATGATCTCCGACAGCTGCGCCAATGCGGGCAGTTCAACCGGCAGCATGGCGAGCTCAGACCAGGCAGCTCCGGCCAGCTCTGATTCCAGCAACGCCGTCGCGGCGGGTGCTGGTGCAGCCGGCGCCGCATCTACTGACGCCACCCAGTCGACTCCGGTAACTAGCCAGACCGACGCGAACAACGTTGGTTCGGCAAGTGATGCGTCTGCACAGACCGGCGCCGCATCCACCAGCTCGACGGATATGAGCAGCTCGACCGCTTCCACATCGCAACCAGCACAGGACAGCGCTGCAACCTCGACCAGCTCAACCGATTCGAGCGCAGCTTCCAGCACTTCGCCCAGCTATTCACAACCGATCAGCACCACGGACAGCTCCGCGCAGGCCGGCACGACCGGTGGCGCGGCAGCTACGACTAGCAGCGCTGATCAGTCTGCAACCTCAACTAGCACGGATTCGTCCGCCGCTGCTGCTCCCGCCGATCAGTCGGGAACGGCCGCTGCTGCCGACCAGTCTGCTGACAGTGCTGCTGCCGCCGACAACGCTGCCGCCGCACCAGCTCAGGACAACGCTGCCGCCGCACCAGCTCAGGACAACGCTGCTCCTGCATCTGACGCCGATGCAAATCGTCTCCCCGCAACTGCAACGCCGCTTCCGCTGCTTGCATTGCTCGGACTCGGATCGCTCGGCGCAGGCCTTGTGAATCGTTTTCGCAAGTAACTGACCAACATCAGCCGCTGCCCGGATCGCAAGGTCCGGGCAGTTTTGTTTGCGCCAAGGTGATGATAGACTCACCCCAACGGTGAGGATGATGACAGCTATAGAGCGTGCAGCACGCAAGCTGTTCCTGGTTGACCTGGTCAAAGGCCTGCGGGTCACCTTTAAGTACCAGCGTCCGAAAGAGATCATCACCGAGCAGTATCCGCTCGCCCGCCCCGAGATTGCAGAACGTTATCGTGGTGCACCGCGCCTCAACGTCAATCCCGAAAACCGCGAGACACTCTGCATTGCGTGCGACCTGTGTGCGCTGGCTTGTCCAGAAAAGTTGATCGTCGTAGGAAGCGAACGCAATCCAGTGACCAGGCGAAAAGAACTGACACACTTCACCTATGACTTAAGCCGCTGCATGTTCTGTGGACTCTGCGAAGACGCATGCCCCACCGACGCGCTCGAACTCACCCAAGACTTCGAGATGGCCAACTACTCGCGCGAAGGCTTAATCTGGGATCGGAAGACTCTGGAAGAAGGCCCCGAACCAACGAAGTACCACAAGTAACAAGTAATCGCGGGTGCCCCATGTTGGCTCGCCTGGGAACAAGACAATTCGCGCGAAGCGCGGCCGAGCTCCGGGTGGTGAAGTCGGAAGTCGCTACCAGAACAAATTGTGTCTACGACTGAATGCTCACTGCCGAGTGCTGACTGCTGGTTCTTGTTGCGTCATGCAGTGCAGCGTTCCCAGCCCTAGTACGAAATCTCCGCAGTAGATCCCGACAACTTTGCGCCCAGGCATCAGCTCCGCAAGAGTATTCAGCGCAATACGATCATTGGGATCGTTAAACACCGGCACGAGCACTAGTTGATTCGCGATGTAAAAGTTCGCGTAACTCGCAGGCAATCGCTGGTTCTTGAACCACACCGGCGCAGGCATCGGGATCTTCACAATGCGCAACTTGCGTCCCCGCTGATCGGTCATTCTCACCAGGCGTTCGAAGTTGTCGTGCAGGATCTCATGGTTCGGATCCGACCTATCTTCCTCGTACGCGGCGACAATCGTGTGTTTGCTCACAAACCGCGCGATGTCGTCGATATGCCCATGAGTATCGTCGCCCGCGATCCCGCGCTCCAGCCACAACGTTTTCTCAATCCCGAGGTACTGTCGGAAAACACCTTCAATGTCTTCACGCGACAGCCCCGGATTCCGCTGTTGCACGTCGCTCAGCAGGCATTCCTCGGTTGTTAACATCAGGCCCGCACCGTTGACGTCGATCGACCCGCCCTCCAGCACAACTCGCTTCCCACGCCACTCAGGCTGCACACGCGAAAGCTTCAACAGTTTTTCTGCATACGCGGGAACCATGTCGTCCAGTTGCCAATCGTCATACTTCGCCCACGCGTTAAAACGCCAGTCGGTAATCGCGAGCTTATTAGAGGAATCGCGAACCAGGATCGGGCCCGAATCGCGCAACCAAATGCGGTTCGTCGGCAGACGATGAAAGCGCACATTCTTCTCAAGAGCAGGGAACACGTGTGCCGCCTTCAGTACTCTGCGCGCGCGCTCCTCTGCGTCTGCGTTGTCAACCAGCAACCGAACCAACTCCACCCGCGCAACATGACGGATAATCTCCGCCATGACCCACCCTATAGGCTGGAACTTACCAGGCCAGTCTGTTCGATTGTGCGGCCACGCCAGCCACGTCGCCGCGTGAGGTTCCCACTCAGCAGGCATGCGATACAGAATTTTCGAAGGAGACTGCCGGCTCGCGCGCGCCATCAGTCGATAAACCTGCTGGTGATCAGCCCGTAGCTGTCGATGCGCCGGTCGCGGAGAAACGGCCAGTTGCGGCGCACGTCTTCCATCTTCTTCGGATCGACCTCTGCCACGAGGATTTCTTCTTTATCGTGGCTAGCCTCGGCGAGCACCACGCCAAACGGATCGCAGATGTACGATCCGCCCCAGAACTCCAGCCCTTGCCCCGGAGCTTCCTGCCCCCGGATGTTTCCGGTCTCATGTCCCACGCGATTCACAACCGCAACATACACTCCATTCGCAATCGCGTGCGCGCGCTGGATTGTCCGCCAAGCATCGTGCTGTGCCGTTCCGTACTCCGCCTTCTCCGCCGGATGCCACCCAATGGCCGTTGGATAAAACAGCACCTGAGCGCCTTGCAGAGCCGTCAACCGCGCGCCTTCCGGATACCACTGGTCCCAGCACACCAGCGTTCCGATTTTTCCGTGCTCCGTCTCGAAACACTTGAACCCAAGATCACCGGGAGTGAAATAAAACTTCTCGTAGTACAAAGGATCATCGGGGATATGCATCTTGCGATAAATACCCTTAAGTACTCCATCAGGCCCCAGCACCGCCGCCGTGTTGTGATACACGCCCGGCGCGCGCCGCTCGAACAGGGAAGCGATCACCGTGGTCTTCGTCTCGCGCGCTACTTCTGAAATTTTCGCCGAAGTCGCTCCCGGAATCGTCTCCGCCAGATCGAACAGTGCGGCATCCTCTCGCTGGCAGAAATATTGCGTCATGAACAGCTCGGGCAGGCAGATGACGTGTGCGCCCTTCTGCGCCGCCTCGCGCACGCGTGCAACTGCCTTCTTGAGATTTTCCTCGGGCTCCGGCCCGCACGACATCTGTATTAATCCAACTTTGAACGTGGTTGCTGCCACAGTGGGCTCTCCCATTTCTCAGATTGGAAAGGATAACAAACTCCGCACGTCATCCTGAGCGACATTTCGCCAGAAAGCGCGCAATAGCGCGCACTGCGAATTGGAGTCGAAGGACCTCGTGTTCTGTGTGCCTCGCAAGAATGGATACGCTCCACCAGCACTCTCGACAGTAGCGCCGGCGTCTCGCCGGCTGTGTTGCTGTTGACGTTACTCACAGCTCGCTGCTCCTTCCCTCATTGACTCTCATCACTCACAACATTTACTTTCGAATGTTTGCAGACATACTTCCGACTGTTCCTGACACGAGGTGGAGCCATGGCACACGATAAGCACGATGGCGGCGAAGGCATCGAGCGCGAACTTCACGATCCAGTACGCGACCAACTGGTCCCGCTCGAGCCGCTCGATCTCTCCAAGATCAAAACGGTTGACGACCTCGTCCGTGCCATGGGCAACACTGCCTTCACCGGACGACAGGTCGGTCAGGCCGCCGACGTTCTTGAAGCCATGGCCCGCGACAAAGACTGCTTCGTCGTAATGACTCTCTCTGGTGCCATGACCGTCGCCAAGCAAGGTCTCGTAATCTCAGATCTCGTCGATGCAGGCATCGTGAAGGCCATTGTCTCCACCGGGGCACTGATGGCACACGGCCTGGTCGAAGCGGCCGGAAAGTCACACTTCCGCTGGGATGAAAAGCTTAACGACGTGGAGCTTTATGAAGCCGGCTACAACCGCGTGTATGACACGCTGGAGCCAGAGACAAACCTTAACTTCGTCGAAGGCATCGTCGCTCAAATTCTCGACAAGTGGGACGCGAAGGAGACTCTCTGCTCCTACAAAATCAATCGCGAGATCGGGAAGTACCTCAGCGAAAACGTCGAGGGGCGAGGCATTCTTCGCTCCGCCTACGAGAAGAATGTCCCTGTGTTCGTTCCTGCGTTCACCGACTCCGAGATGGGGCTCGATCTCGCGCTGCACAACCGTAAACGCGCCAAGGAAGGTCGCCCGCAAATTCCTTTCAACCCATTCCTCGATCTCGACCACTTCGCTGAAACTCTGCTCAAACAAACTCGTCTGGGAATCTTCACCATCGGCGGCGGCGTGCCTCGCAACTGGTCGCAACAGTTTGGGCCATACATTGAACTTCGCCATCGTCGCGGCGGAGAAGATGTTCCACTCAAGCGCTACCACTACGGTCTGCGCATTTGCCCCGAGCCTGTTCACTGGGGAGGCCTCTCCGGCAGCCCATACTCCGAAGCAATCTCCTGGGGTAAGTTCGTGCCACCCGAAGAGGGTGGCAAATTCGGAGAACTATTTGTAGATGCAACGGTGGGCCTGCCGTTGATCGTTGCAGCCGTCCTCGAGCGCCTCAGGAAGAACAAGGATGCCGGTCCGGAAGTAGTAAAGGAAGTCGCGAGGCGGGGGACGCACGAAGGGAGTCGGTAAGACATTGCGGCAACAGCAAACGGCTGGAGCACTCCAGCCGTTTGTTCATTTCAAGCAGACCTATTCGAAGATAAGGATCGCCGCCGCGATTGTCGTGGTCCACAAACCGCGTTTGTCGCCTACGGCCGATTGCGTGACGTTCATCGTGCGAACGATCTTGTTCGACAACCGATAAACTTCCTTCTTCTCGTCCCAAGATTTGTCGGGATCGAATTCCACGTCGAGGGTGGTTGCGAGCATCTCAGCCGCCAGTTCTTCTGCGTAATCGCCGGCGGTCCGGTCGTCTTCACCGAAGGAATGATGCTCGCTCAAATATCCATAAGTGCTGCGATCGGCAGGAATCGCCAACCCAATGCTCGACGCCACCAGGCGGTGTGGTTCGCGCGTGGAATTCTCGGCTACCACTGCAAACACCACTTCGCCCGGGGATAAGAACTTCAGTCCTTCTTTACGAGGAATGACTTTGCAGTGCGGTGGAAAAATGGAGGAGACGCGTACCAGGTTTTGTGCTGCGATTCCGGCATCGCGTAATGCAAGCTCGAACGACGTCAGCCGCTCCTTATGTTTCCCGACCCCCTTGGTGAGAAACACACGCTTGGGGACCATGTCTTTGCCCAATTCCTAGCCTCCGAGGGAAAGTATGTGAGAACCATAACACACAGAATCTTCACAGCAAGATGAAATTTACAGACGCAATAAAGGGCCGCGCTGAGCAGCAACGCGGGCCCGACACTCCGGAACGCAATCAACTTTACGCAGCCGCAACTCTGAGTTGCGCTGTGTGCGGCCGCCGCGTCAGCACAAACGCCACAATCCATCCGAAAACGAAGTTTGAAGTCGAAACCTCCACCAGGTGCGCCATTCGCACCGCTTCCGGCATGAACGAATTGGGGAAGAAAAGTTGCGAAGACGTAAGGACGCCCAGCCCGAGCCCGAGCGCCAATCCCGCATGCCACCAGCGCCCTTTCGTCATTCGTGCGATAGGCAACGAAATGAGGGCCCACATGATTCCACGAATGAACTGCAGTGGGAACAACCACCATGGTCCATGTAACACGCTTTGAAGTTGCAGCCCGAAACTCCCGGGATCCGTGCCGCTGTAAAAGGCCTGTACAGCCGGATTTCTCCACGCAACGTAATATCCGAACGTGAAGTACACCACGACGTAGATCAGCGCGATCACGCCAATTTTGATTACCAGGTCCGACCCGTGGGGCATTGCCGCAACAGGTTCCTCGTTGGCGCCTTTGAGTTTTCCGAAAATTGCCGGAGCCAGCACTGAGAACGGCGCGGCGATGATGAAGCCCATCAGCATCAATCGTGCGATCATCTCGTTAGAGAACGTCGTCAGGAACACGGCACTTTCCATCTGTGCCATGAACCACGCTGCGCCGTAGAAAAACACAAACAGGGCAACAATCAGACGCCAGCCGCGCCAGCATGCACGCTGCACGATATAGGCGAGCACCAGGGTATTCAGCAGCGCCACCACCAGCAAGACCTTGGCGGCCGCCTGTTCCTCTTCCGGCGTAAGTGCCTTGAAGGCCTGCGCCGAGGGCTCTGCGCCTTCCTTTACCGCCTGCGGCGCGCTCATTACCTGCCCGCCCACGGCGATCAGCACTGCCATAATCACTACCAATGCAAGAACCCTGGCCAGGAGAATTGCAATCTTCTTGGGAGCCATGTTCGCACCTCTTTTTTCCTTGAAATAGTACGAATCGTACGATATGGTACGTGTCGTACTATATACTCCCCAAATGGAAAAGCAAGAAAAAACTACATCCCAGTTCGCGCTCATGCTGCTGGCGCTCATCAGCCAGGAACCAAGGTCCGGATACGAAATCCGCAAAATCCTGGTCACTACTCCCATGGCCCATTACAGTGACAGCCCAGGCTCGATCTATCCGGCGTTAAAGCGCATGGAAAAACGTGGATTGGTACGCAGTGAGGAAGAATCAGTCGGCCAGCGCAAGCGCCAGCGCTACGCCTGCACCAGGAAAGGGAACTCCGCTTTGAAACAATGGCTGATCAAGCCGGTCAACCGCGCTGACGTCATGTACAACCTTGATGAATTGCTCCTGCGCTTTGCATTCATGCAGGCGCTCTCCAGGCGTGAAACGTTGGCCTTTCTGGCTGACCTCGAGCAGCATCTCGAGCGACACGTTATCGAACTTAAGAAATTTTTTGCCGGGGTCAAGAAGGCCATGCCGATCACAGGCCGTCTGGCGATGGAGAGTGGAATCGAGAGTTACGAGGCGACTCTGCGTTGGGCGCGAAGAGCCAAAAAGGAACTCGCCTCAGTGTGACCCCGAGCTTGTTTGCTTGGTCGCCGCCTGCGGATTCTTGAGCTTCACCGCGATCTCAATAAACGCCAGCGCCGCACGGCTCAGCGCCTTGTCTTTCCGGAAAACCAGTGCCAGATCGCGCCGAATGATGATGTCCGCCAGCGGCACTGCGCACAAAACCTTCGCCCTCACATCCTCGAGTACGTTCGATTGAGCAATAAATCCAATACCCACATCGGCCGCCACGAACCGCTTCAACAATTCGCTGGAATCGAGTTCCATCGAGATGTTCGGCTTCAGGCTGTTATTGGCGAAAAGCTCTTCGATCGCATCGCGCGTGCGCCCAACCTTGGGCACCACCAGCGGGTACTTTGCAATCTCTGCAACGCTCGCCGACTTCGCCTTCGCCAGCGGATGCCCCGGCGGCGCAATCATCACCAGCTCGTCCTTGTGAATCTGCACCACCGTAAGCCGTTTGTCGTTCACCGGCAGCGCAACCACCCCGAAATCGACCGAGTTATCGATGATGGCATCCATGATCTGCCGGTACTCGGCGCGCTTTACCCCAACGTTCACGCCCGGGTGATGTTTCTTAAATTCCGCGAACACTTCGGGCAGGATATGCAGGCACGTACCCTCGTTGGCCCCAACAACGATCTCTCCGCGAGGCACGCGCTCAATCTCAGCCACGGCGGTCATCATCGAACGTCGAGCTTCAATCATCTCTTCTACGTACTTCTGAAATACTTTCCCAGCCGCCGTAACTGCAACCTTGCCTCCGCTGCGGTCGAACAGCTTCGCCCCGACTTCATCCTCGAGTGATCGAATCTGTGCCGAGATCGCCGGCTGCGTGCGAAAGCGCTTCTCCGCCGCGCGCGAAAAACTGCAATGCCGCGCTACTTCTAGAAATGTCTCAAGCTGATCAAAGTCCATGAGCGGGAGAGCCGAGTTCCTGCATTAAGAGTAGCTGCCAAAGGTGTCGCAGGCAACGAGAACTATTCACATCCGCGCCATCTACAGTAGCGCCGGCGTCCCGCCGGCAACCGGTCCGGTTCTGTGGAGTACGCGCACGCTTCCGGGTCTGTTCCCCATAGCCCCCATTTATCTCCCCATAAAAAGCTTTTGTTGTCCCTGTGTCTTCCCGACGCATATCCTTCCCATTTGCAAGGAGCCCTCATGTCCGACCCAAAGTCCGTTCTCGAGTACGTCAAGAAGCACGCCATACAGATGCTCGACCTGCGTTTCACCGATCTTCCCGGACTCTGGCATCACGTCTCCTACCCGATCTCGCAGCTCACTGACGCTTCGTTCGAAGACGGCTTTGGCATGGACGGCTCCTCCATTCGCGGATGGGCCGCCATTCACGAGAGCGACATGCTCCTCGTGCCCGACGCATCCACCTACATCCTCGACCCCTTCGCCGAAGTCGGCACGCTGGTCATGATCGCCGACGTCCTCGATCCCGTGACCAAGCAGCGCTACGACCGCGATCCGCGCTACATCGCCAGGAAAGGTGAGATGTACCTCGCCTCCACCGGCCTCGCCGACACAGCTTATTTCGGAGCCGAAGCTGAGTTCTTCATCTTCGACAACATTCGTTTCGATCAGCGGGAGAATTGCGGCTACTACTTCATCGACGCCGAAGAAGGACGCTGGAACTCAGGCCGCGAAGAGAACAATCTCGGATACCGTCCGCGCTACAAAGAAGGCTACTTCCCCGTCCCGCCAACCGACCACTACCAGGACCTCCGCACCGAGATGACGCTCGCGATGCAGCAGTGCGGTCTCGAGGTCGAATGTCATCATCACGAAGTCGCCACCGGAGGCCAGACCGAAATCGATCTCCGCTTCAACTCGCTCATCAAATCAGCCGATGCCATGATGCTCTACAAGTACATCGTCAAGAACGTCGCCTACCAGTACGGCAAAACCGTCACCTTCATGCCCAAGCCCCTCTTTCAGGACAACGGCTCCGGCATGCACACCCACCAGTCATTGTGGAAGGATGGCCAGCCTCTCTTCGCCGGAGACGGCTATGCCGGCCTCTCGCAAACCGCCCTTTGGTACATCGGAGGCCTAATCAAGCACGGCCCCGCACTCTCCGCCATCATCGCGCCCACAACGAATTCTTATAAGCGGCTAGTGCCCGGATTCGAAGCTCCCGTCAACCTCGCCTACTCGCGACGCAACCGTTCCGCAGCATGTCGTATCCCGATGTATTCAGCCTCGCCCAAGGCCAAGCGCGTGGAGTTCCGCCCGCCCGACCCGAGTTGCAATCCCTACATGGCATTTGCCGCCATGCTCATGGCTGGCATCGACGGCATCCAGAACAAGATCGATCCCGGCCAGCCGCTCGACAAAGATATCTACGATCTCGGCCCCGAAGAACTCGCCCAGGTTCCATCCATGCCGGGCTCCCTCGAAGGCGCCCTTGACGCCCTCGAAACCGACCACCAATTCCTGCTCCACGGAGACGTCTTCACCGAAGACCTTCTCCAGACCTACATCGCCTACAAGCGCGAAAAAGAAGTGGACGCCATCCGCCTGCGCCCACACCCCTACGAATTCGCGCTCTATTACGACATCTAGCCGACGAGATAACTCCCTAGAGTGAGGTCTCTTTGAGAAGGACGCAGCTTTACAGGCTGCTGAAAAAGTCATTGCTGTGCTGTTCTTTGAAAGGTCCCGGCTTCAGCCGGGACGTAAGCCGTTCAATTTTTGAGGGCGTCGGCCCCTGAGGGTCGCTGCTCCGAATCCAACAGAGTTTTTCAGCAGCCTTGTTCAACTGCGCCGCCGAACTCTAGCTCCTTGGAACGGCTTTAGCCGCCGGAGGGTCCTAACTTATTGAGCTTGACTCGCAATGTGAAACAACTTTCCCACACGTGTGAAAATAAGTAGCACATAGGTGTTAGTACCACCCCCTGTCCATTAGTACAGGTCGGGCTAAGTCATT
>Ga0307409_100001151_pt1 | contig 12583 bp, 9 predicted proteins | sample 322Ometagenome_2_FD_203888 | JGI IMG/M metagenome (GOLD analysis project Ga0307409, IMG submission 203888) | Maize rhizosphere microbial communities from greenhouse at UC Davis, California, United States - 322HYB-O-2 | ecosystem: Host-associated > Plants > Roots > Rhizosphere > Soil | place...
CCGAAGGACTTTCAGGACGCGGTGCTGTGGCTTCCAATGGTCCACGGCACCGAGATGGTTCGCGAAGGCTATTTCGGCAGCAAGATCGTCGCCCATTACGACATCATGTACCTCGTCACCTGCAACATGGTCCTGACGCTGTTCGCGCTCGCCCTGGAACGGATCGTAAGCCGGGATTTCATTCCCGAATGATCGAGCTGCGCGACATCCGTAAGACCTATCACGCGCGGAGTGGGCCGGTTGATGTCCTCAAAGGCATCAACTTGCGCGTCGAGAAGGGAGAGAAGATCGGGATCGTCGGGCGAAACGGCGCCGGCAAGTCAACGCTAATCCGGCTGATCGGCGGCATCGAGCGCCCCACGTCGGGAACGATCTCGCAGAGCATGCAGATTTCCTGGCCCTTGGCGTTCACCGGAGCTTTCCAGGGCACGCTTACCGGCATCGATAACGTCCGTTTCATCTGCCGCATCTACGGAAAGCCCTACGAAGAGGTCATCGATTTCGTCGAGGATTTCTCGCAGCTGGGGCGCTTCCTGAGGGAGCCGGTGAAGATCTACTCCTCCGGCATGAGGGCGCGTCTCGCCTTCGCAGTTTCCCTGATGATCGACTTCGACTGCTACCTGATCGACGAAGTGGTCGCCGTCGGCGACGAGCGCTTCCAGCAGAGGAGCCATCACGAACTATTCGAGGTCCGGCGAGACCGGGCGATCATCCTCGTCTCTCACGACGCGAACTACATGCGCCTGCATTGTGAGCGCGCGGCCGTGCTCGACGCAGGCGTACTGAAGCAGTTTGAGACCGTAGACGGCGCGGTGCACTATCATTCTGAAATGATGATGAGCTGAGTGTATCCATGATCGAACCGATGCATTCCGGGCACGACGACGCGGCTTATCAGTGGGTCACCAGCATGGTGGAGACTCACGTGATCCCGGCCTCTCTGGACCCGGTCGAAGCGGGAGCCGCGTTCAGCTTCTTTGAGCGCTCGAGCTTTGCCGAACATCGCGTGCGCTTCGTCCTTACGCTCGACGCAATTCGCCGCCGGGTCGACTTGGCCGGACTGCGTGTTGCCGAGACGGGCCACATGAGCGGACTTTCCCGGTGGCTGACGAGTCAGGGCACCAATGTCGACGAGCTCGACGGCGATTTTCGCTATGAGATCAACGCGCCCAACGACACGTATGACGTGCTGCTTTCATTCGAAGTGCTGGAGCACATCAAGGATCAGGATCATCGCAACTTCGACGATCTCGTGCTCTTCAACGACACTGGAGTGCGGGCCTTTGCCCGTGAAATGCATCGTGTGATCAAGCCGGGCGGAAAGCTGATTCTCACGACGCCAAATGCATGCTCGCTGTTCTGTATCGAGCAGGCCTTCGATGGCAGCCCGCCCTGGCTCTTTCGCCCCCATGTGCGCGAATATTCACCGGACGAGGTGATATCGCTGGCGACCGATGCGGGCTTCAGCCTGGTCCACTTCGAGACCATGTACGCGCATCACCATCTGGATCCCGTCGATCGCGAAGCGCGGCTCCAGCGCTACTTCAATGCAACGGCGCATTCCCCAGAAGATCGGGGCGACGACTCCTTCTTCGTCTTCCAAAAGAACTGAAGCCGAAAGCCTCAAACAGGCTGATGCTTGATCCATTCGGGCGTTTCGAAGGGTAGTCGTAGCGATCGCTGTGCGCTTCGACCGCGATAGCAGGTCTCTCCGCGGTCGTTCTTCGTGAAGTAGGCCGACATGATCGTGGGTTTGATCATCCCTCCGTCGAGCATCATGTCGTTGATTTCCGCCAAGGTCCGGACGAACTGCCGGTCCCGATCGCTCTCGTGATCGAAGCCGTGGCCGAAGCCGCGATCGACGAGGACTTCGATAAAACCGCCGTATCCAAAGAATTTGTACGAGTGGAATTTGTTCAGGATCAGATAGAGGATGTCCTGGGCGCGAATGCCTTCGAAGCCCTCCTTCGAAGAATCGAAATCTTCGAAGCGGTCCGGGTGCGCTCGCTGGAGCTGATGGTGGAAGCGCTGGCGTTCGGTCAGCAGTGGCCAGACGGCCTGGAGCATCGCCTCCGTTTCGGGCCAGCGCATGTGACCGTTCCGGCCGATCATGTCGCAAGTGGCGAAGATTCCATCGTAGGTCAGCGCGTCCCAAATGAAATCGAAGACCTTCTCTAGATCCACGATGTGATGGAGACTGTGGTTGGCCATGATCAGGTCGTACTTCTCATCGGAAGCGACCTGATTGAGGTCGACGACCATCGGGAAGACGCTATCCTGCAGGCCACTATCGCCGACCGCCGACTGGAACCGCTCGATCAGGACCGGGGACAGGTCCGCGCCCTCTAGACGGAAGTCCGCGCCCGCGTCGCGCAGAGACTTCGCAAGCTCGACCTCGACCGTTCCGTCTCCGCATCCGACACTGAGAATGCGCAACGGACGACCGAAGTCCCCGGAGACCTCCTTCGCTGCATTCAGGTAAAAGCCGTTGACGCTCTCGACGCCGAAGACCCCGAGAAGGCCCGGCCGGATGAAGTCGTGTGACCAGACGTGGAAAATTTCGGGAAGGTCGTGGATCGCCTCAGTGACGTACTGATCGATCTGCTGGCGCACCTTCAGGTCGTAATCGTCCGTCGAAACAGCGGGCTGCGACATGCTCTGCGCCTCACTTTCCCTCGTTTCGTGTGTGCCAGCCGAACCGCTGCGCTTCAATCTCAACAGTCGCATAAATTACCTGTCTCCGCGGCCGATGCCGAGGAGCTCCGAGTACGCACAGCTGATGTGGTACAACGAACTTCCCGGCGCCATCTCTTCAATCCAGCTGCCGTCTTCACCCAATTTGTCGCGCCAGAGACCCGGCACATCCACCTCGAGATATTGCCGAAGCCCGCGCGCGGCGGCGACCGCCTCTTCCGCTTCCTCATCGCTGCCGAGCCGTTTGAACCTCGCAACCGCCGCCTTGAGACGCTCGGTCTGGGGCCACAAGCGCGCGGTCAGGTCGTGCGGCGAGCCATCCGTCAGCACTTCGTTGAAAGCGACGTTGCGCCTGGCGTCGATGCCCGTTCCGCGGGCGAAGCCCGTGAGCCTGTCGGAAACGCGAGCGCCCTCTTCCCATCCGGCAGCCGCTAGGCGCTCGAACAGCCAGGCCCATTCGAAGCAGTGCCCGGGTTCCGCGATGCGTCCTTCGATTCCGGGTGGCGGCTCAAGCTCGTCTGTGAAATATTCGAGCAACGCGCCCGTATCCCGATCGATGAACTTCTCACTGGCTAGGTCAGCAATCGACCGGGCCGCCTCGCGGAACCTCTGGCGCCCACTAGCCTCGGCCAATGCGAGGAAGGCTTCGAACAAATGCATGTGCGGGTTCTGCCGGCGGATGCAGGAATCCACGATCTCGCCCTCGCGGAAGCCCCGCCGCGGATGAGCCCATTTCACCTTGAGTCGGTCGAGCAATTCTTCCGCCTCGTCGAACCAATCGGCCCGACCCAAAGCACCTCCAGCCGTCCCGAGTGCGAAGAGAACGAAAGCCTGGTCATATAGGTCGGCCCGTTCGTCGAGCGGGTTGGCTTCGACATCCAGACGGTGGACGAAGAAGCCGTCCAAACGCTTGGCGCGACGAACGAGCGTTTCCGTGGTCTCCGTGACCAGATCACGCCACGGACCAGTCCAGCCAATCTGACCAATCTGGACGAACGAGAAGATGTGGCGCGCCTGGACGAAGGTCCGGAAGTATTCCGCGTCCGGCTCCCCCGAGAGCGTCATGCGCTCCGCAAAAAGCCCGCTGCGAGTTCGGCCGCGCGACGACCACAGCGGCGCGGCCTCGTTGAGGAGCCAAGACCTCGCCTGTTCCGAAACCTCCCCGAGCACCTCGTTTGCCGACGTCACCGGGTCTCCAACGCTCTCGATCATGAGTTCGCCAAACGATCAGCGACGAAATCGCGCAGATTGCCTTCGGTGAAGAGAAATGCTCGAACCCCTGCCGCACGAGCAGCCTCGCAGTCACTCTCCTTGTCGCCGATGAGCATGCTCCGCTCGCGCTCTACCGGCCAAGACTCCATCAGATCCAGAAGCATTCCCGGCTCCGGCTTCCGCCATGGGTGCGTCGAACGAAAACGCTCGACCGTGCCGTCAGGATGATAGGGACAATAACGCCAGTCATCGACGGCAGCGCCTTCGGAGCGAAGCTCCTCGCCGACCCAGCGATGGAGCGAGGCAACGCTTTCCTCTTCATAATGCCCGCGGGCGACGCCGGCCTGGTTGGTCACGACGAAGACATAGTAGCCTCGATCGTTCATCAACCGCACCGCATCCTTGGCGCCGTCAATCCAACGAAAGCGTTCGGGGGATCCCACATAATTGTCATCGTGGTTCAGCACGCCATCGCGATCCAGAAACACAGCCGGGCGCCGCCGCTGGGCAGGAATGGTCGTCTGGGCGGCGTCAAACGTCTCGGGAATACCGATGTCCAGGAAGAAGCCGTCATATTCCCTGGCCCGTAGCGACGACCGGTCGATGAGGCCTGGAAGCAGGTCGTTCTCGATGGAGAACCTTCCCGGAAACCCGGTGAGGTCGGATTTGCGCAGGACATAGACACCGCCATTGATCAGAGCGCTTCCACTGCCTTCGGCGCGGGCTTCGATCTCGACAACTTTGCCACCGGCGTCCACGCGAAGGCGCTCGTGGCGATCGGCATTGGGCACCCGCCTCGCAGCAACGGCGGATTGATCGTCCGCAACACGGAACAGGTCCAGCCAGTTGAAATCGAACCAGGTGTCGCCGTTCAATAGCAGAAAGCTGTCGGCCAGATGCTCCGCCGCATGCCGAAGAGCCCCCCCCGTGCCCAGAGGCTCCGGCTCAACCGAAACCGTGACGCGATACTCGCCGCCAACTCGCGAGCGAACGCTGGACGCGTATTCGACGACGACTTCCGGCTTGTATCCGGCAAGGAGCAAAATATTGCGAAACCCGCGACGGACCGCTTCGCCGATCAGAACGTCGAGGAACGGCGCGCCATCCACCAGCAGGAGGGGCTTTGGTGTATCGCGCGTAAGCGCGCCCAGCCTCGTCCCCATTCCTCCGACGAGGATCGCGCATTGTTCGGTAATCATCGCCGCAGGCTTAGCTGGGAACGGCCCAAGCTTCGGCCCCTTCGAACGTCAGCTTGACCGCGCTCGCGGATCCGCCGGCCTCGTTCAGTCGCTGGATAAGACCGTAGCGCTTCTCCGGATCCGTGAGCAGCATGATGAAGCCGCCGCCCCCGGCGCCGGAAACCTTTCCTGCCCAGGCGCCGGCGCCAAGCGCGACTTCCAGCAACCGCTCGACGTTGTCGTTGCTCACGGAAGAGGCCGTCTTCTTCTTCGAAAGCCATGATTCCATGAGCACGTCTGCCATGCCGCGCATGTTGCCCGCGAGCAGGTGCGCCTTCATCGTGTATGCGTGCTCCTTGATATGGTGCATCGCATCAAGCGTCGCGTCATCGAGTTTCTCCAACCCTCCGACCTGTTGCCTGATGATGTCCGCCGACTCACGCGACTGCCCGCTGAAGCAGATCACAAGCGACGACTCGAACTCGTTGAGATAGCTCTGCCGCAGGCGCAACGGGTTGACGATGACCCCGACGCCGCCCTTCAGGAATTCGGTGAAGTTGAACCCACCGAAAGCCGCCGCATATTGGTCCTGCTTGCCGCCCATCATGCCCAGCTGGCGGCGCTCGATGTCATAGGCGAGCTGGGCGACCTCATAGGGCCCGAGCGGGAGCTGCATCGCCGTCACGAATGCCTCGATCAGCGCGACCGTAAGCGCCGATGAGGCACCAAGCCCCGACCCGGCGGGAACGTCGATCGTGGTCGTGATCGTTAGCGGAGCGGCCCTACCCTCATTATGGTGCAGCATCATGTGACGATAAACCGCGCGATGCAGTGAAAGGCCGGTATGGATGTCGAGATCGACCGTGCACGGCAGGGTCTCTTCCTTGCCGAGGTCGTCCGCCTTAAACACGACACTTCGGTCGTCCCGCTTCAGCAGGTGCGCATAAGCGTAGCGATCGATGGTCGCGTTGAGGACGACGCCGCCCCAATCGTCGCAATAAGGCATGAGGTCCGTGCCGCCGCCACCCAAACCCAGGCGTAACGGCGCTCGCGAGCGGACATTGGCGCAATCCCAATGCGCCGACGCGATGAACTCAGCCCGCATGAGCTTCGTACTGCTCCTCTTCAAATTTTATCATGTCGCTAAGCGTCTGGCGAAGCTCATAAACCGGCGCCCAGCCAGTGTCCTGCCGAATCTTGGTCGTGTCCCCGAAGATCACCGGTTCATCCGACGGGCGCAACAAGGCCGGATCGACCTCGCAGGGAACACGCCGGCCTACGACCTCGAAGTACATGTCGAGAATTTCAGCGATCCTGTAGGCCTTGTCCGCGCAGATGTTGTAGGCTTCGCCCGCCTGCCCCTTCCTAGCGAGCGCAATCAGCGCCGCGACCATGTCTCGAACGTCGATGATGGCGCGGCTTGTTTCTAGATTGCCGTGACGAAGGCTGCCGCCTTCGTTCAGCGCATGGACGATGCCCTTCGCAAAGTCGGATGCGACGTCGTTGCGCTTCCGAGGTCCGGTGCAGTTGAAGATCCGCGCACGGATGCAGCGCAGGCCGTGATTGTAGAAGTACTGGTGACCGAGAAGGTCCTGCCCGACCTTGCTGACGCCGTAAGGATGCAGCGGAAGCAGCGGCGCGTCCTCCGTGATAGGAACGCGATCAGGGGTCAGCGAAGCTCCGTACTCCGCAGACGAGCAGGCGATCACCGTCATCGGATCGTAAGACGGATCGCTTTCGCGAACGTCCTTGATCGCCTCGAAGATGTTGATCGTTCCCTCGATATTCACGCGAACGGTGCGCCAGGGATCGGTCCACGACACCGTGGGCAGGCTCTGGGCCGCCAGATGATAGATTTCCGTGGGCCGATGAGCGGCAATCAGATCGCGAACCGCATCGAGATCGCGAACGTCGAGCTCGCGGAACTGCACGGCCGGATCGACCGTCTGCATGTTGATCGTCGGATGCAAATAGGTCGCAAGGACGTCCTCCTCGCTGCCGAGCAATGCCTCCGCGAGGTGGGACCCCATCATCCCACCGGCGCCGGTAATCAGGACCGTCAAAATCTTCTCCGTTACGCCGAAGCGTTCTCAACGATGAGCCGCCGGAAGAGGTCGCTCATCGCCGACCGTCCGTAATGGTGCTTGATGAAGTCGAGTGCTCGCTCCGCACGTCTGACAGCCTGTTCACGATCGGCAAGAGCCCGAACGATCTCCTCGGCGAGGGTCTCAGCGGTGTCACCGATGAAGAGCGCTTGGTCGGATGGTTCGATTCCCTGGGCTCCCGTGGTCGTCGTGGCAACGGGAACGCCGAGCGCCATGGCTTCAATGACCTTCCCCTTTACGCCGGCCCCGTAGCGCAGCGGCGCGACAGCGACTGAGCATTCGTCGTAGAGCTCAAACAATTTCTCGTCGGAAACGCGGCCGAGAATCGTCACGCGATGAGACGCGAGACTGACAATGTCGGGCGGCGGATTCGATCCGGCGACATCCAGCTGCACACCGGGAACGCGATCCGCGACCAATGGCAATACCTCATTGATGAACCAGACGATCCCCTCCCGATTGGGCGAGTGGTTGAACCCGCCCACGAAGAGCAGTCGATCACCTTGCTTGCCAAGAATGGACGCCAACCGCTCCCTTGCGGCCGCGATCTCGCTGTCGTCGTACACGAACACTGGGTTTGCGATGACGGAACGATCGGACTCCACCTCGTCAGCGATGATCTGCACCTCTTCGGGATCGGGATAGAAGATGACGTCACAGTCGCGGCAGACGCGCAGCTCCATCTCGCGCATGTCTTCGATGCTCTGCGGATCGACCGAAACGCCAAGCTGACGGCTGGCCTCCATCCGCCTGAAGTGGAGGTCGTGTCCGTAGTACAATATGCGCGCCCGGCTGTGCTTCCTCAGAAGGGACAGATATCTGTCGGCAACGTGAGGGCGGCTCACGAACACCGCGTCGTAAAGCTCGCTCCGATCGCGGATGAAATCTTCGAAGCCGTCATGGAACCGCGGGCCGTAGATCACCTCGACACCCATGGCCTGCAGGGCAGGTCCGTAGACCGGGTCCCTGTGCAAATTGTCCGGCCAGAAGGTGACCTGGAAGCCGAGGTCGAGGAAGATCTCGAGATATTGGTAGATCGTCCGCGAGCCCGCGTCCTGATCCCACTGAGGCACGTAGTGATCGATGACCAGAACGTGGATTTTGTTGCGCGACCTGTCGCGCGCCTCCAGGACGTTGTGTGCGTTCGCGAAATGGTCGCGGGCGAGCACGTCGCCCCAGCGCTCGCGCAGCCGCTCCTGATTGGTGACCTGGTAGGCCTTGACGCCCGAGTTGGTGTCCCGGCCATGGCTGCGCCCTTCGTGATGCACCACCTCGGACTGCGGATTGTACAAAGTCCGATAGCCCGCCGCTCGCACGCGGAATGCCAGGTCCGAATCCTCGCAATAAGCGGGGCTATAGTGCGGGTCGAAACCGCCTAGCTGCCGCCATAATGTGGTGGGCACGGCAATGGACGCGCCCGAACAATAGTCAACATCCTTTAGGTAGTTGAACTCGGGAGCGAGCGCATCCTGCCCGCGGCCGAAGTTCCAGGCCGAGCCATCTTCCCAGAAGATGCCGCCGGCTTCCTGCAAAGTGCCGTCCCAGTTGATGAGCTTCGACCCGACGAAGCCCACGAGTTCGGCCCGGTCGAAAGGCGCCAGCAGTCCGTCCAGCCAGCCGGGCAGAACTAAAGTGTCATTGTTCAGCAGGACGATAGTGCTGCCCTGCGCAATCTCGGCGGCGGCGTTGCAGTTTCCGAGAAAGCCAAGATTCCTAGGCTGCCGAAGGTGCCGAACCACGCCACCGATAGAGCCTACGACCTCTGAAGTCGCGTCGTTCGATCCGTCGTCTGCGACGATGATCTCGAAGGACGGAACATCCTCAAGCTCGAGCAGCGCCGTGAGGCAGAGGAGCGTGTCGAGGAAATTGTTGTAGACCGGAACGATGATCGAGGCCGCTGGCCGCCCACGATGCGCCGACGCAAGCTGCTTGGCCCTTTTGCCTACGCGGTCCAAGATCTGCTCGCACACGTCCGACGTCGGGAAGCTTTCCGGATCGTCGGAATAAGCGTCCATCACCGAGTAGAGGAACCAGTAGAGCGGAAGGGCCTCCTCGCCGTGCCTGTCGATGAGGAAGTTGCGGAACCTCTGCGGCATCCAGTAATCGTTGAGCCGGTTCGGCGGCCATTCGCCCGGCTCGGAGGAAACGCGATTTAGCCCCCGCGGAAGCGCAGCGACTTCACCCGACAGCAGATGCTCCATCAGCGACGTCCGGTCGCTGTTGGGAACGAGCGATCGCCAGCTCCGCTCGAGGCCGTCGAACGGGACTTCGCGTTCCTCGGCCTGGCCGTATGCGACGTAATGGCTGAGCGGCTCCGTCCCGGCAGCCCGAACGTCCTCATGCCGGTCTAGATAGGCTACGGGGTCGAAGACGGGATTGGGCTTGCGCCCCTCGCGCCAGCCGAGACGCAGGTAATGCTCAAGCGGATTGATCCCAGCTTCCAGGACGTCGGGATTCTGCTGAAGATACCAGTCGTTCGCGAAGAACGGGTGAGGGTCCCTGCCCTCGCGCCAGCCATATTGCAGGTAGTGCTGGAGCGCGGAAACGCCGGCGTCGGCAACATCCGGATATTTGTCCAGATAATCACGCGCGGCGAACAGCGGATGCGGATCGATGCGATGATAGGCAGGATCGCGCAGATATTTGTCTACGCTGATCGTTGCGCCATTCGGGAGCTGCCTCGCGACCCAGGAGCGATCGAAGACCGCAGTCTCGCGTAACGGGTGCTTTCGCGCCCACCGCTTGACAACCGAAGTCGGACCCGGCGCCGCATCGGTCGCCGTGTGGCGGATCCTGCCTTTGGCCGCAGCGATCTCATCGCGGACTTTGTTATGCGCTGCCGTCAGGCGCGCGCCTTGCCGTTGCTGAGCGCTCGAAATCTGAGTGCCGACGTTCGCGCGCCTGCTTGCTAAGCTCTCGGGAGCGGACGTCTCCACACGCCGTTCGGTTAGCTCCTCAAGCTGGCGGGCGACCTTCCGCCGCTCCGTCTCCTTGTCGTCGAGATCGCGCCTAAGCTTGGCCAAGGTCTCGCGGGCATTGGAAAGCTCGAGCTGAGCGGTCTCGGCCTTCGCGGCGAATTCAGCCTTGAACGCCTCAAGACTATCCTGTGTAGCGCGCTGCTGGTCGCGCGCCTTCTCCGCCGCGCGGTGAGCTTCGAGAAGGCCGGCTTCGAGACGGTCGTGCTCTCCGCGCACCGTTTCCAACTCGCCCGAAAGCTGATTCAGCTCGACTCGCCCTGCTTCCAGCTTGGCCTGCAGGTCCTCAGCCCGTCGGTGGGCACCGGACAATGAGTCGATCCGGGCTCGCTGGGTGATCAGCTGCTCGTTCAGCGAGAACATCGCCTCGACCATCGCAACCGGATCGGCCTCGACCGGCGAACCCGTGAGGCGCGACAGGAGCCGGGACGAGATCGTCAAATGTTGCTGGCTATCGGCCGATTGCGCGCCGTCCCGGTCGGATTGCGAGCGCCTCTCCTCTTCCAGCGCTCTCCGGGTCTCTTCGAGTTCTGCCTGAGAACGGCGCAGGTCGGCTCTTAGGACCTCATCCTCCTCGTGCAGCTGCGAGGCCCACGCCATGATCTTCTCATGTTCATTCCAGAGGTCCACATCCCTGGAAAAGAAGACCGTCGACGCCGTCCCATCCTGTTCGATCGGCCTGTCCGAGCAGAGCGCGAGCACATATTCCGGCTCTTCGAGGGACAGCTCGTCATTGCTGACGTTGGGCTTGCCGTTGCTCTCGCGGAACCCACGATAGGTCTTCGCCGCAACCATGTTGGAGGATTGTTTCGCACCGTCGAGCTCGAAACCAGCTGAAACCAGGGCCATGCGGAGCCCTGTGAAATGGACGTGCCTGAAATGGCTTTCGAGCAGTTCCCTGAACTCGGGAATGTCCATCTCGGAAACGTGGAACGGGTTCGGGGACTTGTACCGATTGTAGATGGGCTTGTTCGGGGTCGAGACCATGAACACGCCGCCGGGCTGAAGCACGCGCTTCACCTCTTCGATGAAGGAGTCGTGATCGTCGATATGCTCGATCATCTCGTTCGCTGTGACGGCGTCGAACGAGCCGTCCTCGAAGGGCATGTTGCAACAGTCGGCCGCGACGAACTTCAGGTTCTGGCGGCGATATCTCCGGCGCGCGGTGCGTATCGCTGCTTCGTCGAGGTCGAGACCCGTCGCGTGAGCGGCCACCTGCGCGAGAATGTTGGTGCCGTATCCTGCTCCGCAGGCGACATCGAGAATGCGCTGCCCGGCGACGCGATCGCGGCAGATGGCGTAGCGGTGCAGGTGCTCGTAGAGGATCCTGCCGCCGGCTTCGGCCGGTTCGAAACGTTCAAGTTCTTGATTCACTGACGAATCTTCTATCCTTCAAGACCCGCGGAGGCCGGCCAGCCTTTTGCACCTCGCACAGTCGAACTCAACTGAAGAAGTTCGCAGCCCGATCCCAGGTCAAGCGCGCCCTTCGGGCCATCGGTTTTCGCCCTCGCCCCAACTGCCGCATCAGCAGCCCATAGTCGGTGAACGCGGTGCGACGATCATCGAGCGTCGAATATACTTGCCAGAAACGATCCGGCCCCAAGGCGTCGCTCATGTTGAAGATACCGTGGAACCCGAAGGTCGGGCCGGTCGCTTCGGTCCGCTCGATCGCAAAGTGGCCGGCCGTCGACCGATCGGCGAAGCGGATGCCATGCTCGGATTCCAACAAGGCGCGATTGGTCCGGCAGATCGCAATATCCTCAGGATGCTCCTCACGGAATGACGGGTCCCGGCACGCCTCCAGCAATCTGCGGCTGCGCAGGGAAAAACCGCCGTTGCCAACGTCGTGGCCATCGCTGAACTGCGGCCAGGGCGCGCCGATATAGTCATATTCAAGGAAGTCTGACGTCCATTGGTGGGCGTCCAGGATGAAGCCGTCCCACTGGACAATCAGGCAATGCTCCGTCCGGATATGATCGCCGAGCTCCCGCAGGATGAACTTCGAATAGTCCTGCGATGAATTCAGGCGCGCTATCGGCACTGTTCGAATTGCGGGATCGGACGCGAACTCCACCGCATCGGTGAAAAGCAGGCATTCTGCGAATTCGGCCTGGTCTAGACAGGCACGAAGGGCGCCGAGTGTCGCCGAAAGATTGACGGAGGTCGCCGCGCACAAGGTCACCGTGGGTAGCTTGAGCAGGCTCACGGAATGCAACTGGACGCCAGCGGGGCCGCGGCCTGGATCACCTGATTGCACGCTGCTGAAGGATGCGCTCGATGATCGGGACATCTCCCGGATTGTTCAATTCGATCGGGTCCCAGTCGAGCGGTTCGACCTCGACGATCGAGATTGGCATGTCGAGATCGAAGAAGCGCAATTGTTCGAGCCCTTCGAGTCGCTCCAGGCGAGATGGCGGCG
>Ga0307409_100001152_pt1 | contig 12581 bp, 9 predicted proteins | sample 322Ometagenome_2_FD_203888 | JGI IMG/M metagenome (GOLD analysis project Ga0307409, IMG submission 203888) | Maize rhizosphere microbial communities from greenhouse at UC Davis, California, United States - 322HYB-O-2 | ecosystem: Host-associated > Plants > Roots > Rhizosphere > Soil | place...
CTGGCTGATCCGCCAATGGGTGGAAGCTTCGCGCATCCGCCCCGACCTTCCCAACCTTCATGTGGTGGGCAGGGTTCCCGATGAAGTCGTGGAACTCGCCGGCTCCTGCTCCCAAGTCGAGCGGTTGCCGTTCCTCGATGATGAAGCGCTCCAGCGCCAGTTCGAGCGCGCGAGAGCGCTGATCTTCCCGTCAGAGATCGAAGGCTTCGGCCTGCCCGCGGTGGAAGCCTACTTCCTTGGCACGCCGGTCTGCTTCACCCGCGGCACGTCGATCGAAGAGGTGCTGGAAGATGCCTCAAGTCGAGGCGGCTTCGATCTCAATGATCCTGCAAGCCTTTTCACCGCACTCGATGAGGTGCTCGCGCTTGCCCCTGGACAGGTCAGGCAATGGGGCCTTCTCCTCCGGGAGAAATATGCGGCCCGGGTCGTGGCGGACCGCATGGTCGAGGTCTTCCAAGAGGTGTCCAAGCACCAAACCTACGCATGATCCGGGCGATCGTCAGGACTGTGGGCTTGGACCTGCGGCGTCTCTCAACCGCTATCTCCGGCTGGCAACGTTTCACCCGTGATCGCGCACGCTTCGTCGGATCACCGGGTGCCCGCACCATGCCTCTCGGAAAGGATCTCCCGATGCTGGGCGAGTTCGGGGAATCCTCTGGTCATCTCGGCGCTTACTTTTTCCAAGACCTCCAAGTCGCCCGCTGGATTCTAACAGATCAACCGCAGCGCCATGTGGATGTCGGGTCCCGGCTCGATGGTTTCATCGGTCACTTGGCCGTGTTCCGTGAGGTGGATGTCCTCGATATCCGTCCACAGCCAGTGTCCGTTCCCAATGTGCGCTTCCATCAGGTCGATCTGGCCGCCGAATTGCCAGTAGAGTGGGTCGCCTGCACGGACTCGCTTTCCTGTCTCCACACCATCGAGCATTTCGGGCTCGGACGCTACGGCGATGCCGTCGATCCCTTGGGCCACCTGAAAGGCCTGGAGCAGCTCAAGCGCATGGTGAAGCCGGGAGGACGCTTCTACCTTTCCACGCCCATCGGCCCCGAGCGCGTGGAGTTCAATGCGCATCGCATCTTCGCTGCATCCACGGTGACCGGATGGTTCGCCGAAGGCTGGACTATCGAACGCTTCGCCGTCGTGGACGATGCACTGCGCCTCCGCTCCGACGTCGACTGGCGCTCCGCTGAAGCGACGAATCACTTCGGCTGCCAAGCCGGTACCGGCATCCTCTCCGCCCGCCGTATGCCGTCGTGAAACATCGCCTGATTGATCGCGCCTGGATCGAAGCCAGCGCTCGGATGACCGTGGACAGCCTGAGCATCACCGGCGAGGCCGCGCGTCGGGATAACGAGGCTCTTGTGTCCGCGTTACGGGTAGCAGGAATCGACGCACAGCTTGATCGATGGAGTGACCTGTCAGGTCCAAGTGACCACCTTTCCAGCGTGGCGCTAGTGACTTGGAGAAAAGCCGACCACTCATGATCCGCATCGTCCTGCTAGGCCGGACCGGGAATCACCTGTTTCAGTATGCCCTGGGCCAGGTTCTTTCCGCCAGGAATGGCGTGCCGCTGGTGCTGGACGGCTCATGGTTTGACTCGCGCGGCTGGGCCGAGGTTTCTCATTTCCTGAAGCTACCCCTGAAGGCCCGGGTGGTGCGGCGCGCGCCACTCGCCATGCGAGCCCTGCTGCGCATCACCGGAAAACACTACTGGGAATACAGCGGCGTGCCGGTGATTCGGGAGCGGACAGACGATCTTTCATTCTCCCCCCACGTGCTCGACGCTCCTTCGGATTGCCTGCTCTTCGGCTACTTCCAAACTCCCCTCTACTTCAACAGCATCGCGGACGCCTACCGGAAGGAACTACGTCAATTGCTGTCGGACGCCGTGCCTGTTCCTCCAGGAATGAGGGAGAAGCTCGCTGATCCGGCCTCGGTCGCAGTGCACGTCCGGCGGACCGATTACCTGAACCATCCCGACCTGATGATCTGCGGCGAGTCCTACTACCGCACGGCAATCGCGAGACTGCGAGATGAGGTTCCTGGCGCGAAGTTCATGATTTTCTCGGACGATCCCACATGGTGCCGCGAGGTCTTTCGCGACCCGGACCAGGAAGTGGCCGGCATCGCATCCGCCAATCCCTTGCATGACCTTTGGCTGATGAGCCAAGCGTCCCACCACATCATCGCGAATAGCACATATTCGTGGTGGGCTGCGTGGATCGGAGACAAGCCGGGGCAGAAGGTGCTCATGCCGGGCCGTTGGAACGCCGGGGCCATGCGGGTGCCGATCGGGGAGAAGAGGCTCGACCACTGGGTCACTGTCGGATGAATCAACGACCTCCCCATGGGTAACGCGCTTCTTACATTCTGGAAGAACACTGGAAACCACGGCGGCCGATGGCTCGTCTTGGCGCTGCCAGCCGTGCTGATGTTTCTCGGTGCGATGCGATGGGCCGGCCCGCCGGAGGTCTTCCGTCCGTGCGCTTTTCGCGCGGGAGCCATGGTCTATTGCGGGACCTTCGCCTTGGGAAGCAATTGGGACCGCGCGTGGCGCCAAACTGGCACTCGCCGGGGAAGCGATCTCCTCCTTGAGATTGGCCATCTGGAATACACTGAAACATCTCCCGGGCGGCAGCCCGGCCAGTGTCGTGCTGGACGAGGGCGCAAATTGGTTCGTCTTCCTCTCCTTGCTGTGGCTTTTCGGGCGGACTCTTCAGGCTTGGATCCCTAGCCTGAAACATATCCGTGAGAACCAATCCGCACCAAGCGCGACCCCAGCGTGAGCCATCCATGCGGCTGAGCATCATCATTCCTGTTTTCAACGAGGTGACACTGGTCACCACCTTGTTAGAAAAGGTCGTAGCCCTTCAGCTCGAAGAAGGCATGGCCAAGGAAATCGTGGTCGTGGACGACGGGTCATCGGACGGCACGTCGGAGGTACTAGGGGCCTTTCACGCCTCCCATCCACAAGTTCGGCTGCTGGTCCATGAAAAGAATCGCGGCAAGGGCGCGGCGGTTCGCACCGGCATGCAAGCGGCACAGGGCGACATCTTCATCATTCAGGATGCCGACCTCGAATACGATCCCGAGGATATTCGCGAAGTGATTCGCCCGATCGTCTCCGGCAAATCCTCCGTCGTATACGGCTCCCGTATCCTCCGCGAAAAAGCCCTCGGACGTTCAGGCGTGCTCGGCCTGGTCACCGGCAAGCATCCGCATTCTTATGCCCTCGCTTACCTCGGTGGTGTGACCATCACCCAGTGGATCAATTTGATCACCGGCGCGAACCTCACCGACGAGCCGACCTGCTACAAAAGCTTCCTCCGCTCAGCGCTTGAGGGCATCGAGATCGACTCCAATGACTTCGCGTGGGAACCGGAGATCACGGTGAAGCTGCTTTTACGGGGCATCGAAATCCAAGAGGTTCCCATCGCCTATCACCCGCGCAAGAACCGCGACGGGAAGAAAATCAACTGGCAGGATGGCGTGAAAGCGCTGTGGACCGCGGCCAAATATCGTTTCCGGAAATCTTCGTGAGTCCTTCGTCCAAGGGAACCCTGCTCGGCCTGGCACTATGCCTCGCCGTGGTGTTCGCATGGTTTTCCCCATGGTGGGCCGGCGGCAAGCAACTCGCGCCGCTCGACCTGCAGAACGAGATGATGGCCCCATGGCGGGAAACGGGGACTTCCGGCCATGCGAAGAATCACATCGTGTCAGACGGGGTGGACCAGTACCTCGTCTATCGCATGGTCGCCGCGGCGAACTACGCCCGTGAGGGTGAAGTCGCGTGGAGCAGCCTCACCTACGGTGGCACCGAGCAGTACGCCAATACCATGGCGCTCTACTATGACTGGACGATGCAGCTTCACCGCTGGTTCGACTTCTGGACCGCGTGGAATCTTGGTCTGCTAGCGCAAGTGCTGCTCGCCGCTTGGGGCATGCTTCTTTTCCTGCGGGGGCGCGGAGCAAGTGTCACCTGGTCGGTTTGCGGCGCGATTGCCTATGCGGCGAATTCGCAGTTCGTCACCTGGATCTATCACCGCTGGGCGCTTGGTGCCTTCTGCTGGGTGCCTTGGATCTTATGGGCCATCGATGCGCAACGTCGCGGCACCAAGGGAACCTGGTCTCTGGTCCCCCTCTTCATCGGGCTCGCCTTTCTCGGCGGCACCCTGCAGCACGCCGCATTGGTGGCGCTCGTCGTTGCCGCGGCCTGGGCTGCCGAAGCGGTGACCACCGGGCGCCAGTGGAAAAAGCAGTCGCGCCTGCTTGGCACTTATGCGGCGTGGGGATTGTTAGGTACCGGACTCGCGGCGATGATGCTCTTGCCCTGTGCCGATGCATTCGTGATCAGCAGCCGCCTTGGCATGCACACCGGCATGCATGGGCATGCCGAGATGGGTGTCTACCCCGAGGGGTGGCTACAGCCGCTCTTCAATCTCGCTGCCTATCCGTTCCAAGTATTCCCCTCGCTACTCGGACGCTGCAATTCGGTGGACGTAATGAAGCTCTTCAAAAGCGAGCTATTCTATGTCGCCTACTTCGGATCGCTGCCGGTGATCGTGGCCTTCCTCGCACCGTTCCGCCGGGATCTGCCACCACTCGCGCGCATTCTCATCATCGCGGGCCTGGCGTTGCCGCTCACGCCTTTGGTACGTCTGCTGTATCAGCGCCTGTTCCTGCTCTTCATCATCGGCGGGGTGCTCGCCTTCGTGCACCTCATGCAAACGGCCACGAGGGAAACGCGGCTGCGTCTGTTCCGCTGGACTTCATGGGTTGGCGGCATCGCGATTGGATTATGGCTCTTACTCAGTGTGGGACTCGCTTTCACCCAAGGGCGGTGGGCGGCGCCATTGAAGGAAAAGATCTCGACCACTGGATACCAGAGCACCTTCGGCTACTTCAGGCCATGGATTGACAGCCGGGCGGATCATTTCATCGGCGACCTCTTCATATGGAGCCCGCAGCAAGCATTTCCGCTGCTGCTCGGCATTCTAGCAGTCCTCGGGCTGCGCGCCACGGCAAGCCTGACACCACGATGGCGTCAAGCCGGCAGCGTGCTGGTCGCCTTTGCCGTCTTCGCGGAGGTGACGTTGTTCGCCAGCCGCTGGGTCGTTTGGTCGGATGACAGCCGCTATCCGCTCTTTCCCGAAACGCCGGAGTCACAAGTGCTACGGAAAGAGGTGGGCAGGAACGGGCGGGTCGTCTCGATCATTCATCCCACCGCGCACATGGCGCTCACGCCGTATGTGCCAAACACGCTCTCGGCCTATGACATCGCGACCATCTACGGGTACGACAGCATCCTGCCAAACGGCATGTCGCTGGTCGCCGACCGCACCAAGGATGCAAGGATTCTCGGTCACTATGGTGTCAGCCATTTGATTACCTGGCCGGGAAATCCCGATGTGCCGTCCGGCTGGCAGCCGACATGGAAAAGTCCGCTGATGCAGCTTTTTGCGAATCCGAAGGTGGTTCCACGCTATGCCGGCTTTCGTGATCAGGCCGCGTTGACGAGCTTCCTCCAGACCGATGAACGCGGCCGGTATGTCGCCCTTGAAGAAACGCTCGGCCACGAGAACCGCCGCGAATTGAAGGTGCACGACAGCTCTTGGCTCAGGGTCGCGGAGAACTACTCGCCCGGCTGGGAATTCAGCACGGGCAGCAATTGGCAGCCGGTCCAACGCGCGACTGATGGCACGATGATCCTTCCCCTCGGTGACCAAGCCACCCATGTTTCGATGCGCTACCGACCGCCTCTTCGTGCGCTGGGATTTGCCATTTCAGGAGTCTCTCTGGCGGTTTGCTTCGGGATGTTCCTCTTCGGATTGAGGCGATCCAAGCCCGACCGACTTCCCACCCCATGAGTGTTCGACTTTCCCATCCTGTTCCGCCGTTCCATCCGAAGGCGGAAGCGATGCTTCCCGCCATCGGCGGCTTCCCCACCTCGGACCGTCGGCTCTTCCTCGCAGGCTACTCGGAACTGTGCCGGGTCGATCTAACAGGTGGACACGCGATGGAGATCTGCAGTGGTGCGGGGAAGCTCTCCGCTGCGGTGGCACAAGCATTCCCTGAAGCAAGGGTGACGGGCGTGGACCTGTATGAACCGTCCGGTCCGGAAGCCGAAGAATGGAAGCGCAAGCTGCCGAATCTGGAGTTGATCGCCGGCAATGCCTTCGACCTGTCCCCTTTTCCTAAGGGATCGGTGGACTTGGTCTGGGGACAAGCAGCACTCCATCACTTGGCCCACGATCCCGAAACACTCTGCCGTGAGGTGGCTCGTGTTCTCAAGCCGGGCGGCCGACTGGTGTTTGTCTTCGAGCCGATGGGTCACAACCTCCCTGCCGTGGCGATCCGCGCGGTGCGCATGGCGATGCATGAGCTGCCGGATGAGAGCAATCTCTACGTGTCCCAGTTCGAACGGATGGCCTCGTCGTTTTCGTCATGTGAAGTCCAGATGTTCAATCTGCTCGGCTATCCCGTGAAGGCCCTCTCCGACCGCTTCAGCGGGATCTGCGATCTGGTGCAGGAGTTGGACTCCCGCTTGTTCGGAATTTGTCCGCGGCTCTTGCGGTACGGTGCGAATGCCAATGTCGTCTTCACCAAATGACGCGAGTCCTGCGCGGTGGTTCACCTGTACGCCGGTAGGCTTCGGGGGAGGGCCGGACTTCTTCGCGCGGGACAGCGGACTGCTCTGCCGTGGATTCCAAGCGCTCGGCATCGAAAGCCGCGCAGTGATGCCAGGTGAAAGGCGGCCGGAGGATGAACCGGACCTGATCCGTACCGACTACCAGAACCTTGAAGATCCCGCCTGGTGGCGCAGCCACGGGCTCGATGGAGTAGTCCTCTACGCATGGGGGCGACCAAAGTTCCGGCGAGTGGCGGAGGCGATTCGCGATGCCGGCGTGTTTCTGGTGCTCAATCAGGACAGCGGAGGCCTGGTCAGTCCACGTCTGGATCTGTCCGCATGGTGGCGCGAGCAGCTCGTGGTCTCTGGCGCGGGCCGGACGCCAGGCGGATGGTGGCGCTTTTCAAAACTGATCCTCCGTGGTCTCACCGTGGGATTGGCGCTCTCTGATTCACTACGCGCAGAGCACCTTCGCGCTGGAAACATCATTGCCTGCGTGACGCCCGTCGCTGCGGGGCATTATCGCGACTACTGCCGCATTTATGGCGGAGACGACTTCGCCCGTCGGGTTCGAGTCGTTCCGCATCCGGTGAATCCACTGTTCCGTTTCGATGGGCATCCGAAATCACGAACCATCGCAGTGATCGGCCGCTGGGACGACGCTATTCAAAAGCGTCCCGAACTGATGATGGCAACCATCGCGAAGTTGTTAGATTCCGATCCAGAGGTAACCGTGGAGATCGTCGGACAAATGACCCCGGAGCTTCAGGAGTGGGCGAAGCAACGCGAACAAGTCCACCTGCACGGCCGGATCGCACCGGAAGCGATCGCTGGCATTCTGTCCCACGCCAGGATCGCATGGTGCCCCTCGTCCTTTGAGTCATTTCACATTGCGAGCGGTGAGGCCTTGTGCTCCGGCTGCTCGGTGGTAGCCGCTGAATCACCTTCGCTCGCGGCCTTTCCGTGGTTTGTGAGCGAGGCATCAGGCGAACTCGCGGCGACCGATGATGTGACGGGCCACGTAGCGGCGATCCGCAATGAACTGCGCGCTTGGGACGAGAGTCGTCGCGATGCCGCGGAGATCGCCGCCATTTGGCAATCGCGCCTGCACGCTCCGGAAGTGGCACGACTCGTCATTTCGATTGCCGAGGGAAAATGAATCGTAAGTCTTGAGCCGGCTCTCCCGTGGACTTCACCATCATCACTCCCAACCTGAACTACGGTCGCTTTCTTAGCGATTGTCTTGCCAGCGTGGCCGGACAGGAAGGAGTCACCTTCGAGCATCTCATCTTTGATGGTGGCTCGACTGACGATAGCGCTGCGGTGGCTGCCCGCTTTCCTCACGTCCGGTGGACGCAGGGCAAGGACAGCGGGATGTCGCAGGCAATCAACCGCGGCTTTGATGCCGCACAGGGTGACTGGGTGATGTGGCTGAATGCCGATGATTGCCTGAAGCCCGGCGTGCTGGCCGAAATGATAGCGAAGCTGCGCGGAAGTAAGGCGGACGTCGTCTATGGCGACTTCGATTTCACCGACGAGGCGGGCAAGCATCTTCGCACCGTTCACCTGCCAGGTTGGTCGCCCTTCGTTCACGTTCATCACCACTGCTACATCGGCTCCACCGCGGCGTTTTATCGCCGGTCCTCGGTAACCGCGGCAGGCCACCGGTTACGCGAAGATTTCCGCTATGTGATGGATGGCGAGTTCTACGCCCGGCTCCATGCCGCGGGCCTGCGGTTCGAACGCGTGTCGACGACCGTGGCTGAGTTCCGCTTGCACAGCGGCAATGCCTCGATGCGCCATCTCGGCAAAACCCGCGACGTCGATGTCATCCTCCGCGCGGAGCGCCAGCATGTGGAGTCGCGCGCCATCCGCCGCGCCTATGGCGTCACGCTTTTCGACGATCCTTACCTGAACGGCTTGGTCGATGGCGTCTTGTGGATCGCCGCCCGGGGCTGGAAGGTCGCCCTGCGCACCTTGGGAAAATGAACCCGTCTCCTTCCACTCCCCGAGTGGCGGCGGTATTCGCCTGCTACAACCGCCGCGACACCGCGGTCGAATGTGTGCGCCGGTTGAAGGCTCAAACGCATCCGCTTGATCGCGTGATCGTGGCCGACAACGCCTCGACCGATGGCTCGGCTGAAGCCCTGCGAGCGCTCGGTTGGGACGCGCTCGAAGTTCTCGATATCGGCGACAACCTCGGCAACGCCGGCGGCATACAGGCCGCGATGGAGCATGCCTATGCGCAAGGAATGGATGCCGTCTGGATTCTCGACGACGACTCGTGGCCGCGTTCGGACGCCTTGGCGGAGATGCTGCGCCACCCATGGCGAGACGACGCCGTGATCCATCCGCTTCAGGAAGATCCAGCAACCGGCCGCTTCACCTGGCCGCTGCAAGTCATGGCCGACGATGGCACGATCTCACTCGTTCATTCCCGCGATGAACTTCCCGACCGGGCCATCGTCCGCAGCCGCGGCGTATGGACCGGAGCGATGGTGCCAAAAAAAGTTCGCGAAGGTGCGGGGCCTGTGAAAGGCGAGCTCTTCATCCGTGGCGAAGACGAGGAGTATCCGTGGCGCATCGAGAAAGCGGGCTTTGCCACCTACGCAGTGACCGACGCGGTGATGGACCATCCCGGACCGAAGGACTTGGTCGAGTGGCGCTTCCTCGGCCGTCGTCTCTTTCTTGAGCGCGGGCTCGCCGACTGGAAGCTCCACTACAAGGTGCGAAACATGGTGTGGCTGAAGCGTCAGCAGGCCGGCTCTGCAGGTGGTCTGGCCATGGCCTTGGCCTACGCCCTGTGCGTTGCCAAGGTCGATGGACCCGCACGACTGCCATTGGTGTGGCGAGCGTTTCGCGATGGCTGGCAGGGCAAGCTAGGTCGCTTGGCCGGTTGACATCGCAGACTCGGCGGGCTCTTCCCCGCGAGCCGCGGCTTCCTTCCTCTTGCCCAGCCACTTGATGACGCGGGCATGCACCAGCAACGCCAGCGCCACGCCCAAGGCATCGAAGGAAAGGTCGAACAAGTCCGACTCATCGAAGCCGAAGCCGAAGAGATACTGGGACCACTCGATTGCGCCCGCCAGCAGGGCGGAGAACAGCACGCTCCTCCAGCGACCGATCAGGAAAACGAAGGCGAGCGTGGGACCGAGGAAAAGCAGTGAATGAAACAAAGGCCGCGCCTGCTTGATGTGGTCCTTGATTTCTAACAGCAAGCTGCCGCCGAATGGCAATTCACCCAGCGACTGCGGAGGCTGTGGATTCGTCACGGTCGCCGGTGAGGGGGATGGTGTCCGAGTTGGGGCCGACAAAACCGCGCGTCCTTCCACTTCGCTAGTGGCGAACAAGGGTGCCAGCGGCCGGATCGCCCCCCACGGCCCAGGGACGGCCCACTGAGTGGCGCAGAACACCCAGAGCGCGGCGGCGAGCAGCGCTCCACCAAGGCCGGAGGTGCGTCCCCACGCCGCAAGCGCCGTGGCCCACGCGAACCACGCACCGAGCAACAACCAGTGGCCGATCCGCCACCAAGCGGTTTCCCGAACGACGTCGATGCGGCAGTGTTTCAGACGAAACGAACCTGAACTTCCCAAGTGCTCCAGCCGGAGAATGGGCATCGCGGGACCATGGACGGGACGAGTCACGATGCAGGCGGTCTCGGACGCGTTGTCAGCGCGGCTGGAAGTGAGATATTGCGCCTCCAGCGGACGATCCCCCGGATGCCACTCGATCATCAGCCGGCCGTCCGACCATGCGGTGGGCCCGGGAACAAGTCCCTCCGCTTTCACGGCAAAGTCGAACATCAGAAACTCAACCTTTCCCGACAGGGGAAGCGGCAGTAGCTGGACGACCGGGCTCACCGGACTATCGGCTTGGAGCACGACCTCGGGGGTCCCGGCAGGGGTACGGTGAATCGTGACGCCGGCATCCAGAACAGCGTCGCGCGAAAGATCTTCCAGTGTCAGGTGCGGATAAGCGGGATCGATCTCGAATCGATGCTGCCACGCCAGCCATGTCCCCGCGAGTAGCAGGAGCAAGGCGAGCGGCAGGATCGGGAGGAACGCGCGACGCACGGCGGGAAAACACCACTTTCGCGAGCATCGTGCGAATCCTTTCCCGCGCGACGGCTCGACATGACGGAAATGTCATCCCTACCCTACCGCGCTTTCACCGCACCAGCGACCCATGCAAGCCATCTCCGGACTGTTCTTTTCCTTGTCGCTTGTGCTCGCCGTGGTCCTCGGCGGTCAGACGATCGACTACACGTGGGGACCGGCACTCGTCGCGCTCGCCCTGTCACTGGCGACCGGTGCTTTCCAGATGTGGCGGCTAGGGAAACAGCCGAAGTCGGCGTGGTTTGCCTTCGTCGTCATCCTGGTAGCCAGCGGCTGGATACTGTGGGGTTGCTGGGGAAGCCCGGTCAGCGAATACGGCCGCTCGGATGCGCTGCTCGTGGTCTCCGCGCTGATCTCGTGCCTTTGGGCATGGGCCATGCCTGCGCGTGGTTTGGCGGTCCGTTTCATCTTGGCGGCATTGGCGCTGCTTGGCCTTGCGAATCTGGGGATCGCCTTGGTGCAACTTCGCGATCCCGCATTTGCGTGGCCTTTCGCCTCGCGGCCTGCCGCATTCCCATCCGGCCTCTTCGGTCACTACAACCACCTCGCGGACTTCTCGCTGGTATCCGCGCTGTTACTGACGGCGCGGGCGCTCTGGGCGCGGGACAGCCTCGTTGAAAGAATCGTCCAGGTTCTCGGAGTGGTGGCGGCAGTGACCTGCGTTTTGATCTGCGGATCGCGCGGCGGCGCGCTGAGCCTGGGAGCTGGAGTCGGGGTGTTGTCGCTCTGCTTCGGCCTCATCACGTGGCGGGACAAGAAGCGAAACAGTGGAGTGGTCATCGCCATCGCCGTGATCGCGCCGATCCTGATCGTGCTGCTCGTCCCGCTGGCCATCGCCAAAATCCAGCAGCGGCGCGGTGCGAAAAACCCGGGAGAAATCACTCAGGTCGCGGACGACCGTTTCCGCCTGATGTTTGCTGGCTACGCGATCCAAATCTCCAGCTCACAGCCATGGACGGGGAGCGGCAGTCGTAGCTTCGGCTGGAAGAAGAATGCCGCTGCAGACCCGGAAAAGGAGAAGATTTCCGACCAATTCAACGATGACTTCGTCCACAATGAGCTGCTCCAGGCAGCGGTGGACTACGGATGGGGCGGAGCCCTCCTCATCGTGGGGGCCGTCATGATGACCGGCTTGACCGGAGTAGCCGGCTTGGCTGGCCGGGACGAGGCGGATCCAAGCCAGAAGGCAGCGATGGACGCCGTGGCCTGTGGCGGCTTGGCAGCCATGGCAGGCACCCTGCTTCATTCGAATCTCAGCTTTGTCTGCCACACCCTGCCTGGTGCGATGTATCTCGGGCTCGCCTTCGGCTTCGCTCTGCCAAGACGCGAACTGACCCGGGAAATCCCGGGCATGGCCGTCCGCCTTGCTCCCTGCCTTCTTTTCGTGCCCGGAGCGATCCTGCTTGGCCTCATTGGCTGGCGGGCAAGCCAGGCATATCACACGCTGTGGCCGGTGTTGTTCGGCCGGGAAGCCACGGAGAGATCCGTCCCGGCAATCGCGCTGGATCACATGCAGCGCGCCATGGAGCTATGGCCCAGCTCCGAGCTTGTCGGCAGGAGCGGCCACCTCAGCCGTGTCGCTGCCGCAGCCGAAAACTTGCCGGCGGCGGAACAGCAGGCGTTCCTCACTCAAGCCGTGAACTCCTACGCGACGGCGATCCAGCTCAACCCCTATGATCCGGAATGGCCGCTCAATCGCGCCACGGCGTTGAGTCTGCTCGGCCGCCACGACGAGGCGGAACGAGACTTCGAGCGAGCCATCGAGATCCAAGGCGGCATGGAGCGGAACTTCCGCGCTCGATACCACTTTGCCTCCTATCTCTACCAGCGCTGGTACG
>Ga0307409_100001154_pt1 | contig 12575 bp, 11 predicted proteins | sample 322Ometagenome_2_FD_203888 | JGI IMG/M metagenome (GOLD analysis project Ga0307409, IMG submission 203888) | Maize rhizosphere microbial communities from greenhouse at UC Davis, California, United States - 322HYB-O-2 | ecosystem: Host-associated > Plants > Roots > Rhizosphere > Soil | place...
GACATCACAGGGAGGAAACCCAATGAGAGTTCTAGCATTTAGTGTCGCCGCCATAGCATTGTTTGCAACGGCCGCTGGGGCCCAAGCCCAGAGCAAGAAATATACCTTTGCTCTGGTTCCAAAGAACATGAACAACCCGTTCTTTGACCAAGCCCGCGATGGCTGCAAGAAGGCGGAAAAGGAACTTAACGGTGCGATCGAATGCCTTTATATCGGCCCCGGTGAGCACGGGGGCGGTGAGGAGCAGGTCCAAGTGATCAATGATCTCATTACCAAGAAGGTTGACGGTATTGCTGTCTCACCAGCCAATGCCGCGGCCGTCGGAAAGGCGTTGGAGGCCGCGAAGAAGGCCGGCATTCCCGTTCTGACCTGGGACTCCGATCTGCTTGACAAGGATAAAGGCCTTCGCGTTGCCTATGTCGGCACTTACAACTACGACATCGGCGTCAACCTTGCGAAGCTCGCGCAGCAGATTAAGCCAAAGGGCGGGTCCCTGTGCATCCAATCGGGTGGCGCCGCCGCCGCGAACCACAATGAGCGCATGCAAGGTATTCGCGATACCTTGGCCGGTTCGAAATCGGCCTCTCCTCCTGGGACAAAGCTGAGCGGTCAGAATGGCTGGACCGAGGTGGCCGGTTGCCCGCTCTACACTAACGATGACTTCCCGCTCTCTGTCCAGCAGATGGAGGACACACTCGGTAAGAACCCGAAGCTGGATGCCTTCATTCCTACGGGTGGCTTCCCGCAGTTCATCCCGCAGGCTTACCGGAAGGTCGCGGAGAAGTATAAGGCCCGCCTTGACGACGGGTCCCTGGCCCTCGTGGTTGCGGATACCTTGCCTGCCCAGATGGACCTTCTGAAAGCCGGCCTGTCCAAGGGACAGGTCGGACAGCGTCCCTTCGAAATGGGGTACAAGACCATGATGTTCCTAAAGGACATGAAGGACGGGAAACCCGGTCCGAAGGACCCAACCTATACCGGTCTGGATGTCTGCACGACACAGAACGCTGCAAGCTGCGTGGGATCGGGCAGCTAGGTGGGATGAGACCGGCTTGCGATCAAGTCGGTTGAGCGGCAACGAGGGCATGCGATCCGAAGGGGAGCATGCCCTCCAACTGTGCTCCGGTATGAGATTCAGCCAGCCCGGATAGCACCATGCGTGGTTCACGAAGAGGGATGGAGATCCGAGGGGGTGAACGGGACACCTTGAGGATTCTCGCTTCCCCTGCGATAGCGATGAACGCTTGTGCCTGTCGCAAGCACTGAGCCGCTGAGGTCCACGATCTCGGATTGGGCAAAGTAGATATTACGCCCTCCCGCGGTCCGCCGGCCGACAGCCACGATACTCCCGCTTTTCGATTGACCCACGAAGTTGCTTGTGAGGGAGAGAGTGACGCAGAAGCGTGCGTGAGCGGGGGTGGTACAGTACAATCCAGAAAAGCTGCCAACGTGATCGAGAAGCGTTGTCAGGATGCCGCCATGGACCACACCTGAACGATTTTGATGATCCGGCCGGAGGTCAAGGTGGGTGCGAACATAACCGTCTTCCCAGTGTTCAAGCTGAACACCCAACAGATCTATGAACGGGTTGTTGATGAGGAATTCTGACATAGCAACCTATCCGCTGAATTTGATGAGGGAAGCTCGGGTGTCGGGCACGTCAGTTACATTGCCATGCCATTCAGGCAGACAATAGATTGATCACAGGAATTGATCCGAGAGGGATAACAACATGGTCGCGACCTACAGTGATCTGAAAAACAAGGTTGTGCTGGTCACCGGTGGTGGATCAGGCATTGGCGAAGCGATCGTTCGAAGCTTTGCCAGGCAAGGGTGCAAGGTTGCGTTCATTGATATCGCGACCGAACCGTCCGTGAAACTTGCTGGAGAATTATCGGAGCGCGGTCTCAGCGTACGGTTTGAACAAGCGGATCTCACTGATATCGGCGCCTTAAGGTCTGCAATTGCGCAAATTCGAGAAAGTCTCGGGCCAGTCGAGATTTTAATCAACAACGCTGCTCATGATGAGCGGCATCCCACGCCGGACGTAACGCCAGAATACTGGGACGACCGCTTTGCAGTAAACCTTAAGCACCAGTTCTTTGCCGCGCAAACGGTGCTGCCTGACATGCAGGCCGCGAATGCTGGCGTGATCATCAACTTCGGATCATTTTCGTGGATGATCGGTCAAGGGGGCATGGCAGCCTACACGGCGGCAAAGTCGGCTATTCTCGGGCTGACACGATCTCTCGCACGTGACTACGGCCAATACAATATTCGGGTCAACGCGATTGCGCCTGGTTGGATCATGACCCAACGCCAGCTGGAGAAGTGGCTCACCCCGGAGGCTGAACGAGATCTGATGCAGCGTCAGTGCCTGAAGCGGAAGCTTATGCCTGAGGAGATTGCGCGGTTCACCGTCTTTCTTGCATCCGAGGAAGCTTCGGCCTGCACTAATCAGCACTACGTCGTTGATGGAGGCTGGTCCTAACCGACACTCACTGACGAAGTACGGTGTTGAAGGAATCCGCACCCGAATTGGCAACGGTTTTCCACGGAATGTCAGATCCGTAATCGAAAGCCGGCGCGTCATTGATGCCAAACCGTAGGCAGTTTAGGTACTTCCAGCTATCCACGTCAGTTCTCAGGGAGTCAGCGTACCTGCACCGCTGGAACTCTAATCGGGGAGAGACTGTATTTGAAGCCGAGGATCCAGGGCACACGTGATCCTCGTCGCTCAAAATCGTTGGAATAAAAGTTGACGATCTGGTGCTTACTGCAATAAATATTGCATCGGCCAAAGGCGATGAACCTCGAACGTCAAGCAAGTTGTGCCATCAGGGGCGAGCGGCCCGTCATCGAGGATCGGCATCGGTATCTGATTGCTCTCGCGGCGAAGCGATCTCGGCCTCAGTCAAAGCACACGCCACCCGTGTTGCCCTATAGGGAGGGAGCATTGAAAAAGGTTCGCTATGCCGTCGTTGGAGCAGGCTGGATCTCACAAGAAGCCTTCATGCCCAGTGTCGACCAAACCGAAAACTCGGTCATAACGGCTATTGTGACGGGAAACAGAGCCAATGCGCTCAAGTTGGCTGACTTCTATGGCATTGAGCACGTCTTTGGCTACGAACAATACGAGGAGATGCTTGGCTCAGGCGTAGTGGATGCTGTCTATATTGCGCTTCCGAACTCGCTGCATGCTGACTTTGCGATCAGAGCCGCCAATGCAGGCGTTCATGTACTGGTTGAAAAGCCCTTGGCAACATCGGTCGCGGAGTGCGAAGCCATGATCGCTGCCGCCGATCGGTCGGGTGCCAAACTGATGACGGCGTACCGTCTGCATTACGAGCCGGGGACCGTTGAAGCCTTGGATACGATCCGCCGTGGTGACATCGGTGACCCGAGGGTGTTCATCTCGGTGTTCAGCTTCCAATCGGCCGAGTCGAACCATCGCTTGAAAGGCGAACATTGGGGAGGCCCTTTGCAGGACATTGGCGTCTACTGCCTCAATGCCGCTCGCCATGTCTTCAGCAGCGAACCTTATGAAGCGGTCGCCATCGGGGGGCACGGTCACAATGATCCGCGGTTTGCCGAGGTGGAAGAGGCGATCTGCGCCACGCTCAAGTTCCCTGGCGACCGCATCGCTACTTTTGTTGCAAGTTTCGGCGCGGCCCCGCTCGATATGTACCGCGTCATCGGTTCCAAAGGAGAACTTGAAATGTCGCCTGGTTTCAGATTCGAAACTGCGACACGCTTGAGGCTGACCCGGGACGGTCAGGTTACGGAGAGATCCTTCCCTCAAGTCGATCACTTCAGTGGTCAAGTCGCTTACTTTTCTGATTGCATTCTTCAGGGCAGATCGCCTGACGCAGATGGTCGGGAAGGTCTAGCAGACGTTCGAGCTCTTCTGGCGATTGAGGCTGCGGCTCGAACAGGACAGTCACAGCAGATTGGATCACCGCCGTGCCTCACGCAGCTGTCGCTAAGCGCGGTTCGCGCGTTTCCGCCAGTCGAACGAAGGCTCGTTCTATGAACAGGGTGACGTAAGGGCATCTTGAGGTCGGAACGGGATGTCGTGTCAATGCGCAGCGAATGTCGAAGTCGGGTTCGGCCTTTCCAGAATGGGGCAATTGACGAAAGTCCGCCGTTGACCTGAACCATAGACACTAACCGGCAAGCTGTATGTGGGAGGATGTGATTTGAGCATAGGAGTTGGAATCATTGGTGCTGGCGTGATGGGGGCGGATCACGCCCGACTTATCCGCAGCCATGTATCCGGCGCACATCTGGTCGCCGTGGCGGATACGGATCCGGCCCGAGCCAGGGAAGCCGCAGCCGACGCGCGGATTAGCACTGATCCGCTCGAGTTGATCAACGGTCCAGAAGTTCAGGCTGTCATCGTTGCCTCGCCGGATCATACGCACGGCGACTTTGTTCTCGCGGCGATCCGTGCCGGAAAGCCCGTCCTGTGCGAGAAACCGCTCGCTGCGACATCTGAAGATTGTCTTCGCATCATTGATGCTGAGCGCACGGCTGGTCGGAAACTCGTTCACACCGGATATATGCGGCGGTATGACCCGACCTACAGAGAACTGAACGCCACTCTGAAGGCGGGAACTCTTGGCAAGGTCCGCATTCTTCATAATCAGCATCGTAACCGGGTAGCGCCGGACTGGTTTACCCCCGACATGGCAGTCACGAATTCATTTGTGCATGAGATTGACATCAGCCGCTGGTTACTCGGCACGGAGTTCAAGGCTGTGACTGTTGTGGCATGCGGCAGCGACCGGCCTGATGTTGCTGCCGACCCACTCCTCATTACCTTGGAGGCTGAGAACGGCGCGCTTGTCTCGACAGAGGTCTTCTTGAATGCAGGTTACGGCTACCATGTCCACGCAGAGGCGGTGTGCGAGCGGGGAGGGGTTCGCATGGGTCAGCCTGCCCTGACGTCCGTCCTCTTCGAAGGATCAGATAGGGCGGCCTTTCCAGCGAATTGGATACCTCGTTTTGCTGATGCTTACCGCTTGCAGGATCAGGCGTGGGTGAATGCGATTCACTCCGGTTCTCTCGATGCTGATGCATCGTCGTCGTGGGATGGCTACATGGCGAGCTACATCGCTGAGAAGACCTTAGAGGCATTCAAGACGGGTCAGCGAATTGAGCTGCAGGTACCTCGGCAGACAGGCTAGGAGCGTTAGCGCGTGGCCCGGTCGACGCGCGGCTTTCGGGACGAAAACAAATCCTTCCCGGCCACTACGCCAGACCGACTGGCGAAGTCCGTCTCGTCCATCAGCTCTTCGGTCTTGTTACCTGAGTGGCCGGTTCGGATCGATTCGTTGTAACTTTCCCAAGTTGCTGCAACCGAGCGGTTCACCCGAGCTTGTAATGGCGGGTCGCTTCCGGGTCTTCGGTTGTGACCGGCACCGACGACAGCTCACTCCAGACGAGATCTGGAATGGGCCATCGTGCCCATTCGAGCGTCTGCGCAATGCGCTCCGGCCGACTGACGCCACAGATCGTCGAGGTAATCCGCGGGTCTCTCAGGGAGAATTGCAGAGCGAGAGCGCCAAGTGGAATATTGTGCTGGCGGCTGATCTCTTCGAGGCGATGGATGGGTGCGAGCCTATCGCCGGTCGTATCCTGGTAGGCGTAGCGGGCATACCGGTCCGAGCCCTTGGCGAGAACGCCACTGCCGTAGGGCGCCGCATTCAGAACCGCGATCCCTTTTGCATGCGCGAAATCGATCATCGGCTCCGCGTTCTGGTTGACCAGGGTGTAGCGATTGTGAGTGATGACCGCGTCGAAGTCCCAGTCGCGCAGGAGCGGCATCATCACGTCGACACGGCCTGCCGCGAGGCCGACCGCCATCGCCAGCCCTTCATCCCGCATCTTGAACAGCTCACGCAGAGCGCCGTCGGGGCCGGTGATCTCGTCCAGAGAGGCTGCATGTTCGGGATCGTGAAGGTGCAGCAGGTGGACCCGCTCCAGCCCTAAAGCTGTGAGGCTCTCCTCAAGGGACCGGCGCGCCTGAGCCGCATTGAACCGGCCCGTGTCCGGGTCGCGATCAAGCTTGGTCGATAGAACGAATTCGGCGGGAAGTCCGCCGCGCTCGCGGATCACAGCCCCGATCCTTTCTTCACTGCGCCCGAGCCCGTAGTTCCGGGAGGTGTCGAGGAAATTCACCGGCCCGGCGAAGATCGCCCGGATGGTCTCCTGGGCCCCGTGTTCATCGACCCCATAGCCATAGGTATCAGGCATGTCTCCGAGGGCTGATGTGCCGAAGCAGAGCTTCGAAACCGAGAGATGGGTGCGGCCTAGGGCAACCGTCTTTACGCCGGGTTCTGGCATGTCTCTTCCCTTCAAAGTACTGGGCTGCGGGGATGTTGGGCCAAGAGCCAGCAGCATGCAACCGGCATCGCGCCAGTCACCTTCCCAGCAATTGTGTGGCTAGTCGGACCAGAGGTGAATGGCACTCAGAACGCGTCTCGTTTCCAGCTATTTTGCGGCCGACCTCACCCTAATTTGCTCTTCGATGCCTCTCGAAATCGGAAGCCGGGAGAGTGTGCCTTCCCGACGGTATCGGGTGTCAACCGTACGACAAGCATGTGCCTACGACTTTGATCTCCCGCGGGTCTCCGACTGATTCTGTGTTTGTCACCACGAATTAGCTGGCAACCTCTGAGAAGCATCGTTCCTACTTTGTCCCGGTTTGGCGCGGTTTCTTTCACAAACTTTACGCGCTCCCTAGAAGGGCCGCTAATGGCACTGGGCGGAAGTAGACCGAAACTCTATTCAAGCAGGGCACATCAGACGCACTGGGAAGGCAGGGGTTTTCCTGCTTTGACATATAGGAGACCCTTCGCGATGGTGGCTTCGCTAGGCCGTCGCTTGTCCCGATTATCGCTCCAGGATCCAGCCGCTCAGCAATTCTGCGATCTCGGCGTTGTTGTTGTCCATCATGAACATGTGCGAGTTCCCGCTGATGCCTAGCCTCGGCAGCGACCAGAGCGTCGCGCTTGCACCCGCTTCCTTGAGAGCCGCAATGGACTCTTCGGTTTTTCCCCTCAGGGACATCCAGAGCGGCGCCGCATCCATGTAATCGCCGGTGATGAGAAGCACCGATCGGCCGACAAAGGCACTTGGTTCATCGGGAAAACCAGACGGCTCCAATGCCGCGAGGCATGGTACCAAGGCTGGGTGACGTGCGGCTGCGCGGAAGGCAACCTCACCTCCCTGGCTGTGAGTGACGACACAGCATGGCCCAACCCGCTGGAGGACAGCCTCGAACGTCGCAACCGCCGCGTCAGTCGTGGTCAGCCAGCGGGGCGAGTGACCCATGATGAACGTGTCGAGGTCACCAGTTGGGAAGCGTTGACCCGGAAATGGTCTGCGATCTTGGAAGTCCTCCCGACTGCCGAACCGGAACAGGCTCCATGCCTCCTGCGCGCTTCTGACGATGGGTGCACCATCCCACACCTCCGGAATGGCGCACCAGCTGGCCCGACCCCGTTCGACATTGTCCACGACGTAGACCGCGAATCCCAGCCCAAGGAGGATCTGGAGCCAACCGGGCCTGCCGTCTGGTGTCGACTCCCACATCGTGCCGCTGAAGCCGCCTCCATGGAGAAGGACAATTGGCAGCGGCGAGACCAACCGTTCCGGGATGAAGTATTGAACGTAGGCCTGCTCGATGTGGTAGAGCCCGTTCGGGTCATACGAGAACGACGTGCTGCGCGTGAATGCGATGGACTGCGTGTCTCGACCTTCGACCTGGATCTGGCGCCCCCCGACATGGAAACTGCCAACCTGCGCGATCCTCAGACTCGGGACATCCATCGTCACTTCTTGACCAGCGGACACTTGCTCTCGGACAGTGGCCAAGCGGAGTCCTCGGCCGGAATTGTCCGCACGATCTCAAAGTAGTCCCAGTCGTATTTCGATTGGGCGGGAGCCTTTACCTTGGCAAGATACATGTCGCGCATCACGCGGCCATCCTCCCGGATCAACGCCTTCTTGGTGAACGCATCCTCGATGGGCCTGGAGCGCATGGCGGCGGCGACCTTGTCGGCATCGTCCGTTCCGGCCGCCTTGACAGCCTTGAGGTAGTGCAGAACGCTGCCATAGATGCCTGTCTGAAGCATGGACGGCATTGCCCCGACCCGCTCCTTGAACTTCCTGGACCAGGCACGAGTCGCATCATCCGTGTCCCAGTAGGACGCCGTCGTCAGATAGGTGCCCTGGGTCGTATCCAGTCCAAGGCTATGGACATCGTTGATGAACATGAGCAGGGCAGCCAGGTTCTGTCCGCCCTGAACAAGGCCGAACTCGCGGGCCGCCTTCATGGCATTGACCGTATCACCGCCGGCATTCGCGATGCCGATGACCTTGGCGCCGGAGGACTGGGCTTGGAGAATAAAGGACGAGAAGTCGCTGGCGTTGAGCGGGTGACGGATGGCCCCGACCACCTTGCCGCCATTGGCTTGGACGACTTCCGTTGCGTCCTTCTGCAACTGGTGTCCGAAGGTGTAGTCGGAGGCAAGGATGAACCAACTGTCCCCGCCGGCCTTGACCACCGCCGATGCGGTTCCCCGGGACACTCCATAAGTGTCGTAGGTCCAGTGGAAGCCGTAAGGCGAGCACTGCTCGTTCGTGAGGGCTGTCGTCCCGGCGCCCGAGAAGAGGGCAATCCGCTTTTTGTCCTTCACGATCCCCTGGACTGACAAGGCGACCGCGGAGTTGGGAATGTCAGCAATGACATCGACGCCCTCGGTATCGAGCCAGCGGCGTGCCGTTGTCGCGCCGACCTCCACCTTGTGCTGATGATCGGCGGAGATCACCTGGATGGGTTTGCCGAGAGCCGACCCACCGAACTCCTCGACTGCCATCTGGGCGGCCACAAGAGAACCTTTGCCTGTCACATCGGACGTGACCCCGGCCATGTCGGTCAGGACGCCGATCTTGACGACATCGTCGCTGACCTGGGCCAAGCCCGGAGAGGCAAGGGCGGATGCCGCAAGTAGGGCGGCAACTATCGTCCCGCTGGCTTTCATTGAGCGTTTCTCCCTACACTCGATTGCACGCGGACCTGTAGGCCGCTCCGTTTTGTGTTATGGGCCTGGAGGGTACGCCCGGCCTGGCCGGGATGCAAGGGAAAGGTCTCATATGAGACCAATGTTGGTCTCATATGAGACTATAACAAGGTTGCTTCAGGTGCTGGAGGGTCAGTTTGACGATCGGCGACAGTGACAACATCAAGAGCATCCTGAACGGCACGACGATCCCGACGGCCTACAAGATGGGCTATGTCCTAAACCATTACCGGGAGCCGTCATTTCGGGCCATCGAGCGGGAGTACGGAATCACCCGGCCCGAAATCGTGATGCTCATCTTCCTTGTTCACCGGGAGGGAATCACAGCAAACGACATCTGCGAGTTCTCCGGGCACCTGAAGGCCAACATGAGCCGAGCTGCGATTGCTTTGGCCCGGAAGGGCCTGATCGACCGACGGCCGGATGCGACCGACCAGAGGCGCCAGCTCCTCTACCTGACGGCTGTCGGGCGACAATTGCACGGACGCTTCATGCCGATGCTTGAGGCGCGTGAGCGTGCCATGCTGGCCTGCCTCTCGGCCCTTGAGGCAGAGCAACTCGAGCGTCTGCTGAACAAGCTGGGTGATCACGTTCCTGACTGGGCAGGCGAGAACTCAATCTAGCCTTGGCCCGCTCGATCCCGCCTGACAGGGCGCTTCCATTCACTCCGCTGAAATCTAAGGGAAAGACAGCTAATGGCACTGAGCTGAAGTAGGCCGAGTGTCTGCTCTAGCAAGAACAGCAGACGTCCCAGGAGTGCAGGGGATCGGCAGAGAATGACCCAATCGGACATTCAGAAAGTCTTATCCCGAGCAGGTGAACGCGCCCTTCAATGGTTGGATCACAAGCCAAGACCTGACGGGCTTGTGTCGGGCATTATGGCCTACATTACGCGGCTCAACTGCCGAACAGGGCCACCGTTGTCTCATCTACCTGACGGGAGGATCACTGCGTTCTCTTCTGAATCCTTTTCTGCAGCGCGTTTCGAGCAGAGCCCCAGCTTTATTCCGGGGCCAGCGGCGAAACACAGCCTGCCCGCTTTCCGCGCTTCACGATCATGAGAAAGTATGAATGCCACTTGCACCGGAGCAGCGCGCCCGGCCGCTTGGAACGGCGCCTCTTTGCCGTCGCCGGCCTTTGGGGTGGTATGTACTTGATCGCGATCGATTGACAATAAACCTCTTGGCGGGACTTCAACAATAGCTACCGGAGGTAGATCCCTTCAGGAATGCATGTGCCACGTGATGCTGCTCAGGCTTTGAGCAGACAAGCTATAGCTTCGATAAGCATTTTGGTCTCGGCAGTTTCGAGAAACGTGACATATTGACGAATTGCAGGCGATAAATGAGAAGAGGGAAGGTTTCCCGAAACTAATGAAACCTCCCGCATCGCAGCTGCGATGGCCGGCTAATCGGCAGCCGCACATACTTTCAGCCGAAGCGCAAGGCTCTCTGATCGCGTACCCTCTCATAAGAAACTTGAAGAGGGGGGCTCGCCTCGCCGTTTTCTCCGCAATTGAATGGTCACTGGTCGGGTACTCGCTGCCGGGCCGGACAGCAGGCGGCCTGAGCCATGCCCCATCGTGCCTTGGCGCAAGGACCGGATCCGTTTCGGACGGTCAGGCAGCGAGCGCCTGGATTCGCTCCTCCACGGTCTCGAGTTGTCGGACACCAGCAGAATGCCAGGTCCCATGGCAGATGGCTCACTAGACGTATATCAACCGCCCAATCCATGACTGTGTGCCACGGATACGTTCAGCGGGTCGTTAGCGGGAGCCCGCTTTAGGTGAACAGCTATAGGCAACGGTGATCGAGTTCGCCAGAAGGACTTTCTGGTGTGCTTGCGCTGCGGCTTCGCAAGCCTGCGGGGTGTCATACTCAGCGACAACGGTATGATTTTGGCCGGTCAATAGTGTCATCAACAATACTGTTATTGTCATGCTCTCTGTCCTCTTCAAGTATCCGAAGAACCTCGCCCTCGTGTCTCGTCGCAACGAATGGTTTCCCGGATATTCCCTTGAGCCCATTTACTCTACGCATGGCGTTCGCCCAGTCACCGCATCTTCTGAAGACGTTAGAGCGCCAGTTCAAGAAACTTATCCGACTGCCTTCCTCCTGCATGCTCCGCCACGCTTGACGAATCACTGGGACAGTCCGATCGGCGCCTTCGTTGGTGGTGGCAACCCACGTCGCCGACACTTGGCCTTCACCCGCTTCGCTGACCCAAACTGACAACCATTTGTCCTTATCGATCAAGCGTCCCGTTTCGGAAGGGCTAGATTGGATCTCGAGTATGCAGGCTGACGGTTCGAATGGCGACCTCCACCTGCCGAGCATGAACGTGATCTGTGGCAGCGTGCCATTCGGTAAGCAGGCGCAAAGCCTGAGCCTGGGCGATTGCGGCTGGTGTCGCTGAGGCTGCTGACGTTTGCCGTGATGGCGCGTTCTAGGCAGAGATAATAGCCGGAAGCACCTGTGCCCGGCGCCGAAGGAGGCAGACCCCTGCCCAAGCGGGTCGCGGTCTGGAGCGGTCAAAGGGGCGAGCTTGCGTGGTTCTATCGCCTTTGAACAGAAATGCAGTTGATGGAGGCGGATATGAAGGTCCTGATCGCATTAACGGTACTTATGGCTGGGTTCGTAGCCGCAAGCACAGAAGAGGCCCGTGCTGTGGTTTACTGCCAGTACGTCAATTATCCTGTCGGGTGCATTGTCAGACCTGGTGTCGTGCTGCGGGCACGGCCTGTCGCGCGGGCCGTGGTGACCCCGGGTGTCGGTGCCCCTGGCGTCGGAGTGCGGGCGGGAACACCGATGAACCGGGGCGGCCCGGTCAATCGCGTCGGCAGGCGCTGAGATGCCTTGTTCTGACGGGTCCCGCGGAAAGTGAGCCTTCGCTTGTCCGCGAACTCGTCTCAGACGGATTGAATCCGCTATGCGCTTATCAGGTGCAAGATACCGTGGAACGGTGCAAGGTCCCCAATCGATGGACCTGAACGCGCCAACCCTGGGCGACGCACCTGCATCCTCAACTATGTTCGACACCGCGCTCCGCATCGGGCTGGTGGCCGTTTTGGTTTATGCCTGCGCCCGGATCGTGCTGCCCTTTGCCTTCGTGTTGATGTGGTCTGCGATCCTGGCGGTGATTCTGTATCCGCTGCACCTTCGTCTGGCCGGGCGGCTTGGGGACCGCGGGGCGGCACTGCTGATTGGGCTGATCGGTGTCGCGGTGATACTGGGGCCAATGATCATTGCGGTGACGTCGCTCGCAACTTCACTCTACTCGTTGATCTCGAGCGTTCAGAGTCAGGACGTGGCATTGCCGCCGCCGCCGCTGTGGCTCGATGGAGCCCCGCTGGTCGGCAAAAAGCTGACGGAGATCTGGACTCTCGTCGCAACCAACCTGCCAGCGGCACTCGCAAAGTACGGGCACTTGATGAGTGGGCCTCTGGCATGGGTGGCGTCGTTCGCTGGGGGCTTGGCCATCGCCGAA
>Ga0307409_100001159_pt1 | contig 12557 bp, 10 predicted proteins | sample 322Ometagenome_2_FD_203888 | JGI IMG/M metagenome (GOLD analysis project Ga0307409, IMG submission 203888) | Maize rhizosphere microbial communities from greenhouse at UC Davis, California, United States - 322HYB-O-2 | ecosystem: Host-associated > Plants > Roots > Rhizosphere > Soil | place...
AGGCGCTCGGGCCCACCGGGCTGCTGCTGGGCTGGACGCCGGTCCTGCGCTCGGCCACGCGCAAGCGCGCTCGCGCCGGGCTCGACGAGTTCATGGCGAAGGACGGCTAGCCCGAGCCGTCGCGCCTGGCCCGCTCGTCGCGGGCGACCATGCGCGGGCTGTCGGCGATCAGGCCCCGCCGGCGCAGCGGCGTCAGGCCCAGGCCCGGGTCGCCGACGCCGACCAGCGTCGCCTTGTCCGGCGCGAGCTCCAGGTCGAAGCGCCGGCCGTCGATGTCGGTGGTCTGGCCGTCGATCTCCACGTCGTAGCCGCCCCAGCCCGGCTGCACGTCGATCCGCAGATGGCAGTGGGGCGGGACGACGAGCGGCGGGATGTTGCCGCCGTGGATGGTGAGCGGCGTGACCACGATGCTCTCGGCGCTCAGCACGAGCAGGGGCCCGCCGGCCGCCATCGAGTAGGCGCTCGACCCGAGCGCGGTGGCCACGACCACGCCGTCGCCGGCCATCCGCGCGTAGAGCTCGTCGTCGATCGTCACCTCGACGGCCAGCTGCTGGCCGGCGCGCCGCACGGCGACGAAGTCGTTGAGCGCCCAGGCCTGCTTCTCGCCGTCGACGGTGATCTCGAGCGCGGGGATGTCGCGTCGCCGCCACGATCCCGAGTCGTAGTCCTCCAGCGCGCGCGGCAGCTCCTCGGCCGTCACCGCGGCCAGCGCGCCCAGGCTCCCGCAGGCCACGCCGAGCACCGGCGTGTCGTGCACCGCCGCGGCGCGCAGCGCGGTGAGCACGGTGCCGTCGCCGCCGATCGCGGCGACCAGGTCGCAGGCGTTGACCTCGCCGAACGGCGCGACCTCGCGGTCGTGGTTGCCCGCCTCGAGCTGCACCATCTCCACGTGGTGGCTGTCCGCCCAGTCGCGCAGCACCGCCAGCGGGCGGTCGATCGGGCGCTTGGGGTGGACGACGAGTCCGAGGCGATGCACGGCGCGCAGCCTACGCGCTGCCTTGTGCGCCGTCTTCGCCGGGCCGCGCCTGGCTCGGCGTGACTCTGGGAACAACGTCCGCGTACCCCTCGAATATCCGTCCGAAGCGCCTCCACCGGTGGCGCATCCTTGATCGCATGTACAGGTGAGCCGGGTGACCGAAGAAGATCGATCTGCCTCGCGGCTCGAATTGCTGCGCTCCTCCTTCCGCCCCGGCGGCGATCAGTACGCGGGCGCGGACCCGTCCGCGGCGCGGCGGATCGCCGCGCTGCTCGCGGGGCTGAGCGCGGTGCTGGCGGTCGCCTTCGGGCCGATGTCGCCGCCCACAGAGATGATCGGACGCGTCGGCTGGCTGGTCCTGGCCGCGTTCGTCGCCGCCTGCGTCGCGGTCGTCCGCTGGCTGGTCGACGAGAGCAAGCCGGTCACGTTCAACCAGCTGCTCGTCATCTCCTACTGCGGCGTGGCTGGCGTCGCCGTGCTCGAGTGGCTGGCCGGCGGCCACTCGTCGTACTCGGCCCTCTACGTGCTCTGGCTGGGCTCGGGCGTCGGCGTCCACCCGCCGCGCCGGGCCGCGCCGTTCCTGCTCACCGTGCTGGCCGCGGGCACGCTGCCGCTTCTCTACAACGGCTGGGACGGCGACACCGCCCGCGCGATCGCCACCGACGGGCTCCTGTGGCTGGCCCTCGGCACCGTGCTGCTCGTGCTGATCGCCAGCGTGCGCGGGCAGCGCGTGCGCCTGCGCAGCGTCGAGCGCACCGCGCGCGCCGAGGCCGAGCAGGCCGCCAAGCGCGTCCGCGACCTGCAGCAGGTCACCGACGTCTCGCTGGCCCAGCTCCCGCTCGACGAGCTGCTGCACGAGCTGGTGGTGCGGATCAGCGGCGTCCTCGACCTCGATGCCGCGGCGATCATGCTGACCGAGGACGATGGCGAGACCATGACCGTGCGCGCCGCCCAGGGCGTGGCCACGACGCGCGACAGCAAGCCGATCCGCGTGGCGCCGGGCGACGGCTGCGCGGGCCGCGTGGCCGCTGAGCGGCGGACGGTGCTGCTCGACGACATCCGCGACAGCGCCGACCTCGACCCGGTCTTCCGCGGCACGGGCGTGCGCTCGCTGGCCGGCGTGCCGCTGATCGCCGACGGCCGTGTGATCGGAGTGATCGAGGCCGCATCCGAGCGCCGCCGCGCCTTCACCCCGCACGACGTGCGCCTGCTCGCGCTGGCCGCCGACCGCCTGTCACAGGCCATCGAGCGAACGCGAGTGAACGAGCGTGCGCACCACATCGCCGAGACCCTGCAGCGCGCGCTGCTGCCCGACCGCCTGCCCGGGGTGCCCGGCGTCGCGCTGGCCGCGCGCTACCTGCCCGGCGGACCGGGCACCGACGTGGGCGGAGACTGGTACGACGTGATCCCCGCAGCCGACGGCCGCGTGGGCCTGGTGATGGGCGACGTCGTCGGCCGCGGCGTCGCCGCGGCGTCGCTGATGGGCCAGCTGCGCAACGCCTTCCGCGTGTACGCGCTCGACGGCAACGCGCCGGCCGCGATCCTCGACAAGGTCAACGTGCTCCTCCACCAGTTCGAGCCGGGGCAGATGGCGACCGCCGTGCACCTGGACTTCGACCCGCGCGAGGAGCGCGTCTGCTTCGCCGGCGCGGGCCATCCGCCGCCGGTGTTGCGCCTGGCCGACGGCACCACCGAGTACCTGCACGGCGCGCCGTCCGCTCCGCTCGGCGTCCTGCCCTACACGCGCTACCACCAGCAGGAGGCGCGGCTGCCCGCCGGCGCCACGCTGCTCGTGTACACGGACGGCCTGGTCGACCGGCCCGACAGCTCGCTGACCAGCGGGCTCGCCGGCCTGCTCGACGCGGTGGCTTCCGCGCCCGCCGATCCCGACGCGCTGTGCGAGCACGTGCTGCGCTCGCTGCTGCCCGACGGCCCGCCCGGCGACGACATCGCGCTGCTGGCGCTGCAGAGCGTGCCGATCCACGGCGCCGACCTGACCCTGGAAGTGCCCCCGGATCCCGACGAGCTGGCGCTGGTCCGCCACTCGCTGAGCCGCTGGCTCGAGGCCGCGCACGTCGACGAGCGGGACGCCTACCGCGTGACGATCGCCGCCAACGAGGCCTGCATGAACGCGATCGAGCACGCGTTCGCGCCGAGCGGCGAGCCGCTGCACGTCGAGGCGCACATCACCGACGGCGACGTCGACGTGCTGGTCCGCGACCGCGGCCACTGGCGCGAGCGCACGAACGGTCCGGGAGGCCGCGGACTCGACCTGATGCGATCGCTGATGGACGAGGTCGACGTCGACCCGGGACCGGCGGGGACGACCGTCCGCCTACGGCGCGCGGTCGCGCGGCGCGGGCAGCAGGTGTGACCCGGCTTGCGCAGCTCGACTTCGACGAGCGCGGCGACGTGGTGATCGCGCGCCTCGCCGGCGAGCTCGACCTCTCCAACGTGCACGACATCGGCGACGGCCTGAACGCGGCGGTGACCCGCGACACCGCCGGGCTCGTGCTCGACCTGTCCGAGCTCACGCACCTGGACAGCGCGGGCGTGCGGCTGCTGTTCGACCTGCGCGGGCGACTGGCCACCGCGCGCCAGCGCCTGGTCGCGGTGGTGCCCGAGGACGCGCCGATCCGCGAGGTGCTCGAGCTGGCCGCGGTGCCCGGCGCGGTGCCGCTCTACACGCAGCTCGACGAGGCGGTGGCCGCCGCCGCGGCCGGCGCCTGACCGCATCCGCTTTCGGCCCCCGCGCGGGCGGCGCCGCGCTTACGATTGCCGCGATGGAGGGCACCGACACGCGGCGCCGGGCAGGGGACCTGCTGCTCGAGCGCGACGCAGAGCTCGCGTCGATCGACGCGCTTCTGTCCGCCGCGGCCGGCGGCCAGGCCGGACTGGCCGTCGTCGAGGGGCGCGCCGGGATCGGCAAGAGCCGGCTGCTGATGGTCGCGCGCGACCGCGCGGCCGCGGGCGGGTTCCGCGCCCTGTCCGCGCGCGGTACCGAGCTCGAGCGCGAGTTCCCCTTCGGCGCCGTGCGCCAGCTGTTCGAGCCGCTGCGGGCCGAGCCCGATCTCTGGGAGCGCGCGTTCGCGGGCGCCGCGGCCGGTGCGCGGCCCGTCTTCGAGGCGCCGGTGTTCGAGGCCGAGGAGTCCGGCGGCGTGTCGTTTGCGGCGCTCCACGGCCTCTACTGGCTGACCGCGAACCTCGCGGCCGAGAGCCCGGTGGCGCTGCTGGTCGACGACGTCCACTGGATCGACGCGCCGTCGCTGCGCTTCCTGTCCTACCTGGCGCCGCGCCTCGAGGGCCTGCCGGTGCTGGTCGTGGCCGGCGTCCGCGCGGGCGAGGCCGGCGTCGAGCCGGTGCTGCTCGCTGACCTCGTCACCTCACCCGCGTCGCAAGTCATCAGCCCCGGGCCGCTCAGCACCGAGGCCGTGCGCGGGCTGCTGCGCGAGCGGTTGGGCGGCGATCCCGACGACCGCTTCGTCTCCGCGTGCGTCGAGGCCACCGGCGGCAACCCGCTGCTGCTCGGCCAGCTGATCAGCTCGCTGGCCGCGGAGGGGGTGAAGCCGTCCGCCGACCAGGCCGCGATGGTGCGCGCGATCGGCCCGCGCGCGGTCTCGCGCACGATCCTGCTGCGCCTGGCCCGGCTGGAGCCCGCCGCGGCCGCGGTCGCCCACGCGGTCGCGATCCTGGGCGAGAGCTCGGACCTGCGCCACGTCGCCGCCCTCGCCGAGCTGGACGAGGCGACGGTCGCCGCCGCCACCGCATCGCTCGCCCGCGCCGACATCCTGCGCGCCGAGACGCCGCTCGGCTTCGTCCACCCGCTGATCCGCGCGGCGGTCTACAACGACCTGGCGCCGGCCGAGCGCGAGCTGCGCCACGCCCGCGCCGCGGAGCTCCTGATCGAGGCGGGGGCCGACGACGAGCACGTCGCCTCGCAGCTGCTCCAGTCGCCGCGCCGCGGCGAGGCCCCGATCGTCGAGCGGCTGCGCGCGGCGGGCCGGTCGGCCGTCAAGCGCGGCGCCGTCGACAGCGCGGTGACCTACCTGAAGCGCGCGCTCGACGAGCCGCCGCCCGCCGACGCCCGCCCCTACGTCCTGCTCGAGCTGGCCGCCCTCGAGAAGCGGACCAACGGCCGCGCGGCGCTCGAGCACTTCAAGGAGGCCTACGCGGGCGTCGCCGACCCGTACCAGCGTGCCGACCTGGCGTACGAGATCGGCTTCCTCGCGCTGTTCACCGGGTTGCCCGAGGACGCCGCAGATGTGCTCCGGCAGGCGATCCCGGAGCTGCCCGAGGGCGACGACCACCGCCTCCGGCTCGAGGGCCTACAGCACGGGCTGCGCTGGTTCGCGATCGAGGACTACGCGGGGCTCGACCGGCTGCGCGAGTTCCGCGAGGTCCGCCAGGGTGGTCTGGGCACCAAGCTGATGATCGCCTACGCCGCCTTCGACTGGGCCAATCGCTGCGGCCCCGCCGAGGAGTGCGCGCGCATCGTGCTCGAGGGGACGCCCGTGGCCGAGTACGTGCCGACCGACGAGGGCCTGACCCCGGTGGCCATCGGGGTGGTGCTGACGCTGGCCGAGCGCGAGGAAGTCGAGCGGCACTGGGCCGTGATGGCCGAGGGGACGCGGAAGGTCGGTTCGGTGTTCGGCACGCTCGGCCTGCACGTGTGGCGGGGCTGGACGCTGCTCCTGGAGGGCGAGCTGGAGGGTGCGGAGCGCGAGCTGCTCGAGGGCCGCGAGGGGCAGCTCCTGTGGGGTGCGATCACCCCCGCGGGCCTCAGCCAGGCCGTCGGCGCGATGGCGTCGGTAATGGTCGAGCAGGGCCGCCTGGCCGCCGCGCGCGAGCTGATCGAAGGCGAGCCGCACGAGCAGGCCGCCACGTTCGGCGGGCTGTTCCGCGACCGCGCCGAGGTCGAGCTGCTGCTGGCCGAGCGCCGCCACGAGGAAGCGCTCGCGCTCTGCGAGGAGATGATCGAGAAGCTCGAGGGGTGGATGGACAACCCCGCGCTCGCGCCGTGGCACGGCTTCGCGGCCGAGGCGCTCGACGCGCTCGGCCGTACCGACGAGGGCATCGAGCACGTCGAGCGGGAGATGGCCAAGGCGCGGCAGTTCGGCGCGCCGCGGGCGATCGGCCGGGCGCTGCGCGTGATGGGCACCCTGCGCCGGGACGAGGCCCAGCTGCAGGAGGCCGTGGACGTCCTCAGCGGATCGCGCGCGCGGCTCGAGTACGCCAAGGCTCTGGCCGCGCTGGGCGGGGCCATGCGGCGCAACCGCAGGCCCGCCGAGTCGCGCGAGCCGTTGCGGCGCGCGCTCGAGCTGGCGTCCGCGTGCGGCGCCGAGGCGCTCGTCGCCGCGGTGCGCTCCGAGCTGGCCGCGGCCGGCGTCAAGCCGCGGGCCACCGCGCTCGGCGGGGTCGAGTCGCTCACCGCGAGCGAGCGCCGCGTCACCGCGCTGGCGGCGGACGGGCACACCAACCGCGACATCGCCCAGGAGCTCTACGTCACCCCGAAGACGGTCGAGGTGCACCTCTCGAACGCCTACCGCAAGCTCGGCATCCGCTCGCGCCGCGACCTCGCGGGCGCGCTGCGCGCGGCTTAGGCCTTCGCGGCGACGGTCTCCAGGCCCTTGGCGATCGAGCGGCGCAGGCTCGCGGCGACCGCGGCGGCGACGCCGGGCACGCGCGACCCGAAGACGATCTCGTAGCGCAGGTGCGACCCGCCGCCCTCGCGCTCCGAGAACAGCAGCTCGCCCCGGTGCCCGCGCAGCGGCGTGCCCTTGGTGATGCGGTACTCGATGCGGCGGTTCGGCTCCATCGCGGTGACGGTCTCCTCGAACGGCATGAGCCCGCGGAACGACAGCCGCCGCACGGAGCCGACGCCGTTGCGCTCGCCGTTCTGGCCGTCGCGGACGCGCTCCACCCGGGTGGGGAAGATCACGCCGAGGTTCTCGTGCTCCGACAGGTAGCCGAACACCCGGTCGACGCCCTGGTCGAAGTCGCGCTCGATGAGGACCTGTTGCACGCGCGCCACACTACTGGGCTGACGCGCCAAGCGCGTTCGCCGCCCTGACCTGACAGGATCGCCGGGCCGTGCGCGTCCTGCGCTTCCTGTTCCGCCGCCTCGGTCGCTTCTACCTGGTCGCGGCGCTCCTCTTCACGCTGTTCGTGACGCACGTGACGGTCCTCGCGAGCACGGCGCTGCTCGCCCTGTGGGTCGACCTGTCGGGCGACCAGTTCGGGCGCATCGTGGCCGTGTCGCAGGGGCTCACGCTCGTCGAGAGCATCATCACGTTCAGCTACTCGTGGGGGCTGCTGAAGCCCGCGCGCAAGTGGATCGGGGGGAGGAAGGACTGCCACGAGGACGCCTGGCGCGCGCTGCTCACGCTCCCGCGCGTGCACCTGCGCGGCGGGCAGGTGATCGCCGCGCTGATCACGGTCATCCCGATCTCGGCCTACATCGCGTTCGTCGAGCTGGACGCGAGCTGGCTCGGCTTCCTGGGCCTGCTGGCCGCCGCGTACGTCGTGCTGCTCTACGGCGTGGTCTGGCGGATCCTGATCCTGGAGCTGGCGCTCCGGCCGGCGGTCGAGGACGCGTCGAGCGGGCTGACCGCCAAGGTCGCCGGCGAGCAGGGCGGCGTGCCGCTGCGCTTCAAGCTGTTCGCCTGCATCCCGCTCAGCAACGTCGGAACCGGCCTGGCCGTGGCCGGCCTGTCGTCGGACAGCAAGGCGGGCCTGCGCGAGCTGGGCTTCGACGTCGCGTTTGCGGTCGGGTTCGCGTTCACGGTGTCGCTGGGCCTGACGCTGCTGCTGGCCGGGTCGATTCTGGGCCCGCTGCGCGAGCTGATCCGCGCCACCCGCCGCGTGGCCGAGAACGAGCTCGACGAGCCGGTGCCGGTCACCTCCACCGACGAGACCGGCGAGCTGACCGAGTCTTTCAACGAGATGGTCGACGCCGTCGGCGAGCGCGAGAAGCTGCGCGAGGCGTTCGGCGCGTTCGTCGACCCGGGGCTGACCGAGCGCGTGCTGGAGGAGGGCACCGACCTGGAGGGCGAGGACGTCGAGGTGTCGGTGCTGTTCCTGGACGTCGTGAACTTCACGACGTTCGCGGAGGAGACCGAGCCCCACGAGGTGGTCCGCGATCTGAACGAGCTGTTCGAGTCGGTCGTCCCCTGCATCCACGACAACGGCGGCCACGTCGACAAGTTCGTGGGCGACGGGCTGATCGCGGTGTTCGGCGCGCCGGAGCGGATGTCCGATCACGCCGAGCGGGCCGTGAAGGCGGCGCGCTGCGCCGTGGAGAAGGTGAACACGGGCGACGACCACGGGCTGCGCGTCGGCGTCGGCGTCAACACGGGCCGGGTGATCGCGGGCACCGTCGGCGGCGGCGGGCGCGTCGACTTCACGGTGATCGGCGATCCCGTCAACACGGCCGCCCGCGTCGAGCAGCTGACCCGCAAGACCGACAGCGATCTGCTCATCACAGGAGCGACTTACCAGGCGCTCGACGGGAAGGGCGAGGAGTGGACCGAGCTGCCCGAGATGGAGCTCGAGGGCAAGCGCGAGCCGGTGCCGGTCTTCGCCCCCAGCGACGAATAGTCCCCTTGCGCTAAGGGCCGGGAAGCGGGAGCATCGAGAGCGCGATGGGCTCAGGCCTGGACCAGGGTTTCCTCGACGCGTTCGCGCCGCGCTGGTGGGCGGCCTGGAACTGCCGCGACGCCGAGGCGATCGCGTCGATGGTCACCGACGACCTCGTCTACTACAACCCCGCGCTGGACGAGGACCTGCACGGGCGCGAGGCGATGTTCGACTACGCCGCGATGCTCGGCCAGGCGTTCCCCGACGGGCGCTTCACGACCCCCGAGGAGCCCTACGCATCGCTGACCCAGGCCAAGGGGATCGTCCCCTGGCACTTCGTCGGCACCCACGCGGGCGACTTCGTGCCGATGGGCTTCAAGGCCACCGGCGGGGTCCTCGAGGTCGACGGCGTCGACCACTGGTGGTTCCGGGACGGGCGCATCTGCCGCCACCGCGCGACGTTCGACTTCGCCCAGGCGATGCGGTCGATCGGCGCGACGACGCCGGCATGACGGCCGGCGGGCTGGACCAGGACTTCCTCGAGGACTTCGCCGACCGCTGGTGGGCCGCCTGGAACTCGCACGACGGCGAGGCGGTCGCGGCGCTGTGCACGGAGGACGTGCGCAACGACGGGCCGGCGCTCGGCCGCGAGATCACGGGCCGGGAGGCGATGGTCGGCTACGTGGGCATGTTCGCCCAGGGGTTCCCCGACATGCGCTTCCTCGTCCCCGAGCCGCCTTACGCCTCGCTGACGCAGGCGAAGGCGATCGTCCCCTGGCGCTTCGAGGCGACCCACGACGGCGAGTTCACCCCGATGGGGCTCGCCCCGACGGGGGCCCGCGTGGAGATGGACGGCGTCGACCACTGGTGGTTCCGCGACGGCCTGGTGGCGCGGCGCAGCATGGTCTACGACTTCGCCCAGGTGATGCGCGCGCTGGCACCGCGGGCGGACTCCGCCTAGGATCGTCGGGCGCAGTTGGCCGCCTGGCCAAACCGAGGAACCAAGGGAGTGACATGGCGAAGCAGCCGAAGAGCTTGAACGGGAAGGTCGTAGCGATCACCGGCGGCGCCCGCGGAATCGGCAAGGCGACGGCGCAGGCGCTCGTGCGCCAGGGCGCGCGCGTCGGCATCGGCGACCTGGACGTGGAGCTGGCCCGCCAGACCGCGTCGGAGCTGGGCGACAACGTGCGCGCCTACGAGCTCGACGTGACCAGCCGGCCGTCGTTCGCGGCGTTCCTGGACTCGGTGGAGAGCGACCTGGGCCCGGTCGACGTGCTGATCAACAACGCGGGGATCATGCCGATCACGCCGTTCCTCGACGAGACCGACGACTCGGCAGTGCGCCAGCTCGACATCAACGTGCACGGCACGATCTTCGGCATGAAGGAGGCGCTGCCGCGCATGCTGGCGCGCCGCAGCGGGCACGTCGTCAACCTGGCCTCGGTGGCCGGCAAGGGCGGGTTCCCGTACCTGGCCACCTACTGCGCGGCCAAGCACGCGGTCGTGGGCCTGACCGAGGCCGTGCGCGGCGAGCACCGCGACAGCGGCATCGGGTTCACGGTCGTGATGCCGGCGATGGTCAACACCGAGCTGACCGCGGGCGTCAAGGCCGGCCGCGGGGTCGAGAAGGCCGAGCCCGAGGAGGTCGCCGACGCGATCGTCGACGCCCTGCAGCTCGACCGTTACGAGGTCTACGTGCCCAAGGCCGTGGGCCGGATCAGCAAGGCCATGACGATCCTGCCGCGCCGCGCAGCCGAGGCGATCGGTCGCTACCTGGAGGCCGACCAGGTCATGGTCCAGGCCGACATGTCGGGGCGCAAGGCCTACGAGGAGCGCGTGGCGAAGAGCGAGCCGACGCCGCTCGAGGTGGCGGCGCCGGCCCGCGCGGCGGAGAACGTGGCCTCGGAGGAGAAGGAGCCGGTGGGCGGCTAGCCCGACCGCGGGAGCGCCCGCGCTCCCAGCCTGCTCGTCAGCTCCAGGGCGAGCGCCACCGCCAGGCGGCGCTCGCCGATCGGGTGGCCGAGCAGCTCCTCCGCGCGGCCCACGCGGTTCAGCACCGTGTTGCGGTGGGCGTTCAGCCGCGCCGCCGCGCGCGGGCCGTGTTCGCCCTCGTCGAGGTAGACGCGCACGGTCTCGCGGAGGCGCGCGGTAGAGGGGTCGTTGGCCGCCAGCGGCCCCAGCACCGAGGCGACGAACTCGGCCACCTGCTCCTCGTCCTGGCCGGCCAGCGCGACGACCTCGACCTCGCGGTAGGTGGTCAGCCGCTCGGCGTCGCCGCCGGCGACCAGGCGCTGGGCGGCGATCGCCGCCGCGTGGCTGCGCCGGAAGCCGGTCATGCCGGGGCGGGTGGGGCCGGTGACCGCGCGGACGTGCGGCTCGGCGCCGGTCAGGGCGTCGCGCAGCGCGCGCGGGTCGGGGTCGTGGTCGCTGCCGATCCAGGCCCAGAGCGCGGAGGTGCCCGCGGGCAGCGTCAGCGGGCGCCCGCCGCCCGCGGCCTGGGCCAGCGCGCCGGCGGCGCGCTCGAGCGCGCCCTGCACCAGACCGGGCGGCTCGGCCCACAGCACGACAGCGGTGTGGCGGCGCGAGAGCTCGTAGCCCAGCTGGCGCGACGCGCTGTCGCGGTCGACGGGCGCGCCGTCCAGGATCAGCCGGACGGTCGCCGTGCGCTGGGCCAGCGCCCCGCCCAGCAGGTCGGTGCGCTCGCTCTCCACGGTGGCCAGCACGCCGCCCACCACCTGGTCGACGTAGCTGAACATCGCCGCCGACGAGACGTCGAGCACCTCGATCAGCTCGGGCCCCTCGGGCACTGTCGCCGCGGCGCGCTCCATCCAGCGGCGCCAGGCGACGTTCTGGCCGCGCCGGTAGGCGTGCAGCAGAGCGTCGAACTCGATGCCGCGGCGGACGAGGCTGCGGGCCAGGTCGAGCGCCTCGGGCGGCAGATCCTCGGACACCGGCTCGGCCGGGTGGCTGGCCATCGCCGCCAGCCAGCGCAGCATGTTCGCGCGGGTGCTGGCCACGGTCTCGGCCTCGATCGTCGGGTCGCTGGCCAGCGCCGGCGAGGTCTCGAAGATCGCGGCGTTCATCTCCTCGAGCATCGACTCGGCGTCCGCGAGCAGGCCGTCGGCCACCTGCGCGACGTAGTCCTCGGTCGTTTGTGCCACGGCACAATGCTAGGTGCTGATTCGGTGCTCTGGGCACTGGCCAGACCGGGCGCGTTCGCCCTATCGTTCGCGGTGGCCTCGAGGGAAGTGAGAAGGATGAGCCCGTCCACCACGCCGAAGGTGTGCCTGATCGGCGCCGGATCGAGCGGCATCGCCGCCGCCAAGACCCTGCACGAGCGCGGCATCGAGTTCGACTGCTACGAGCTCTCCGACCGCGTGGGCGGCAACTGGGTCTACGGCAACAAGAACCAGGTCTCGTCCTCGTACCGCTCGCTGCACATCAACACGTCGCGGACGCGGATGGAGTACTCGGACTACCCGATGCCCGAGTCGTACCCCGACTTCCCGCGCCACGACCAGATCGCGACGTACTTCGACGACTACGTCGACCACTTCGGCTTCCGCGACCGCATCCGCTTCGAGACCGGCGTCGAGCACGTCGAGCGCCGCCCGGACGGCGTCTTCGAGGTGCGCGTCTCCAGCGGTGAGACCGTCGAGTACGACGCGGTGATCGTGGCCAACGGACACCACTGGGACCCGCGCTGGCCCGAGCCCGCGTTCCCCGGCAGCGACACGTTCGCCGGCCGGCAGATCCACTCGCACGACTACAAGGACGAGTCGCAGCTGGTGGGCAAGGACGTCGTCGTCGTGGGGATGGGCAACTCGGCGATGGACATCGCGGTCGACGCCTCGTACCACGCGAAGACGACCTACCTGTCGGCGCGCCGCGGCGTCCACATCGTCCCCAAGTACATCTTCGGCAAGCCCATGGACACGATCGGCGGCAGCGAGAAGGTGCCCGACGCGCTGCGTTTCGCGATGTTCCGGCAGCTGGTCAAGGCCTA
>Ga0307409_100001160_pt1 | contig 12554 bp, 7 predicted proteins | sample 322Ometagenome_2_FD_203888 | JGI IMG/M metagenome (GOLD analysis project Ga0307409, IMG submission 203888) | Maize rhizosphere microbial communities from greenhouse at UC Davis, California, United States - 322HYB-O-2 | ecosystem: Host-associated > Plants > Roots > Rhizosphere > Soil | place...
CGTCCATGGCCGCGTCGAAGATGGCATCAACGCGGCGGAATCGATCGGTCGATAACGCGGTCACGAGCCCTCTCCCGTCCTGGTGTCGCGCTGCCCGCCGACGGCTTCACAGCGCCGGTCGCCGCCCGGGCATGTCCGCTTCAACCCTAAATCGGAAATCGGGGGCGAAACCGGACACGGGAAACGTTTGAGCGAGCCTTCCTCTCTCGAGTGGCCCCCGACGTCGCACCAAGCACGGTGGCTCGTTCCGGCGGTGGATTGCGCCATAGCAGGGGAAGGACGCAATCCCCATCAAGGAGACCACCATGCTACCCGCCATCCCGCGCGGCGTCCGCTGGACGGTCGCCCTGATGCTGCCCAGACCTTCAACACGCCGGAGTGGGTCACGCCGGCCGGGGTCGCCGGCGCGGTCAAGTTCTCCTTCACCCGCAAGTAGCCGTTCCGCGTGCCGCCGTCGCGGCTCCCCCGGCCGGCGACAGCCGAGATCGCGAGCGCCGTGACGCTTCCGGTCGCGCCGCTCCTTCGTCAGCCCCCACCACGGTGACGTGCTCGCGCACCGAGACCTTCCGGGTCGTGCGCGTGTCCGCCACCGGTCGTCCGCTGCGCAACTCCTAGATATGAGACGACACGACGACACCCCCGCGCGGTTCACCGGCGAGTACTTCACCGGCGAGTACTTCACCGGCGAGTACTTCACCGGCGAGTACTTCACCGGCGCGTACGCGACCACAGCGCCGGCCGCTCGCTCTATGCCGTTCGCCGCTGCGCCGACGTGGCCGCTCCTGCTCGTGACCATGCTCGACACCGCTGGCCTCATGGTCGCGGTCCTCCGCATTCCGCCGCTCGTACGGGCCACCGGCGGTGGCGCGCTTGCCATGGGGGCACTCACCGCGGCGTTCGCGCTCGCGCAGATGGCCAGCGCGATGGGGTGGGGGAGGCTCTCCGACCGCATGGGTCGGCGGGCCGCGCTCGTCGCGGGACTCGTGCTCTCGGCGGCTGGGTGGCTGTTGCTCCTCTGGGCGGGCGAGATGCCCGCGCGCGCGATGCCGGCGCTCACCACGCCGGCGCTCGCCGTCGCGCGCGTACTGATGGGGATCGGCTCCGGGACGGCGGGCGTGGTGGTCGCGGCGATCCTCGACGGCGCGCCGCCGAGCAGCCGCGCGGCCCTGCTGGGTCGCCTGAGCGCCGCCACCAGCTTCGGCGCGGTCGTCGGTCCGGCGGTCGCGCTCGCGCTCGCCGAGTGCGCGATGACGCCGGAGCACGCGATGACGGTGCTCACCGCGCTGGCCCTGGTCGTGGCGTGGCGCACGCTGCCGCGCGGCGCCCGTGTCGTGGCCCGCGGGCGTGCAGACGCTCGCGCGGTGCCCCGTTGGGGGCGCTCGCTCCTCCCGGTGCTCATCGCGGTCTACGCGCTGGCCGTCGGTGCCGCGTCGGGCGTGGCGACGATGCTCCCCGCGATCTTCGACGCGCCGCGCGCCGCGTGGGCGGTGATGGCGCTCGGCGCCACGGGGGTGCTCGTGCGCGCCGCACTCGTCGGCCCGGTCGCGGCACGCCTTGGCGAGCCGCGGATGCTCGGCGCCGGCCTCACATCCATCGCGGCCGCGCTCCTCCTCCTGTGTCGCCCAAGTGGCGCGGCGGTGCCCGCCGCGGTGGGCGCGCTGGCGTTCGGCACCGCGCTCGCCTTCCCCGCCCTCGGCGCGCTCCTGGCCCGGGCCACGCCGCCGTCGAGGCTCGGCGCCGTGATGGGCGCGCAGCAGGCGGCGGGCGGGGCCGCGCGCGCCGCGTTCCCGCTCGCCCTCGGCGTGGCGCTCGACGCCGGACGGCCGTCAGGCCTGTTGACTGTCTGCGCCGCGGTACTCGCCGTCGCCGCCGCCGGCGCATTCGCGGGGCGGTCGTACGTCGCCAGGCCGGCCCAGCGGCGGCCGGACGCGAAGGCGGCCTAGCGCTACCTGGCCCGACCGACGGCCGCGCGCTGTTCCTCTTCGCCGACCGGCTCACGATTCTTGCCGGCTCAGTCGCGTCGCCTGACGCGCGAGGACCATCAGCCACGCGCTGTAGGCGATCACGAGGAGCCGGTTCGGCCAGCCGGCCGGGACGGCCGGCCCGGCCGGCCCGAACGCACCACCGTTCCCAGGTAGTGTGACCGCGATCGTCGCCGCCATCAGCGCCAGCGCGATCCAGGTCAGGCGGGCCGTCGAGAGGAGCAGGCGCCGACCGGCGGCCCATGACCGGCTGCAGGCCAGACTGCGACTGATGAGCACCGCGGCGATCGGGAGACCCGGGATGCCAACGAGCGCCGAAAGGCCGTGGAGATTGTCGTGCGTCGTCAGGACTTCATGCAGCTGCACGGCGACGTCCTCGGCCCGTCGTACGAAGGAGAGGTCGAGATTCGCCAGCTCGTCGGTCCGCCGAATGTCGGCCCGACGTGAGTAGCGCGGGCACAGCGACGTGGACACGTCGCTGTGCCCGCGCAGTGCGAGCGAAGGCCGAACTCCTCTTTGCTGCAAACCCCGGCGCCGCTCACCTCCCGCCGCCCTCCCGTCACCGCACGCTGATTAATGGCTCCACGCCGGCCCGGTATCCTCGTCGGGGTCGTTCGTGACGTTCACCGGGTTGCCGCCTTCCCTCGACATCACGTAAACCTCGGCGTTGCCGTCGCGGTGCGACTCGAACGCGATCTGGTTGCCGTTGGGCGAATAGCTCGGACGCGTGTCGATGCCGGGACTCATCGTGAGCCGACGCAGCCCGAAGCCGTTCACGTTGATCGAGTAGATCTCGATGTCGCCGGGCAGGTCGCTGGAGAACACGACGCGGTCGGACTGCATGTCCCAGTTCGGGAAGTCGTCGTTGCTCAAGCCGTAGGTGACCGGGTACTTCCCCGTGCCCGTCGCGTTCATCTTCCAGATCCTGCGGACGGCGCTGCCGGAGTCGCTGGAGTACACGAGGTAGGACCCGCTGGCGTCCCACGCGGGGTGCCCGTCGAAACCGGGATTCTTCGTCAGCTGCTTCGGTACCCCCTTGGTCTTGAAGTCGATCACCCACACGTCGGGGTTCCCCGACCGCTCGCTGGTGAAGGCGAACTTCGTCCCGTCGGGCGACCAGGCGCCGTACGTATCGGGCTCGGCCGAGCTCGTTAGGCGTTCCTCGATCCCGCCGTTTCGAGGCCCGACGCTCTGCTCGAGGTTGTCATCGTGGTGGACGATGTAGCGGTCGGTGGTGAACGACACTCGCACGCGCCGGTCCCACGCCGGCTGCGTTTCCTCGTCCTCGGTGTCCGTCACCTTCACGAGCGTCCCGCCGTCGGGCGCGATCGAGTAGATGTCGTTGTCCCCGTCGCGGTCGCTCGCGAACGCGATCTTGGGCAGGATCGGAATGGTCATGAGGGCCGGCGGGGTCGCGTGGGCCGGGCCGGGCGCGGGGGGCGCGCTCGCGTCGTCGCACGCGAGCAGCAGCATCGGGGCGGTCAGAGCCAAGTAGGTGCGTCGCATGACTGCGCTCTCCGTTGGGAGTGGCGGATGCGCCGGCCGGGACGGGATGCCGTGGTGCGTCCGACAGGCGGGCCCGAGCTGCTCGCCGCATGGGTCTCCGGCCGGTTGCCGGACCCGGACCTCGCGCCGGAGCGCGGCGGCATGGGCCGTCACTCGGGTAGCACCACAGTGGCAACAGTGGCTCACCGCGGACTCACCAGAAGCTCATCGACCACCCGCAACCCAGAAACGGCGAGCTGTACGCTCGCCGTTAGTCACTGTGCCGCCTCTGGCCGCCCCTACTTCGCGAGCGTCGCGCCGGCCAGCTGGCTGACGGCGCCGAGTGTCGTCTGCGCCGCGTTGAGGCCGAGGCGGAAGTCCTTGTCGCTGAAGGTCGCGAAGACGTCGGTGGGCTGGTGCCAGTGCGGGTCCCAGCCGTTGCCGATCTGCGTGCCGCGTTCGTTCTCCCGCAGGCTGATCGCCGGGACGAGGTCCTGGAAAGGGGCGGAGTCGGTGTTGGTCATGTGGCTTCCCACCGCCGCCGGGTAGTCGGTCGCGTACTTCTCGTTCGCGCGCTGGAACGTCCAGGCCAGCGCCTGGGACTCGGCGGCGCGCTTGGACGCCACCTGGAACTCGATGTTCACGTCCGCCTCCGGGCGCTGCTCCGGGCTCACGGTGCGGTCGGCGCGCGGCATCCCGTGGTCGAAGAGCATCATGTCGTGCTGGATCATGCCGAGCCACTTCGGCTCCGGGTACTTCCCCGATCCCGCCGGACTCTCCTTGCCCTGCAGCGCCTGCCGTTGCTCGACGTAGGCGCGGGCGCCGTTGAGCCCCGTCTCCTCGTTGTTCCAGAGGGCGAAGCGGATTGAGTGCTCGGTCCGCACGTCCGGACTGCTGAGGACGCGCGCCACCTCCATCACGAGCGCCGTGCCCGAGCCGTCGTCGTTGGCCGCCTCGCCCCACCCGATGCCGTCCATGTGCGCCCCGACGATGTACATCTCGTCGGGGCGCGTCGTGCCGACCTTCGTGCAGTACACGAGCTGCCGCCGGCCGGGCGTGCTCGGCTCCGCGTTGCGCGCGCGGAGCTTCGGGTCCGGTTGCTTCAACGAGTCGGTGTTCACACCCGTGGGCGCCCGTACGCCGCGCGGGCGCCCGCCGCCCTGGGCAACGCGGGGGTCTCGAGCGGGCGCCGGCGTCCCGGGGGGGCGCGGGGCGGGGGGCGTGTACTCGTAGGTCAGCCGCTCGGTGTTGGTGCAGCCGGAGCGCTTGAGCGCGGCCTCGATCCAGTCGAGCGCCGCGCGATTGCGGGCAGTGCCCTGGCGTCGGTCGCCGAACCGGGTGAGCTCCTTGATCGTACGCTTGTAGCGCTCGAGGTCGAGACGCGCGACGAGGCGTTGGACGGGATCCGCCGCGGAGTCGGCCGAGGAGGCGGCAGGTGGCGCCACGGGGCTTTGCGCACCGCCTCGGGTTCCGGGAAGCACGAGCACGGCACAGCCCGCGAGCAGGAGAGTGGACGAGCGCATCATGTGGCTCCGGAGGGTCGGTGGGGGCGGGTCGGCGTCCGGTCGAAGATAGAGACCGACGCGCAGTCCGGCCGGATGCCCGTGCGAAAGTGGGGCGTTCTGGCGTTCCAATGTATGTCGCGAGTCGAGCGAGCTCCCGCGGCACACTGGATTATGGCCGCCCGCAGACCGCAGCTGTCCCCAACTGCATCAATCAAAAGAGGATCGCGTTCTCAAGCGGGGCAGGCGGGGCGCGACTGCGCGCGACATCAGCGTGAACACCCGAATCCTCCTGCTGGTTGCCAGTCCTCCGGTGTGTCATACAAGCCGATCGACTGTGCCTTCGCACTCCGGATCCAGAGGGTCCAATGGCCACGACCGCCGCGCCGCACGAACGTTTTCCACTCACGTCCGTCCCGCTCGACTCCGAGGCGCTCGCGTGCTGGGAGCTCGCGGGCTGGGTAGGCATGCAGTCATCGGACGACCACCTTCGCAGCTACACCTCGCTCCTCATCGCGTTGCTGCATGGGGATAACGGATTGTCGCGCTGGTTTCTCCGCTACGCGCGGGCGGCCGGCATCCGCCTCGACGAGCTCTATGCGTCGCGGCAGTTCCGCCCGGCCAGCGTCCGGGACCTGAAGGCGCGTGTTGCGAGCGGTGCGGCCCCGGAGGGCAAGCCCGCGTTTACTGTCTCGGCACGGCATGTGGCGGAGGGAGGTGCGCAACTGCTGCGTGAGACGGGCTCCTCGGAATTCGGCGTCCGGCACTTCCTGGGTGCGTACATGTACCGCGTGCCGCACGTGCATGTCGATCAGATGCGGGCGTGGGGGTTCGATCTCCAGCGCGACGGGTCGGCGTTCGTGCGACAGATGAAGGCCCACCATCCGAGCGAGGCCGAGCGCTGGGAGAAGGTGCACGCGGCGGCCCTGGGCGCGCCTCCCGACCTTCACGGCAGCGACCCGATCCTGCCGCCGAGAATCTCGAGCTTTGCGGCCGATACCCCCGAGGGCGACGATCAGCTCAACATCGAGGACGACCTCTATGCGCTCTCCGCCCTCATCTGCTCCACGCAGGTGAGCCCGCCACTGTCGATCGGCATCTTCGGCGACTGGGGGTCGGGCAAGAGCTTCTTCATCAAGAAGCTGCAGCGCGGCGTGTCATGGATCTCGCAGCAGGCGCGGGAATCCGGCCGCATGCAGAAAGACGTGAAGTTCTACAAGCACGTGGTGCAGATAGAGTTCAACGCGTGGAACTACTCCGGCGGCAATCTCTGGGCCTCACTCGTCCAGCACATTCTGGAGAACCTGCGACTGACGCCGGACGATAGCGACGACTTGGTCGCCAAGCGCGTAAACCACCTGAAGCAGCAGATGCAGCTCGAGCAGCAGGTGCGGGACGCCGCGACAGCGCGTCAGTCGCAGGCACAGGAGGAGGTGAAGAACTCGCAGGAGAAGCTCGATGAACTCCGCAGGCAGCACGACGCAGACGTGCAGGCACTGAGGACGGTGCTCGCCGCGGATGTGCTTGCAACTGTGGAGCTAGAGCAGGGCACGGTTGCTGAGCTGAATGCGATCCGAAGGGAACTCAAGCTGCCGACTGTCGCGGCGAGCGCCGGGGAGTTCCTCGCTGCGGTCGACGGCACCAGAAAGGTCTTCGGCCGGACGTCGGCGCTGCTTGAGTACGTCCCAGCCGATCAGCGGCAACGCTTCATGTGGAACTCCGCGCTCGTGCTCGTCGCCCCCCCCATTGCGGCCGTCGTGATCGGCGCATCGATCCACTGGTTGAGCCCGTATCTCGCATCACTCTCTGCCCTCGCGGGCTGGGTCTCGGCGAGTCTGGCGCTCGGCGCCCGATGGCTGCAACAGCGGACCCACGACCTGAACAAGCCACTCGCGACGCTTGAGCGTCTCCAGTCACACGCCCGTCAGCGCGTCGAGGTGGAGCAGCAGAAGCACCGGGCGGAGGCGGCCAGCTTGGAGCAGCAGATTGCCCTCGCCAGGGACGAGATTCTGGCCGCGCAGGCGAAGCAGCAGGAGTCCGAGGCAAAGTTGCAGCGGATCGAGGCCGAGCTCGCGTCCACCACTCCCGCTCGCGTCCTTGCGGAATTCGTCAAAGAGCGTTCACAGAGCGAGGACTACCGGCAGCACCTTGGGCTCCCGGCGGTGATTCGCCGCGACTTTGAAAGCATCTCGCGGATGGTTGCTCAGGAAAACGAGAAGCTGAAGGAAGCGAAGACCCTGGACGACGAGGAGGTGAACGCCGCCGAGCGCATTAACCGCATCGTGCTCTACGTGGACGACCTCGACCGCTGCCCTGAGCCCTTGGTGATCGACGTGCTCAAGGCGGTGCACCTGCTGCTCGCGTTCAAGCTCTTCGTCGTGGTTGTGGCGGTCGACGCGCGTTGGGTGTCGCGCTCACTGGCCCAACAGTTCCCCGGTCTCCTCACCCCGCCGCAGGCGGCGAAGTCAACGGAACCGGACTTCGGCACCCCCGACCCCACGCACGCCACTCCGAGTGACTACCTCGAGAAGATCTTTCAGATCCCCTTTTGGCTGCGCGCGCCCGATGAAGAAGCTGTCAAACGGATGGTCAGAGGGCTGGTCAGCGAGAACTTGCCGCGCGATACCGTGACGATCCGGCAGGACGGCGCATCGAGCGGCACGGAGGAAGCCAAGCGGCCGCAAGCGCCTCCCGTCTTCAAGCGGAGGCAGCACGATCCAAACGCGACGGCACTGGACATCCATGGCGCCGAGCTCGAATACATCGAGCTCCTCGCGCCCCTCCTCGGCCGCTCACCGCGGGTACTGAAGCGGTTCGTCAACGTCTACCGCCTTCTGAAGGCGAGCCTGTCCTCCGAGGAGGAGGACGGTTTTCTCGACGCGGACGGCGGCATCGCCCCGTTCGAGGCAGTCCTGTTCCTGCTGGCACTCGTGACAGGCCTTCCTGATCTGAGCGGCCCCCTCTTTGAGGGACTCGCTGAGCCAGCGCATCGCAATGGCGGTAGCAGGAGTCCAGCGTCGGGCACGGTTAATAGTGTACTCTCGGCGCTTGCGAACCAGGGCGACGCAGTGGGAGAGCAAGCCGCTCGCCTCACGGCCTGGCTCGACGCCCACCGCGCTGCCTGGAAGAGCGCGCCCCCCGCGGCACTCTTCCGCTGGATCCCGCGAGTCGCACGCTACTCATTCCACCTCCACAGCCTACCTCCACAGCGTCTGGCTTCGAGCGCTATGCGCTGACGCTCCTCTAGTCCAGTCCTAACGACCCGGTGCGTACGCGGAGGGTGAGCGGGCCTGACCAGCGACCGCGAGTTGAGACACGTTCGGGCTGCCCGCCGCGCTGTGGCGTATTCGATCCCACGCCTCCACTGGGATGAGGCTAGGAGCCGCCCTTCTGCGCCACCGAGTCCGGCCGCAGCTCCTTGTACGCGGCTTCGACCGCGGGATTGACGAAGAGTCCGTCGAACGCCCGTCGCCCGTCGGGGGAGCCGCCGCCGAACGTCTCGCGGAACGAGTCGAGGTTGACGGCCTTGCGCGTCGCCTCCAGGTCCGCGCCGGAGGCGACGGCCTTCCGCACCTGATTCCAGGTCGACTCGATCAGAGCGATCAGCCGATCCACGTACGTCCAATCCGTCTGAATCGCACCGTGGCCGGGGACGATCGTGGTCGCACCCGTCCGCTCGAGCGCGCGCAGCGTCGTCGGCCAGTCGCCCAGGTGGGAGGAGAAGGCGAAGGGAATCGGGTGGACGACGAGGTCGCCCGTTGCCACGATCCGCTCCTTCGGCAAGTGCACGATCAAGTCCCCCCGCGTATTCCCGCGCCCCAGATACTTCACCACGACTGTGCGGTCGCCGCGGTGGAGCACCAGGCTGTCGGCAACGGTCATCGTCGCCGGTACGGGACGAGTGGACTTCATGTCCTGGAGGAAGAACTCGTACGTCGCCAGGGCCTCGGTCAGCTCCGTGCGAGATTCGGGAGTGAGGGGCTCTCCATTCGATCGCTCGCCGGTCTTGAGCGCGGTCCGAATGCGGGCGACGACCGCCGGGTATTCGGTCCCCAGGTTCCGCTTCAGCGCTGGAACGTCCTCGCGAATGACGAGGTCGCGGGTCGCGGGGTGGGCGACGATCTCGACGCCCGGATACGCCTCCCGGTAGAGCTGATTCCCATAGTGGTGGTCGCTGTGCCAGTGCGTGTTGATCAGGTAGCGGACGGGGTTCGGTGTCAGCTTCCTGATCTCCGCGATCACCTGCCGCGCGGACGACGGGAAGATGTTCGCGTCGACGACGATCACGTCCGATTCGTTGACCACGATCAGAACGTTGGAATCGGACGCCCCGTGGGGTGGTACCTGTCGCACGACCACGTGCACGCCGGGCGCGAGCTGCTTCACCTCGTAGGGGCTCGGCTGCGCTCCCGCCGCGGAGCCTGCCACGAGAAGGAGGGCGCAACGCGACACCCAGGTGCTGACTCGACAGTTCAGCGCGCGGACGGCCATGATCGGCGGTGTGGAGGTTCGGCGACGGAAATGGCGAGCGACGGCGAGCATCGACGCGTAGCACGGCGAGCCGCAGGGTAGCCGTCCCGATCGACGGCGCGCCAGCGCGTTGTGACCAACCGCGCGCAGCTCGGTGTGGATTACACGCCGTACGGTGCCGATCCGGCGAGCGGGACGTCGGCGCGCGGCGCCTGGCCGGCATCGCTGCTGCACAGGGGCCTGTCGAGGGAGCAGGCTCGCGCTGCGGGTATTGCGGGTATTACGGGTGACGCCGCGCGGTCACTACAAGCAACTGCGGGGGCACGGACGACAGAGGGCGTCAGGGTACTCCGCGGGAGAAACCGCTGGAGTGCCTGACGCCCGTTCGTGTCTGGTCGCGTACTGTTGCGCGTCGGTGGATCGGATCATCGCGCCCGGCGTTACGCGCCCGCGCCGGCCTTCCCCACTGAGTTCACGCGCGAGCTGGAGTCATCGCGGTGGGCGTGCCATGCCGGCGCGCGGCGGGTAGCGCGGAGACTGCTGCCTCGCGCCCTTGTGGCAGGCCTCGGGGGGGCCGGGTCGCTAGACGATCTTGTACAGCGACCACTTGGGGTACCTGTAGTTGAAGGTGCTCCGCGACATCGTGCGAACGCGGACGCCGCAGTCGGGCGAGTTGGCGTCGATCACGGTGACGTAGTCGGTCGTCACCGACTTGATGATCATCGTGTGCGGGCCGCCGTTGCGGTTGTTGGCCTGCACGACGTAGCCGGGCCCGGCGTATCCGATGCTGCCCGACAGGTAGTTGGTGACCCACTTCGTGTGGTCGTCGACCCGGAGCCGCCAGCCGTAGTAGTAGGTGTCGCCGTCCGCGTCCACCGTCGCCGAGAGCCGGACGACCTCGCGGCTCGCGCGCTTGACGACGTAGCGTGCGAACTCCTTGCAATTGCACCGATAGTAATTGCTCAGTTGGCTGGAAGTCGCTCCGACCCAGCGCCTTCCCTCGGTCTCGATCAGCGTATTACGGTAGGTCTGCGTGAGGCTCCCCCACCACGAGATGTTGGCGGTGGTCGCGAGCGAGGGAGCCGCGACCTCCTCCGGCGTCTCGGGAGCCAGCGGCGCATCGGAGCAGGCTCCGGTCAGCAGGGACGCGGCGGCGGCGAGGGCGACGGCGATCGCCCGTCCGCCGGCCCGGCGGCGGGTCGGCAGAATGTTCATGAGCAATGTTTCTCCTCCGGCAGGCGCCGACGCTCGGCCCCCACACCGGAGTGGGGGTGGAGCGTGTACGGCAGAAAACGGTGAGCTCGCCTTGCTGATGCTGCCGAGTCCGCTGTCGGTCGGAACAGCTGGCGGCTGGTGTCGCACGGCCCGCGAGGTAGTTCGGAGCCGCGACACATCCTAATCTGTCCGGTTATTCAGGTAAAGTGTCCGTAGCCGGACGATTTGTCCTATTCTCGGAACAGGTAGATATCTGACGCCAGAAGGGGGTGCCGCGTCACTACCGGCAGAGTCCGATGAAGAGCGGCTCTGGCGGAGTTAGGGACGACGCGCTGGGGCAGGGCGTCCTGGTCGGCGCGGTGCGCGGGCTGATGGCCGAGCGCGGGACGCTCTGGCCACCGGCGCCTTGGCTGGTGCACGCCGTGGGGGGAAGAACGGCAGTTGGCGCCCGGGCGCTGCCTGCGGGGCTGGCGCGGCCGCCGAAGTGCTACGCTTCCCTGTCTTCCTCGTCCGCCGGAGCGTCGCCGCCGCTCACGACCGCCGCGGCCTCGGCGTCGCTCACGTCGCGCGCACCGTCGGGCCCGAAGGCGCTCTTCTCCAGTCGGCGCCACCACGCCGGGAGGAGAAGGTCGGACGCGGGTATGCCGGTCTGCAGGAGGGTCTCGCGGTATGACCTGAGCGGCGCGGCGATCCGGGCGCTCACGGGCTGGGCGACGGCTGCCTTCCACACGGTCCGCACGAGAGTCCGGTCCTTCAGCAACTGCCGGCACTCGATGCGCGGGAAGGAGCCGCGGCCCTCGAACGCGCCGTAGCAGAGCATCCGGAAGTACGTGATGAAGTTCTTCTGGACCTCGACCTGCTCCCGCGCCTGGCCGGCGACCGCCTTCAGTTGACGCCGCGCCGCCGCGGCGTGAAAGGGGGAGGCCGCGTCGAACAGATGGTGCTTGCCCTTCAAGTGGAGCTCGATCCCCCAGAATGCGTCGAGCCCCTCGGGGCGGGTGAAGCGCTCGAGCAGCACGCCGGCGCCCTTGGTGGCGAACTGGGACTCGAGCCGCTCGGCCGCCTTGATGAAGACGGCGGGCTCGTCCCCCACTCGGCGGAAGCTGCCTAACGCGTTCGTCTCGAGCACCGCGAGCTGCGTATCCGTCGGCAGCGCCAGGGCCGACTCCTCGAGCAGGCGGAGCTCGGCCCGCCGCAGATCGGCGTACTCGGACTGTCGATGAACGCGGCACCACTTGAGCAAGTGGTGGAACAGGGCGATCCAGCTCTCCGCGCCGAGAATGCGCCGGTCGAAGAGGCGCAGGTCGTCGATCTGGCTTCGGAGAAGCGCCGTCGCCTCGTCCGCCTGCGCCATGGCGGCCGCCGCGTCCTCCGCGAACTCGGCGTCGTCGGCCGCGTCCAGCAAGGCGCCGCGCAACTCGAGCGACGCCCGGAAGACGGCTGCCGCCCGCGCCGCGTCGGGCTCTCCGCCGCTCGTGGTCCCGATCCAGTGCGCCACTACTGCCTCCCGCTCGGGTGTGCTCCCGGCCGCGACGTACTCCGCGAAGAGCTCGTTGGCCTCGAGCCACGTGAGTGCCGGAGGCGTCTCGACCAGCCGGAGCATCTCGCGCAGGCGGTACCGGCCGCTGAGAAAGCCGCCCTGCTCGCGCAGCGCGGAGCAGAGCCGCAGGAACCTGTGCCTGCCGTCGCCCTCCTCCGGAGCGTACGCCTCTTCCGGCCGCCTGTGCTCGTCCTGGGCATGCCCGTTCGAGCTCCCGTTCGAGCTCCCGTTCGCGCTCCCGTTCGCGCTCGCGTTCGAGTGCCCACTCGTGTGGCGGCCGCCGTGGCGCGCGACCGAGCACTCGATGTCCTGCAGCGCCTCGTGGTCTTCGGCGAGGCGGCGGGTCTCGTCGGGGAACTC
>Ga0307409_100001162_pt1 | contig 12551 bp, 8 predicted proteins | sample 322Ometagenome_2_FD_203888 | JGI IMG/M metagenome (GOLD analysis project Ga0307409, IMG submission 203888) | Maize rhizosphere microbial communities from greenhouse at UC Davis, California, United States - 322HYB-O-2 | ecosystem: Host-associated > Plants > Roots > Rhizosphere > Soil | place...
CCTTTGCAGGAACGGCTGAAAAGCGAAATCCGCTGGCAGGCAGATTTCCCAGATTGCACATGTGCTCCACAATGGGGATATCAGCTTCCAGCAGCGTCGAGTGCACCGGACGCGACCCATCGGCCGTATCGTCGATGTTCAACGAATCGATACCGACCAGCACGACGCCGCTGTCCACCAGGAACTGGGCGCTCTCGCCGGTGAGGAAGGGGTGTCCTCTGCCGTACTGATCGGTCCTCCAATGCCGGTCCCACCCGGTCTGCACCAGCACTGCCTTTCCCTGCAGCTCGACTCCCCGGAAACTCCGGGGACTGATAGCTCGAGCGTTTTCGGACGAGACCCTGACCACTACCCCCTCGAGCTCCGCCAGAGCCTCCAGCGGAAGCTGGGCTAAATCCAGCCCGTGAGGGTAACGGTGGAATGGCGCATCGAGGTAGGTGCCGGTGTTGGCCACCATCTCGATCTTGCCGATCTGGAACTGGACGCCCGGTGAGTAGTGGCTCTTCGATGCTTCGCGGCTCAGGTAGTCACAGACGAGGGGGCCGGGGAGACCCGGATAGGTGACCATGCCGTGCTCGATGCTGTGGCTGAGGTCGATCAGGGACATCGGGGAGGACAGTCAACAGTGAACGGTGAACGGGGGCGGCGGATCGAGCCGGTTCACCGCTGACCGTTCAGGGCTAACGCAGTCGCGAGTTCTGCACTCACCCCCGCAACCGCGCTGATCCGCACGATCGTTTCGCCCACCTTGTTGTTGGGAGTGGAGGCGCCGGCGGTAAGACCGATGCTTCGCGACTGACCCAGCCAGTCGCGAGTCAGGGCCTCGGACTTGGTGCCGATACGCTGATGCCGAACGGATCCGGTGGCGACGTCGATGGCGTCGGCATCCTCGATATGATAGGTGGGCACTCCATGCTGGTCCACCAGCGCAGCCAGATGGCAGGTGTTACTGGAGTTGTACCCGCCCACTACGATCATCAGGTCGAGCGGCTCCTGCAGTAGTGCCATCACGGCATCCTGGCGCTCCTGAGTAGCCGAGCAGATGGTGTCGAACGAGCGGAAATGCTGCGGCAATGAATCCGCGCCATACCGGCGAGCCATACTCTGCCGCACCTCCTCGGCAATGGCCAGGGATTCCCCTGAGAGCATCGTGGTCTGGTTGGCCAGCCCGACCCGGGTGAGATCGCGCTCGAAATCAAAGCCCGGTGAGACGGCGCTCCCGAAGTGCTGCCGGAGAGCCTCAGCATCGCTCCCGTGCTCGATGAAGTCGCAGATCATCCGGGCCTCGTTCATGTCGAGCACCACGAGGTAGCGGCCCTCGGGATACTTCATGACCTGGCTGGCGGTGGCCTTCGTTTCCTCGTGGTAGTGCTTGCCGTGGATGATTGCGGTATAGCCGTCCCGTGCGTAGTTCTCGACGCGCTTCCACACGTTGAGGACGGATCCACAGGTGGTGTCCACCAACACGCAGCCGATGGCGCGCAGCCGTTCGAAGTCCCGAATGGTGACGCCGAACGCGGGCATGATCACAACATCGTCGGGGGTCACGCCGGAAAAGTCGAACTCGCCTCCCGGCTGTTGCGTCAGCAGGGTAATGCCCATGTCCCGCAGCTTTTCATTGACATGGGGATTGTGAATGATCTCTCCGACCAGAAAGAGCCGTCGCTCAGGAAACTTGGTCCGGCTCTCGTAGGCGTACTCGACCGCACGGTCTACCCCGTAGCAAAACCCGAACTCGCGCGCGAGACGAAAGGTCAACGGACCCACCCTAAGGGTGTATCCGTTGCTCTTGAGCGCTTCCACCACGGCACTGTGATAGTCGCTGGTCAGCCGTCCGGCGATTGCGCTCTTGAGGCCAAAGCCTTTGCGGAAATAGGTCTGCTCCATGGGGTCAATGTACACCGGTGTCGGCGGGATCAGCATCTTGGGAGACATCCTCCTCCGGTGCTGTGCACCCCAGGGAATCCGGACGCACAACCAGATCCCGAAAAGAGCCGGTGAGCGTGATACGCTGGGTATCGACCACTGAGCGAGCGCGGCTGCTCAGTCTGCCAGAGAACCGGCCTTCACCGGTCCGCTCCAGTACGACGCGCCCGCTGTCTCCCCGGAATCCCTGGACCACGGAAGGACCTAACCAGCGTAGGGCGACAGCAGCAGCCGGGGGCAGCGACTCAGCTCTAGTCGATTCCAGCACCGGGTAGTTGCCCGGGACGACCGACTGGCCGGGGTACAGGGCCAGAGCGATGCCGGTGTCTCCCTGAATCGTCTGCACCTCCAGAACCCGACGCAGAGCGCACCACCGGGCATTGGCGGATCCGGAGATGCTGCCGGAATCCTTCCCGGCCCAGGAGACCTCGAGGCTGCCCTCGGAGGGGGGCGGCTCCTGCGCGCAGGCCAACACCCAGGCCAGGACCAGATACCCCCCGATCGACCTGCTCACCAGATTTCGCGCAGCACGAGATCGAACCGAAGCTTCCCAGCAGCATGCGGAGAGATCGGGCGGCTGAGGTCGAGGCGGATCAGGCCTCTGAGGAGCTCGAGGCCGGCTCCGCCGCCCAACAAGGCTGTACTCGAGAACAGATCCACGGTTCTCCCGGCCTGGCCGGCATCCGCAAACAATACCGGGCGTATTCGGCCCGGGAGCAGCGTCAGCTCCGCCTGCACCGACCAGAATGCAGGTCCTTGCCGGGTGCCGTACTCGAACCCACGCACCGTATTCAGGCCTCCGAGACGGAACAGGGTCTGCGGTAATCCGGGTTCCGTGGCCGTTCCGGCCTTCAGGTGAAGCCCCAGCATCGGACGGCGTCCAATGGAGCGGCGGAGCCCACCGTAGAGCCGGCCGATCGTCGTTCCTGCCCCACCAATCGCATCCAGGGTCACCATCCATCCTCCCCTGCCAGGACGACGCAGGCGGACAGAGGTAGAGCCAAAAGTTCCCTCCCGGATCGGCGGATTGGCCGGAAACACGCCGGTACCGCCCAGAAAATCATTGACCGCCGACCGTGCCGTGCGCGTTATGCTGCTCCTCCGGTCGAGGCCTGCGCTGAGCTCCAAGGTGAGCGCCGGAGCAAGCGGGGTCTCCCAGGTCAACGAAGCTCCGCGGCTGAGGGAATAATCTGCGTTGTCGTGCCCGGCAAATAATGCATTCAGCGTGTTGGAGATGGTCCGCCCCTGTGACATCGGATCTACGTCCGCCACGTCGGAATAGCCGCTGAGCCGCACATACCCCCGTCGGAGCTCCCGGACGATACTCAGTCGGCCGGTTACCCGCTCATCGCTCAGGCCGTATCTGATCGTAGCCATTCCCGTGCTTGAAGTCCCCGGGAGAGTAATGCGATAGCCTAGACCAACCGAAAGGCCTTGCACCCGGTTGTATGCCAGCGCATCCGACAGCCGCTCGTATCCAAATCCGTGAGACGGCCGTTCGGAGTGATCTGTTGTGTCGTGCTGAGAAAGCGGAAGGAGGAGGCTGCCAGCGAAGATCAGGAGGTTTGCGCCCATTTACTCCGGCCATCACGGTGGAGCCCGTACGCCTTGAGTCGACGCCACAGGGTTGTGCGGCTGATCCCTAACGACCGCGCCGTTTCAGCCAGCTTCCAGCTATGCGCATCGAGCGTCTTCACGATAGCCTCCTTTTCCCGTGCGGCCAACGTGGTGGCACCCGCCAGGCCGGGAATAAACATGGCTTCACCAAGCTCGAGGCCGCCGACCCGCAGCGGCCGCAGCCGCCCGCCCAATGCCGCTAACCGCGGCTGAAGGTCCGGCGCGCCTTCGAATAGATCCATCCCAGCCAGGGCTTCACGCGCCGGCTGATTGGCGTACAGAAGCCGTCCCTCGACATCGAAGACCACCACTCCCTCACTGAACCCATCCAGCAGGGCCTTGGCCAAGGGTGAGAAAACGGACGGCATGGTATTGACCGACAAGGTTTCTGGCATAGTCCTAACGATACGTAGTCTGGGGTAACCTGGTTTCCGGGTACGCACTTATTACTACAGACGTCGAGCGGCTAACCTGGTGCACAATGCGCCGTTTGCCCTACTCTCCCAAGGGCTCCACCGGGATTTCGCGGTGGAGCCGGCGCTCCGACCAGAGGACCAGACCCAGCCCCGAAAAGATGGCCAGCCCGCCGGCCAGGGCCCTGGTTGTGAGCTGCTCGCCGGTGAGGAGGAGGGGAGCAACGGCGGCGGCGAAGATCGGCTGAAGGTAGATATAGACCGCCACGATGTTGGATGAGACCCGTTGGAGCGCCCAGATATTAAGCAGATATGTCAAAATGGTGGGGAAGATCACGATATAGATCACCCACCACCATATGGTCGGACTCACCGCTGACACATCGAGGTTACGACTGGCCATCAAACCAAACGGCAACACGCCAACCGATGCAAAGAGCATGACATAGAAACTGACGGTGATGGAATCGTACCGGCCCACCACCGACTTCGAGTAAATGAAGTAGGCCGCATTGCACACCATGCCCACTACGATCAGTGCGTTGCCCAGTGCCAGCTCGGGAGCCAACGAGATCCGATCGGGTCCGATCAGGTAAACCGTTCCTAGTCCCGCGAGCGCTACCCCGGCGAGCATGAGCGGTGTAGCGGACTCCCTTCCGGTGAGCACCGAGCCGACCACAGTGAAGACGGGCACTGTTGTCACCAGGATGCTGGCGTTGATCGCGGTTGTGTGCTGCAGGCCATATATGAACAGCGTTTGGTTCGCAGCGATGCCGAGCAGGCCGAGCACCGCCAACCGGCACAGATCGCGGGTTCCCCAAACCCACGTTCCCCGGCTGACCGCATTGACAATGAAGAGCACGACGGTGGCACCGAGAACGCGGAAGGACACCAGGGTGCCCGCGGGGAAGCGCGGCAGCACGAAACGCCCGGCAATTGCCAGGCTGGCAAACATCAACTGCACCGCTGCCAGCACCAGGTGTACTGCCGGGCGCATTGGATGAGAGCCGGGTGATGGAGCTAGCAGCCTAGCCGCGAGGGCGGTTGTGGCGGCGGCCGTGACGATTGTTACGGTGTCCGCCCCGCTGCCCTCGCCGGCGTCCGCCCTGAGGCGGCGAAAAGCGGTCGTCCTGGTCGGAGGCTTTCGGTGACCGGCGAAGCAGCGCCTGGAGGTCCGAGATGGTGTCGGCCATCAACGGCGGATGACGGCCTCGCTGAACGGAAAATCGAAGTGGGCGGTCCAGCCTGGGCAACTCATCCGGCCGGAGCCGTTTGGCCTGGCCTTCCCGGAGACGTATCCGGGCTACACCTTCTCCGTTCTGCACCTCATAGTCGAGGGGGACGGCGTCTCCCTTCAGGTGGACTCGCCCGGGTAGACTCTCCAGCCGCTCCCGGACCGCCCCATCCACCAGCTCTCCGGGGTTCAGGGAGATCCTGCCTCTCATGAATTCATCCCAGCTGCGCAGGTTCTCCAGTTGAGCTCGGATCCCAGACCGCAGCGCCTCAGGCGACACGGCGGCCAGGGTACCTCCCGACCTACGCCAGAGCTCATCCAGCTCTGCCAGAGCTCGGCGGAGGCGGTTCTGATCGGGGTGGGTCGTCTCGCCGGCCCAGAGCGCGCCGGCCAGAACGTCCCGCGCCGCTGGCTGAAGCTCGGGCGGGACCTCATGCTCGATGGTTTCAAGCTCCGTCTCCAGCTCAAACCCGAAATACGTCCGCCGCCGCTCGATCATGAGTCGCTGGTGCTTGCGAGGGCCTCCGAGGACAACCTTGGGTGGACTCAGCGTGGCGTATTTACCAATCAGGTCATACGACAGGGTGGTGCCTTCGATCGCCGCCCGAGCAACACCGAACCGGTCGGCGAAGTAACGCAGGTTTCCCGCCACCGCACCCCAGCTGCCCGCCACCGACGTCTTCGAGACCCGGGCCTCCTGTCCATCGGCAGTGTGCTCGTCAATCACCAGGTCGAATGGCATGATGCGCGCGACCAAATCCGACCAGCCACGGCGGATGTCCTTCGAGGCATAGGGGAGCTGCTTGGGCAGCGGTAGCTCCAGAGAGCGGTAGACCGAGGCCACGCCGAGCGCCGTATCCTCGATAGCTTTGACCAGCACCCCGCGGCGTTCCGCCCACTCCGCCAGACCGTCCTCGAACAGATGGCGTGGAAGCCCGTATACCTCGCCGATGTACCCGTGCTGGTTCACCGCCTCGGCATAGAGATTGTAGGCCGTGAGGTGATCGCTCCCATTCACGATCACTCCGTGGAGGTCCCGCTCTTCCCGGGTCATGCGGTGCAGTGATTCGATGCTTGAGCACACCGCCGCCATGGGGATCAGCTCCGGATCGGAATGCACCAGCAGCTCTCCCCAGGGCCGCTCCACTGGAAGAGCCTCTACTTCACGGCCATAGCGGGTGAGCCTCCCCTGCTCGATCAGTCCGCGGCTGGCAAGCAGGGCGATCGCCTTTCGATACGCGGTTCGGTCGAGCGGGACCGGCAGGTCGAGATCGCGGGCATCGACTCCGAGAGCCGCGCAGGTGATTGCCACCCGCTCGGCATCCCCGGCAAGCTGGAATTCGGGTGGGGTTGGACGCAACGCCTCGAACACCAGGTCGCGGTCGCTGAGGATGATGACCTCACCGTTGGCAACCCTGCCATGAACCCGGCCGGCCATCTGGAGGATTTCGTTGGCCCCGAGATACAGGCGGTGCAGGACGTTCCGGCCGCGATCCACCACATTGCCATAGCGGGCATCGTAAATCACGACGGTGTCGAGGCCCCTGACATTGAGCGCCGACTGCCCGGCTGCGGTCATAGCCAGCAGGAAGGGTCGAGGTACCTCGTCTTCCAGGAACGGGCGAATCACCCGAATGGGTTCTCCACCGTGATAGAAAGCAGTCGTGAGGCGCGGCCACTGCTCCCCCAGACCAGCCGCCAGCTTCTCGACCTCGGCGCGGGTCGGGACGAACACGGCCACCCCACGCTTCTCCTTCATGATGTGGCGGATGTAGCGGTCGTTCAGGAATTCTTCCGGCTGCTGCGGCAGGACCTGAACCTTGGCCTTGAGCGCCGGGTCGAATGCCTGGGTAACGAGAACCTCAGCACTGTTCAGGTACTGGGCGTAGAAGGCGGGATCGACGGTGGCGCTGAGCCAGATGAACCGGCAACCGGCGCGTTTGCCCAAGGCCAGGCAGAGCTCGAGCTCAGCCGAGGTCTGGTGGATCTCGTCAACCACGATCGTGTCACGGCCGGTGATCAGATCGTCCTGGAACCAGCGACGAGCAATTCCGGTGGTGACGATGACCACGTTCCAATTGGGGGTCTCCGGGGTTGCCTCGCGCTCGCGGTTGACCACCCCGGGATGGAGCGGCTCCCGAAGGATGGATTCCGAAATCGGGCGGATTCCCAGCGTCTTCCCGGTGCCCGTCCCGGCCACAATCCCGAATGCAAGGCGCTGACCGGCCCACTCCCGCAACTCCGAGCCATGCTCTCGCTCGAGCAGCGTATCCACCTGAAGCCGCAGGGCCAGCTCGATCGTCTCGCAGGCCGCACGAGTGGGCGCAATGATGATGATGCGCCCTTTCGGGTGGGGAGCGTGTCGGTACGCGTCAGGGTCTGGGGGGAGATGATGGTCGCGGGTGGGGTGCATCTCTAATAGTAGGCGGACAGGAGGAGGGGCGAACAGGCGGACCGGCGACCGGCCGGATAGCTCGGGGGTGGGCCGACTCTCAATCGGGCAGAGTAGCTATAGGATCAAACCTGTCTCCTCAGAACCCCGGCTGCAGCTCGAACTGCCACACCCAACCCTTATCCGGGCGATCGAAGGGCCGCACCAGGTCCAGCTCAGCGATGGCAAAGCCAAGCAGATTGATGCGGAGACCGGCTCCGGCGCTGAACACGGGGTCCCGAGTACCCGAGCCGAGTACCGAAGGGTCGTTTTGCGTGTCCCACGCGAGTCCGCCGTCGCCGAACACCGTGAACTCCAGAGGAAATACGCCATAGTAGCCGGAGCCAATACCCAGTGCCCCGAAGAGGGGGAAGCGAAGCTCGGCATTGGCCACGATCATTCGGCTACCCAACAACTGGTCGAACACCGGACACGCGTTCGGGTCGGCGGCGGTAGGAGTACATTCCCTCGCGTCAAACGAGCCGTAGCTGTATCCCCTGACCAGCCCCGGATAGCCCAGGAACAGCGGCTGCAGTCGGCTATTCTCGCCCCCTTCACCATACCTGCCGTAGTGCAGGATCCGAGTGGCAATGGTGAAGGGACGAACCGGCAGGAAGTACTTCCGGAAGTCGCCCAGAATTCCCACGTAACTCAATGTGCCCGCGGTCGGCGAAACTTCGAAGCGGTAGCGCTGCCCCACGATGGGCCCGGTCGCGCCGGAGAGCGAGTTGTCGTACACCAGAGCGGCGGTGGCCACGCCGAGATTCAGCGCATCGCCGGCCGGGAGGTCGACTTTGTCATCGAGAATTTGCTCACCCGTGTTGAACGAAAAAGCCTGGGTGCGCAGCTCCCGGTCGAAGGTGATGTTACTGAAGCCGGCCTGAAACTCGATCCGCTGCACCTGGCTGAAGGGATAGGCCAGCATACCATAGAAGTCCCGGTTGGTTTGCCGGTCCAACAGCTGCTGACCGACCAGCGCGGTCTGCCCGTCGACTGTACCCGTGCCCTCCACAAACGAACCGGTCAGGTAGGGAGTCTGTTGAGCAATGGCTCCCCAGTTGAGCCGGTGAGTCAGATTCTGATATCCCACCAGCGCGTTCACGTCCTTGAGGCTGCCCTGGACGTTCAGCCCTGTTACCAGGTTGTGATTGCCCAGAAGATCACTGAAGTAGAGGGACGCACCGCCTCCGATGAAGGTGCCAAACTGCGTGCTGCCCACCGCCAGCGAGGGTTGACCGATATAGGTCAATGACAGACCAGGACTGTAAGGCTTGACGGCGAATTCTGCCTGGGCTGCGGGAAGACCCCGGGTGGGATCCTGCAGCAGGCCGGCCAGCGTTTCGTCCTTGCGCTGCAGCGGCGGCAGCTCGGCGGCGGTTGTGGCAGCCTGCCCGTACGACCGATAGGCGGTGGCCGGCTGGGTAGCAACTGACGCTGGGGCCTCGATGGCATACAGGTCGTAGCCATTGGACCGGAACACGCTGTACATCAGGCGTCCGGAGCGCTGTGCGACGGAAAGTGCCGGACTGGTTTCGGTGATCCCACTGATACCGGTAAAAACGTCGGTTACCTGCGATACCTGTCCGCTGCCGAGCGCCACCCGGTACACGTTGGTGATCCCGTCAGGATCGGACAGGAAATAGAGGCTGGTTCCATCCGGCGCCCACTGCGGGTTCAGTTGCCGGACGCTGCCGCCGTCGGCCAGCCGCCTGACCCGGCCGCTGGACATGTCGATCAGGCCGAGGGCGATAGGGCCCAGCTTCAGCACGTTGAGCTGGGTATTGAAACGATCGGTCGCGAACGCGAGCGTCTTTCCATCGGGAGACCAGGCGGGCTGCAGATCAGCAAAGGCATCGTTGGTAAGCCGACGCAGTTGATTGGACTGCAGGTCGAACACGTAGAGATCGGTGAAGCCGCCGGCCAACCCAGTGAACGCGACCGAGCGACCATCCGGAGACCAGCTCGGGTTTAAGATCTGGCCCAGCTCGGTGAACTTGATTTCCCGCTCGCGCTTGTTGCGATCGACGTCATAGAGGACCAGAACCGGGTGACCCCCACTCAGACCGGCAAAGGCGAAGCGCTTCCCATCGGGCGACCAGCTGCCGGCAGACTCGATGAACTCCAGGCTCTGAAAATGTGGATCGACCGCCGTCTTGGTGATCTGCCGCTCCACCTTCCCGGTTCGAGCGTCGGCTAGAAACAGGTCGATAGAGAACAGATCCCGATCGGAGAGATACATCATCCTGCTGCCGTCTGGACTTAATGACGGGGCGATGTTGTATCGGCTATTGCCCTGGGCAGCGACGATCCGGGGGCCCAAAGTCTCGGGCGGCCGCGCTTCGGCCATCAACGGCTGGTACGCCTGATGGACCTCAGTGTGCCACCGGGCTACCAACGTATCAGGATTCATCGACAGGACCTGTCGGATAGCCTGATCTACACCGCGTCTCCGAGCGGCCTGACGCAGGAGCTGACCGATGGCTTGGTCGCCCCAGTGCCCTGCAACGTAGGCGAGCAGCGCATGGCCATATCGGTAGGGGAAGAATCGGGGATCGTCCAGTTGGCGGAAGCTGGGAAGGCTGTCCCTGGCAGTGTCCTGCACGGCCCCCCGCATCCACATCGCGGTTGGAGCGTCCACAGGCCCTAACGACATGTATTCCGCCATGCCCTCGATGAACCAGAGCGGAAGGGCGGTTGCGGCAGGAAGCGCCCCCAGACTGGTCGGCCTGCCGCTCCCGGTCATGTCGTACTGGAAGGCGTGCACCAGCTCGTGCCCGATCACGTGATTCAGGTCTTCGAGCGTCCCACCGACCGGCAGCACAATGCGCCGCCGGAGCGCCTCAGTCACACCACCAGTCCCCTCCCCCAGGTCTCCGCCGATAGCGTTGGTCTGCTGAAACTCGGAGGGACTGGCATACAAAATCAGCGGCTGTCTTCCACTCAATTCATGGCGAAACACCGTGGAAAGCCGGGTGAGCCACCGCTCGGCCATGCGGGCCGCCTGATCAGCCGCCTGCTGCTCGTCAGGGTAGAAGTAGATGTCGAAGTGCTCAGTCTTGAGCACTTTGAAGTCAAAGCTTTGGTATTGGACCTTGTTGCGCCCGAAGTATTGAGCCTGAAGCGGAGTTCCGGTCAGCGCGAAACAAGAGAGGAGCAGCCAGAGAAAGCGGTGGCCATAACGCGGCAAGCCAAACATGAGGGAGAATGTGCCAGTGCGAGGGAAAGAGGCCGTGACCCAGAACACAGGGCATCACCCCGACCTTTTCGCGAGCTTTCGAGCTCCTGCCGCCGGTACGGGCTCCGGTTCCGCTTGCTGATCGAGCCACTGACACACGACAGCAAAGGCAGCGTCCCGGTCCAGATGAAAAGTTTTCATTAAATACGGCACGGCGCCGTACATGTTGGTGCGCCCGCCAGCGCGAAGCTTTCGGAGGAAGCGAAAGCAGTGGACGAGCGGTGTGTCACCGGAAGGCATATACCGAAAATAAACCGAAGATCCGGCGGGCTCAAGTTCGGCGGTTCAGCGGCTGATTTCCGCGCAAGAGGCTGTCGCAGGCGAGCTTCAGTTCGACTTGACACCGCCAAATGCGGGTTCCATACTAGGGTCCTCAACGTACGGCAAGTACTCAGTGTCTCGAGCTACCGCCCTGCGGACCGCGTGGTCGGATTGTCCGTTCCCCCGCGCTGCTCTTCATCCGAGCTCATCATCACCAAGGTCGAGCTACCATGTTGCGCCGGATCTTCTCCTTCTTCAACAAAACGGATATGGAGGCAGGTATGGCCGGGGAATTCTTTATCGGTGAATCGCTGGTCGGGGATGGCAACGAGATTGCTCACATCGACCTGATCATCGGCTCCAAATCCGGACCTGCGGGTCTCGCCTTTACCCAGGCACTTTCCCACAACTCGGACGGATTCTCGTCGCTTCTCGCGGTGGTTACCCCCAATCTGCCGGCAAAGCCCGACACCCTGCTGTTCAACAAGGTTACGATCAAAGGCGCCAAGCAGGCCGTGCAGATGTTCGGGCCGGCTCAGGCGGCGGTGGCCCGCGCCGTAATGGATAGCGTGGCCTCCGGTGTCATCGACAAGGGTCGAGCCAACGATCTGTGCATCCTGGTCGGGGTGTTCATCCATTGGCAGGCGGAGAGCGACAAAAAGATTTACGACTACAACTATCAGGCTACCAAGGAATCCATCCAGCGGGCGCTGCAGAACAAGCCCACCATCGACGAGGTGCTGCAGCGGTACAAGGCCGCGCGCCATCCGTTCGCCAGCGGTGCCGAGGGCTGATCGTACAGTCCCGCTGAGTCGCGATTCTACGAGGGGCGGCCCGCTGCTGGGGCGCCCCTCGTCTTTTAGAGACAACTGTCAGGGGAGATGTGGTGTCCGATGCGCAAGCTTTTGCTTCAGCTCGACAGTTCCCGGCTGCCCAGCGTATTCGATCAGGTGGTCGCGTACGATGCCGGTGCCGACGTCGTGATGAGCTATGGAGGAGTAACTGAGGGCGATGTCCGCGATCTGATTCATGGGTGCATCTTCACCCGCGGGCCGAAGGAACTGCACAACACTGCGGTGTGGATCGGCGGGAACAACATGTCAGCCGGCGAGCAGCTCCTCGCTATGGCGCAGGATGCCCTCTTCGCCCCGTTTTCCGTCAGCATCATGCTGGACTCCAATGGATCCAATACCACGGCGGTGGCGGCCGTCGTAAAGATCGAGGAGACCCTGGGCGACCTGAGCGGGAAGAAAGTCCTGATCCTGGCCGGCACCGGTCCGGTGGGCCAACGGGCGGCAGGCCTCCTGGCCAAAGACGGGGCCGACGTCACCATCACCTCGCGCAAGCCGGAGCAAGGAGAGAAGGCGCGGCAATTTATCAGTGCCCGTTTCAGTGTTCAGGTCGAGGCGGTCACTCTGAACGATCCCGCCGGGC
>Ga0307409_100001163_pt1 | contig 12551 bp, 7 predicted proteins | sample 322Ometagenome_2_FD_203888 | JGI IMG/M metagenome (GOLD analysis project Ga0307409, IMG submission 203888) | Maize rhizosphere microbial communities from greenhouse at UC Davis, California, United States - 322HYB-O-2 | ecosystem: Host-associated > Plants > Roots > Rhizosphere > Soil | place...
AGCGTCTCGGCGCTGCTCCTCGCGCCCGCGGAAGCGCGCGCGGCCTACGTCTTCGCGCACGGCGCCGGCGCCGGCATGCGCCATCCGTTCATGGCCGCGGTGGCGACGGCGCTGGCGGCGCGCGACATCGCGACGCTGCGCTTCCAGTTCCCGTCGATGGAACGCGGCGCGCGCCGGCCCGACGTGCCGGGCGTCGCGCACGCGACGGTGCGCGCCGCCGTCGCCGCCGCGAACGCCCGGCTGCCCGCGCTGCCGCTGTTCGCCGGCGGCAAGTCGTTCGGCGGCCGCATGACGTCGCAGGCGCAAGCCGACGCGCCCCTGCAGGGCGCTCGCGGCCTCGCCTTCGTCGGCTTTCCGTTGCACCCCGCGGGTCGCCCGGGCGTCGAGCGCGGCGCGCATCTCGACCGGGTCCGCTGCCCGATGCTCTTCCTGCAAGGCACGCGCGACGAGCTCGCGGATCCGGGCCTCGTCGCTGCGCTGGTCGATCGCCTCGGCGCGCGCGCGACGCTGACCATGATCGACGACGCCGACCACGCATTTCACGTCCGCCGCCAGAGCGGCAGCAGCGATGCCGAGGTCGTCGAACGCATCGCCGACACGATGCACGACTGGATGACGCGTTGCGCCGCCGGCGCTTCGAGCTAGGCCGCGCGCCTGCTGTCCATCGTCCCCTGTCTCACGGCTTGCCGTCGTGGACCAGCCGCAATCCGGGGCCGCCGCTGCGCACTGCGTTGCGGCCGGCGTGCTTGGCGGCATAGCACGCGGCATCGGCGGCCGCGATGACGCTCGCGACGTCGGCGAACGAGTCCTCGATCTGGACGACGCCGATGCTGACGCCGACCCGGAAGTGGCGGTCCTGCCAGAGCAGCGCATGGGCGTCGATCCGGGAGCGGATCTGCTCGGCGACGTTGAGGGCGGTCGGCAGCGAGCAAGCGCGCAGCAGCACGCCGAACTCGTCGCCGCCGAGTCGGGCGGCGAGATCGATCGACCGGATCCGCGCCATCAGCAGCGCGGCGATGTCGCGCAGCAGCTGGTCGCCGGCGGCGTGGCCGGCGGCGTCGTTGACCGCCTTGAAGCCGTCGAGGTCGACGTACAGCATGCACGCCACCTCGCGCCGCCGGCGGTCGGCGAGATGGTCGGCGAGCTGGCTCTCGAACTCCTGGCGGTTCGCGATGTTGGTGAGCGCGTCGTGCGTCGCCGCCCACGAGAGCGCATTGCGCTTGCGCCGCTCCTCGCTGACGTCGCCGAGCGTCCAGATCGTGCCGGCGCCGGCGTCGTGCGGGCTGACCGGAGCACCGAGCAGCTGGCCCCAGAACAGGCTGCCGTCGCGGCGGACGAACTCGATCTCCTCGGAGAACACCCTGCCCATGCCGAACGCGGCGCCGACGCGCGTGCCGAGGCCTTGGTAGAAGTCGTCGGACTGGTAGATCACGCGCGCCGCTTCGCCCTCGAGCCCCGAGCCTTCGTAGCCGAGCAGGCGGTTGAACTCGTCGCTGACGAGCTCGAAGCGGCGGTTGCGCGTGAAGGCGATGCCAACCGGTGCCTTGGCCATCACCGCGCGCATCTTGGCGAGCAACCGCTGGCCCGCTGCCTGGCTCGCCTGGCGTTCGCGCATGACGTGCTGCAGGACCCTCGAGAGCTCGCCGAGCTCGCCGCCGAGATCGGGCCAGCCTTGCTCGACGTCGGCGTCCTCGGCGATCAGCTGCAGCGCGCGCTGCTTGAGGCGCGCCAGCGGGCGCAGGAACCACAGCGTGATCAGGAGCGTCAGCACGCCGCCGACCAGGGCGACGCCGAAGGCCAGCCAGCGCGCCCGCTTCTCGCCCTCGGTGATGCCGGCGAGGAGGTCGTTGACGTGGCCGGCGCGCAGGACGAGCCAGTCGGCGTCGGGAACGCCGGCGAGCCCGACCTCGTGGTCGCCGGCACGCACCGCGTAGCCGGCCGGCTCGATCGGGCTGCCGCGCGTGCGCCAGTCCTGCAGGGCAGCGGCGATGCGCGGCTCGGCGGCTCCGTCGCGCAGCAGCCATTCGCGCTGCGGATGCGACAGGATCTGGCCCTTGCCGTCGACGACGATGGTGACGATCGCGGCGCGACGGTCCTCGGCGCCCTGCGTCAGGTCGTCGAGCAGCGAACGGCTGGACAGCCGCAGCGCGCCGCCGAGCACCCCGGCGACGCGGCCGTCGCTGGCGAACACCGGCATCGTCAGGACGACCGTCGGCTCGCCCGAGACCCGCGACGATGCGACGCGCGCGATCATCGGCCGATGCTCGCGCACCGTGTCCTTGAAGTAGTCGCGATCGGCGACGCTGGTCTGCGGGTCGCGCAGGCCGCGCTCGTCCTGGACGACGAGCATCGCGCCGTCGAGTGCGACGACGAACACGCTCGAGAACAGCGTCGCCAGCACCGGCTGGCGTTCGACGAACTCAGCGAGCTTCGCGCGATCGGCGATCGTCGCGGGCGGCAGCTGCAGGGCGACGCTGCGCAGCGCCCGTTGCAGCCCGACCAGCCGCAGCGAGACGGTCGCCGCCACCCGGCGCGCGTCGTCCTCCTGGGAGTCGAGCACCATCTGCTCGGTGCTGCGGCCAACCTCGCGCAGGACGAAGACCACCGTCATCGCCACGCTGGCCAGGATCAGCAGTGCGCCGGCCAGCGCGAGGCGGACCTTCAAGGAGCGAAGGGTGAGGGCGTGCCGGAACGTGCGCATGCATGCTTTTCGGTGCGGCGGCCAGTCTTCCGCATCTTGCCGATGCGGAATGTGTGAAATTGCTGCCGTTCACGCCGAAAGCGTGACCGAATGACGGCCGGCCGGCCGTCCGGAGGCGTCTCTACGCTGGCGCCTGCGCCATCAGCTCGGCCTTGCGCTCGGCCAGCGTCTCGGCGAGGCCGGCGAGATCCATCTCGGCGCGCCGGCACTGCGGGAACAACTCCCCCTCTTCCTCTTGGACGTGGTGGTTGACGTACTCGCCGAGGACCTTGACCTTCGCGTCGTAGAGCTCGTCGTCGGGCGACATCGACTCGATCTGGGCGATCAGCTCCTTGGCCGAGTTGTGCTCGACCTCGGCCTCGTCGAGCAGATCGCTGTCGACCTCGGCCTCGCGCGCCGCGGGATAGAAGATCTCCTCCTCGATGGTCGCGTGCGCCGTCAGCATGGTGCAGATCTGCTCGGCGAGCGCCCGGCGCTCCTCACCGTCGGCTTCGTCCTCGGCGAGCCGGTCGAATTCCTCGAAGAGCTTCTTCACCTCGGCGTGGTCCCGCTGCAGCAAGGCAGTGGCGTCGGTGCTCGCCGCGCGCGCGCTGGCGGTCGATTTCTTGCCGGCAGTCTTCTTGGCGGTGGCCATTCGATTCTCCTGGTCGCGCCTCTCGCGGCGCAATGCCCCGACAAGGCAAATCCCGTGCCGAACGACGGCCGGCCATGGATGGCGCGCGGATTGCCCTGGCCGTGGGCTCCGCCACCCACCGCAGCAGCGATGTCCCACCCCGATGCACCCGCCGACACGATCGAGATGTGGGGCGGCGTCGAATGCACCGTCAACCGCGTTCGCGATGCCTACTTCACCCAGTTGGAGCGCAGCGGCCACTGCGCGCGCGACGACGACCTTGAGCGCTTCGCCGCGCTCGGCATCCGCGCGCTCCGCTATCCCGTGTTGTGGGAGCGGACCGCGCCCGACGGTCTGGCGAGCGTCGACTGGGCCTGGCCCGAGCGGCGACTCGCGGCCCTCAGGGCTCTTGGCATCGCCCCGATCGTCGGCCTCGTCCACCACGGCAGCGGGCCGCGCCACACGAGCCTGCTCGACGACGGCTTCGCGCCCGGGCTGGCGGCGTTCGCGGCGGCCGCGGCTTCGCGCTTTCCCTGGGTCGAGCACTGGACCCCGGTCAACGAGCCTTTGACGACCGCGCGCTTCAGCGCCTTGTACGGGCTCTGGTATCCGCACGCGCGCGACGACCGCTCGTTCGTTCAGGCGCTGCTGAACCAATGCCGGGCGACGGTGCTCGCGATGGCGGCGATCCGCCGCGCCAACCCGGACGCTCGCCTGGTGCAGACCGACGACCTCGGTCGCACCTACGGCACCGACCGGATGGCCGACGTCGTCGACTTCTACAACGAACGGCGATGGCTGGCGTGGGATCTCCTGTGCGGCCGCGTCGACGCGCGCCATCCTCTCTGGGACTATCTGCTCGAGAGCGGCGCCGGCGTCGGCGACATCCTCTGGTTCGCCGACCACCCTTGCCCGCCCGACGTCGTCGGCGTCAACTATTACGTGACGAGCGAGCGCTGGCTCGACCATCGCGTCGAGCGCTTCCCGGACCGACCGCGCGGCGTCCACTGCGGCGTCGAGTTCGTCGACATCGAATCGGTGCGCATTCTCGCCATGCCGGCACCGCAGGTCGCGTCGCTGCTGCACGAGACCTGGTCGCGCTACGGTCTGCCGATCGCGATCACCGAGGCGCACATCGACGCCGGCCGCGAAGACCAGCTGCGCTGGCTGCACGAGATCTGGCGCGCGGCGCAGACGGCACGCGCCGCCGGCGCCGACGTGCGCGCGGTCACCGCCTGGTCGCTGCTCGGCTCGTTCGACTGGAACTGCCTGCTCGGCGAATGCCGCAACTACTACGAGCCCGGACCTTACGACGTCCGCGCCCCGCTGCCGCGGCCGACCGCGCTCGCCGGACTGATCGCCGAGCTCGCCGCGCAGCGCGAGCCGAGCCATCCGGTGGTGCGCGGCGCCGGCTGGTGGCGGCGCGCCGATCGCTTCGTCGGCAAGCCGATCGTGCCGCGCGCAGCAGTGACGACCCTGGCCGGCTTTCGCCCCCATGCAATTGGAGATCGAGTGGCACCCATCCTGATCAGTGGCGCGACCGGAACGCTGGGCAAGGCGTTCGCGACGATCTGCCGCCAGCGCAACATCGCTTGCCGCGTCCTCGATCGCGCGGCGATGGACATCGCCGACGCGAAGTCGGTCGCCGCGGCGATCGCGCGCTGGCAGCCCTGGGCGATCGTCAACACGAGCGGCTACGTCCGCATCGACGACGCCGAGGCCGACGTCGAACGCTGCTTTCGCGAGAACGCGATCGGCCCCGCCGTGCTCGCCGGCGAATGCGCGGTCGCCGGCATCCGCCTGCTCACGTTCTCGAGCGACCAGGTGTTCGACGGCAGCGGCAATCGTCCCTTGGTCGAGAGCGACGCGCCGGCGCCGCTCAACGTCTACGGCGCGAGCAAGGCTGCCGCCGAGCGCGACGTGCTGGCGCTGCTGCCGCAGGCGATGGTCGTGCGGACGAGCGCGTTCTTCGGCCCCTGGGACGCGCACAACTTCGTCCACCACGCGCTTGCCGCGCTGGGGCGCGGCGAGCCGTTCCGGGCCGCGACCGACGTTCGGATCTCGCCGACCTACGTCCCCGATCTGGTCCACGTCTGTCTCGACCTGCTGATCGACGGCGAGAGCGGCCTCTGGCATCTCGCCAACGTCGGCGACGTCAGCTGGGCCGAGCTCGCCGCGCGCGCCGCCGAGCTCGCGGGCGTCGACGCCTCGAGCCTGCAGCCGTGCACGGGCGCGGTCCTGCGCCACCCGGCGACGCGGCCCCGGCACTGCGTGCTCGGCAGCGAACGCGCCGCGCTGATGACTCCGCTCGACGACGCGCTGCGCCGCTTCCTCGCCGAGCGGGTCGATTTCGTCCGGCCGGTGCCGAACGTCCAGCCAGCGTTGCCCTTGCGCGCAGCGCAACGCGTCGCCCGCCTGTGACGCCGGCAGCGGCGTCGGCCCGGAGCCGGCACGCCGCCGCGCGACCGCGGCACGTGCTTTGCCCTCCGGACCTGCTCCCGGATCTTCGTGCTCGGCGGCGTTCGCACGACGTCGCCGGCGCCTGCTCGCACCTCGTCGACACCGTCCAGCGCTGATCCTTGCCTGTCCGCTCCATGCTCCCGGCGTCCGCCCAACCGGCCACCGACACGATCCATCCGTATCGCTCGTTCTGGATGGCGGGGTTCGAAGGCGCGGACCATCGCAACGCGCATGGCGTCGCGCTCGACCTGGTCCAGGCGAACGGGCACCTCGACCACCTCGAAGACGATTACCGTCGCCTCGCCGCGCTCGGGCTGCGCACGGTGCGCGAGAGCATCGGCTGGCGTGTCGCCGAGCCCGGTGGCCCGGCACATGGCGCATCGCCCGGGCGCTTCGACTTCGACCGGGCGCTGCGATTCGCCGAGGCCGCCGACCGCCACGGCCTGCAGCTGCTCTGGACCTTGATGCACTACGGCCGTCCCGCCGACGTCGACGTCTTCGCCGACGACTTCGCCGACCGGCTCGCCGACTTCGCCGGCGCCGCGGCACGCGCACTGCGGGGAATGTCGAGCGACGTGGCGGTCTACACCCCGGTCAACGAGATCAGCTTTCTCGCCTGGGCGATCTCCGAGACGCACATGATCCATCCCTACCGACGCGAGGTCGAGCAGCGCAAGGCCGAGAACGGCGCCCCGCGCGACGTCGGCTGGGAGGCGAAGTGGCGCCTGGTGCGCGGCGCGCTCCGCGCGATCGAGGCGATCCGCGCCGAGGACCCGAACGCGCGCTTCCTGCACGTCGAGCCGCTGATCCACATCGCGCCGCCACGCCACGCGCCCGAGCTGGCCTGGCGCGCCGACGAGATCGCCGAGTACCAGTGGCAGGCGTGGGACATGCTCGCCGGCCGGCTCTTGCCCGAGCTCGGCGGCAGCGAGGACGCGCTCGACCTGCTGGGCGTCAACTACTACCACAACTGCCAGTGGGAGATGGGCGCCGGCTGGCTCGAATGGTGCGACGACGACCCGCGACGCGTGACGATGTCGTCGCTGCTGCGCAAGGTCGCGAAACGCTACGACCGACCTCTCATCGTCGCCGAGACGAGCCACATCGGCGCCGGCCGGGCCCGCTGGATGGCCGACATCGCCGACGAGCTCGGCCGCGCGCGCGGTGCCGGCGTGCCGGTGATCGGCGCCTGCCTCTATCCCGCCGTCGACCGGCCCGACTGGAACAACGACGCACACTGGCACAACAGCGGGCTGTGGGACGTCGTCGTCGACCGCGCCGGCTCGAACTTCCTGCAACGCAAGCTTCACGCCGGCTACGCCCGGCGGCTGCGGCGAGCGCAACAACGGCTTCCCCAACTTCCGATCTCGGAGCGACCCATGCCACACCTCATCGTCTTCTCGCACCTGCGTTGGGAATTCGTCTTCCAGCGCCCGCAACACTTGCTCTCGCGCCTGGCCCGCCACTACCACGTCGTCGTCGTCGAGGAGCCGGTGCACACGAGCGGCGCCGCCTACCTCGAGCGGACGACGCCGATGAAGGGCATCGAGGTCTTGCGCGCGCACACGCCGGTCGAAGCCTGGGGCTTCCACGACGATCAGCTTTCGGCGCTGCAGCCGATGATCGCCGGCTATCTCGCCGACAACCTGATCGACGACTACGTCGTCTGGTTCTACACGCCGATGGCGCTGCCGCTTCTCGGCGAGCTGGCGCCGCGGGCGATCGTCTACGACTGCATGGACGAGCTGTCGGCCTTCAAGGGCGCGCCGCGCCAGATGCGCCAGCGCGAGACCGCGCTCCTGAAGAGCGCCGACCTCGTCGTCACCGGCGGGCCGCGGCTGTACGCCGCCAAGCGCGACGCCAACCCGAACGTCCTCTGCCTGCCGAGCGCGGTCGACGCGGAACACTACGCGGCGCGCCGCGCGATCGGCGACGCGCCGGCCATGGAGCGCGCGAACGCACTGCAGGGCCGGATCGCCGAGCCGCGCCTCGGTTTCTTCGGCGTCATCGACGAGCGACTCGATCTCGAGCTCATCGCCGCGGTCGCCGACGCGGATCCCGACTGGCAGGTCGTCATGGTCGGCCCGGTCGCGAAGATCGCGCCCGAGGCGTTGCCGAGGCGCGCCAACCTGCACTGGCTCGGCCAGCAGCCCTACGCGCTGCTGCCGCAGCTCGTCGCCGGCTGGGATGTCTGCCTGATGCCGTTCGCGCTCAACGAATCGACCGAGTTCATCAGCCCGACGAAGACCCTCGAGTACATGGCTGCGGGCAAGCCCGTGGTCTCGACGCCGATCCACGATGTCAAGGCGATGTTCGGCGACATCGTCGCGATCGCCGCCGAGCCCGCCGGCTTCGTCGCTGCCTGCCGGCAGGCGCTGGCCGAGTCGGCCGAGCAGACGGCGGCGCGCGAAGCACGCATGCTGGCGCGGGTGCGCGAGCACTCGTGGGATGTCGCCGCCGAGAAGATTCGCCAGGCGCTCGAGGCGGTCCTCCTTGCCGCGCGCACAAGCGACGCCGACGCGACATCCGGACGCACCCCGCGGCACGCCCGCCCGATCGACTCCCCCCGGCAGGTTCCGGGCGACCCCGGGACAGCGCGCAAGGTCGCCTCCGCGGGTTGAGGCGGCGCCGCGACACCTGCGCGGAAAAAGTACCGGCAGCGCGCAAGGCGCGCAACGGAGGCTTCGGCACGCGCCTCAGAATCAGCTCATCGCGACAGGAGAGCGACCGGTGACCGATTCGAGCAGAGCCCATCCTCATCCCCAGCTGCAGCGATCGCGCTGGATTTCGTTGAACGGGCCCTGGCGCTTCCTGTTCGACGACGAGCGCACCCTCCACCACCCGCTCGAGATCGACAGCTGGGAGCGGACGATCCAGGTGCCGTTCCCGCCCGAGTCGGAGGCCAGCGGCATCCACGACCGGGGCTTTCATCCCTGCTGCTGGTACGAGCGCGATGTCGAGCTGTTGCCGGACGACGGCCGCGCGATCCTGCGCTTCGGCGCGGTCGACTACTCGGCCAAGGTCTGGGTCAACGGCCACCTGGCGACGACGCACGAGGGCGGACACACCCCTTTCGCGGCCGACATCACGTCGCTGCTCGACCCCTCGGGGCGGCAGAAGGTGACGGTGATGGTGGTCGACGACCCGCACGACCTCACCAAACCGCGCGGCAAGCAGGACTGGCAGAAGGAGCCGCATGCGATCTGGTATCCGCGCACCACCGGCATCTGGCAGACGGTGTGGATCGAGCGCGTCGGCCGCACCTACGTCGACAAGATCCGCTGGACTCCGCACGTCGAGGGCTATGCGATCCGCCTCGAGACGCGCGTCGCCGGCGACCGCATCGACGACCTTTCGATCGAGGTGACGCTCTGTCATGGCAAGCGCGTGCTCGCGCGCGATCGCTACCTGGTGATCGATCACGAGGCCGACCGCGTCATCGTCCTCGCGGACCCGGGCATCGACGACTACCGCAACGAATTGCTCTGGAGCCCCGAGCGGCCGACGCTGCTCGACGCGACGGTGCGGCTGCTCTCCGGCGACACCGTCGTCGACGAGTTCACGTCGTACACGGCGCTGCGCTCGATCTCGATCCTGCGCGACCGCTTCATGCTCAACGGCCGCCCCTACCTGCTGCGCATGGTGCTCGACCAGGGCTACTGGCCCGACACGCTGATGGCGGCGCCGAGCGACGAAGCGCTGAAGAAGGACGTCGAGCTCGCCAAGGCGATGGGCTTCAACGGCGTTCGCAAGCACCAGAAGATCGAGGATCCGCGCTACCTCTACTGGGCCGACAAGCTCGGCCTCATGGTCTGGGAAGAGATGCCGTCGGCGTACCGTTTCACGCGCACCGCGATCAAGCGGACGGTTCGCGAGTGGAGCGAGGCGATCGATCGCGACTACAGCCACCCGTGCATCGTCGCCTGGATTCCGTTCAACGAGTCGTGGGGCGTCCCCGAGCTGACCGCGCAGCAGGCGCAGCGCCACGCCGTCGAGGCGCTCTACCACCTCACCAAGACGCTCGACGCGACGCGCCCGGTGATCGGCAACGACGGCTGGGAGAGCAGCGCGACCGACATCATCGGCATCCACGACTACGACGCCAACACCGAGCACCTGCGCCAGCGCTACGGCCCCGAGATCAAGACCGAGCAGCTGTTCGACCGCCGCCGCCCGGGTGGCCGCGTCCTCACTCTCGACGGCTACCCGCACCGCGGCCAGCCGATCATGCTGACCGAATTCGGCGGCATCGCGCTCGCGCGCGCGGTGTCCGCCGCCGCACCGAACACCTGGGGCTACAGCACGGCGAAGGACGTCGACGAGCTCGCCGTGATGTTCGAGCGGCTGGCGGAGACGGTCGTCCACACCGCGCTCTTCAGCGGCTTCTGCTACACCCAGTTCGCCGACACCTTCCAGGAAGCGAACGGTCTGCTGCGCGCCGATCGCACCCCGAAGATCCCGCTCGCGCGGATCGCCAAGGCCGTGACGGCGTCGCGCACGCACATCCTGGGGGGCGTCTAGCCACGATGCACTGCCTCGAGCTGACCAAGCCCGACGGTCGCGCGCTGACGCTCTACGCCCGGGCCCCGCTGGCGCCGGCGGCCGGCGCGCCGAGCCCGTTCCTCGAGCCGCTCGCGAGCAAGGCGCACCTGCGCTGGCATCCGTTGCGCGGCGAGTGGGTCACCTACGCCGCGCACCGGCAGGACCGCACGTTCCAGCCGCCGCCCGAGTACGACCCGCTTGCGGCGACCAGCGATCCCGATCGTCCCACCGAGCTGCCCGCCGGCGACTGGGAGGTCGCGGTGTTCGACAACCGGTTTCCGGCGCTCGGCGGCCAGGGCACGGCCGAGGTGCCGGCGCTGCACGTGCAGACCGCGCCCGCCGGCGGACATTGCGAAGTCGTCGTCTACACGCCCGATCGATCGACCTCGCTCGGCGCGCTCGCGCTCGGCCATGTCGAGCTGCTGCTCTCGGTCTGGGCCGACCGGACGCGCCGCCTCGGCGCGCGCGACGACGTCCGCTTCGTCTTTCCGTTCGAGAACCGCGGCACCGAGGTCGGCGCGACGCTGCACCATCCGCACGGCCAGATCTACGCCTACCCGGTCGTCCCGCCGGTGCCGGCGCGGATGGACCTGCTCGCGCGCGAGCACCTCGCGCTCCACGGCCGCGGCCCGCTCGAGACGATGATCGACGGCGAGCGCCGCGACGGCACGCGCATGCTGTACGAAGGCGCGCACGCGGTCGCCTTCGTGCCGGTCTGCGCGCGCTATCCGTACGAATGCTGGGTCGCGCCGATCCGCGCCGTGGCGCAGTTCGGCGACCTCGACGACGCCGAGCGCGCAGACCTGGCGCGGGCGCTGAAGACCGTGCTGCTCAAGTACGACCGGCTCTGGCAGCGGCCGATGCCGTATCTGATGGCGTGGTACCAGGCGCCGAGCGACGGCGACACGCACCCTGGCGCCCACCTGCACGCGCAGCTCGCGCCGCCGTACCGGAGCAGCGATCGCCTCAAGTTCCTCGCCGGCACCGAGCTCGGCGCCGGCTTCTACGCGATGGACGCGCTGCCCGAGGACAAGGCGCGCGAGCTGCAGGCCCTGGCGGTGAAGCTGTCTTGAGCGAAGGCTTCGTGGCGGCGTTCGACCGCACGCCCGACGCGGTGGCGCGCGCCCCTGGGCGCGTCAACCTGCTCGGCGAGCACACCGACTACAACGACGGCTTCGTCCTGCCGATCGCGCTGCCGCAGCAGACGACGGTGGCGGTCGGCCGCGCCGCGAGCGGCTTGTTCACGCTGCGCTCCGACGGATTCGCCAGGCCGCTCCGCTTCAGCCTCGACCGTCTTCCCGACGAGCCGTTCGGCCGCTACGTCTTCGGCTGCATCCGCGAGGTCGTCGCCGCCGGCCACGCCGTGCCCGCGCTCGACATGCACGTCGCTTCGGAGCTGCCGATGGGCGTCGGCCTGTCGTCGAGCGCGGCGCTCGAGGTCGCGACCTTGCGCGCGCTGCGCGCCCTGCTCGCGCTGCCGATCGACGACATCCGCATCGCCCAGCTGGCGCAACGCGCCGAGATCGACTACGCCGGCGTTCGCTGCGGCATCATGGACCAGATGGCCTCGAGCCTCGCCGACACCGGGCACGCGCTCTTCCTCGATGCGCGGACGCTGGCGACCCGGCGCTGGCCGTTGCCGACAGGCGCTGCGGTCCTCGTTCTCGATTCCGGCGTGCCGCGCTCGCTGGTGACGAGCGGCTTCAACCAGCGTCGCGGCGAATGCGAGGAGGCGTGCCGGCGGCTCGGCGTCGCCAGCCTGCGCGACATCCGGCGGGTCGAGCAGGTCGAGGCGCTGCCGGAGCCGTGGCGCCGGCGCGCGCGCCACGTCGTCAACGAGAACGCGCGCGTGCTGCATGCGGTCGAGAGCGGCGATGTCGAGACGCTGGGCCAGCTGATGAACGCGTCGCACGTCAGCCTGCGCGACGACTACGAGGTCTCGATCGTCGAGCTCGACCAGCTCGTCTCGCTGCTGCAGGAGCATCCCGCCGTGCACGGGGCGAAGCTCACGGGCGCGGGTTTCGGCGGTGCCTGCGTCGCGGTGTGCGCCGCCGATCGGATCGGCGAGGTGGCGGTCGAAGTGCTCGGCGACTACCGTCGGCTCGGCGGCCGCGGCCGCTTGCTCGCGCCGCCGGCGCTGCTCGCCTGATCGCGGAGCTCAGGCAGCGACATCGAGCGGCGCCTCGCGCTGCGCCTGCAGCCGCAGCGTCTTCTGCAAGCGCTTGAACGCCGCCA
>Ga0307409_100001165_pt1 | contig 12546 bp, 7 predicted proteins | sample 322Ometagenome_2_FD_203888 | JGI IMG/M metagenome (GOLD analysis project Ga0307409, IMG submission 203888) | Maize rhizosphere microbial communities from greenhouse at UC Davis, California, United States - 322HYB-O-2 | ecosystem: Host-associated > Plants > Roots > Rhizosphere > Soil | place...
CGGCGCCCGCGTCGAGCGGGTCGCCGACGGCGTCTACGCGATCATCCATGACGACGCCACCGACCAGTGGCCCCATGGCAACACCGGCGTCGTCGTGGGCGACGACGGGGTGCTGGTGGTGGACTCCGACTACCTGCCGTCGCGCGCGCGGGCCGACATCGCGCTGATCCGGTCGCTCACCGACAAGCCAGTGAAGTACCTGGTCATCACGCACTGGCACTTCGATCACAACAACGGCACCGTCGCGTACCGGGACGCCTTCCCCGGCGTGACGATCGTGAGCGAGCGGGCAACCCGGGATTACATCGAGCTGAATGGCGTGTGGTGGGCCAAGATGTCGACCGCGCCCAACTCCGCGCGGCGCGCGGCGCTCGCCCAGCTCGAGACCCGGCTCGCGAGCGGCGCGGACAGCGCCGGCCGCCCCCTCTCGGCCGACGAGAAGAAGGCGCTCGCCGTCGCCGTCCGCCAGCGCAAGGCGGAGCTCGAGGAGCTCGCGTCGCTCCGCGTGGTGCCGCCGAACCTCGTCTTCGACCACGAGCTCACGCTGACCCTGGGCCGCCGGCGGATCCAGCTCCGCGACTGGGGTCGGGCCAACAGCCCGCACGACGTGACGATCTACCTGCCCGACGACCGCGTGCTCTTTACGGGCGACATCCTCGTCCAGTCGCCCCTCCCGTACCTCGGCGCCTCGTGGCCGGTGCCGTGGGCCGACGTGTTGCGGCAAGTCGAGGCCGTGCCCGTCGTCGCGCTCGTACCGGGCCACGGGCCGGTCATGCGCGACCACGGCTACACGCGGCAGGTGCGCGAGCTGCTGGAGGTGGCGGCGGCGCGGGTCGACTCGCTGGCCCGCCAAGGGATGACTCTCGAGCAGATCCAGGACGCCGTCACCCTGGAGGACTTCCGCACGAAGGTCGCCGTGTGGAACGACCCGGCGCTCCAGGCCGACTGGAAGACGATCACGCGGATCCTGGTCGAGCGGGTCTGGCGCGGCGTGCGCGGGCAAGGGTAGCGGCTCTCGGCTTTCCGCTCTCGGCTCTCGGCCACTGCAAGCTAGGGAGGCGAGGGTTGTCATCCCGCAGGAGCGCGGCGCAGCCGCGCGAGTGTCGGGATCGCTCTCCCGGTCGAGATGCCGGCATCGCGGTCGGGCAGGCCGATCCCGACACTCGCGGCCCCGCGGGCCGCTCCTGCGGGATGACAGCGCTGCGTCCCGGCCGAGGGCCGAGAGCCGCAGCTGATTGGTCCGCTGCTTGCGCGCCCACCCGCCCGCGAGAATCTTGCACGAGGCGACGGTTCCGATCCGGCTGCTCCCGCCCGAGGAACAGGCGAACCGGTGCCTCTCTGACGGGGGCCGGCATGTCCTGGATCCTCGACGCGGCGACATTGCTCCTGGCGGCGCAGACGACGCACACCGCGATCGTCGGCACGGTGCGGGACGGAGAGAGCGGCGAGCCGCTCGCGGGGGCCGTCGTGGCGCTCGTCGACGTCGACCGCGCCGTGGCGACGGACGAGTGGGGCCGCTACGTGTTCCGGGCGGTCCCGCCGGGGCCACAGCACCTGACCGTCCGGCGCATCGGGTACGCGCCGCGCACCCTCCACGCGCTCGTGCCGCGTGAGGGCGAGCTCGTGATCGACGTCGCGCTCCGCCCAGGGCCGGTCGTGCTGCGGACGGTCGAGGTGCGGCCGGCGGTCACCGTCCGGGGTGTGGACGGCGGGGACAGCACGGCCTTCCCGGACCGGGGGATCTCCGCCGCCGCCGTGCGAAATCATCCGCTGCTCGCGGAGCCGGACGGCTTGCTCGCGCTCGGCGGCGGCGAGGTGGCGCTCCGGCCCGAGTCGCCGAGCGGGATGCACGTGCGCGGCGGCGCGTCCGACCAGACGGCGTACGTCCTCGATGGGATTCCGGTCTTCAGCCCGTATCACGCGGCGGGCACGTTCGGCGCCTGGAACCTGGATGCACTCGACCGATTGCAGGTGTCGTCGGCGTCGCCGTCGCCGGCCCTCCCCGACGCGCTCTCCGGCGTGGTCACCGCGGTGACGCGCACGCCGGGCCCCCGCGTGCGGGCCCAGGGCAGCGCCAGCACCGCCCAGGCGCGCGCCACCGTGGACGGGCCGCTCGGGGTTGGCGACGCCAGCTACCTGGTGAGCGCGCGTGCCGGGTTCCCGGGGGTGCTCGCGCCCGCGCGCGAGCCCTCGTACTTGCAGGGAGAGACCGGCGACTTTCTGGTGAAGGTCGAGGTGGGGGCGCTCGGCGGGCGGGTGCGCGTGCTCGGCTACGACAGCGTGAACGAGCTCGACGCGGCCGCGTCGGCGGGCAGTGGCGAGGCGCCGCCCGCCGACGCGGGGCGCAACGAGTTCGCGTGGCGCAGCCGGTCGGTGGGCGCCGAGTGGGCGCGGCGCGGCGCCGCCGGCGGCGTGCGCCTCCGCGCGTGGAGCGCATTCGGCGGCGCCGACGCGGTGTGGGACGCGAACGGTACCGCGCCGCTGACGATGGCGGCCGAGCGGCGGGACGAGGGCCTGCTCGCGGTCGTCGAGCGCGGGGCGCCCAGCGCGGCCTCGGCCGCCGGCGTGCGGATCGACCGGAGCCGGACGTCGTTCCGCGTGCGGCCGGCGGCGGGCGGGGCGCCTTCGTTCGCGTTAGGTGCGACGGTGCCGGTGGCGACGGTCTTCGTCGAGCAGGAGCGCCCCCTCGGCGCGCGCCTGGCGGCGAACGTCGCCCTCTCGGCGGCCGCCGCGTCGGGGCGCGTCTACGCCGGGCCGCGGGCGCAGCTTCGCTGGAGCGCGTCGCCGCACCTCGCCCTCGCCGGCAGCTACGCCCGCTCGCACCAGTTCTCACAGTCGCTGCGCAACCCCGAGTCGGTCATCGCGAACGTCTTCCCGGCCGACCTGTACGTCGGCGCCGGCGCGCGCGGCGTCCCGGTCGCACGCAGCAACCGCGGCGTACTCTCCGCCGAGTACCGCCCCGCCGACGGCGTCCGCCTCGGGGCGCAAGTGTACGTCCGCGACTTCGCGGGGATCCTCCTCGTGGCGCCGCGCGCGGGCGACCCGTTCGCCGTCGGGGACTTCGCGTCAGGCGCGGGGACGGCCCGCGGGCTCGCCGTGGACGGGGCGGTGAGCGGCGCGCGCTACGGCCTCGTGGCGAGCTACGGCGGCCAGCGCGTGCGGTTCGAGCGCGGCGACTCGAGCTACGTGCCCGAGCACGGCGCGCGCCACCTGATGGAGGCGGGGGTGATCTTCTTCCCTTCGGCCACGCTCTCCCTCCGACTCGGCGCGACCGGCGTGGTGGGCCGCCGCGCCACACCCGTGGCCGGCGCGTTCGAGTGGGAGTCGTGCAACCTCCTCGACCAAGGGTGCGAGCTCGGTGGGAGCCCGCGCCAGGCAACCGACCGGCTGGGCGCCGCGAAGCTGCCGCCCTACTGGCGGCTGGACCTCGGCGTCCGCAAGCACTGGCACGTGGACCTGAGGGGGAGAGACGCGTCGGTGGCGTTCTTCGGCACGGTCACGAACGTGCTCGGCCGCCGGAACGTGCTCACCGTCACGGACGCCGCCGCGGGCGAGCGGACCGCGATCGGAATGCGCCCGCGCGCCCCGCTCGTCGTGGGGCTCGACTGGCAGCTCTGATTGGCGCTGGCGCGCGTCACAACCGCTGTTGCTCGCGGGCTCTACTTGACGGCGGCTCCCGGCGCTCGGCTCTCGGCTCTCGGCCACTGCGGGAACTGCAGGCGGACGTGCCTCACGGCGAGGGGTTCCTCGTCGACGCCCCAGCCGAGGGCCGAGCGCCGAGCGCCGAGAGCCGCGGTTCTCCGGGAGCAGGTCTAATGACGGTGTCATTCCACGACCGCTTCGTCGAGCTGTTCGACGCGCACTTTCAGCGGCTGTACCGCTACCTGGATCGGCTCTCCGGCGAGCCGGAGCTCGCGGCCGATCTCGCGCAGGAGGCGTTCGTGAGACTGTACGCGAGAGGGTCCTTGCCGGACGCGCCCGAAGCGTGGTTGATCACCGTCGCCATGAACCTGTTCCGGAACGTCAGATCGATGCGGGCCCGGCGCCGCAGGCTCCTCACGGTCCCCCGCGCGGAAGCGGTGCTCGCCGATCCACCGCCGTCGCCGGCCCAAACGGCGGTCGCCACGGATGCGCGCGAGCGGGTGCGGGCCGCGCTCGACCACTTGCCCGCGCGGGAGCGGCAGATGCTGCTCCTCCGCGCCGAGGGCTACAGCTATCGTGACATCGCAGCGGCGCTGGAGCTGAACGAGGCCAGCGTCGGAACGCTGCTGGCCCGCGCCAAGCGGGCATTCCGCGAGGGATGCGAGGACGAGCTCCATGCACTTTGACGCGCACCTGGACGACGAGCAGATCCAGCGCCTCTTGCACGCGGAGCTGGCGCCGCCGGCGGCGGCGTCGGCCCGCGGCCACCTCGCGACGTGCGCCGGGTGCCACGCCCGCGTGACCGACGCGGAGCGCGACGAGGCGCGGGTCCTCGACCTGCTCGGCCACCTGGACCATCCGCCTCCGCTCGTGCGCGTCGAGACGGTGGTCGCGGCGGCCCGGGCGCACCCGGCGCGCCCTCCCGCGTGGGGGCGTTGGGCGGCCGGTATCCTCCTCGCGCTCGGCGCCGCCGGCCTGGCGTACGCAGCGCCCGGCTCGCCCCTCGGCGGGCTGGTTCGCCGGTTGGTCACGTGGACCGACGGCACCCCGCGGCGAACGGTGTCGTCGCCGCGGGGTGCGCGGATCGCGGGGACGGAGGACGTCACCGGCGGCATCGCCGTCGCGCCCGGCGACAGATTCACGATCGCGTTCTCGGCGGACCAGCCGGGCGGCGTGGCGGCGGTGTCGCTGACCGACGGGGTGGACGTCGTGGTCCGCGCCCTGGGCGGCACGGCCACCTTCGGCTCCGACGTGGATCGCCTCTCGATCGGCACCGACGGGAGCTCGGCCCGTTTCCAGATCGAGATCCCGCGGCGGGCTCCCTGGGTCGACATTCGTGTGGCCGGCCGCAGCGTGCTCTCGAAGCGCGGCGCGCGCGTGCTCGCCGAGGGCGAGCGGGACGCGGACGGGCGGTATCTCGTGCCACTGTCGCGTCCGGCGCCGTAAGCGCAGACGCGTCGCCCCCGCGGCGTGGAGGACCTGCTGGATGCTGGATGGCTCCGCATACGATGGCGGCGAGACGACGCTGGATCAGGCTTTTCGGTCGACGGCGCGCCCGCGCCCACTTCCACGCCGTGTTGGCCGTCGATGTTGACCGGTCGAACACTCGATGGTATGGTGGGCAGCCACGACCCGCGGCGCGGTGGCGTCTCGCTCACCGCGAACTCGCCTCACGCGCAGGAGTCTCCAAGAATGAGCACCTCCGATCCGACGGTTACGGACTTTCCGCAGCGCGGAGACCCGCACACGCGCCTCGCGCGCGCGCTGGACGAAGCCGCGCGCGCCGACGAGCGCGAGAGTCCGGAAGTCTGTGCCGCGGTGGAGCAGGTCGTGGAGGAGGCCAAGAGCGCGGGGCAGCCGCCGGAGCGCGTGCTCGTCATGCTCAAGACGCTCGCGTATCGCGTCGTCGACGCGGCGCGCCTGTCGGGTGACGCCGTTCGGGCACTCATCGCCTGGGTCGTGCGCTGCGCCGTGAAGGCGTACTATCGCGGCGCGTAGACGCGCGCAGGCGCACCCGTCCGTCCCGGGGTGAAGGGAGGCGCGCCGCTACACGCGGCGCGCCTCCTTCCTTTAAAAGGGGAGCGACTCGCTACGTCCCCGCCATCCCGATCCCCTCCGCCCAGGCGTCGCCCCGGGCCTGAGTGGCCGCGGCGATCTCCTCGAGCGGGATCTTCGGCGTCCGGTCGGCGTAGAGCAGGCCGTTGGCCTCCTGGTAGGTGTCCGCGAACTGGGTGTAGCAGAATCCGGCGATGAGCGGCAGGCGGTGGATGGTGCCTAACAGTGCGGCGTACGTCTCCGCGAAGTCCTCCGCCGTCTCGCTCCGCGTGTACCCCCACGTTCCGGCCCGGTCGTCCGAGTACGCGATCCCGCCGAACTCGGTGAGCATGAGCGGCTGCCCGCGGTGCTCGTAGCCCTCGAGGGTGATGAGGCGGCCGCCCGGGCCCACCTGCTGGAGGAGCTTCGGGATGATGTCCGCACTCTGGTAGCGCCGGGCGATCCGCCTCGGGTCGGCGTCGTAGTCGTGGATGCCGACGATGTCCGTGGCCGCGCTCTCCCACCCGTCGTTGCCGACCACGGGGCGCGTCGGGTCGAGGGTCCGCGTGAGGTGATACAGCGCCTGGACGTAGCTCCGCTGTGCCTCGATCGCCGGGAGATCGGGGACGCCCCACGACTCGTTGAACGGCACCCAGGTCACGATGCACGGGTGGCTCTCGTCGCGATCGATCGCCGCCGCCCACTCGCGCGTGAGCCGCTCGATGGACCGCTTCGTGAACCGGTACGCGCTCGGCATCTCCGCCCACACGAGGAGTCCGAGCGTGTCGGCCCAGTAGAGGTAGCGTGGGTCCTCGAGCTTCTGGTGCTTGCGCACGCCGTTGAAGCCCATCGCCTTCGCCAGCTCCACGTCGCGCCGGAGCGCCTCGTCGGACGGGGCGGTGAGCCCGGTCTCGGGCCAGTACCCTTGGTCCAGCACGAGGCGCAGGTAGTACGGGCGGCCGTTCAGCGTAAAGCGGCCGGTCTGGGTGCCGACGTTTCGCAGTGCGGTGTAGCTGCGCACCCGGTCCACCAGATCGCCGCGGCCGCCCCACAGGGAGAGCTCCGCCTGGATCAGCACGGGGCGCTCCGGACTCCACAGGATCTCGTTGCGGTAGTCGTCGATCCCGGGATCGGAGAGGGCGATGCGCCGGTGCACCTCGCCGGCGATGACGCCGTAGGTGTCGTCGGCCAGCACGCGATCCCCGATGCTCAGTCTGACGTGCAGCCGGAGCCCCTCGCGGCGATCCCCCCCGAGCCACGCTTCCACGCCGATCTCGTAGCGCTCGAGGTTCGGCGTCCACCGCACGTCTTCGATGTGCGTGGACGGCACCCGCTCCATCCACACGGTCTGCCAGATGCCGGTCGTGCGCGGATACCAGATCGAATGCGGCGCGAGCTGCCAGTCCTGCTTGCCGCGCGGCTTGGCCAGGTCCTGGGGGTCGTCCTCGGCGCGCAGCACGACCGTCGCCTGCTCCCCCGAACGCACGAAGTACGTCATGTCGACGGTGAACGGTGTGTACCCGCCCTCGTGCAGCCCGGCCGGGTGGCCGTTGATCCAGACGATGGCCGAGTAGTCGACCGCGCCGAAGTGGAGCAGGATGCGCTCGTTGTCCCGCAGCTGGGGGACCTGCACGGTCCGACGGTACCAGCAGGCCCGGTAGAAGCTCGTGTCGCCGATCCCGCTCGCCTCCGACTCGGGTGCGAAGGGGACGATGATCGTCGCGTTCCACTGGACTTGCGACGGGACGCGCCAGAGCGCTTCGCGATCGATCGCGAACTCCCACGGGCCGTCGAGCGACGCCCAGTCGGGCCGCTCGAGTCCGGGGCGCGGGTACCCACGGGAGGGGGCTGCTTGGTCGAATCCGGTGGACAAGGTATGCGCGGGAAGGTGTAGAGCCGTGTCGCGCGCGCGGCGCGAATCGTGAACGGCGTATTGAGCTCATACAAGGGAACCTTGCCCCGCACCCCCCGCAACTCCCCCCTTCGCCTCACGAGCATACTCGATGGCGCTCCTCTCGCCTCGCCCGGCTCACACGCCTCGGAGCCCGTTTCGGAGCTTCTTCATCGGCGGCTTCGAGTGCTCCACACACCGGCGGCGCGACGGCCACCGGCTCGACGTCATCGCGGCCACCGCGCACGACGTCCGCGCCGGGGCAGACTACGCCCAGCTCGCGGCGCACGGCATGCGCACGGTCCGCGACGGCTTCCGCTGGCACCTGATCGAACGGCGGCCGGGCCGCTACGACTTCGCGAGCGTCCGGCCCATGGTCCGAGCGGCGCGGGCGACGGGCGCGCAGGTGATGTGGGACCTGCTCCACTTCGGCTGGCCGGACGACGTGGACCCGCTGGGGTCGGCGTTCGTGCGCCGCTTCGTGCGCTACGCCCGCGCCTGCGCCGAGATGGTCGCCGAGGAGACCGACGAGGTGCCGTACTACGTCCCGATCAACGAGATCTCCTTCCTCGCCTGGGGCGGCGGCGACGGCGGTTGGGTGAACCCGTACCTGAGCGGGCGCGGCTTCGAGTTAAAGGTGCAACTGTGCCGCGCCGCGATCGAGGCCATCGAGGCGATCTGGGACGTGGACCCGCGCGCCCGGATCGCGACCGCCGAGCCGGTGATCAACGTCGTCGCCGACCGCCACCGCCCCGAGGACGAGGGGGAGGCCGAGGGCCACCGGCAGGCGCAGTACCAGGCGTGGGACATGCTCGCCGGCCGGCTGTGGCCCCAGCTCGGCGGCGACCCGAAGTACCTCGACCTGCTCGGCGTCAACTACTACTACAACAACCAGCGGGTGCACGGCGTGGGGATGGTGACCGACCGGCGCAGCCCGTACCACCGCCCGTTCCGCAGCAGCCTCGAGGAGGTGTACGCGCGCTACGGGCGCACGATGTTCGTCGCCGAGACGGGCATCGAGGGCCAGGCGCACGTGAACGGCCGGCCCCTCTACCTCGCGCCGATCCCGCCTGACGAGGACGCGCGGCCCGAGTGGCTGCGGTACGTGGGCGCGGAGGTGCGGGCCGCGATGGCGGCGGGGGTGCCGATCGAGGGGATCTGCCTCTACCCAGTGCTCAACCACCCCGGGTGGGACGACGACCGGCACTGCCAGAACGGGCTGCTCGACTACCCCGCCGGCGCGACGGGCCAGCGCGGCGCCTGCGCACCGCTCGCGGAGGAGCTCGCCCGGCAGCAGGAGATCTTCGCCGCGATCCGGCCGCCATCCATCCAGCCCGAGACACGCCGAGACACGCCGATGCCGGCCGCTGCGGTAGGGAACTGACGAGCGGCGCTCGGCGCTCGGCGACGGAGGGTCGGGAAGGGGCCCCCAGGCCCCAGAGCCGCAGTCAACTCGTTCGCTCGTAACGCGTTCGCCGGCCGCGGGCGGCCTGTGCCCGGCGAGCCTGCCGTCCATGCCCTCGTCGAGCGACTCGTCCCGTTTCGCGCGCGCTTCGTCCCTCACAGCACCCTGACACGGCGCTTGTCTTGTCTGCGGCGCGGCCGCCCCTACTTTGTGCGGGCAGCGGCCGGCGCGCTGAACGGCGGCCCTCGGCTCTCGGCCGAAGCGTTTGTCAGGAACACCTCGGCACAAGGCACGTCCGCCTGCCGTTCACCGCCGTAGCCCAGAGCCGAGGGCCGAGAGCCGAGGGCCGCCCTGTAGGACGCACCAAGGAGTTATGTCCGCATGAAACTCTCCGACCTCTCCATCCGGCGCCCGGTGCTCACGAGCATGGTGAGCGCCGCGCTCGTGCTCTTCGGCGCCATCGGCTATTCGAAGCTCACCGTGCGCGAGTTCCCCGACGTCGACCCGCCGGTGATCTCGGTGTCGACGTTCCTGCGCGGCGCCAACCCGCGCGTCATGGAGTCGGCGGTCACCGACATCCTCGAGGAGGAGCTGAGCACCGTCCAGGGACTCAAGACGCTCACCAGCTCGAGCGCGGAGCAGTTCAGCAACATCACTCTCGAGTTCACGCTCGACCGCGACGTCGAGAGCGCGGCCCAGGACGTCCGCGACAAGGTATCGCGCGTGCGCTTCCGGCTGCCGCAGGAGATCGAGGAGCCCGTCGTCGCCAAGCAGGACGCTGACGCGAATCCCTTCTTCTACATGGCGCTCTCGGGGCAGAACTACAGCCTCCTCCAGCTCTCCGACATCGCCGACCGCCTCGTCAAGTCGCGCGTCCAGAGCATTCCCGGCGTCGGCCAGGCCATCATCCTCGGCGAGCGCCGCTTCTCGATGCGCGTCTGGTTGTCGGCGGCCGAGATGTCGGCGCGCGGGCTCACCGTGCAGGACGTCGAGAACGCCATCCGGAGCCGGAACGTCGAGGTCCCCGCCGGCCGCATCGAGAGCCAGCGCCGCGAGTTCACGGTGCGCTCGCTCGGCGAGCTCAAGAACCCCGACGAGTTCGGCGGCCTCGTCGTGTCGAACCAGAACGGGCAGCTCGTCAAGCTGCGCGACATCGCCGAGGTCGAGCTGGGCCCCGAGGACGACCGCACGCTGCTCCGCTACAAGGGCACGCCGGCCGTGGCGATCGGCGTGGTCCGGCAGTCGAAGGCGAACCTGGTGGACGTGGCCGACGCCATCACCGCGGAGCTGCCCAACATCCAGGCCGCGCTCCCGCCGGGCGTCAACCTGAACATCGGCTTCAACCAGTCGGTGTTCGTGAAGCGCTCGATCAAGGAGGCCGAGGAGACGCTGCTCATCGCCGCCGCGCTCGTGGTGGTCATCATCTTCCTCTTCCTGAGGAACCTGCGCGCGACGCTCATCCCCGGCCTGGCGATCCCGACGTCGATCGTCGCGACGTTCGCGATCATGTACTTCTTCGGCTTCTCCATCAACAACTTCACGCTCCTCGCGCTCACCCTCGCCATCGGCATCGTCGTCGACGACGCGATCATCGTCCTCGAGAACGCCTACCGCCACCAGGAGGAGCTGCACGAGGATCCGGAGACGGCTGCGGTCAACGGCACGCGGGAGATCGGCTTCGCCGTCATCGCCACCACCATTTCGCTCGTCGCCGTGTTCACCCCGCTCGCCTTCCTCCAGGGCACGACGGGGCGGCTGTTCAACGAGTTCGGGATCGCGGTGGCCGGTTCGGTCATCATCTCCGGCCTAATCGCGCTGACGCTCACGCCGATGCTGAGCGCCAAGATTCTGCGCGTGCCGCACAGCCACGGCCGGGCCTACCAGGCGCTCGAGCGCGCCTTCGACGCGATCGCCAGCGGCTACGCCCGCGCCAGCCGCCGCGCCGTCCAGTACCGGTGGCTCACCGTGGGCGGCGCCGCCCTCACCGTGCTCCTCGCGGTGGTCGTCTTCCGCTCGCTCAAGCGCGAGTTCGTGCCGCCCGAGGACCGCGGCTTCTTCCCCACGATCCTCGTCGCGCCCGAGGGCGCCACGTTGGACTACGTGGACGGCTACCAGCGCCGCGCCGAGGCGATCCTCGCCAAGGTGCCCGAGATCGAGGCCTACTTCAGCATCGTCGGCATCCCGCGAACGAACGGCGGGATGATCTTCTCGCGCCTCTACGACTGGTCGGACCGCAAGCGCTCGGTGCAGGACATCATCGGGTCGGTGCAGCAGCAGTACTTCGGCATCCCGGGCGTCATGGCGTTCGCCGTCAACCCGCCGGCGTTCGGCGGCTTCGGGAACCCGGTGCAGTTCGTCGTCCGCAACCCTGACTTCGACTCGCTGGTGGTGGCGATGGACACGCTCACCAAGCGCGCCCGCGCCATCCCGGGCCTCACTAACGTCGACACCGACCTGCGCGTCAACAAGCCCGAGCTCACCGTCACCTTCGACCGCGACCGCGCCGAGGACCTCGGCGTCCCGGTGCGCGACATCGCCACCACGCTCCAGACGCTGCTCGGCGGCAACCGCGTCAGCACCTTCACGCGCAACAACAAGCTCTACGACGTGATCGTGCAGATGAAGCCGGACGAGCGCGCCACGCCGAGCGACATGAGCGGCCTCTACGTCCGCGGCACGGGCGGCCAGCCCGTGCAGCTCAGCGCCGTCGCCAAGGTGGACGAGGGCGTGGGCCCGCGGCAGCTCAACCACTTCCAGCGCGTCCGCTCCTTCACCCTCAGCGCCGGCCTCGCCCCGGGCTTCGCGCTCGGCGAGGCGCTCGACTCGCTCAACGCGACCGCCCGAGAGATCCTGCCCAAGGGGAGCACGATCGCCTACGCCGGCGAGTCGCGCGAGTTCTCGGAGAGCGGGACCGCGCTCTACTTCGCCTTCGTCCTCGCCCTCGTCGTCGTGTTCATGGTGCTCGCGTCGCAGTTCGAGTCGCTGGTGCACCCGTTCACCGTGCTCCTCTCCGTGCCGCTCGCCGTCACCGGCGCCCTGATCACGCTGCTGGTCGCCCAGTCGACGCTCAACCTGTACAGCCAGATCGGGATGATCCTCCTCATCGGGCTGGTGACGAAGAACTCGATCCTGCTCGTGGAGTACGCGAACCAGCTCAAGGAGCGCGGGATGAGTAGTGCCGAGGCGATCCTCGAGAGCGGACGCATCCGCCTCCGCCCGATCCTCATGACCTCGGTCGCGACGGTGATGGGTGCGGTGCCGATCGCCTTCGGCCTCGGTGCCGGCTCGACGAGCCGCCGCCCACTGGGCTACGCGATCGTCGGCGGTCTGATCTTCTCCACGCTGCTCACGCTCTTCCTCGTCCCCGCCGTCTACGTGATCCTCGACGCGGCCCGCGCGCGCGTGCGGGCGCGGCAGGCGGCCCCGGTGCTGCAGCCGGCGGAGGGGGACTGATGGTCACGCTACTGATGCTCCTTACGCAGCTACAAACGGGAGTCGGGAGTCGGACTCCCTCCCCGTCATCACCCTCGCCGAGGCCCTCCGTCGTGCGGCGCGGCTCGACCCGCAGTATGTC